>Ga0210384_10004299_pt1 | contig 15992 bp, 5 predicted proteins | sample IncBWH2MmetaG_FD_160574 | JGI IMG/M metagenome (GOLD analysis project Ga0210384, IMG submission 160574) | Forest soil microbial communities from Barre Woods Harvard Forest LTER site, Petersham, Massachusetts, United States - Inc-BW-H-2-M | ecosystem: Environmental > Terrestrial > Soil >...
CGACCGTGACCGTGAAGACGCAGATCAGTGGCCGCTTGATGTCGATCGGGTTCCAGGAAGGGCAGATCGTCAAGGCGGGCGACTTCCTGGCGCTGATCGATCCGCGTCCCTACGAGATCGCGCTCGAGCAGGCCCAGGGCCAGCTCGTCCGCGACACCGCGCTGCTGCACGACGCCCAGATCGACCTCGCGCGCTACCGGACCCTGATGGCGCAAGACTCGATCCCGCAGCAGCAGCTCGACACCCAGGAGTATCTCGTCCGGCAGTACGAGGGCACGGTGCGATCGGACGAGGCCATGGTCAAGAACGCGCGGCTGAACGTCGAGTACTGCCACATCGTGTCCCCGGTGTCGGGCCGCGTGGGACTGCGGCAGGTGGATCAGGGCAACTACGTGCAGCCCAGCGATCCGAGCGGGGTCGTGATCATCACCCAGCTCCAGCCGATCTCGGTGATCTTCACGCTGCCGGAGGACAACGTGCCCACCGTCATGAAGCGGCTCGCCACCGGCGCCTCGCTGCCGGTGACCGCCTACGACCGGGCGCTCACCACCAAGCTCGCGGTGGGCACGCTCTTGACGGTGGACAACCAGATCGACACCACCACCGGAACCGTGAAGCTCCGCGCCCAGTTCGACAACCGGGACAACGGCCTCTTCCCGAACCAGTTCGTCACCGCCCTGCTCCTCGTGGACACGCTCAAGGGCGCGACCCTGGTGCCGACCGCCGCGGTGCAGCGCGGCGCTCCCGGCACGTTCGTCTACGTGGTGAACAGCGAGCGGCTCGTCGGCCTTCGCCCGGTGAAGCTCGGCCCGACCGACGGCGACCGGGTGGCGGTACTGTCGGGCGCGAACCCCGGCGAGCAGGTGGTCGTCGACGGGGCCGACAAGCTGCGCGACGGCGCCAAGGTCACGCTCGCGAGCGAGCAGGGCGCGAACGGCACCGGGGCGGCCGCCTCGCCCGACGGTCAGCGTCGCTCCCGCAACAAGAAGCAGTGAAGAAGAGATGAACCCGTCGCGCATCTTCATCGAGCGCCCGGTGGCCACCGCGCTGCTGATGGTCGCCGTGCTCATGGTGGGGATCGTCGCCTACCAGTTCCTGCCGCTCGCCGCCCTGCCCGAGGTCGACTACCCGACCATCCAGGTCCAGACGCTCTATCCGGGCGCCAGCCCGGAGGTGATGACCTCCGCGGTGACCGCGCCGCTCGAGCGGCAGTTCGGCCAGATGCCGAGTCTCAAGCAGATGTCCTCCACCAGCTCGGCGGGGGCCTCCGTGATCACGCTTCAGTTCGCGCTCACCCTGACCCTCGACGTGGCGGAGCAAGAGGTGCAGGCCGCCATCAACGCGGCGGGCAACCTCCTGCCCTCGGACCTGCCCGCGCCGCCGATCTACGCCAAGATCAACCCCGCCGACGTGCCGGTGCTGACGCTCGCGCTCACCTCGAAGTCGCTCTCCCTGCCGCAGATCGAGGACTTCGCGGAGACGCGTCTGGCCCAGAAGATCTCGCAGCTTCCCGGGGTGGGGCTGGTCCGGGTGCTGGGCGGGCAGCGCCCCGCGGTGCGCGTGCAGGCCAACCTCCACGCGCTGGCCGCCTACGGGCTCAATATCGACGACCTGCGCACGACGATCAACAACGCCAACGTCAACCTGCCCAAGGGGAACTTCGACGGCCCGTTCCGGGCCTACGCGGTCAACGCCAACGACCAGCTCCAGAGCGCGGACTCCTACCGCGCCATCGTGGTGGCCTACCGCAACGGGGCGCCGGTGCGCCTCTCCGACGTGGCCTCGGTGCTGGACGGCGCCGAGAACCCCAAGCTCGCGGCCTGGATGAACGAGACCCCCGCGGTGGTGGTCAACATCCAGCGGCAGCCCGGCGCCAACGTCATCGAGGTGGTCAACCGGGTGCAGGCGCTCCTGCCCCAGCTCAAGAGCTCGCTGCCGGCCTCGGTCGAGGTCACGGTGCTCACCGACCGCACCAACACCATCCGGGCCTCGGTGCGGGACGTGAACTTCGAGCTGGTCCTGGCGGTGGTGCTGGTCGTTCTCGTGATCTTCCTCTTCCTGGGCAGCCTGCGGGCCACCATCATCCCGAGCCTGGCCGTCCCGCTCTCGCTGGTGGGGACGTTCGGGGTGATGTACCTGGCCGGCTTCAGCCTCAACAACCTCTCCCTGATGGCGCTCACCATCGCGACCGGCTTCGTGGTGGACGATGCCATCGTGATGATCGAGAACATCACCCGCTACATCGAGCAGGGCGAGACGCCGATGGCCGCCGCGCTCAAGGGCTCCGCCCAGATCGGCTTCACCATCGTCTCGCTGACGATCTCCCTGATCGCGGTGCTGATCCCGCTCCTCTTCATGGGCGACGTGGTCGGGCGGCTCTTCCACGAGTTCGCGATCACGCTCGCGGTGACGATCCTGATCTCGGCGGGGGTGTCGCTGTCGCTCGCGCCCATGATGTGCGCCAAGATCCTCCGCCACGAGCGGGCCGAGGACCAAGGCCGGATCGCCCGCTACACGACCCGGACCTTCGACCGGCTCATCCGGTACTACGACCGGGCGCTGGAGTGGATCTTCGACCATCAGCCCCTCACCCTCCTGGTCGCGGCGGCCACCCTCGTCCTCACCATCTTCCTCTACGTCTACGTGCCCAAGGGCTTCTTCCCGGTGCAGGATACCGGGCTCATCCAGGGCATCTCGGAGGCTTCGCAGTCGGTGTCCTTCGCGCGGATGGCCGAGCTGCAGCAGGCGCTCGCCTCGCGCATCCTGAAGGACCCCGACGTGGTGAGCCTCTCCTCGTTCATCGGGGTGGACGGGACCAACACCACGCTCAACACCGGGCGTTTCCTGATCAACCTCAAGCCCCGCGAGGAGCGGACGGACAGCGCGAGCGACATCATCCGGCGTCTCCGGCACGACGTCGGCGACCTCGGCGGGATCTCGCTGTTCATGCAGCCGGTGCAGGACCTCACGATCGATACCACGGTGAGCCGCACCCAGTACCAGTACGTGCTCGTCGACGCCAACCCCGACGAGTTCGCGATCTGGATCCCCCGGCTGATCGACCGCATGAATCAGCTCCCGCACGTGGAGGACGTGGTGAGCGACCTCCAGAACCAGGGCCTCTCGGTCTACGTGGAGGTGGACCGCGCCACCGCGGGCCGGTTCGGCATCACCCCGGCCACGGTGGACAACGCCCTCTACGACTCCTTCGGTCAGCGCATCGTCTCGACGGTCTTCACCCAGTCGAACCAGTACCGGGTCATTCTCGAGGCGGATCCCTCGTTCCAGCAGTCGCTGCGGTCGCTCGACTCGATCTATCTTCCTTCCTCGCTGACGGCGAGCGGGCAGGTCCGGCTCTCCGCTATCGCAACGGTGCGCGAGGAGTCGGCGCCGCTCGCGGTCAACCACCTGGGGCAGTTCCCGGCGGCCACCGTTTCGTTCAACTTGGCCGCGGGTTCCTCCCTGGGCGCCGCGGTGGACGCGATCACCCAGGCCGGTCGGGAGATCGGGCTGCCCACGAGCATGGCGGGCAGCTTCCAGGGCGCGGCGCTCGCCTTCCAGGCGTCGCTCTCGAACGAGCTGTTCCTGATCCTGGCCGCGCTCGCCACCGTCTACATCATCCTGGGCGTGCTCTACGAGAGCTACATCCACCCGATCACGATCCTCTCCACGCTGCCCTCCGCGGGGGTGGGCGCGCTGCTCGCCCTGCTGGTCGCGCGCGAGGATCTCGGCATCATCGGCATCATCGGGATCATCCTGCTCATCGGCATCGTGAAGAAGAACGCGATCATGATGATCGACTTCGCGCTGGAGGCCGAGCGCAACGAGGGCAAGTCGCCGCGCGAGGCGATCCACCAGGCGTGCCTGCTGCGCCTGCGGCCGATCCTCATGACCACGATGGCCGCGCTGCTGAGCGCCCTGCCCCTGATGCTCGGCACCGGCACCGGGGCCGAGCTGCGCCGGCCCCTCGGCATCACGATCGTGGGCGGGCTCATCGCGAGCCAGATCCTCACCCTGTTCACCACGCCGGTCATCTACCTGGCCTTCGACCGGCTCGGACGGTGGGTGCGCGGGGACGCGGCCACCCAGTGAATCTCTCGGCGCCCTTCGTCCGACGACCGATCGCTACCACGCTGCTGACCATGGGCGTGGCGCTGGCCGGGATCCTGGCGCTCCTCCGGCTGCCGGTGTCCCCACTGCCCCAGGTGGACTACCCGACCATCTCGGTGCAAGCCTCGCAGCCCGGGGCGAGCCCGGCGGTGATGGCCACGAGCGTGGCCACTCCGCTCGAGCGCTACCTCGGCACGATCGCCAACGTGACCGAGATGACGTCGTCGAGCTCGCTGGGCTCGACCCGCATCACGCTGCAGTTCGGCCTCGACCGCGACATCAACGGGGCGGCCCGGGACGTCCAGGCCGCCATCAACGCGGCCCACGCCGACCTGCCCGCGAGCCTCCGATCCAATCCCACCTACCGCAAGGTCAACCCGGCCGACGCGCCGATCATGATCCTCGCGCTGACCTCCACCACGCTCAGCCAAGGCCAGCTCTACGACGCGGCCGCCTCCATCCTTCAGCAGAAGCTCTCCCAGGTCTCCGGGGTCGGTCAGGTGGACCTGGGCGGCAGCTCGCTGCCCGCGGTGCGGGTCGAGCTCGAGCCGCGCGCGCTCTTCCGCTACGGCATCGGCCTCGAGGACGTGCGCGCGGCCATCGCGGCGGCGAACGCCAACAGCCCCAAGGGGTCGATCGAGGCCGGTAACCGCCACTACCAGCTCTACACCAACGACCAGGCGCGGAAGGCCGACCAGTACCGCGGCCTGGTCATCGCCTACCGCAAGGGGGCCGCGGTGCGCCTCGCCGACGTGGGCGAGGTGGTGGACTCGGTGGAGGACCTGCGCAACCAGGGTCTCGCCAACGGGCGGCCCTCGGTGCTGGTGATCCTCTCCCGCGAGCCGGGGGCCAACATCATCGACACCGTCGACCGGGTGAAGGAGCTGCTGCCCCAGCTCCAGGCCTCGATCCCCGCGGGGGCCGAGCTCACGGTGGCCTCCGACCGCACCACCACGATCCGCGCCTCGCTGCGCGACGTCGAGTACACCCTGGTGATCGCGATCGCGCTGGTGATCCTGGTGGTGTTCCTGTTCCTCCGCAGCCCGCGCGCCACCCTGATCCCGGGGGTGGCGGTGCCGATCTCGCTCCTCGGCACCCTGGGCGTCATGTACCTCCTCGGCTACAGCATCAACAACCTCTCCCTGATGGCGCTGACCATCGCCACCGGCTTCGTGGTGGACGACGCGATCGTCGTGATGGAGAACATCACCCGCTACGTCGAGGCGGGCGTGCCGCGCCTGCAGGCCGCGCTTCAGGGCGCGGCCGAGGTCGGCTTCACCGTGCTCTCGATGAGCCTCTCGCTCATCGCGGTCTTCATCCCGATCCTGTTCATGAGCGGCATCCTCGGGCGCCTGTTCCGGGAATTCGCGATCACCCTCTCGGTGGCGATCCTGGTGTCGCTCGCGGTCTCGCTCACCACCACGCCCATGATGTGCGCCTACTTCATTCCGGACCGGCCGGAGGCGCGCGGGCGGCTCTACCGCTGGAGCGAGCGCGGCTTCGAGCTGCTGCTGCGTGGATACGGCCGCACGCTCGACTGGGCTCTGCGCCACGCGCTGGCCGTCGTGCTCATCCTGGCCGGGGTGCTGGCCCTCAACGCCTATCTCTACATCGCGATCCCCAAGGGCTTCTTCCCCCAGCAGGATACCGGCCGCCTCGTCGGCCGCATCCAGGCCGACCAGAGCACGTCGTTCCAGCTCATGCGCGGCAAGCTGACCCAGTTCGTCAACACCGTCCGCGCGGATCCGGCGGTGGACGCGGTGGTGGGCTTCACCGGCGGCAGCCAGACCAATACCGGGTCGGTCTTCGTCTCCCTCAAGCCCCTGGCTCAGCGGGTCGGCGTCGACCAGGTGATGGCGCGTCTACGCGGCAAGCTCGCGGCGGTGGCCGGTGCCACCCTCTTCCTCCAGCCGGTGCAGGACATCCGGGTGGGCGGCCGCCAGAGCAACGCGCTCTACCAGTACACGTTGCAGGCCGACTCGCTCGACGACCTGCGCGCCTGGACTCCTCGGCTGACCGAGGCGCTGACCCACGTCCCCGAGATCGTGGACGTCAACTCCGACCAGCAGGACCAGGGGCTGCAGGTCACGGTGCTGATCGACCGTCCCACCGCCTCGCGACTCGGAGTCACCGCGAGTCAGATCGACAACACGCTCTACGACGCCTTCGGCCAGCGCCAGGTCTCCACGATCTACAACCCGCTCAACCAGTACCACGTGGTGATGGAGGTGGCCCCGCGCTACTGGCAGGATCCCCAGATCCTGCGCGAGCTCTACGTGAGCACGTCCGCGGGCGGGGTCGGCGGCGTCCAGGGCACCAACGCGGTGGCCGGGACCGTCTCCGGCCCGAAGACCGCCGCGACGAGCAGCGCGGCCGCGGTGGCCGCCGACACCGCGCGCAACCTGGCCAGCAACCAGCTCGCCAACACCGGACGCGGGAGCACCTCGACCGGCGCGGCGGTCGCGACCGCCGCGGAGACCATGGTGCCGCTCGTCGCCTTCAGTCAGTTCGGCCCCGACAACACGCCGCTCGCGGTGAACCACCAGGGCCACTTCGTCGCGGCGACCATCTCGTTCAATCTCGCGGCCGGGAAATCGCTGAGCGACGCGGCGACCGCGATCCGCGAGACCATGACCGACATCGGGGTGCCCGCGTCCATCCAGGGGAGCTTCCAGGGCACCGCCCGCGTCTTCCAGCAATCGCTCTCCAACGAGCTCGTCCTGATCCTGGCCGCGCTGGCCGCGATGTACGTGGTGCTGGGCATGCTCTACGAGAGCTACATCCACCCGATCACGATCCTCTCGACGCTGCCGTCGGCCGGTGTCGGAGCGCTGCTCGCCCTCATGGCGTTCCAGATCGAGTTCAGCCTCATGGCCATGATCGGGGTGCTGCTGCTGATCGGCATCGTCAAGAAGAACGCGATCATGATGATCGACTTCGCGATCGAGGCCGAGCGCCGGGAGGGCAAGGCGCCCGAGGAAGCCATCTACCAAGCGTGCCTACTCCGGTTCCGCCCGATCATGATGACGACGATGGCCGCGCTGCTCGGGGCGGTCTCGCCCGCGCTCGGCATCGGCGAGGGTGCCGAGCTGCGCCAGCCGCTCGGCATCTCGATCGTGGGCGGGCTGATCCTCAGCCAGATCCTGACCCTCTACACCACCCCGGTGATCTATCTCTATCTGGATCGCTTCCGGCTCTGGTGCCTGAGGCGGAGAGGCGTCGTCCACCCGACGCGGCCCGCGGTCGCGAAGTTGGCCGGGCCCGGTGGATGAGCGTACCGCGCCGCGGCGAATAGCCTGCGGCGGCTCGACGTCTACGCTTAGGGTGGGCGAGACTGACGGTGCCGCCGCGCGGCGTGCCCGCGGCGGCCAATGACGATGGGATCCGAGCACGATCTTGATGGCCCGCCGGAGGCGGACGTCCCGCCCCCGCGCCGGAGGCACGCCCGGGCTCGTCTCGTCTCGATCCTCCTGGTGCTCGTGGTGGTGGGCGGCGGCGGCGGCGCGTACTTCTTCTGGGGCAAGGTGTTTCCCCTCTCCGCCCAGGGCCGGGCCGGCGCTCCCGGGGCCGCGGGCGGCCGCACGGCACCGGCCGGCCGGCCGGTGCCGGTGGTGGCCGCGGCGGCGCGGACGGGCGACATCGGCGTCTACCTGAACGGGATCGGGGCGGTCACCCCGCTCAACATGGTGACCGTCCACACCCGGGTCGACGGCCAACTCATGACGGTGGCCTTCCGCGAGGGGGAGGTGGTCCAGAGCGGCAGTCTTCTGGCCGAGATCGACCCGCGCCCGTTCCAGGCCCAGCTCACCCAGTTCGAGGGCCAGCTCGCCCGCGACCAGGCCCTGCTCGACGACGCGCGCATCGACCGCGAGCGTTACAAGGTGCTCTGGGCCCAGGACTCCATCCCCAAGCAGCAGCTCGACACGCAGGAGTATCTGGTACGGCAGTACGAGGGGACGGTCAAGAACGACCAGGGCCAGATCGAGGCCACCAAGGTCAACCTGATCTACTGCCGGATCGCCTCCCCGATCACCGGCCGGGTCGGACTCAGGCTCGTGGACCCCGGCAACATCGTGCACGCGGCCGACACGAACGGGCTCGTGGTCATCACCCAGCTCCAGCCGATCACGGTGATCTTCACGCTCCCCGAGGACAACATCCCGTCCGTCCTCGACAAGCTCGCGCACGGTGTGTCGCTCGTGGTGGATGCGTACGACCGCGATGACCGGCACAAGCTGGCCACCGGCACGCTGCTCACCATCGACAACCAGGTCGATCCCACCACCGGCACCGTCAAGCTCAGGGCGACCTTCCCCAACACCGACAACCGGCTCTTCCCGAACCAGTTCGTCAACTCGAAGCTCCTGCTCGACGTCAAGCACGAGGCCGTGCTGGTGCCGTCCGTGGCCATCCAGCGGAGCCCGAAGGGCGCCTTCGTCTACGTGATCAAGACGGACCGGACGGTCGCGGTGCGACCGGTCACGGTCGGGGTCACCAACGCCGACACCGTGCAGGTCGAGTCGGGCCTCGCGGCGGGTGAATCGGTGGTGGTCGATGGTGCAGACCGGCTGCGGGACGGGAGCCGCGTCGAGCTCTCGTCCCGGAGCCCCTCGTGAACCTGTCCCGGCCGTTCATCCTGCGGCCGGTGGCGACCACGCTCCTGATGATCGCCATCGTGCTCGCCGGCGGGCTGGCCTACCAACTCCTCCCCGTCTCGGCATTGCCCGAGGTCGACTACCCGACCATCCAGGTGGTGACCTTCTATCCGGGTGCGAGCCCCGACGTGATGGCGTCCTCGGTCACCGCGCCGCTGGAGCGCCAGTTCGGGCAGATGCCCGGCCTCAACCAGATGACGTCGACCAGCTCGAGCGGCAGCTCGGTGATCACGCTGCAGTTCACGCTGAGCCTGGGGCTCGACGTGGCCGAGCAGGAGGTGCAGGCCGCGATCAACGCAGCCTTCACCCTGCTGCCGCCCGACCTGCCCACCCCGCCGGTCTATAGCAAGGTCAATCCGGCCGACACCCCGATCCTGACCCTGGCGCTGACCTCCGCCACGCTGCCGCTGCCGCGAGTGGAGGACCTGGCCGACACCCGGCTGGCCCAGAAGATCTCGCAGCTCCCCGGCGTCGGGCTCGTCAGCATCAGCGGCGGGCAGCGGCCGGCGGTGCGGGTGCAGGCCAACCCGACCGCGCTCGCGGCCTACGGCCTCACCGTCGAGGATTTGCACACCGCGATCGCCGCCGCCAACGTGAACCAGGCCAAGGGCAGCTTCGACGGCCCCAAACAGTCGACCGTGATCGGAGCCAACGACCAGCTCCTGCAGAGCCGCGACTACCGGCCTCTCGTCGTGGCCTATCGCAACGGGGCGCCGGTCTTCCTGTCCAACGTGGCCCAGGTGATCGACGACGCGGAGAACGTGCGCCAGGCCGCCTGGATGAACACCGTGCCGGCGGTCATCATGAACATCCAGCGCCAGCCGGGGGCCAACGTGATCGCGGTGGTCGACCGGATCAAGCGCCTGCTGCCGCAGCTGCAGGCCTCCCTGCCGTCGGCGGTCCAGGTCGCGATCCTCACCGATCGCACCACTACCATCCGTGGATCGGTCGAGGACGTGCAGTTCGAGCTGATGCTCTCGATCGCCCTCGTGGTCCTGGTCGTGTTCCTCTTCCTCCGGACCGTCGCGGGCACCATCATCCCGAGCGTGGCGGTGCCCCTGTCGATCGTGGGCACCTTCGGGGTCATGGTGCTGCTCGGCTTCAGCCTGAACAACCTCTCGCTGATGGCGCTCACGATCGCCACCGGCTTCGTGGTGGACGACGCGATCGTGATGATCGAGAACATCGCCCGCTACGTGGAGGCGGGCGAGCCGCCGCTCCAGGCCGCACTGAAGGGCGCCGAGCAGATCGGCTTCACGATCCTGTCGCTGACCGTGTCGCTGGTCGCGGTGCTGATCCCGCTGCTCTTCATGGCCGACGTGGTGGGCCGGCTCTTCCGCGAGTTCGCGGTCACCCTCGGCATCACGATCCTCATCTCGGCGGTGGTGTCGCTGACCCTGACCCCGATGATGTGCGCGAAGCTCCTGCGCCATACCCCTCCCGAGCGGCAGGGTCGCCTCTACCGCTGGTCCGAGAGGGTGTTCGAGCGGATCATCCGCGACTACGGCACCAGCCTGCGCTGGGTGCTCCGGCACCAGACCGCGACCCTGATCGTCGCGGTGGCGACCCTCGTCGTCACGGTGGTGCTCTACGTGGAGGTGCCCAAGGGCTTCTTCCCGATCCAGGACACCGGGGTCATCCAGGGCATCTCGGACGCCCCGCAGACCATCTCGTTTCCCGCGATGGCCGAGCGGCAGCAGGCCCTCGCCCGCGTGATCCTCCAGGACCCCGCGGTGCAGAGCCTCTCGTCGTTCATCGGCATCGACGGCACCAACGTGACGATGAACAGCGGCCGCATCCTGATCAACCTCAAGCCGCTCGCCGAGCGGGGCCTGGACGCCAGCTCGATCATCCGTCGGCTGCAGCCGAAGCTCGAGCAGGTCGAAGGGATCACCCTGTTCATGCAGCCGGTCCAGGACCTTACCGTCGAGGACCGGGTGAGCCGCACCCAGTACCAGTACAGCCTCGAGGATCCGGACGGGGCCGAGCTGAACACCTGGGCGCCCAAGCTGGTCGACGCGCTCCAGGAGGTGCCCGCGCTGCGCGACGTCAGCACCGACCAGCAGGACCGCGGGCTCGGGACCCGTCTCCTGATCGATCGGACCACCGCGTCGCGGCTCGGGGTGAGCCCGATGGTCATCGACAACACGCTGTACGACGCCTTCGGTCAGCGTCAGGTATCGACGATCTTCACCGAGCTGAACCAGTACCGCGTCGTGCTCGAGGTTCTGGAGCCGTTCCGCCAGAACACCGAGAGGCTCCGCGACATCTACGTGCGCGGCGCCACCGGCACCCAGCAGACGGTGGTGCCGCTGAGCGCGCTGACCCAGGAGGAGCAGGTCTCCGCGCCGCTGGCCATCGCGCACCAGGGCCAGTTCCCGGCGGTGACGATCTCGTTCAACCTCGCCCCCGGCGCCTCCCTCGGCGAGGCGGTCGACGCCATCGACGCCGCGACCCGTCGCCTCGGGCTGCCCGCCAGCATCGCGGGCAGCTTCCAGGGCACCGCCCAGGCCTTCCGCGCCTCGCTGTCGAGCGAGCCCCTCCTGATCCTGGCCGCGCTCGTCGCGGTCTACATCGTGCTGGGCGTGCTCTACGAGAGCTACATCCACCCGCTCACGATCCTGTCGACGCTGCCCTCCGCGGGCGTGGGCGCGCTGCTGGCCCTGCTCGCGTTCAGGATGGAGCTGACCGTGATCGCGCTGATCGGCATAATTCTATTGATCGGCATCGTGAAGAAAAACGCGATCATGATGATCGACTTCGCGCTCGAGGCCGAGCGCCACGAGGGCAAGCCCCCGGAGGAGGCGATCTACCAGGCCTGCCTGCTGAGGTTCCGGCCGATCATGATGACCACGATGGCCGCGCTGCTCGGCGCGCTGCCCCTAGCCATGGGCACCGGCGTCGGCGCCGAGCTCCGGCGGCCGCTCGGCATCGCGATCGTGGGCGGCCTCATTCTGAGCCAGATGCTCACCCTCTACACCACCCCGGTGATCTATCTGGCCTTCGACCGGCTCTCCCGGCGCGTGCGGCGGTCCCGTCCGGCATGAGCATCTCCGAGCCCTTCATCCGGCGGCCGGTCACCACCACCCTGCTGACGCTCGCGCTGCTCCTGGCCGGCGCGCTGGCCTTCGATCTGCTCCCGGTAGCCCCGCTGCCCCAGGTGGACTTCCCCACCATCCAGGTGCAGGGCGCGCTGCCCGGCGCCAATCCGGAGACCATGGCCACCTCGGTGGCCGCTCCGCTCGAGCGGCAGCTCGGCCACATCGCCGCGCTCACCGAGATGACCTCGACCAGCTACCTGGGCTCGACCGCGATCGTGCTGCAGTTCGACCTGAACCGGGACATCAACGGAGCCGCGCGCGACGTCCAGGCCGCGATCAACGCGGCCCGCGGCTTCCTGCCGCCGACGCTGCCCGCCCAGCCGACCTACCGCAAGGTCAACCCCGCGGACGCACCGGTCCTGATCATCGCCCTGACCTCGGCCACGCGCAGCCGCGGCGAGATGTACGACGCGGCCTCCAGCATCCTGCAGCAGAAGCTCTCGCAGGTACCGGGCGTGGGCCAGGTCATCGTCGGGGGGGCCGCCCTGCCCGCGGTGCGGGCGGAGCTCAACCCGCTCGCGCTGAACCGGTATGGGATCGGCCTCGAGGACGTCCGCGCCGCCCTCTCCGCGACCAACGTCAACCGGCCGAAGGGGCAGCTCGCCGACGCGACCACGGCGCGCGAGCTGCTCGCCGACGATCAGCTCTTCAAGGCCGCCCAGTACGCTCCGCTGGTGGTCGCCTACCAGAACGGCCGTCCGGTCCGGCTCTCCGACGTGGGCTCGGTGGTCGACTCGGTCGAGGATCTGCGCAACGCGGGGCTCTCGAACAAGAACCCGGCGGTGCTCCTGGTGATCTTCCGGCAGCCCGGCGCCAACATCATCGACACCGTCGACCGGGTCATCGCGGAGCTTCCGCAGCTGCACGCCGACATTCCGGCCGCGATCGACATGGCGGTCGTGCTCGACCGCAGCACCACTATCCGCGCCTCGCTGCACGACGTCGAGATCACGCTGATGATCTCGATCATCCTGGTGACGCTCGTGGTCTTCGTCTTCCTGCGCAGCGCGCGCGCGACCATCATCCCCGCGGTGGCGGTGCCGGTCTCGCTCGTCGGGACCTTCGCGGTGATGTACCTGCTCAACTTCAGCCTCAACAACCTCTCGCTGATGGCGCTGACCATCGCGACCGGCTTCGTCATCGACGACGCGATCGTGGTCCTCGAGAACATCACCCGCCACCAGGAGGCCGGCATGGCTCCGATGGAGGCGGCCCTGCAGGGCTCCCGCGAGATCGGCTTCACCGTGCTCTCGATCAGCGTCTCGCTGGTGGCGGTCTTCATCCCGATCCTCCTGATGGGCGGCGTGGTGGGCCGCCTCTTCCGCGAGTTCGCGGTGACGCTGTCGGTCGCGATCGGGATCTCGCTGCTCGTCTCCCTGAGCACGACGCCGATGATGTGCGCCCGGCTGCTCCGGTCTCGACACGACGCGCCGCCCGGGCGGCTGTCGCGGGCCAGCGAGCGCGGCTTCGAGTGGGTGGCGCGGCTCTACCAGCGCACCCTGGCCTGGGTCCTCCGCCATCCGCGCGGGGCGCTCCTCGTGACGATCCTCACCGTGGGGGTCAACATCTACCTGTTCGTGGTCGTGCCCAAGGGCTTCTTCCCCCAGCAGGACACCGGCCGGCTCAGCGGCGCGATCCAGGCCGCCCAGGACATCTCCTTCCAGTCCATGCAGGACAAGCTCGCCCGCGTGGTCGGGGTCATCGCGGATGACCCGGCGGTCGAGAACGTGATCGGCTTCACCGGGGGCAGCGGCGGCGGGGGGGCCACCGTCAACACCGCGCGCATGTTCATCGCGCTCAAGCCGCTCGGCGTACGCCGCCTCAGCGCCGACCAGATCATCGCACGCCTGCGCGGCAAGCTCGCGGGGGTGCCGGGCGCGCCCACGTTCCTGCAGGCGGTCCAGGACCTGCGCATCGGCGGCCGCGCCAGCAACGCGCAGTACCAGTACACCTTGCAGGGCGAGAACGTGGTCGAGCTGAACCAGTGGGCTCCCCGCGTGGTCGATCGGCTCCGCGCGCTGCCCACGCTGGTCGACCTGAGCAGCGACCAGCAGGACCGCGGGCGGCAGTCCAGCGTGGTGATCGACCGGGTCACCGCGTCGCGCTTCGGGATCTCGCCGCAGCTCATCGACGACACGCTCTATGACGCCTTCGGCCAGCGCCAGGTCTCGAACCTCTACACCCAGCTCAACCAGTACCACGTGGTGATGGAGGTGGCGCCCGTCTTCTGGCAGTACCCCGACCGGCTCAGCGACCTCTACGTGCGCTCGCCGACGGGGGTTCCGGTGCCACTCAGCACGTTCGCCCACTACGAGCCGAGCTTCACCGCGCTCGCGGTCAATCACCAGAGCCAGTTCCCGTCGGTCACGGTGTCGTTCAACCTGCCAGTGGGCGCGGCGCTCGGCGACGCGGTGCAGGCCGTCCAGGGCGCCACCCGGGAGCTCGGGTTGCCCCAGAGCATCCGGGGCAGCTTCCAGGGCACCGCCCAGGCCTTCCAGGCCTCGCTGGCCAACCAGCCGCTCCTGATCCTGGCCGCGCTCGCCGCGGTCTACATCGTGCTGGGCGTGCTCTACGAGAGCTACGTCCACCCGCTCACGATCCTCTCGACCCTGCCCTCCGCGGGGATCGGGGCCATCCTCGCGCTCCTCGTGTCTGGGATCGAGCTCACGGTGATCGCGCTGATCGGCATAATTCTATTGATCGGCATCGTGAAGAAGAACGCGATCATGATGATCGACTTCGCGCTCGAGGCCGAGCGACGGGACGGCAAGTCGCCGGAGGCCGCGATCTTCGAGGCGTGCCTGCTCCGCTTCCGCCCGATCATGATGACCACGATGGCCGCGCTGCTCGGCGCGCTGCCCTTGGCGCTCGGCACCGGCGTCGGCTCCGAGCTGCGCCGGCCGCTCGGCATCGCCATCGTGGGCGGCCTCATCATGAGCCAGATGCTGACGCTCTACACGACGCCGGTCGTGTACCTCTATCTCGATTGGCTGCGACTGCGGCTGGCCCGGCGCCGGGCCCCCGTCCCGCAGCCTCACGGAGCCCATTCATGAGGCGTCCCTCGACGCGCCGCTCGTTCCGCGGCCCGACTCGCGGTGGCCTGCTCGGCGCCGCCGCGCTTTCCCTGCTCGCCGGCTGCACGGTGGGGCCGGACTACGTCCGGCCGTCGGCCGTCACCCCCGACACCTACAAGGAGAACGTAGGCTGGAAGGTCGCCGAGCCCCGCGATCACACCCTGCGCGGAAGCTGGTGGGAGCTCTTCGGCGACCCGCAGCTCAACGCGCTCGCGGAGCAGGTGAGCATCTCCAACCAGAATCTGCTGGTGGCCGAAGCGACCTACCGGCAGGCGCGCGCCCTGGTGCGGCAGGCCCGGGCCGCGTTCTTCCCGACCGTGACCGCCGGCGCCGGCTACACGCGCTCCCGTCAGTCGCAGACCCTCGGCACCTCGTCGGGCGGCGGCACCTCCTTCGGCAACGGCCAGTCCAGCGGGCCGGTCTCGACCTTCCAGCTCCCGATCGACGTCTCCTGGACGCCCGACTTCTGGGGCCGCGTCCGGCGCACGGTGGAATCGGGCCGGGACAGCGCCCAGGCCAGCGCGGGCGATCTCGAGACCGCCCGTCTCTCCTTCCAGGCGGAGCTGGCCCAGGACTACTTCCAGCTCCGGATGCTCGACGCGCAGCGCAAGCTCCTGGACGACACCGTGATCGCGTTCGACACCGCGCTGCGGCTCACCAAGAATCGCTACGCGAGCGGGGTCGCCTCTCGAGTGGACGTCGTGCAGGCCGAAACCCAGCTCAAGACCACGATGGCCCAGGCCATCGACGTGGGGGTGGCGCGTCAGCAGACCGAGCACGCGATCGCGCTGCTGGTCGGCCAGCCCGCCTCGACCTTCTCGATCCCGGCCAACCCGCTCGCCATCGGTCCCCCGCCGATCCCGGTGGGCGTCCCCTCCGCGCTCCTCGAGCGGCGGCCGGACATCGCGGCGGCCGAGCGCCGCATGGCGGCGGCCAACGCCCAGATCGGCGTGGCCATCGCCGCGTACTACCCGACGGTCACCCTCAGCTTCTCGGGCGGCCTGGAGAGCGGCAGCATCTCGCAATGGTTCACCTGGCCGAGCCGCTTCTTC
>Ga0210384_10004300_pt1 | contig 15992 bp, 12 predicted proteins | sample IncBWH2MmetaG_FD_160574 | JGI IMG/M metagenome (GOLD analysis project Ga0210384, IMG submission 160574) | Forest soil microbial communities from Barre Woods Harvard Forest LTER site, Petersham, Massachusetts, United States - Inc-BW-H-2-M | ecosystem: Environmental > Terrestrial > Soil >...
CCCAGAGTCGGGCAACGCGGCGGAGACGCGGGTGAGCGAAAGAACACGAATCCAGATCACGGTAGAAACGCACACGGTGACGATCGTCCGGCAGCGTCATGCCTTTCGCGCCTGGTGCCGGGAGTGTGCCAGCGAAGTCGACATGGTCGGACTTGAACTGGCCGGCTTCCTTATGGGACTAGCACAACCCGTACTTCGCGATTGTCCCCAGACGCAGCGTTGGCACTTCTCCGCCGGCGCCAGTGGGAGCTCACTCGTCTGCCTAAATTCGTTGCGCGCCTCGATCCGCGCGGTGCCGCCTGAGATTAGTTCCGAGAAGGAAAAAAATGAGTAAAGGAGTCTGCTGTCATGAAGTCCACGCGTTGCGTCCTCCTTGCATTGATGCTCACAACGGCGTCGCTGTTCTGCCTGTCACAAGAAGTCTTCACCGGGCCCGGCAGCGCAAGCGGTAACCCTGGCCGCCTCGGCGTTTCCCAACCGCGGTCGATTGCGCGCACTCCCGAACGCCTGACACGCGGGAAGTACCTGGTAGAGGGCTTGCTGCAATGTACGCTTTGCCATTCCGAAACCGATTTCAGTAAGCGCCCCACCGAACCTCGGCCCGGTACGCGAGGCGCAGGACGCGTCTTTGACCGGTCGCAAGTATTCGGACCCGGTAGTCGGGTCGTTGCCTCGAACCTCACCTCGGACCCTGAATACGGCAGCGGCAATTGGAGCGACGGCGACTTTGTGCGCGCCCTGCGACAAGGCATTGGGCACGACGGGCGGACATTGTTCCCGATGATGCCTTACAAATACTTTCGTAGTCTCTCGGATGAAGATCTCGCTGCGGTGATCGTGTACGAGCGTTTTCTCGTGCCGGTCCACATTGAACGGCCAAAAACGGTCCTGCCGGAAAGCGTCACCAGGGTTCTCCAACCGCTTCCAGCCCTTGAGCACGTACCCGAGCCCGATCGTTCTGATCCCGTCAGCTATGGAAAATATCTGGTCACCGGCGCGCATTGCGTGGGCTGCCACACGCCGCACGATAATCTCGACAACCTGGTTCCAGGACTAGAGTTCGCTGGCGGACAAGTGTTCACCGGCCCTTTCGGCCCGAGCGGCCAGACGATCGAGGTGGCATCTCTGAATCTCACGCCCGATCCTTCCGGCATCTCCTACTTTGACGAAAAGAAGTTCATTGAGGTCATCCGGAGCGGCAGTGTGAGCGCTCGACCATTAGCCACCATCATGCCGTGGAGCTACTTTCGCAACCTCACGGATGATGACTTGAAAGCGATGTTCGCCTATCTACGAACCCTCAAGCCTGTGAAGCATCGGGTTGACAACACCGAGCCGCCGACATACTGCCGGATATGTGGAAAGAAGCATGGATTTGGAAACTTGAACTGATGTGCGACGCATATTGCGCTTGGCGGAGACGTACGTAACGCGGCTTGAAGATTGCGGAGCTTGACTCGACCGGATCTGGCGCGCTCGCCTGTCGCTCGGGCGAAAGAGTTCCACGGTCTACCGGCTGGCTAGCCCCCCGGCAGTCTCCGCTCCATCGCTGGTGAAAACCTGACCCGTGATGTAGGCGGCATCTTCGGATGCCAGGTACGCGAACAATGCGGCGATCTCCTCGGGCTTGGCGTGGCGGCCCATTGGAACCTTGCGGTTGACCTCGTCGAGCATTTCGTCGGTGTATTCGGCGCGCTGCATGGGCGTAAGAACGTAACCGGGGGCCACCGCACAGACGCGAATTTTCGGCGCCAGCTCGAGCGCCATGGTCTTCGTCAGCTCGATTACCGCGGCTTTGGTCGCGTTGTAGTCGGCGTAGAAGGGCTGTCCTACCAGGCCGTTGGTCGACGCGGTCTGCAGAATCACTCCGCTGCCCCGCTCCCACATATGGCGGGCCGCGGTCTGGGCCACATAGAAGACGCCGGTCAGATTCACGGCCAGGATCCGATCCCATTCCTGGGGCGTGATGTCGAGAAACTTATGACGGATGGATATTCCGGCATTGTTGATGAGGATGTCGACCCCACCCATGCGCTGCACGGCCTCGTTGAAGGCAGACTGAACCTGTTGCAAGTTCGAAACGTCTGCAGCGACGGTGCCGGCTAGATTGGGAAGCTGCCGTTGAATCTGGGCGCGGCCCTTGTCGTCACGGTCCAGCACCACGACCTGCGCGCCTTCTTCGAGGAAACGGGCTGCCGTGGCCGCGCCAATTCCGCTGGCGCCTCCGGTGATCAGAACGCGTTTAGCTTGCAGTCCGCGCATGTGGGGCCTCCGGGGAAAGCAAGGAGGATACAGGGCGAAACCGTGAAAGGGAAATCGGTCTGGAACACGACGAAAAAGCTTTTAACCGCAAAGAGCGCGAAGGAATCGCAAAGTACGCAAAGAACACAAAGAACAAAGAAACAACTGCTTCAAGACATATTGAGCAACCGGAAGGACGCGGCTGTGGCCTTCTTTGCGAGCTTTGCGCTTACTTTGCGGACTTTGCGGTTAAGAGCTTCTCGTCGATGAAGCCGTCCTCACGGTAATTGTTCACCAGCCTTCGGATACCGTCTTTCAACAGCACTACGTGGAAATTAATCAGCAGCCCAACCGGGATGTGTAACAGCCGAAGGTGCGAGAGTAGCTGGGCTTCGTCGACAGGGTGAATTGACTCTTTGCACTTAAGTTCGAGCACGACGCGGTTCGCGACTACCAGGTCAGCGCGGAAACCGCAATCCAGCTTGATGCCGTCGTAGATGAGAGGCACAGCTTTCTGCCGTTCCACCGGGAGTCCGATCTTGATGAGTTCGTGTGCGAGACAGGCTTCATATGCCGATTCGAGTAGGCCGGGGCCAAGTTTGCGGTGAATGGTGATGGCAGCGCCGATGATTTCCGGAGTCAGGTCGTGGGCTGTCATTTGTTTCAATCTATGCTGTGTGTGGAGCGACGCTTGGTGACGATCGGCACAGTGCTATGTGCTGCAGCGGGCAGGGAAGCTTTTAACCGCAAAGGTCGCCGAGAAAGGCCGCAAAGGACGCAAAAGGAAAGCTTACGCGCACAACTTCACCGGTGAATTGCTTTTGGTGTTTTCGCGATCTTTGCGAATGCTTTGCGGTTTAAGATTTTGGTTGGTGTGCGGGTAGAAGCTTTTAACCGCAAAGAGCGCCAAGAAAGGCCGCAAAGAGCGCAAAGGAAAAACTTAAGCAAACGACTTCACCGGTGAATTGCTTTTGGTGTTTCGCGAACTTTGCGAAACCTTTGCGAGCTTTGCGGTTTAAGATTTTGGTTTGGTTTCCGAGCACATGAACAAAAGCGAATCCCTCACCGTCATCATCACCGGGGCCAGCCGCGGCATCGGAGCGGCGACCGCCAGGTTGGCCGCAGCTCGAGGCTTCTCCGTCGCCGTGAACTACGCGGCCGGCGCATCCGAAGCCGAGGCGGTCGCCAGGAGCATCCGTGAGCAAGGAGGCAAAGCGGCTGCCATTCAAGCTGACATCGCCCGCGAATCCGACGTGCTTCGCCTCTTCGTGGAAGCTGAACGGCAGCTCGGGCCTCTGCACGGGCTCGTCAACAACGCCGGCGTTACCGGAGGTTTCGCGCGCGTCGAGGCCGTCTCTGCCGAAGCCCTCGAGCGGATGTTCGCTGTCAACGTCACCGGGGCGATTCTCTGCGCCCGCGAAGCTGTCAAGCGGATGTCGACGCGCCACGGCGGCCGCGGCGGCGCAATCGTCAACATTTCTTCGCTGGCCGCCCGCACCGGCTCTGCCGGCGAGTGGGTTCACTACGCCGCCAGCAAGGGTGCCATCGATACGTTCACCATCGGCCTGGCTCGGGAAGTTGCTACCGAGGGCATCCGCGTCAATGCGGTGGCGCCTGGCCTGGTCGAGACGGGAATTCACGCCGCCAACGGAGAGCCCGGTCGGCTGGAGCGCTTGAAGGGCACCATCCCGATGGGACGCCCCGGCAAGCCGGAAGAGATCGCTGAGGCCGTGGTGTGGCTGCTGTCGCCGGCGGCGTCGTATGTTACGGGGTCGATTTTGGAGGTTGGTGGAGGAAGGTGAGTGCTTCAAATTCTCCTATGCGCCCTCGCTCCTGTCATCCCGAGCGGGGTAACGCGATAGGTTAACCCGCTGAGGTGAGGACGTTTTTCGTTACGGTCTTGTCGTGGTGGAAATGCCTGTTGAGGCTGTCGGCATCGCAAGCCGGTACGCGGTCCTTCGACTGCGTTCGGCGGACGCCTCACTGCGCTCAGGATGACAATTTAAAAAGAGGCAGGGAAGGTCTTGGAATCCGGGCTTTCCCCCGCTCAGGATGACAATTTTAGAAGGGGACAGGGAAGCTCTTAGAACCCGGGCTTGCCACGGAACAGCATGACCAGCTCGATCACCAGGATCACCACGACCATCAACTCCAGCACAAATGCCCGGCTCTGATTGAACTGGTCAACCATGAAGTGATACAGCTCCTCGGCGGTCTTCAGCTTCTGTTGCACGAGGTCCTTGTAGTCGGGTACGCCAATCTTCGAGGCGGCCAGCTTGTAGAGGCGGGCCGAGAACATGTCGCTCAAGAACTTAATCGCGTTGTCGGCATGCTCGGTCAATTCGTCGACGTCGAGCAGCACCGTGTGCAGCTTGGTGGCGGCGCGGGCCGTGCGCCAGCGGGACCACAGGCTGGTGCCCCCGTTTTCCAGGAAGTCGTACACACCCTCCAGCTCGCGAGTCAGCAGCTCGTCATAATGACGGAACTCCAGCAGCTGAGAATTCGCATATTCCAGGAGCTGAATCGCCGTTTCGGCACCGGCCGCGGTGTCATAAAGAAATGCCGCATTCCAGCCGATTACCGTCAGATCGTTCGGATAATACGAAACCCGCCCCTGCAAAATCTCCTGCCGCTCGCTATCGGAAAGCTGCTGGGTCTCGCCGCGGACGATTTGCGCGATCTGATCGCCATGCCCCTTCAGCAGTTCACTGGCGCTCGGCTTCGCCGCGGTCTCGCGCACATGGAAGATGAAGTAGTCCTCGTGCAACCAGGTCTCATAGGGCTTGATCAGCGCCGGTCGCGCCCGCTCCAGCCGCTTCTTTACGATCTTCGACGCCAAGGCCGTGAAATCGGTATCCCAAACCCAGCGGCCCGAAAGCCCCACCAACGTGTCCCATTCCCCTGAAAACGGCAGCTCGAACACCACGCTGAGCACGCCGTAGTCGTAATACTTGATCTGTCCGTCGAGGCGCTCGCCGCTATCGAGTACCAGGGGTTCAATGGGCTCAACCACCGGGGGACGCTGATACTGAACGTAGCCCGGGGCCGGGTGCTTGAAGCTGGCCTCGGCCCTTCGAGCGCCAAAAATCTTGCGCAGTTCGTCCAGGCGGATCTCCTCCGCCACGTCGAACTGGATCAGGACCAGGATCGAACCTTGCAAGGAGGTCTCCTCGGCCCGTACCGGGGCTGCCTGTAGCTGGATGGAGTCGCTGGCGACTCCCGCGATTGTCGTTTCTCGTTCCATGGCTTTCACTGGCTCCCCGAAGATTGAGACCGGGAGCAAAAACTGGGTGCCGCTGACAGGTGGCGCCCCAGAGGCTGGTACCGAATATTGTCCCAGAAAGCGGGGCGGCTGACGAGAGGGCGCGGTTCACTAAGGGCTATAGCAGAAGAAGTCGTTTATTATCAGTGCTTTCTGCTGAGTTGCCAGATCAGAGCCCCGGCGGTGGCCACCCCGGCTAAGGCCAATCCCGTACGCCGCATGCTAGCCCGGACTTCCTCTTCCCGGCGCCGCACAACCTGGCGCTCCGGGTACGCTCCAGCTGGGCCCTGGGGGCCTTCGTAGAGCGCCATCTGCAAAATCTCGGCCAGATGGAATGCCTGGCGGTCGGTGCCTTGGGCAATCTGCTCGCGACAACTGAAGCCGTTGGCGATCACCAGCCAGTCTGGCGGAGCCTGTCGGATCGCCGGCAGTAGTTCCAACTCGCCAATCGCCATCGAAACCTCGTATTTGTCGTCCTCAAACCCGAACGACCCCGCCATTCCGCAGCAACCCGGTGCCGGAGCATGGCAATCGAGCCCAATCCGCGCGAGAACCGCCTCCTCCGCATTCATCTTCATCACCGATTTGTGATGACAATGCCCGTGCACAATCGCCTTGCGCTCCAGCCGCGGCAAGGGGATCAGTTTTTTGTAGTTCTCCAGGAATTCACTGAGCAGGAAAGTCTGGCGCGACAGGCGCTGTGCCCGCTCGTCCCGCGGAAAGAGGTTGCAGAGTTCGTCGCGGAAAACCGCCACGCAACTCGGCTCCAGCCCAACGATGGGTACGCCCGCCTCAATCTCCGGCGCCAGCGCATCCAGGATCTGCATAAGCAGGCTCTCGGCGCGATCCAGCATGCCGAAGTCATAGAGCGGCCGGCCGCAGCACAGATTTCTCTGCGGCAACTCGACGCGAAAGCCCGTGTTCTCGAGGACATCCACGGCGGCTTTTGCCGTATTGGGCAGGAAGTAGTTGTTGAACGTGTCGGGCCACAGAACCACGATCGGCCCGTCCGGATGCCGCGGGCGCCGCCGCTGGTACCAGCTCTTGAACGTCTGTGGCGCAAACGGCGGGATGTTGCGTTCTCTCGGAATTCCGGCCATGAGCTTGGCGATGTCCCGCAGGAAGGGCAACTGCGTCGCGAGGTTCGCGAGTCCCGGAGCGTTCGAAGCCAGCCGCGCCCAGAAATCGATGTTGCCGAACGCATAGTGGTTCAGCGGCCGCAGGCGGCCTTCGTGATAGTGCGAGAGAAACTCTGCCTTATAGGTGGCCAGGTCCACCTTCACCGGGCACTCGCTCTTGCATCCCTTGCAAGCCAGGCAGAGATCCAGCGAATCTTTGACCTCTTCGCTCCGCCATCCGTCGCGGATTACCTCACCCTGCGCCATTTCCCAGAGCAGGTGAGCCCGGCCACGAGTCGATTGCTCTTCCTCGCGGGTCACGCGGAAGCTCGGACACATCACCCCGCCCTCGTAGTGCCGGCACTTGCCGACTCCGACGCAGCGCAAGGTGGCATGGGCAAGACTTCCATGATCCTGGGGGAAGCGGAAATGGGTGTGCGGGTGCCCGGGATGGTAGTGGGGGCCGAGCCGCAGGTTCTCGTCGAGCCGATATGGCTCGACGACCTTTCCCGGGTTCATCTTCCAGTCGGGATCCCATGCCGCCTTGAATTCGTTGAATGCCTGGATGAGTTCCGGCCCGAACATTTTCGGAAGCAACTCGGCCCGCGCCTGCCCATCGCCGTGCTCGCCGGAGAGGGATCCGCCATAGCTCACCACCAGGTCGGCCGCTTCGTTCATGAACTCACGGAACCGCGCGATCCCCTCCTCGCTCTCGTAGTCGAAGTTCAGGCGGGTATGTACGCAGGCATGACCGAAATGTCCGTAGAGCGTGCCGTGATATCCGAAGCGGGCCATCAGGTGCTTGAGGTCGCGCAGATAGCGGCCCAGTTTTTCCGGAGCCACCGCCGAATCTTCCCAGCCTTCCCAACTCAATGGCTCTCCGGGAACATGAGAAATGACGCCCAGGCTCGACTCGCGCACGGTCCAGATGTGCTTCGCCTCATCCTTGGTGCATAGCCGCATATGGGGTACGGTCGTCGACCGCCCCAGCGCCTCCATCAGGCCTCGAGCCTGCGCCTCGGCCTCCGCTTGTGTCTGGGCGCCGAATTCTGCGAGCAGCCATCCTCCACCGGGCGGCAACAGCGCCAGGCCTTCCGCGTTGATGCCACGGCGGCGGGTGTATTCGGTCAGCAGGTCGTCGATTCCTTCGAGCCCGATCGGCTTGTGTGCCATGACCTCGGGTACGTGATCCGCTGCCTGGTAAATATCGGGATAGGCGAGTACCAGCAGTACTCGCTCCGGAGGACTCTCCACCAGCCGGCAAGTCGCCTCAAGAATCGTGACGCAGGTCCCTTCCGATCCAACCAGCGCTCGTGCCACGTGGAATCCGTTCTCCGGCAACAGATAGTTCAGGTTGTAGCCGGAAACGCGCCGGGGAATGTTCGGGAAACGCTGCCGCACCAACTCGCCGTAGGTCGCGGCGATCGTCTTCAGCTTGCCGTAGATTTCGCCGCGACGCCCGCCTTCGCGAATAATGTGCTCGAGTTCTTCCGGCGAAGTCGCGCCAATCTGCATCCGCACGCCGTCGTAGGTCAGAATGTCGAGCGCCTCGATGTTGTCATCGGTCTTGCCCGCCATCACCGAGTGCACGCCGCAGGAGTTGTTCCCGATCATGCCTCCCAACGTGCAGTGATCATGCGTGGCCGGGTCGGGCGCGAATGTGAGGTGATGTTTCTCGGCCGCGTTCCGCAGGTGATCGAGAATCACTCCCGGCTGCACCCGGGCAATCCTCCGCAGCGGGTCAATCTCGAGAATCTCTGCCATGTACTTGGTGAAGTCGAGAATCACCGCCGTGTTGCAGCACTGGCCGGCGAGCGACGTGCCGCAACCGCGCGGGAGAACCGGTGCTCCGAACTCGCGGCTGGTAGCTATTGCCGCAATGACGTCGTCATTGTCGCGCGGGATGACCACGCCGATCGGCACCTGCCGGTAGCTGGAGCCATCCGTCGCATAGAGGGCGCGGCTTGAAGCATCAAAGCGGACATCGCCCTTCACAGACGCCCGCAGTGCAGCCTCGAGTTCCCGCACGTCAACGTCGCCGTACTTGGCCGCTCGGGCTCGTTCGGCAAACTGGTGGGCCTGCTGCGGAGAAAGAACGGGCAGCGGATCAATCGGTGGCATGGAAGGTCTCGACGATCCATGTTCACGGAAAACTGCGTTAGTGGCAAGGACAATGCGAGGTCCGCATTGCTCACGCAAAAACCAAAGGGTCGATTACTTGCCGCCGCTCAGTTGGGCTATAATCCCGCGGTCGCCGAAAAAGGCTCTGCGGGTTGCTGTTGCGTCGAGGCCGGCGCCGCACGAGTCCTTCACCTTCTCGGCACAGGGCCCCGAATCTCACCATAGGACTTCCCGTATGCCTCAGGTGCCGAAGGCTGGCTCCCTCTTCTTCGCTCTGTGCGTCATCATCGCGGCCGCTCCCTCCGTCGAGCGCCCGTTTGCCGTATACGCTCAATCCTCGGCGGCAATTGCCGAACCAGATAAACCTGTAGCGCCCGCCGCCGACACGGAGATTCCGGACGATCCACCCGAAGCCGAACTCGCCCCGGCTGCCGTCCATCTTGACGTCTCCAAGGAATCCCCGCTGCTGCAGGCGCTGTACAACGCCACCCGCGAGATCAAAGAGAAAGACATCCTCGCCGATCTCGACGAGGCCAAGAAGCTGATCGACGGCGGCGCCGATGTGAAGGAAACCGATCCTGAGGGACGCACCGCATTGCATTGGGCGGTGTTCGGTTCGAGCTACGCGACCAAATCGTCGGTGACGGTGGCCTACGAGGAGATCGCCGATGCCCTCATTCAACGCGGCATCGACATCAACCACGAAGACATCTACCAGGACACCGCGCTCGATTACCTGCTCTATTCGCCAACTTTCGAGATGCAAACGCTCTTAATGGAAAATGGCGCCACCAGCGGATTTCTTGTAGCGACCTTCCGTTTCTTCGACCAGATGCAGATGCTGTCTCCGGCATCGAACGTGCCCAAGGCCGTCAGCCTGTCGCGCAAAGCTGACCTCTCTCCCGGCGCGACCCTCAGCATTCGCCTCACCACCCCGGTGTACAGTGACCGTTCCCGCACGGGCGATCCCATTCAAGGGATTGTGACCTATCCCTTGTGCCGGGATGGAGAAAAGCTGGTGTGCAACGAGGGAGAATTGCTGGTGCCGCCAGGCACCAAGGTCAACGGCACGATCCTGTTTGCGACGAAGGCGCCCGACAAGTACTCGCGCCCGCGCCTGGTGCTGGATTTCTCGAACGTCGTACACAAGGGCGGCCAGGTGTCGCCTTTGTATGCACGTGTGCTCGAAGTCGATAACGCTCGCGAGACCATCCGCAACAACGAAATTCTTGGCATCATCCAACCGCACGCTTCGAAGAAGGCCTCGCTCATCTTCGCCGGCTTGAGCGCTGCGAACCCCTTCGCCGGATACGCCATCAAGGGTGTGCAGACGGTGTACGGACTTTCGATTCGGCGCGAGATTTTCTTTCCCGCCAGCACCGATTTGCAGATCCAGATCGTGCGCCCCTCCATGCTGAAGCAGAAAGAGCCTTGGACCGGTTTTACCCAGCTCGCGATGGATCCCGACCTGCAAAGCATCGTGCAGACCGCTCCCTTACGCACAACCGCCACGAACAAGACTCCTTCAGATCTGACCAACCTGATCTTCATTGGCAGTAAACAGCGCCTGGCGTCCTCCTTCACGGAGTCCCACTGGATTGAAGCGGACGATCTGGGCGTGAAGGCGGCGCTCAAGGTGGCTCAGGCAACGGTGCGAAACACCGGGTATAACTCAGCTCCGATGTCCACCCTGCTCTTGAATGGTCAGGCGCCAGACCTGACCTTCCAGAAGTCACTCAATACCTTCGCCAAGCGCCACCACATTCGCATCTGGAAACTGAAGAAGACCTACAAGGGGCAGGACGTTTGGATCGGGGCGGCCACCCACGACATTGCCACCGAGAGCAGCCGCGGCTACACCAAGTGGACCCATCGTATCGATCCACACATCGATCGCGAGCGCGACTGGATCCAGTCGGATCTTCTTTTTTCGGGGATGGCGGTGGCCTACCTCGACGTGGATCGTCCGCATGCTCCGAAGAAGGCTTCGAATGCAACCGGGGACGACATCGTGACCGATGGCAAGATTACCGTGGTCGACCTCGGGGCTTCGAAGAAGCCGCAGCAGGCGCCGGTCTTGGCACCACGCACGGGAAATTAACATCGCGGTTCCGTGTTCAACGGCCAAGAAAACCCAAGCCCTTAACCGCAAAGAACGCTAAGGGGACGCAAAGGGCGCGAAGAAACGCGAACTGTTTCGGATGGTGCTTGGGCGGACTTTGCGGTCCTTCTTCGCGGACTTTGCGGTTTAAGATTTTCTCGGCGACCGCTGCGGTGCAGACTCTGCTACGACCACAGCCGCGTCGTATAGTCCGCCATGCTGAGCGCCAGCAGGATTGCCAGCCAGAAGAGCGCGGAGATTATCACGACCTTGGTGAGCTTTTCGTGCGCGTACTTCACGTGCATGAAAAACAGGACGACGAGAGTCGCCTTGATGGTGGCGATGGTCAGTGCCACTACCGCGTTGAAGGGCCCAAGATCGATGCCGGCCGCAATCACGGTGAGCAAGGTGCCAGCCAACAGGGCGAGCCAGATGCCGATGTACAACTTTAACGATGAAACATGCTCAGACATGGCGTCTCACTTGTGACGGTCGATCAGGTAGAGCAAAGGGAACAGATAAATCCAGATAATGTCGACGAAGTGCCAATACAAGCCCGCGATCTCTACGGGCGTGCAGTAGTGCGGACCGTAGCGCTTGCGCATGGCGTAGTAGGTGATGACGGCAAACAGTCCCAAACCCACGATCATGTGCAACGCGTGCAGGCCGGTCATGATGAAGTAAAGCGAGAAAAAGATCTGCGCATGCTGCTGGTTGATCGGAATATCCGGATGCGATGGGATGTGGCCGGGGAAATGAAAGCTCGCACCGGGCACATGATGCTCCACGAACTTGTCGTGATACTCCACGCCCTTGATGCCGAGGAACACCACCCCAAACAGCATGGTGAGGATCAGGCAAACCACGACCGTCGTCTGCTTGCCGAGTTGCGCGGCTCGCACCGCCAGTGCCACGGTCAAACTGGAACAGATCAAGACGGCTGTATTGGTTCCGCCCAGGACCACGTTTAAGCTCTGGCTGCCCGCGCCGAAGTCCCCAAAATACCAATAGCGATAAACGAGGTAGGCGCAGAACATGCCGCCGAAAAACATGATCTCGGTTGCGAGGAACACCCACATGCCGAGGCTGGCGGCATCTTTCTGCTGCTGTTCGGAGGCGAAATGATGCAGGAGGGCCGGATTGTCGTGGGCCTCGTGATTCGCCGTGGCAACAGGACTATTGGGCAACCGGGACCTCCTCCTTGATCTCGTCGTAGTTGTAGGCTTCCCAGGTGACGACGGGCTCTTCGTCAAAATTGAACGTAGGCGGAGGAGAAGGCACCATCCACTCCAGCCCCGCAGCGTTCCACGGATTCGCTGGGGCCGGCTTGCCGTAGCGCATCGACCACAGGAAATAAATCATTGGCAGCAGATATCCAACCGCGAGAATCGTGGCGCCCGCCGTCGAGAGCACATTCAGAATCTGAAACTCCGGCGAGTGCGAATAGTCCCAATACCGCCGGGGCATTCCCATGTAACCCAGGATGAATTGTGGGAAGAACGTCAAATTGAATCCCACGAACACGAGCAACGCTGCCAGCCGGCCCCAGCCCTCTGGATACATGCGCCCGGAAATCTTCGGCCACCAGAAATGCATTCCGCCGAGGTAGGCCATCACCATCCCGCCCACCATGATGTAGTGGAAATGAGCCACGACGAAATAGGTGTCGGTGACATGCACATCGATGCCGAGCGAGGCCAGGAAGAGTCCAGTGAGCCCGCCGATGGTGAACAGCCCAACGAAGCCGAAGGCATACAGCATCGGCGTCTGGTAACTGATCGACCCGTTGTACATGGTGGCCGTCCAGTTGAAGACCTTGATCGCCGAGGGTACCGCCACGAAATAGCTCAGCAGCGAGAAAATGAGCGCCGCGTAGAGCGAGATTCCCGCCACGAACATGTGGTGCGCCCACACCAGGAACCCGACCACCGCGATTCCGAGCAAAGCCAGGGCCATCGCCTGGTATCCGAAGATGCGCTTGCGGCTGAAGCAGCATACGATCTCGCTCACGATGCCCATGCCGGGCAAGATCATGATGTAAACCGCCGGATGCGAGTAGAACCAGAACAGGTGCTGGAACAGCAGCGGGTCTCCGCCGAGTGCGGGATTGAAAATTCCCAGGTGGAACAGGCGTTCGCATACCACCAGCAGCAGGGTGATGGCCAAAACCGGAGTGCCCAGCAACTGAATGATGCTGGTGGCGTAATGCGCCCAGACAAAAAGCGGCAAACGTGACCAGGTCATGCCGGGTGCGCGCATGCGATGCGTGGTCACCACAAAGTTCAGCCCGGTGAGGATCGACGAAAAGCCCGCCACGAAAATCGCCAGCCCCGCGGTGATCACATGAGTGTTCAGGAATTCCGTACTGAGCGGGGTGTAGAACGTCCAGCCCGTATCGACGCCGCCGTTGATGATGGTGTACAGCATCAACACGCCGCCGATCATGTACAGATACCAGCTCAATAGGTTGATACGCGGGAACGCCAGGTCCTTGGCCCCGATCATGATGGGAATCAAAAAGTTTCCCAGCACCGCGGGCACGGCGGGAATCAGGAAGAAGAACACCATGACCTGGCCGTGCATGGTGAACAGTTTGTTATAAGTGTCGGCCTGTACCAGGTCGCCCGCGGGTGTCAGCAGTTCCAGTCGGATGAGCAACGCAAAGAATCCGCCAATGAAAAAGAAGAACGTGATTCCCATCAGGTAGAGCAGCGCGATGCGCTTGTGGTCTACTGTCAGCAGCCACGACTTGATGCCGTACTGGTGGTTCAGGTAAGTCTCGCGTTCGCCGGGTTGTACCGCTGCCGTTGCCATCCTCTTCCCCTGGTCGTTACTGCGTTTTCGGGGTCGCGGTGGCCATGTTCCGGCCGCCGGTCTGCCCTGTGGGCTGCTGGCCGAGCGACTTCACGTAGGCCACCAGCGCGTTCAGTTGCTCGTCGCTGATCTGTCCCTGAAACGTCGGCATGATCGGCTTGTATCCATTCACGATCTTCGCGGCCGGTTGCAGGATGGATTCCCGAATATAGTTCTCATCGGCCGTCACCGTGCGCCCGTCCTCAAGCAGCACCGGCTTGTTGAACAGTCCCACCAGGTTGGGCCCGCGGCCCTGTGTGTCGGAGCGGTGACAGGTGACGCAGCCCAGTTCGGAGAACAATCGTTCTCCCGTCACCGCCAGCGGCTGATTGCCCCCGCCGCCCATCCAGGCTTCGTAATCCCTCGGCTCCATGACCACTACCGAGCCCACCATTCCCGAGTGCGATGTGCCGCAGTACTCCGCGCAGAACAGGTGATATGTTCCCGGCTTGGTTGGATGGAACCAGGCCACCGTGTAGCGGCCCGGCAGAACGTCCTGCTTGATGCGGAATGCCGGCACGTAGAAACTGTGGATCACGTCCTGCGACGTCATGATCATCTTCACGTCGCGTCCCACCGGCACATGCAGCTCGTTGATCTCGCGCTGCCCTTCCATGTGCTCGAACTTCCACATCCACTGTTTGGCGACGGTGTAAACCTCGGCGGAGTTGTCTGGCGGCTTGCGCTCTTTGAAGTAAATCAGGGCGCCCCACCCGAAAAACACCATGAACACGCAGAATGGAATAACCGACCAGGTAATTTCGAGCGCGTGTGATCCTTGAATCTGTTCCGCCTGATGCCCCGCGCGCTTGCGGAACCGAATCGCGAAGAAAATGATCATGGTGAAGATGCTTATCGTCATCAACGCCGACACCGTCAGCAGGAAGATGTACAGAGCATCCACGTTATTGGCCATGGTCGAGGCCCGCGGGGGCCAGAATGGCATGTCTTGCAGCATAATTACCTGACCCGTCCCGCTTCTCGAACGCCGTGTGACGGACCACGGCGAATCATCACGAATATGAGTGTTCCGATGCACAGCATCGTGGCTACGCCCGCCAGCCGCAGCACCCGCAGAATGGTGGCGCTGTATTTCCCCTGCTCCGGATCGTAGTGGTAGCAATACAGCAGCAATTGATCGACGATGTCGCCGATCTTCCCCTTGCCCGCTTCGACCAATCCCAGGCGCAGATCTTTTGGCGGATACTCAACCCCGTAGTAGTACTGCGCGATGCGGCCCTCAGGTGTGAGAACCAGAATCGCCGTCGCATGCGCAAACTGCTTGGTCTTCGCGTCGTACTGATACTGAAAGCCTGCCGCCTTGGTCAGCGCATCGATCGCATCCGGCTTGCCGACCAGGAAGTGCCATCCCTGCTCGGCCCCCGCGCGCTTGTAACGGCGCAAGAACTCGGACTTCTTTTTCGCCGCCATCTCCGGAGTCTCGCTGGGATCGAAGCTCACGGTGATCACGTCGAATTCCTTGCCCACGTCGAACTGCATCATGCCGAGCGAGTGCTCCAGCCCGCTGAGAACCTCTCCGCACAGCATGGGGCAGTTGTAATAAACCAGGTTCAGAATCAGCGGCCGCTTGCCGAAATAATCGCCGAGATGCAGGGAGCGCCCCAGATCATCAGTGAAGGCAAGGTTCGCGGGAATCTCCTGATTCAGGTTCTGCTGGATGCCGACGTTCTTCAACCCTGGCGGCCGCACGCTTGGAGAAGGTGACAGAATGCCGCTGGTCATGCCCTGTCCGAACGCCGACACGGCCAGAAGAACCATCACTGCGATCACCGAATTTGTGTGCTGCTTACTGCTCACTGCGTCTCCTCACTGCTTGGGTGCCGGGGCGTTTGTCGCGGCTTTCGTCTTGATCACCGCCTTGGCGCCACCGGCTTCTGCCGCCGCTCCCGGCGGCAAAACTGGCAGCCCGCGCTCGGCCACCAGGTCGATCGCCCGATCAATGGGAATGCGCACGATCCCGGCTTTCTGATCGACCCAGTCGTAACTGGCGAGCGTCTCATCCTGCGTGGCGAGTTCCTTAACGAACTGCGTCTGCTCGCTGTACTCGAGAACCGGCTTGGGGAACGTTGCCTCCGCTTTATCCCGGATTTCCCTGGAGCTCATGGTTTGATCGATACCGGTTTTGATTGCCATCGGATTCACTGGAGCTTGATGGGTCCGGTCATAAGCATCGAGAAAGCGGTACATCCCCACCAGGATGAAGTAAATCACCACTACCACAATCGCCAGGCCCGCCATGAAATAGAAAATACCCAGCGGACTCATGTCTTCTTTT
>Ga0210384_10004303_pt1 | contig 15986 bp, 14 predicted proteins | sample IncBWH2MmetaG_FD_160574 | JGI IMG/M metagenome (GOLD analysis project Ga0210384, IMG submission 160574) | Forest soil microbial communities from Barre Woods Harvard Forest LTER site, Petersham, Massachusetts, United States - Inc-BW-H-2-M | ecosystem: Environmental > Terrestrial > Soil >...
AGATCTTTCTCCAGCTTTTCCTGCGCCGGCATCATCAATGCGCAGTGGAAAGGCGCGGACACCGCCAGAATCACGGCGCGCTTGGCTCCCAGTTGCGATGCAATTTCGACGGCGCGCTTCACCGCGCTCGCGTCTCCGGAAATGACCGTCTGCTCCGGCGAATTCAGATTGGCGGCCGAGCAGACTTTGCCTTCCGCCGCACGCTTGCAAGCATCCAGCACTACGGCCGGCGACAATCCCATGATCGCGGCCATGGCCCCTTCGCCCGCGGGCACCGCTTGCTGCATATACTCTCCGCGCTTGCGCACCAACTGCACCGCATCGGCAAATTTTAGCGATCCCGCTGCGACCAACGCCGAATATTCACCCAAGCTGTGTCCGGCTACGAAGTCCGGCGTGATGCCCTTCTCGGCAAGAATGCGGTAGACCGCCACGGAGCAAGTGAGCAGCGCAGGCTGCGTATTCGCCGTTTGCTTGAGTTCTTCTTCGGTCCCCGAGAAACACATCTGCGAAATCGAAAATCCCAGCGCTTTGTCGGCTTCTTCGAAAACCGCGCGCGCTACCGGATACTTATCGGCCAGTTCTTTGCCCATTCCCGGGTATTGCGAGGCCTGCCCCGGAAACACAAATGCGATTTTTCCCATCGTCGTTCCTCTTCTCCGCCGTTACGCCTCAGCGCTTGCGGCCGAGAGCCCCTGTTCGATTTTTTCATTCATGCGCGCGCGGGCGAGCCCCGCGGCCACGCGGATAGCATTCTTGACGGCGTTGGCGTTCGAACGCCCATGCCCGATCACGCAGACACCGCGCACACCCAAGAGCGGTGCGCCGCCGTATTCCGTGTAGTCGATCTTTTTCTTCAAACCCTTGAACGCCCCTTGCGACAACATCGCTCCCACCTGCGATACCAGCGAGCTTTTCAGCGACTTCTTCAAGACTTCAAAGATTTGCAGCGCCAGACCTTCGCAAATCTTCAGGGCGATATTTCCGACGAAGCCATCGCACACGATGACGTCCACATCTCCGGAAAATAAATCCCCGCCTTCGACATTGCCCACAAAATGAACCGGGCTCTTCTTCAAGCGGTTGTAGACTTCGCGCGTCAGCTCGTTGCCCTTGATCTCTTCTTCGCCGACCGACAGCAGCCCCACGCGCGGCCGTCGGTGTCCGAAGGTCGCGCGGTAATAGGTTTCACCCATCACCGCGAACTGCACCAGGTGCTCGGGTTTCGAGTCCACGTTGGCGCCGACATCCAGCAAAACCGAAACGCCGCCTTTGGCGTTCGGAAACGGCGCCGCCAGAGCCACGCGGTCCACGGACTCCAGCGTGCCCAACAGGAATCGGGCGACGGTCATCACCGCGCCAGTATTTCCCGCGCTCACCAAACCGTCAGCCTTGGTCTCGCGCACCAGACGCGCCGCCACGTGCACGGAACTGTCTTTCTTCCGGCGAAAGGCCTGGGCCGGGTGATCGTCCATAGTGATCACTTCACTGGCCGGCGCAATCTCGATCGGCAAGTTCGGCGCCGCATGTCTGGCCAGCTCCGCGCGAACCACAGTCGGCTGGCCCACCAGCACGATGCGCACCCCGAACTCGCGGGCGGCTAGCACACTGCCTTCAACCTCGGGGCGGGGCGCATTATCTCCGCCCATGGCGTCAACAGCAATTGTGATCATGGAGGCTTCGACCCGGTGGTTCCGAAAAAAATACCGGTGGAAAGGCTGCCGCTCGATTCGGTTGCCAGGCTTTTTTTGCTACGCCGACTTTTCTTGAACTGCTCGGCCCTTGTAGTAGCCGCAGTGGGGGCACACATGGTGCGGCTGCTTCATCTCGTGGCAGTTCGGGCATTTGGCCAGCGCCGGCTTCTCTAGAAAATCGTGCGCGCGCCGCGTGCTCGTCCTTCTCTTCGAATGCCGTCGTTTTGGGTTAGGCATAGCACTACTCCTCGTTCCCGCCAAGCTGGGCGGATTCTATGGGCTTTCCGCCCTGAAAACTATTGTTTTTTCAGCCAGTCGTGCTTCAGGCGCGCGAGGGGAGCCAATCGCGGGTCCGCAGCGTGAGTCTCACAGCGGCACTCTTCATGGTTCAAATTGGCGCCGCAATTGGGGCACAACCCCCGGCAGTCGCTGCGGCAAATCACCTTCATCGGCAACGCCAGCAACACCTGCTCTCGCAACACATCCGCCAGGAACAGCCCTTCTCCCTGGAAAAACCCGATCTCCGCGTCGTCGTCTTTCAGCCGTGCTTCTTCCGGCTTCACACCCTTGGGCAGAGGGCTGTAAAAAAGGTCGAAAGTGCGATCCACTTCATCGATTACCGGCTCAAGACATCTGGCGCAAACCAGTTCGACTTTTGTGTCGATCTCGCCGGCGACGCGGATTTGGCCTTCCAGCAACTCCGCAGTGGCATTCACCTCCAGAGGTTCGACCTGCTTGATCTCGGCCGTCTGGTAGTCAATGCTGCCCGGAGCATAGCTCTTCCGTATCAGTTGCTTACGGACAGCCAACTCCTTGACGTCGAGAAACATCTCTTCAGCGCCTCCGGCGCGTACGCTCATGCTTTCTCATTATTGGGTCGCTGGCCCGTCAAGTCAAGGAAACGCAATGCCATCCCCGGCGGCCGTTTTCCTGGCGATTACTGGCAGCCCCCGGACTCCAGTTGGTACAGCCGCAGCCGGGCTTCCTTGTTGCCCTTCCCGGCGGCCGCTTTCAGCAGCACCCGGGCCTGGTCGCAATTCTTCGCCACGCCCTCGCCTCGAGCAAAACGGTCGGCCAGGGACATTTCCGCCGCAATCGAGCCGCCCCGTACGCCGTCCCAAAGCGACTCGACGCTTTCGCCCTCACTTCGGGGCGGATCGGCCTTCGGCCGGACGGGCGGTTGTTCCAAAATGGATTCTGGTCGCGGCTCTGTGCTCCGGATAACCGCCTCGGATCGCACGGGAGGCAGTTGCTTGCCTTGCGTTAACTCGGATCCTGCCGTTGGCGTTGCGTCGAGACCGGCTTTTGGCGCTTCCTCGGGATCGGTCTTCCCTGGAGCCCCATTTGTTTCGACCGGAGCCTGCGCCGATTCCTCAGGTGCAGTCGCCGTTTCCGCCGGCTTGCTTTGCGGAATGGCCGCCGACGCTTTGGTTCTTCCCGCTAGCGTCTCCCCCAGCCAAATGAGCGACTCCCCCGCTTCTCGCTGATACACATACAGGAACGCGCCCGCTGTGACCACCGTCGCTAACACCGCCAGTCCCCGCCACCGCGCCGCCGACCTCGCGCGGGGGCCACCGTAATAGTCGTCCCCGCGCATCAGCGGGAACCTAGCCCTGACATCCTCGAGCACGGGAAGGCCGCTGGGCGGCATATTCGCCCATGGAGCGGCTAGCGGGGGCTGCTCGGCGACGCCCACGCTGGTTTCCGGCCGGGGATCGCGCCGGGTCTCTTTCGCCGGTGCCGGCCCAGCGCTGGCCTGCCAGTTTTGCGCCTCTGCCCAGCTTTGCCTGAGAGTATCCACTGGAACTGGCGCGGCGGCGGTCGTGACCCCTTCTCCCGGCTCCTCCGGAGCGTTGGTATCGTTCAACCACATGCGCACCTGTTTTTTGGCTTCAGGCTGAAGATCCAAGAAATGGAGGCCGCCGGTGACTCCGGCCTCATCCACCCACTCGACTTCCGCTTCGCCCGCGATCCGCCGCCCGCCGCTGATTTGAAACGCGAAACGAGTTTTTCCCAGCTTGACCGCCGAGATAGCCTGGAAACCGCAGCCATCCTCGGAAAGATTCAGCATGACGGCGCCGTTTTCGCGTCCCAATTCCAGGTACACGAGTGACTGTGTTTTTTTCCTTACAATCGAGCGTTCATTCTGTTTCATTACGATCCCACACTACGACTGCGGCTGGGGACTACCGGTCCGGCCAGCACAAGGGGGGCCACTTCGTCCACGTGCCGCAGCAGGCTACCATCCGATTCTATCGCGCCCCGTCGCGCATGACATTCTCTATTTTCCGGACCGCAGGTCCCGCCCGCCCCCTTGTGGAAAACTCGGGGCTTACATAGTCAAGACAGCCCGAAACTGGGCCTTTCCGCTCATCATCCGGGCGTAACCCTCACTTGCCTTCTCCAGCGGATACTTCTCAATCATCGGCCGCACGCCCGTCAATTCGGCGAAACGCAGCGTGTCTTCGGAATCCGTGGGGATTCCCGACGCCCATCCTTGAATGGTCTTCATCCCCTGAATCAACTGAATGGGGGTCACTTCGATGGGGTCAAACGTTGCTCCCACAACCAGCAGCTTTCCGTTCGCGCCCAGCCCATCAATCAGTTCCGACATTGCCTTGGAACTTGGTGCGGTGGCCAGGATTACCCGCGCGCCGCCCAATTTTTGCAACTCCTCGGCGGCCTTGGTCGCTTTGCTATCGATATAAATGCTTGCGCCGAGCTTCTTGGCCAGTGCCTCGTTTTCCGGCCCCCGCCCGATGGCCACCACCTTATACCCAAACTTACTGGCAAACTGAATACCCAAATGGCCTAGTCCGCCAATCCCCTGCACCGCCACCAAATCCGCCGGCAGCGCTCCGCTGTGACGCAGGGAATTGAATGTGGTAACTCCCGCGCACAATAGCGGACCCGCCTCCGCTGCATCTAGCGATTCGGGCATTGCGGCCAGCGCCTCCACAGGAGCCACCATGTACTCCGCATATCCGCCGTCGTAGCTGATGCCCGGTATTTTCAGCTTTGCGCAATTCCCAAAGTCTCCCCTGCGGCAGGCGAGACAGGTTCCATCTTGCCCGCCATGCCAGCCAACACCCACTCGCTGGCCTTTCTTCCATCCGGCCACTCCCGCACCCAACTCGTCAATCAGGCCGGCGATTTCATGGCCTGGTACTCGCGGGTAGGTGATCCCGGGCCAATAACCTTCTTTGGTGAGACTGTCGCTGTGGCAGATCCCACACGCCTGCACGCGAATGCGTACTTGTCCCGGACCGGCCTGTGGTATCTCGCGTTCCACAATCTCGAAATCCGCTCCGGGTTTTGCTATTTGCGCTACCTTCATTTTCGCCATGACGTTCTCCTCAGAGTATTTTATTTGATCGAGCTAGAGGCGACCCGGGGATTAGGATGCATTCTCCCCGCCCGCGGTTAAAATTTGATCTGCGGCCGGTTTAACGATAGCCTCTGCGCATCGTAAATCGCAACGATCGTGACATCTTGATTCGCCGTCTCCGCCGGACCCAATTGCCCATCGGGACGGTGGCGCTGGCACGCTTCCTTATCGGCAAGGTAGTGGTGCGAGAGCTGCCCGCCGGGCGGCTGGTCGGCCGAATCGTCGAAACCGAAGCTTATCCTCCGCGGGATCCCGCTGCGCATCATTTTCGGGGGCCTACCCCTCGGATTCGCTCCATGTTCTTGCGCCGCGGCCATGCCTACGTCTACTTCACCTACGGCAATCATTTCATGCTGAATGTCACTGCCGAGGCGCCAAACGTAGGAGGCGGAGTGCTCATCCGCGCGCTGGAGCCTCTCGAAGGCCTCGATCAAATGCGGGTGCACCGCAAGACCACCCGGCTTCTGGATCTGACCCGGGGGCCCGGCCGGCTGGCGTTGGCACTGCAGATTGACCGGCGTCTCGACGGCATCGATCTGTGTGCTGCTGGGCCTCTTTGGCTGGGCAAACTCAATCCTTCGGGCGACAGGACGCTCGCTCCAGTCACTAAAAACATTGACCGCCTTGGCGTCAGCAAGCGCATCGGGATCACCCGCGCGGCGCATCGCCTGCTCCGATTCTACGAGCGCGGCAGTCCCTTCGTCAGCGGTCCTTCACGGCTCCGGAGCTAATATGCTTGGCGCCGTGGTCGCTTGCGCGAGCGGGTTTTGGCAAGGTTGTCACGGAAAAGCGGGGCCTAGCCCCCGCACTCCATACGATCACGCGATCGTTCTAACCACCTTAACCATCTGCCGACCCTGCCCCTTTGTACAGCGTTGACTTCCTCCCCGTCAGAGTACAATGATCCTTGCTCAGCCCAGCCAGCGGGGGTGGATTATGTCCGATACCTGGAGAGAATGGGAAGGCCAAGTCATCGATGGCGCCTTCCAGCTACGCAGGCATTTAGGCGGGTCGGATCACAGCGTCGTATTCCTCACCGAACGCGGCGAAAGCAAACAAAAAGCTGCCATCAAATTCGTTCAGGCCGGTGCTGCCGGCGCCGAAGCCCAACTTTCCCGCTGGAAGCAGATCGCGCAACTCTCTCATCCGAATTTGATCCGGCTCTACGAGACCGGGCGCTGTCAGTTGGCGGGCATGAACCTGCTCTACGTCGTCATGGAGTATGCCGACGAAAACCTCGCGCAATTTCTGCCGCATCGGCCGCTCGCGCCCGCCGAAACGCGGGATATGCTCGAGCCTTTTCTCGACACCTTGAAGTATCTCCATTCGCAAAATTTCGTGCATGGCCGCATTCAGCCTGGCAACATCCTGGCCATCGACGATCAGCTCAAGCTCTCCAGCGACACCATCTGCCGCGCCGGCGACCCTCGCGCCAAAGTCGAAAAGCCGGATGCCTACTCCCCTCCCGATGCCGCCACGCGGACCCTCTTGCCTCCCGATGACGTATGGTCTCTGGGCATCACGTTGGTCGAAGCGCTCACGCAGCACGCACCCACCGCGGAGGAACTTGCTTCGCCATCGTCGCAGCAAGACGAACCTCAGTTGTCTGCGGATTTGCCCGAACCTTTTCTCGACATCGCGCGGCACTCCTTGCGCCGCGATTCGCAACGCCGCTGGAGCGTGGCCGAGATCGCGGCGCGGCTGAATCCGCAGGCGGCGCCGCCGCCACTGCCCGTGCAAGCGCCGGCCGCCATCGAGAGGCCTGCCTCGTTGGTGAGCGCTCCGGCCGAAGCTGCGCAAGCCACGGCAACGGCGGTGGCCGTTGCTACCGCCACTCCTACGGCTTCCGCGGCCAACCCTTCTCTCGTCGTGGATCCTTTGTCCGTTCCTCTGTCGCCGGTGACTCCGCTTCACATGCAACGGAAACACGCGCTGCAAAATCAGGCGGTCGTCAAGTCGCTTCCCCGGGACTCTTTCGTTCCCGGAAAAGCTTTGCCAGGCAAGTCCTATTACATCTTCTTTGGAGTGCTGATCGCTTTGAGCCTTGGCGTCATGCTGGCCATCCCCAGATGGCGCAGTCGCGGCACGTCGCCCGAGCCCGCCTCGTCCGCAACTCCCCATCAGCCCGCGGCTCAACCGCAAACGCAACCCGCCGCTCCAGTGAAGGCGGCGCCCGCTGGCCCATCCAAGCCGCAGTCAAAATCGCAGCCCAAGTCCGCGCCTGCGTCGAACGACTTCCCGCAGAGGTCCGCAGTGCAGCCGGCGGAAAAGCCCGAACAGAGTTCCGCGGCGAACGGCGGCGAGAAACAGCTGGTCGCTAGAAATGAATCCTCCGCCGACGCCAGTTCCACTCCGGCGGCACTGCGTTCCGCAGTTCCTCGCTCTGACGCTGCGCCCGTCGTACCCGCGATAATCAACCGGGATGCCGTAACTGCCGGTGAAGTGTTGACGCAAGTTTTGCCGGACGTTTCCCAGAAATCCAGAAACACCATTCACGGGACCGTGCGCGTCGTAGTCAAGGTTCTGGTGAACGCTTCCGGCGACGTCTCTTCCGCCGAGGTCGCTTCTGCCTCCAGCCATTTCTTCGCCGACGCCGCGCTGAAATCCGCCCGCCGCTGGGACTTCGCACCCGCCAAAGTAGACGGCGCAGCCGTGCCGAGTGAGTGGCTGCTCCATTTCGACTTCACGCAGACCGACACCAAGGTCACCCCGCTGCCCACCAAGCCTTAGAAGAGCGGCGCACAACAACAGGTTTCGCAAGCAGCCAGTTCTACTCGCACCAGAAACAAGGCCGGCGGATGCCCAGGCGCCGTGCCTCTGGGGTCTCTCTACGTTCACTCCCGCACTCTTGAGTGCTACCATTCTTGCACCGGCCCGGAGGAGACCCAACCATGCGCTGGACGCCCGGCGATGAGAGCCAGGACATTGAAGATCGTCGCGACGAGTCCGGCGGCGGCGGTGGAGGTTTTCAGTTCGGCGGCGCGCACATCGGAATTGGTGGCGCGCTGGTCCTGCTAGTCCTCAGCCTGGTTTTCAAACAGAACTTCTTTGCACTGCTTGGCGGCGGCAGCGTCGGTCCCGGACCCGCAGCGGTTAGCCACCGGCCGAACCCTGCGCGCGACGAAGCCGAGAAACCGCTGGTGCAATTCGTGTCGTTCGTCCTCGACGACACGCAAAATACCTGGACTCAAATTCTTCCCCAGCAGTCCGGCAAACCTTATCACCACGCCCGGCTGGTGCTCTTCCGCGATTACACGCAATCCGGCTGTGGCAGCGCCGAATCCGCCACCGGCCCTTTCTATTGTCCCGGCGACGAAAAGGTCTACATCGATCTCGGCTTCTATGACGAGCTGCGCCGGCGCTTCGGCGCGCCCGGTGAGTTTGCGCAAGCTTATGTACTGGCCCACGAGATCGGGCACCACGTCCAGAAACTTCTCGGCATCGAGCGCAGAGTCCGCCAGCTGCAGGAAGACAATCCCCGCGGGCAAAATTCCGCTTCGGTTCATCTGGAGCTGCAAGCCGACTGTTTCGCCGGCGTTTGGGCGCACTCGACCCAGCAGCGCGGCCTTTTGGAAAAGGGCGATGTCGAATCGGCGCTGGGCGCCGCCGCAGCCGTCGGCGACGACCGTTTGCAGAGAATGGCCACGGGCCACGTGAGCCCGGACTCTTTCACGCACGGCACCTCGGAGCAGCGCATGTCGTGGTTCCGCAAAGGACTCGACGCGGGAACCGTCGCCGCCTGCAATACCTTTGAGGCGAAGAACTGATCCGCGCCCGCCAGTTTTGAAGGAGAAATTGAAAGAAATCAGGACGCGAGATGCCCGGCGCGCCGGTACCGGACAAGACTTACGGACGCTGCGCGCCCGGCGTGCGGGTTTTCTCGATGGCCTTCTGAGCCGCCGCGGCCTTCTCTGGATCGACGTAGTGATCTTGCGTCACCACCGTGGTCTGCGAAGGCAGCGCCACCGCTCCGCCGGTCCGCTCCAGCGTCTCCATCACCTGCAGCAGCAAATCTTCTTGCGTCGCCAGAAATTCGCCGTAGTCCCGCTCCAGGATGTACGCATAGATCTCGGCCTCGATGGCGGTCTCACCAAATTTGAGCAGCCGCACGCGCGAGCTTCCTTCTTCCACCTTCGCGTGACCCTGCAATACCTCGCGCACTTCTGCCAACACGTGCCGCAAATGATCGGGCGAAAGGTCGTAACGCAAACGCAAGGTTTGCCGGCACAAGATTTTGTCGCGCAGCCGGTAGTTCTCCAGGACCGCGGTGGCCACGGTGCCGTTGGGAATCGAGACCACCGTGCGATCCTCCGTGCGCAGCTTGGTCGAGCGCAGACCGATATCCTCCACCACGCCGCGCTGATCTCCGATGCGGCATGGATCGCCGACCACGATAGCCTTGTCCGTAAGGATGGAAATTCCGCCCAGCAAATTCTCGAAAGTTTTTTGCGCGCCGAGGCCGATCGCCAAGCCGCCAATGCCGAGGCCCGCGAGCGCCGCGGTAACGTTGACATCAAAAAGAGATTTCAGCAGATACAGCCCAAGAATAATGAAAATCAAAACGTCCAGGACACGGCGGGTGAGCGACACCAGCGAGCGTTCCGCGAGCCGCCCGCGATCAGTCAGGCGCTCCGCGATGTCCCGCGAAATCCGATGGGTGACCCGCGTGACCGCCCAATAGAAAGCGAACGCAAGAAAAACCCAGATCACCTGGCGATAGTACTGGCGATACAGCAGCGACGCGCCGATGAAATACACGAAATAGTAGTGAATGAGCGCCGCGACCAGCAGCGCCCCCGGACCGAAGCGGCGGTGCAATTCTTCGGTAAGCGGCGGACGCCCTCGCAAACGGCGCACGAAGCCCGAGCAAAGGCGAGTCAGCGATGCCACTAACCAGCCCAACGCCAAAGCGATGGGCGCGAGCAGAAGGATCGCGATCCACTGCCACAAAGGCATTCCCACGGGACGATTCTTGACAAGAAATTGTGGCAGCTCTTTTTCGATCCGCGGAAAGCGCAGCGAATCATAGGCTTCCGGCACCTGCTCGAGCGTTTGCCGCGAGATGAACCAGAGTTTGAGTTTGTTATCGTGCGGGTCGTCCAGGCGGACCAGGATGATCGGAAACGTTTCGCTCAGGCTTGGTGTGCCACCGATTTTGATCTGGTTCTGGGGCTGTCCGTCATCGCCGGGGGCAAGCGGATCGCGGCTTAGGGTAGCCAGGGCGGAGGAGGGAAACCTCGCGTTGAGCACGGCAAGAAGCTGTCCCGCGAGTTCGTGCTCGTCTTCCGGCGTCGATCGATGACTTTTTCCTTGAGGTTGAAAATATTCGACGGCCGTGTCTCTTTCGTATTGCGCCGCCTGGATGAAACCAACCACCGTGCCCCGCGGCGTGTCGCGCCCGAGCGAATCGGACGGCGGTGGAGGTTGAGTCGGCGCCTGTTTTTGTCCTGGCAGAAGGGAAGACGTCTGCGCGAAGACGAAAACCGCCCCCGCCGCAGACGCGAGAAGCAGAACCAGAATCTTGGGCCAGGCCTTAGGAGATAACTCGGGGACCACTGTTGCCATTTCCTTTCCTTTGGCAGGCTGGGAGTACGTTCGGGCTGGCTTCTGCATTGTACCTAGCCGGGTGCCGCGTGCGAAGGGACAGCCAGTACGTTTCTCGCGTGAGATTTCGACTTCAGGCTACGCGGAAGCGTTGATTCCTTTCCCGTCGGCGGACGGACCGAAATGTAGTGCGTGCTGGCGCAACAAAAACTGGTCAGTCATCCCCGCGATGTAATCGCACACAACGACGTGCCTGGCCTCGGTGCGCGTGAGATCTTCATGCGGAGCCGGCATTGAGCCCGGGGAAGCCAGATAGTACGCGAACAGCTCTTCGAGGCATTGCACCGAGCGGTCGCGGTCCTCGGTGATGGCCGCCCGGTCGTAGATATTCGTAAAGAGAAAACGCTTGAGTTCCCGGTTGCGAACCGCGAATGCCTCGCTGAAGCCCGCTAACCGCGTCGGCAATCGGCGGATGTCGTCCACGCTGGAAACGGCCGAAGCCGCCACGCGCTGCCTGGTCGCTTCAATCAAGTCGGTGGCCAGCAAATCGAGAACGTGCTTGAGGGCCTCGTTGAATTTCAGTTTTTCTCGCGCGGCCGGATGCGCCGCATGCACCTGCCGGTACGCTTTTCCGAACACCGGCACTTCTTCGCACAACGCAGCCAGGTCGAGCAGCTCCGCCTCCCGCGCGTCGTCCAGGTCAGCGGTGTTGTACGCGATTTCGTCGACGCAATCGATGAGCTGCGCCTCCAGCGGCGGCCGCAAATCCAGAAGATACTCGGCAAGCTGCGGAAACTCCCGCGCGGAGTATTCGCGCGAGTGCTTGATGATACCTTCGCGTACCTCAAACGTAAGATTCAGCCCCGCAAAATCCAGGTAGCGCTGCTCGAACTGCTCCACGATGCGCAGCGCGTGCAGATTGTGATTGAAGAATCCGCCGTGTGCCCGCATCAACTCGTCGAGTTTGCGCTCCCCGGCGTGCCCAAAAGGCGGGTGCCCGATGTCGTGCACCAGCGCCAGGGCCTCCACGAGCTCGGCGTTCAACCCCAGCGCCGCAGCCACCGTGCGGGCGATCTGCGAAACCTCCAAGGTGTGGGTCAAGCGGTTGCGGAAATGATCGGAGAAGCGCGTCGTGAAAACCTGGGTCTTGGCTTCCAGCCGGCGAAAAGCCCGCGAATGAATGATCCGGTCGCGATCGCGCGCATATTCACTGCGATAAGGATGGGGAAATTCCGCATAGCGGCGCCCGCGCGAGTGTTCCGCGTGCATCGCCCAAGGCGCAAGAATGGGAATGCGTTCGATGAGCCGCTCCGTGGGTTGCGTTGCCGGCCTGGCGTCTACTCGTGCAATCGATCGGTTCGCGGGCCTGCGTGCAACTCGCGAAGGCCCGGTACACCGGCCCGCAGCTCAGGATTTCGACGAGAGCGTGTCCAACCCGCGGTCCGCTTGTTCCGCGACCGCCGTATTCGGAAATTCCTTCTTCACCTGCTGGTACACGCTGGCAGCTTCCTTGGGATTGGTCTGCCGCAGAACCCCCGCGAGTTCCAGGAGCACCAGGGGGCGCGAAACGAATACCGACGGCTTATCCGCCAGTGCGCGAAGAATCTTGATGCCTTCGTCCGGTTTGCCGGTGCGCGCGTAGATGATGGCCGTCTGATATTGCGCCATAGTGGCCAGTTCTTTGTCGCTGCCCGAGCTGAGCTTTTTCAATTGTTCCAGCGCCTGGTTGTGCTGCTGGAGATCTTCCAGGCACAGCGCGTTGTAATAGCGGCCCAGTTTGCCAGGGTTGGTGTTGGGATATTTCTGCGCAACGCTGCTGAACTTTTGCCCGGCATCCAGCGAGCGGGTAGCTTCGTCCGGATAGCTGACATCGCTGGGTTCCGCGGGATCGGGCGCCCCGCCGATGCGGCCGCTGTAAGCCTTCACCGCCGTGTCGAAAGCCTCGGAGGCTGCCGCTGTTTGCCGGTCGTTGTAGATCGTCCAGCCGCCATACGCCACCACCACGACCAGCACCGCCAAGAGCACCACCAGCGTCATCTGCTTGTGCGAATAGACCGCCTCGGCGCTGTGCTCGATGGCGTCGTGGATCTTGTCCTGCTTCAGCTCTTTACGCGAAATGTGCTCTGCCAAGGCGCGTTCTCCTGGTTGATCTGGAAACCGCAATCGTAGCACAAACATGCAAGGTGGGGGCGCTGCCGCGTTCCAACCCGCTCAGGAAGGCACTCCTAGAAGAATCTAGAAAGTGTGCCAAAAAGGACAGTATTGCAAAATATTCAGATAATAGACTCTCTGGGTTAACTATTCCCCGTAAACCAAGAAAAACCCCTCCCCCCAAAGAGCGGCCTCTCATCGACCAGGCCGCTCTTTCTTTGTTATCCCGTGCCTTCGAATTTCAAAACTGACCCCTATACCCACGGTGCGAAAAGTCCATACCGGTGTTGCAGTTACCGTTGCGGCAAAGCTGGCCTGGCATGTATCTCATACCTCCTATCGACGTGGTAACTTCAAGCCATGCAGGTAGCTTGCACCCATTGCGGCACGAAACATGTGCTCAGAGATGCGGAGGTCCGCACCCACCCGAAAGTACAATTCCAGTGTTCCAAGTGCGGACAGCCCACGGTGGTAGACACCCAGCGGCACCCCAACGCGACCATGGTCATTTCTCCGCTCCCTTCTTTCGCTCGCGGCGACGGTGGTGGCTCGAAGCTCGACCTCCCGGAGGAAAACGGCAGTTCTCAGCTTCTGGCCATGAAGAATGTGACCCTCACCATTATTTCCGGGCCAGGAAAAGACTCCGTCCACAAACTGTCCAAGCCGCGTGTCGTGCTCGGGCGGGACGGCGCGGACATTGCCTTGCCGGACCAAGAAATTTCTCGCCATCACTGCGTCCTGGAGATCCGCGATGGTTTCGTGAATCTGCGAGATCTCGATTCCACCAACGGCACATTCTATGAGGAAGAGCGCGTGCGCGCGGCCATGCTGCTCAACGGCGCGGAATTCCGCATCGGCGAGACCCTCCTCCGCATCAGCTTTCAACCCAAATAGGCAACCCGGCCGGCCGAACCGGCACAAAGGGGATCCGATTCCCTATCAGGGCGATTGTGAGATACTGACGGCAGATTCACAGCCTCCCCTCCATCGCCGATGAACCGCGTCTCCGCCTGCCTAATTACGCTCAATGAAGAAGAGAACCTCCCTCGCGCGCTGAGCTCGCTTGCCGGAATCGCAGATGAAATCGTGGTGGTGGACTCCGGCAGCACCGACCGCACCGAAGAAATCGCCCGGCAACACGGAGCCGCATTCTTCTCTCGCACCTGGACCAACTACGCAGACCAGAAGAATTTCGCGGCGGAGTGCGCGAGCCACGACTGGATTCTTTCCCTGGATGCCGACGAAGAACTGAGCAGCGCGCTGCAAACCTCGCTTCTGGAGTGGAAAAAGCACACCCCGGAATTTAGCGTGTGCGAAATGGCGCGCCGCACCTGGTACCTCGGCGCGTGGATCAAGCATTCCGGCTGGTATCCTGATTTTCAACGCCGCCTGTATCGTCGCGACTCCGCGGAATTTTCCGGGATTATCCACGAGTCGCTGCGCTTCGAGGGGCAAACTGGTCGCCTAAGCGGAGATTTGCTGCACTACACCGTGCGCTCCTTCGACGAGCACCAGGCCAACGTCCAGCGCTATACCACGCTGGCCGCCCAGCAGATGTTTGGGCAGGGAAAACGCAAGTGGCGCGCCGCGCTGTGGCTGGCAACGCCGTGGAGCTGGTTTCAGAATTTCGTTTTGCGCGGCGGTTTTCTGGATGGCTACCGCGGCGCCTTGATCGCCCAGATGGCCGCGCGCTCGGTGCGCTTGAAATATGCCAAGCTCGGCAAATTGGTCGCGGCCACCGGTGCGAAGACGGAGTCTGGGTCGTGAGACCTCTGCTGGTTGACCTGGAGACCTCCTGGCGCGGCGGGCAGAATCAAGCTCTACTGTTGCTCCAGGGCTTGCGCGCGCGGGGTCACCAGCCCGAACTCGTGGCCGCGGACCAATCGGCGCTGGGCGAGCGCGCCGCGGCGAGCGGCGTGCCGGCTCACTTCGTTTCGCGTGGATTTCTGCGATTGCCGGCGACGTGGAAAATCCGGGAATTGTTGCGCAGCGGCCGCTTCGACTTGGTGCACGCCAACGAGGCCCACGCAGTAACCGCGGCGTGGCTCGCGGGCGCCCACAGGCGCGTGCCGCTGGTCATTTCCCGGCGCGTCGGCTATCCGATCGGAAAAAACCGGCTAGCGCGTGCGCGCTACGCAGCAGCGGCGCGAATCGTGGCCAATTCGAATTGGGTGGCGGAGCAAGCGGCAGCGTCCGGCGCCCCGAGGGAAAAGTTGACGGTAGTGTACGAGGGCGCGGAAATTCCTCCGCGATTCATCTCCGAACAACGGCAAGCCGCGCGAAAACGTTGGGGTATTTCCGGTGAAGCCCCCTTGCTGGGCTGCGTCGGCGTATTGCTGCCGGACAAGGGGCAGGAATGGCTAATTCGCGCGCTCGCGGAAACGCGCAAAGAGTTTCCCGGAGCGAAATTGCTGCTGGCCGGCGATGGTCCGTGCCGGGCGCAACTCGAATCGCAAGCGCGGGAACTGGGCCTCGTCGAAGCAGTGATCTTTGCCGGATTTGTGAAGGACGTGGAAAGCGTTTACGCCGCGCTGGACGTTTTTCTTTTGCCGTCGTTTTTCGAAGCCTTGAACAATTCCCTGCTGGCGGCCATGGCCTACGAGATTCCGTCCATCGCGTTCCATCGCGGCGCCCTCGGCGAAATCATCGAAAATGGCACAAGCGGATTGCTGGTGGAGGCCGCAAACGTGCCAGCCCTTCAGGCCGCAACCGCCACCGTCTTGCGGGACCCGTCTGGCGCGAAAAAGATGGGCGCAGCCGGACGCCGGCGCGTCGAAGAAAATTTCTCGGCCGAAAAAATGGTCGAGGGAATGATCCAAGTTTACGAAACTCTTGCAAGCCGGCTGTAAGACCATTGTAGGGGCGCGCTTTAGCGCCTTCCGCGCCGCCGCGATTCTTGCCAGCGAGCAGCTAAACTCTTAAGCTCTTCCACTCTTGCGCTCGCCTCACCCAAAAAGAATGAAGCGCCGAACGGCCTTCTCTTTCCGCTCGGCGCTTCAACTCCTATATTTCTTTTTTGCGCTAGTTATTTGTCTTCCGTTCCTGACGTTCCCCTCCTATCCGCCCGTCCGTTGGGCCGAGCTTTTCTATGATTGAACAACCCATCGCCCTGTTGGATCGAGGAACTCCACCCCCACCGCATAGCCGTCGCCATGCAGCGGTTGGCAGTAAGCCACTCGAGCCAGGGAGCGAAACTCTCCAGTGCGCGA
>Ga0210384_10004304_pt1 | contig 15984 bp, 15 predicted proteins | sample IncBWH2MmetaG_FD_160574 | JGI IMG/M metagenome (GOLD analysis project Ga0210384, IMG submission 160574) | Forest soil microbial communities from Barre Woods Harvard Forest LTER site, Petersham, Massachusetts, United States - Inc-BW-H-2-M | ecosystem: Environmental > Terrestrial > Soil >...
CGCCTGGCCAAGGCTTTCCGGTCGGATGCGGCTGGTTTCCGGCGCCGCCGGGCCCCCTACCTTTTGTACTGATTTCCTTGAACCGGGGGGCGGAGCTTCTGATAGACTCCCGCCTTCCCTCCCCCCTTCCGGGCGCCCCTCGAGCCCGGGCCACGCAAGGAGGGTCTGCTGACCGCTGACCCCGTTGCCCTCATCACTCTCGCCGTGATCCTCGGCGGTGTGATCGCCTTCCTCATCTCCTCCCTCCGCGGCCGCGGGACCGACGACGACGGGCACCCCGCCCTCGAGGACCTCCAGCGGCGGCTGGCCCGGATCGAGGAGCAGGCACGGGAGCAATCCGAGATTTTCCGGCTCATCCCCCCCCTGCTTCACCAGATGTTCACGGTGCCGGGCCGCCGGGGGGCCGCGCCCCTCGCCCTAGGCCTCGTGCAGCAGCTTTTCCGCCCGGAGCAAAGCGCCATCTTCATGGCCCGGCCCGCCCAGCGCCGCTTGGCCTTGGCCGGCGGGCACGGGCTACCCCCCTCTCTCGTCCCCGGTTTCGAGCTCGAATACGGGCAGGGTCGAGTGGGCCACGTGGCGGAGGCCCGCGCGGTCATGGACGAGGCGGACTTCGCGGCCGCCAGCCCCCTCCTGAAGAGCCATCTCGAGGCCACCGCCACCCCGGGCCTGCGCGCGGACCTCCTGGCCCCGATCGAAAACGAGGGCGAACTCATCGGCGTGTTGTGCGCGGGAGGCCTCCGTACTGGGCGCGGCCACGAGAAGGCCCTCGTGCGCATGGTAGCGGACGTGACCGGGGTCGCCCTGGCCCAGATCACCCGCCTCCACGCCACCGAGGAGGCCGCTAACGTGGACTCCTTGACCGGGGTCTACAACAAGCGGCACCTCCAGAAGCGGCTGGAGGAGGAGCTGCAGAAGGCGCAGCGGGAGGGCGTGCCCCTGAGCCTCCTCATGCTGGACATCGACCACTTCAAGAACTACAACGATGCCAACGGACACCTGGAAGGGGACGAGGTCCTCAAGAAGGTGGGCCAGGTCCTGAAGGGCTCGATCCGGGAGGACGACGTGGCCGCTCGCTACGGAGGCGAGGAGTTCGTGGTCCTCTACGCGGGGGCGAGCAAAGAACTGGCCCTGCGCCTGGCGGAGGGGCTGCGGCGGGCCGTGGAATCGTTCGCCTTTCCCCACCGCGAACGACAGCCCCTGGGCGCTCTGACCATCTCCGGAGGGGTGGCGAGCTTTCCCCGGGACGCGGGGAGCGGTGTCGATCTGATCCGCGCCGCCGACCAGGCCCTCTATGAGGCCAAGGCCTCCGGTCGCAACCGGATCCTGGCCGCGGGCGTCACGTAGCTGAGGATGGCTCCTCGCGTATCGCGACCGCCTCCTGCTTGCCCGCCGCGGCCTTTGTCCTCCGGGAGGTGGTCAAGACCACGGCCACCAGGATCAGCGCCGCCCCCCCCAGAAGGCTCGCAGAGACCGGCTCCCCCAGGATCGCCGAGCCCAGGGCCACCGCCACCAGGGGGTTCACGTAGGCGTAGGTGCCCACGGTGCTCGCGGGCAGCTCGTTCAGGCAGTAGGCAAATGCGGTGAAGCCCACAAGGGAGCCGAAGACCGCGAGGTAGGCCAGGGCCACCCAGGCCCGGGCGGAGGCTGCGCCCAGGAGCCCGAGGTCCTCTCCAAGGAGGCGCGACAGCACGAAGAGCAGCGCCGAGCCGGCCAGCATCTCGACCGCGGAGGCGGTCAGCAGGGGCAGCCGCCGGGGCACGGACTGGGCGTAGAGCGAGCCCGCCGCCCAGGACAGACAGGCAAATTCCAGGGCCAGGATTCCGGGCCAGTGGCCGGCGGGCACGCCCCCCTCCGGGCGCACGACGAGACCAACCCCCCCCAGGCCGACAAGCGTGCCCAGCCAGACGCGCCCCGTCCAGGCCTGCCCGCCCGGTCGCCAGCCATCCATAAGGGTGAGCCAGAGCGGGACCGTGGCCACGACGAGGGCCGCGATCCCGCTCGGGATCGTCCGCTCCGCCCACATGACGAGCGCGTTGCCCCCGGCCAGCAGCAGGACCCCCACGAGGGCGTAGTCGAGGAGCTGCCGGCGGTCCGGCCGGCCGCGGGAGCGGTCGGCGAAGAAGGCGATGACGGCCATGACCAAGCCGGCCGACGAGAAGCGAAGGGCAGCTCCCAGGAAGGGCGGTATCTCCCGCACCACGATCCGTATGCCGAGATAGGTCGACCCCCACACCACGTAGATGACGAGGAGGGAAAGCCAGGGCAGCAGCCTTCGGGGGCGAGGGGAAGTCATGATCAGGGTAGGAGGGCCGGCTCCACCGGCCCCAGGGGGCCCTTCTCGACCAACGTCTCGAGCACGAAAGCGGTGCGCGACGACTGCAGGGCGCGGGTGGCCTGCAGGTCGGCGAGGAGGGCGCTGACGTCCTCGATCCGGCGGCACTGGATCTGGGCCACGAAGCAGTCCTCGCCGCTCACGCGATAAACCGACCGCACCAGGGGGCTCCCGGTGAGCCGGCGCAGAACGTCCTTTTCCTTCTCGCGGGAGACGCCCCCGTCGAGGGTCAGCCGAATCTGAGCCCGCACGGAGAGGCCGAGGGCGGCGGGGTCTACGTCGGCCCGGTAGCCCCGGATGACCTCCCTCCGCTCGAGGTCACGGATCCGCTCGGCCACGGCCTGCCGGGAAAGGCCCAGGTCCTTGGCGAGGTCGGCCGCGGTCCGCCGGCCGTCCCGGGAAAGGGCAAGCAGGAGCCGCCCGTCCACGGGATCCAAGGCCCCACCCGCCGGAGAATTCCGCCTCATTTCCATACACTACGCAGGATTCCTGCAAACCGTTCCATCGAATGTCAATGTGTTGGCGCCCAGCGTTTGACAAAGGCTCGAAAACCAGCCGTTGCCCGGACGCGGGTGGCGTTAACATCTCTTGACCCAAAAGGCTCTTGACGGCGGTGTATGGCTGGAAACACAATTCGGATCTTGTCGGCCGGTGCCTCAAGCCCGGCCCGATCCCGCGAGGTGCAGCATGCCCAAGCCTCCCTCCCCCGAGGACGGGACCCCCAGCCCGGGATTCTCCCGGCGCGCCTTCCTGAAGACGGCCGGCGTGGGGGCCGCCGCCACCGGCCTCGTGGGCGTCGAGTCGCGGCCCCTCGGAGCCACCGTGCTCGGCCGCGAAGCCGCGCCCCTGAGCCTGAAGGTCAACGGTGCCCTCCGCACCGTGACCGTCGAGCCCCGGGTCACGCTCCTGAGCGCGCTCCGCAACCACCTGGACCTCACGGGAGCCAAGCAGGTCTGCGACCGGGGCAGTTGCGGCGCCTGCACCGTGCTCCTGGACGGGGAGCCGGTCTGCTCTTGCCTGATGCTCGCCGCCGACGCCGCCGGCCACGAGATCACGACCGTGGAGGGCCTGGGCACGCCCGAGAAGATGAGCCCCCTGCAGGCCGCGTTCGTGGAGTGCGACGCCCTGCAGTGCGGCTTCTGCACGCCGGGCTTCGTGGTAGCGGGCACCGCCCTCCTCTCCCACAGCCCGGACCCGAGCCTGGAGCAGGTGAAGGACGGCCTGGCCGGGAACCTCTGCCGGTGCGGGACCTACGGCCGCGTGTTCGAGGCGGTCCAAAAGGCGGCCCGGGTCCAGACGGCCGCGCGAAAGAAGGGGTAGGCCATGGCCCAGCAGACGCCGACCAAGGAGGCACCGACCGTCACCTTCACCGTGAAAGCGGGCATCCCGGGTGCTCCCCAGACGCTGGAGGTGCACGCGGCGGAGGGGGATATCAAGCCCTGGGACCTCGACTCCCAGCTCCGAGTCGTCAAGGGACGCCAGACCCGCCTGGAGGGACCCCAGAAGGTCACCGGCCGGGCGAAGTACACCTTCGACATCAGCCTCCCGGGCATGCTGTGGGGGAGGATGGTCGGGGCCAGCGTGCCCGCCGCGGAGATCGTGAAAATCGACACCAGCCGGGCGGAGGCCCTGTCCGGGGTGAAGGCTGTCTGGACGACCGAGTCGCGGACGGTGCGCTTCGCGGGCCAGGACGTGGCCGCGGTGGCCGCGGTCTCGCCCGAGGTGGCGGAGGACGCGGCGCGGCTCATCCAGGTCACCTACGACGAGCGGCCCTACGTCACCGACATCGAGAAGGCCATGGAGACCGACGCCCCCCTCGTCTACGAGCCCGACCAGGTCCCCGGCTCGAAGGACATCCCGCGCAAGGGGAACATCCTCGGCCCCCAGAGCCCGCGCCGGGGCGGGGCCCGGGGAGACATCGAGAAGGGGTTCGCGGAGGCGGTGGTCACGGTCGAGCCGACCTACGTGGTCCCGGTCCACACCCACTCCCCCCTGGAGAGCCACGGCGTCGTGGCCCTTTGGGAGGGGGACCAACTCACGGTCTACGCCTCCACCCAGGGGATCTTCACCGTCCGCGACGGGATGGCGGAGGCCCTCGGAATCGACCGCAAGAACGTCCGCGTGATCACCGAACACATGGGGGGCGGCTTCGGCAGCAAGCTCGCCCCCTCCGCAACGGGCACTGCCTTCGCGGTGGTAGCCTGCCGCCTGGCCAAGAAGGCGGGGGCGCCCGTAAAGCTCATGCTGGACCGGAAGCAGGAGCACCTCTGCACGGGCAACGCTCCCAGCGCGGTCATGACCGTCCGGCTGGGGGCTCGCCGGGACGGTACCCTTACCGCCGTCCACTACCGATCCTTCGGCTCCGCGGGCATCGCGGGAGGAGCGGGGACGGGGGGCCCGGCGGGAGGCCTCTATCAGAACTGCCCCAACCTGAAGATCGAGGAGCACGACGTCTTCACCAACGCGGGCCCGGCCGCACCCCTGCGGGCCCCCGGCCATCCCCAGGGGGCTTTCGCCCTGGAGTCCGCGGTGGACGAGCTGGCCCACAAGCTGGGCCTCGATCCCCTCGAGGTCCGGAAAAAGAACGAGTCGAGCCCGGTGCGCCTGATGCAGTACGACATCGGGGCCAAGGCCATCGGTTGGGAGCGGCGCCACAAGAAGCCGGGCGAGGCCGCCGGTCCCCGCAAGCGGGGCCTCGGCATGGCCAACGGCAACTGGTACGTGATCGCCCGCGGCAGCGGGGTGGGGGCGGAGGTCAAGGTCCATCGCGACGGCAGCGTCGAGCTGTTCTCGGGCGCGCAGGACATCGGCACCGGATTCCGCACCGCCATGACCATGGTGGCGGCGGAGGAGCTCGGGCTCCGGGTCCGGGACATCCAGACTCACGTCGGCGACACCCGCTTCCCGGAGGGCCCCGGATCGGGCGGCAGCAACACCACGAACTCCGTGGCCCCCGTGGTGCGGCTGGCCGCCCACGAGGCCCGCGAGAAGGTGTTCGAGCTGGCCGCGGGCCTCCTCAAGGTCAAGCGCGAGGAGCTTCAGGGCGCGGAGGGGAGGATCTTCGTGGCCGCGGCGCCCTCCCGGGCCGTGACCTTCAAGGAAGCGGCGGCCAAGATGCCGGGCGAGGTGATCGCCTGCGTGGCGGAGAGGAAGAAGCAGTACGAGACGTTCCGCGGCGACCTGGCGGGGACGCAGTTCGCGGAGGTCGAGGTGGACACGGACACGGGAGAGGTTCGGGTCATCAAGATGGTCTCTGTGAACGACTGCGGCTTCCCCGTCAACGCCTTGACCGCCGAGAGCCAGGTCATCGGGGCCATGATCCAGGGGGCTTCCTGGGCCCTCCTCGAGAACCGCATCCTGGACCGCAACGTGGGGACCATGGTCAACCCCAACCTGGAGTCCTACAAGATCCTCGCCCCCAAGGACATGTTCGAGGCGGTCTCGATCTTGACCCCGCTCGCCAACGCCGGCAACAACACCTCCACGGCCGGGCTCGGCGAGCCACCCCTCGTCCCCAGCCTGGCCGCCATCGCCAACGCGGTTTTCAACGCCACCGGGGCCCGGGTGCGGACGCTGCCCATCACCCCCGACCGGATGCTCGCGGCCCTGTCTGAAGAGCGGAGGAGGGCATAACCATGCATGGCTTCGAGCTGGCGAAAGCGACGAGTGTGGCGCAGGCGCGCGAGCTCCTCGCCGACAGCAAGGGCAGCGTGCTCAAGGCGGGCGGCATCGACCTCCTGGATCACTTGAAGGAGCACCTTCTGGAGCCGTCGCGGGTGGTGGACCTGAAATCGATCCCCGGCCTGGACCGCATCACGGTGGAGGCCGACTCTTCCCTGAAGATCGGTCCCCTGGCCACCCTGGCCCGGGTGGCCGGCCACCCCGGCGTGCAGAAGTCGCACCCCGCGCTGGCCAAGGCCTGTGCGGAGGCTGCTTCCCCCCAGATCCGCAACGTGGCCACGATCGGAGGCAACCTCCTCCAGCGACCGCGCTGCTGGTACTACCGCCTCGAGTCATACAAGTGCTTGAAGAAGGGCGGCGACGTCTGCTTTGCGGTGGGGGGCGAGAACCGCTATCACGTGATCTTCGGGGGCGGGCCGTCGTATGCCCCCCACCCCTCGAACGCGGCCGTGGCCCTCCTCGCCTACGGCGCCTCCTTCGCGCTGGAGGGGCCGAAGGGCCCGCGCACGGTGGCCGCGGGCGAGTTCTTCGTCCTCCCCACCAAGGACCCGGAGCGGGAGAACGTCCTCGCCGCGGGCGAGGTCCTGACCGAGATCCATGTCCCCTCCGCGGCGGGGATGAAGTCCACCTACACGGAGATCCGCGAGCGCACGGCCTTCGACTGGCCGCTCGTCTCCCTGGCCGTGGCCCTGCGCACGGAAGGGGGAGCCGTCAAGGACGCCCGCGTGGTCCTGGGCGCGGTGGCGCCCATCCCCTGGCGGTCGACGCGCACGGAGCAGGCGATCCTAGGCAAGCCCCTGGACGAGGCGACCCTTTCCGCGGCCGCGCGGGCCGCCATCGTGGGGGCGGCGCCCTTGTCGGACAACGGCTACAAGGTCGGGCTGGTGCAGACCCTCATGCGCCGGACCCTCCTGTCTCTGGCCTGAGGACAGACCATGGAACCAGCCGAGGTCGAAAACACTCCCGTCTGCAAGCGCCTGCGGACCAAGATGTACTACGTCCTGGGCCGGGACCACGTGGACCTGCGGGTCTCCTCGCCGACCGCGCAGTACTGGTGCTCGCGCACGGCCACCGTCCTCGGACCCGACGACGTGTACTGCAGCCCGGAGTCGTGCCAGCCCCACCGGGGCTGCTTCGAGCCGGACTGAGCCCGGGCGGGGCGAGGGCCGGCACGCCCTCGCTCCGGCCCCGCTCCGCGGGGAGGGGCCTGTCTCTCCGCCCGGAGCGCCCCTTTACGCGGTCTGAATGACCTTCAGCACCCGCATGGCCTGGATGGAAATCTGGGCCGCGACCTTGCCCGCCAAGTCGACGAAGGCCTGCGCCGCGGGTGCCTCCGGGGCCGCGACCACGATGGGCTGCCCCTCGTCCCCCCCGGAACGAACGCGGGTGTCGATGGGGACCTCGCCCAGGAAGGGGATGCCCATGTCCTCCGCCATGCGCGAGCCCCCTCCGTGGCCGAAGATGTCGGTGCGCTCCCCGCAGTGGCCGCAGATGAAATAGCTCATGTTCTCGACCACGCCCAAGATCGGAATGTTGAGCTGGCGGAACATCGCCACCGCCTTGCGCACGTCGGAGACGGAGACGCCCTGGGGAGTGGTCACGACCACCGCCCCCGCCATGGGCACGCTCTGGGCCATGCTGAGGGCGATGTCCCCCGTGCCCGGAGGCAGGTCCACGATCAGGTAGTCCAGCTCGCCCCAGGCCACGTCCCGCATGAATTGCTGCACCGCCCCGTGCAGCATGGGTCCCCGCCAGATCACCGGCTGGTCCGGAGGGACGAGCATGCCCATGGAGATGACCTTCAGCCCGTGGGCCTCGGGGGGGATCATCCGCTTGTCCTCGCTCACCTCCGGGGAGTCGGTGCTCCCCAGCATCTGGGGGATGTTGGGCCCGTAGACATCGGCGTCCATCAGGCCCACCCGCGCCCCCTTACGCTGCAGGGCCACCGCGAGGTTGACGGAGGTGGTGGACTTGCCCACCCCGCCCTTGCCCGCCCCCACGGCCAGGATGTTGCGAATGCCGGGCACCGCCTGCCGACCGAAGCCACCGCGCGCCCGGACCTCGGCCGTCATCTTCGCCCGAGCCACCTTGACCCCGGGCAGGGCGGCCACCTTCTCCTCCGCCTCCGCCTTCATCTGGTCCTTGACCGGGCAGGCGGGGGTGGTCAGCTCGATCGTGAAATCCACCTCTTCGCCCTCGATCTTGACCTCCTTCACGAAGCCCAGGCTCACGATGTCCTTGTGGAGGTCGGGATCCTGGATCGTCCGCAGCACCGAGAGGACCTGATCTTTTGACACGCTCACCGTGATTACCTCGCTCTATGACGCCCGGGACCACCCCTCAGCGGGAGCCGAGGGCGGAGTCCACCGTCTCTTGAAGTCTCCGGAATTTGCTCGGTGGGCTTCCCAGCATCTTGGAACGGAGTTGCCCCTGCCCGTCGATGACGAAAGTGGTGGGATAACCCTGGGTGGCGCCGTAAGCCTCCTGGACCTTGTCATCGCCCACCAGCTGCCGGTACGGGATCCGGTACTCCCGCACGAAGTCCTGGATTTCCTGGGGCGCCCCCGAGTCCACGACCACCCCCACCACCTCGATCCCCCGCGGCTGGTTCTTGCGCCAGAACTCGGCGTAGTCGGGGATCTCCTGGATGCAGGGCCCGCACCAGGTGGCCCAGAAGTCCAGCACCACCACCTTACCCTTCAAGGACGCCAGGCTGACCCTCCCCCCCGCCAGGTCGGGCAGGTCGAAAGGAGGGGCGGCGCCCAGGACGCCTTTCGGAGCCGCGCCACAGCTGGTGGTCAACAGGACGGCAAGGAGGAGAACGTGCAGCCTCACCTCATCATTATAACGGCAGGGGAACCGCGGGGCCCCACCCGTCCCCCGGCCGCTGGCGCGACGGCTCCTAACCGAGCCGGGCCAGGGAGGGGAACAGGCGGGAGAAGTACTGCGAGAGGAGGGTGAGGCGGTCGGTCAGGAGCAGCAGCCCCACCCCCACCAAAAGGGCCCCGGAGACGTACTCGATCGGTCGCATCCAGCCCCGGAGCCGCCGGAAGGCCGTGAAGAACCCGTTCACGGCCAGCCCGGAGGCGATGAAGGGAATCCCGAGGCCGGCCGCGTAGGCGGAGAGGAGCACGATTCCCTGCAGGACCGTCTCCTCCTGGGAGGCATAGAGAAGGATCGCGCCCAGGATGGGGCCGATGCAGGGGGTCCAGCCAAAGGCAAAGGCGAGGCCTACCACGTAGGCGCCGAGCAGGCCCAGGGGCCGGTTCTTGACCTCGGCCCGTCTCTCGTACAGCAGCCAATTGATCTTGACGAGGCCCGCGGTGTGAAGGCCGAGGACGATCATGACCGCGCCTCCCACCGAGCCCAGCAGCCGCTTGTGCTCTTGCAACAGGGAGCCGATCAGGGTGGCCGCCGCCCCCAGGGCCACGAAGACGGTTGAGAAGCCGAGGACGAAGGCGATACTCGTGAGCCCCACGCGACGGGCGAGCCCGGCCGGGGCCTCCGCCTCCTTGAGCTCGGCCACGTTCACGCCGCTGATGAAGGACAAATAGCCGGGCACGATGGGGAGCACGCAGGGGGAGAGGAAAGAGATCAGACCGGCCAGGAAAGCGGTCATGATGGAGACGGAATCGGTGCCCATGGATCTCAGCGCACGCGCTCCAGCATCAGATTGTCCGCGGCCTTGCGTCCGACCTTAGCCAGGTCAAACCACTTCCCCTCGATCTTCACGCGCACCACGTCCGCTGTGAAATCGTTGTTGGTGCCGCACACGTCGCAGGACGAAAGCAGCCAGGACCCGACCCCATATATATCAGCCGGGACCTGCAGCTCCTCGAACTGCCGGATGCGGGCGGGGGTGAAACCCCCCGTCACCGCGATCTTGACCTCGCGGCAGTATTGTTCGGCGAGCTTGCGGTCCTCGCCCGTGAGGTTCCAGCTCTGCCACTCGTGGTCGATGGCCTCCCGCATGAGGAATACCAGGCGCGGGTTCACCCCGCAGTCCAGCCGCCGGTCCCCCAGGGGGGGCACGGAGATGTCGCGCATGTTGGATGAGGTGTCCGGACGGACCCCGAACAGCTTGTACTTTCGCGCTTCCTCCGGCCGGCCGCTCTTGACCAGCTCCAAATAGCGTCGGAACATCGTCCGGATCACCTGCAGCGAGGTCCCTACGCAATCATTGCGGAAGTCCACGAGGGCGATGCGCGGGATGTCCGCGGGCCGGGTGGCCGCGAAGGCCATGGTGGCTTCCGCGGTGTCCCCTAGGAAGCAGGCGATGGCGGCGTGGGCCACCGTTCCCCCGCCCGCTCCCCCCCACCAGTCCCCCTGGGCGTCGGTGGAAACGTAGGCGGAGAGGCTCTTGCCGTAGTTTTGGTTGAAGAGCTGCACCGCGATTTGGTAGGCGTAGCCGTCCGCGGCCTGCACCTCGTGGGCATCGAAGCGGGCGGGGAAGAACAGCACCTGCTTCCCCCTTGCCGCCTGCAGCACCTCGTAGACGTTCGTGGCCACCCGGCTCCCCCGCGTCAGGGCGCCCAGGGTGGGGGTCTCGAGGATGGCGAAGTCGCGGTAGCGCCCCCGCACCCTCATGACCGGGCTCACGTTCAGCATGTCTCCGTCGAAGGCGGCCTCGGTGCCGTCCTGCACCGCCCACACCTCCATCTGGTCGAAGGTGCCCACGAACTGGCCGCGGTCGTCGAAGTACCCGGTTCCCTCCTGGAGCATGGCCAGGGCTTTGTCCACGCCCACCGCCACGCAGGAGGGCGCCCGGCGGGGGAACCACTGCATCTCCACCTCGATCGAGCCCACGTCCACGTTGCGGAGGTCCACCTCCAGGTCCGAGAGGTCGGGGGCCGAACCTCCGAAGCGATAACCCTGGGCGGCCAACTTCGCCAGGGTCTTGGCGATGTTGATGAAGTATTTGTCGGAGTACCAGCCCTGCCGCATCCGCTCCACGTCCAGCTTGAAGACGGAGGGGGCCAGGCGCCGACGGTCGAACACGCTCATGGGCAGCACTCGGGCGGGGAGCTCTCAGCCGCCGAGGCTCCGACGCCCCGCCTCAAATCGAGCCGGTCGCCCGACCCGGCGCAACGGCAGCACTCACTTCGACATTATAGGGGAGGGGGCGGGCGCGGGCCCGACGTAGACCCCGCCTCTGCCGTGTGGTCTACTTAGGCCCTCCAGGCACACCATGACGACCGTCGAGGCCGGGATCACGGACGCCGCCTTCATTCGCCGGGGGAGCGTGTTTTCGGTGCGGCTGCCCCGGGGGCCGCGGCCGCAGACCGCGCACGCGTGAGGGCCCGGTGGCCCAGGGCGGCCGCCCTCCTCGTCCTGGCCTTGGTCCCCCGCCGCTCCACTCCCGCCCCCCCGCCCCCCGACCCCAAGGCCCTGCTCGACCGCCTGGAAGCGGCCTGGGCAGCGCGGGATGTGGCGGCGTACCTCTCCCTCTGGGACCCGACCCGCCCGGAAGAGCTGGCGCAGGAGAAGGAGCTGGCCACAATCCACTTCAGCGCCGAACAGAGCCTGCTTCAGCTCCAGCGCCCCTCCGTGCCGGAGGGGGCGGAGAGGCTACACGCCGACGCCCAGGTCTTCACGGTCACGGAGCCGCGGGCGCGGGTAGAGCAGTGGGGCCTGCAACTGGAGAAGCGCGACGAGGGGTGGGTCCTCACCGGTCGGGAGGATCAAGGTCAGGTCGAGGGCCTCGTCCATCTCTCCCTCGACCCCAGCGGATACCGTTCCGATGGCTTGATCCTGCACCTGGAGGACTTCGAGCTACGGATGATCCGGGGGACCCTTTTCATGTCGCCTCCCCTTCTCGGGCCCACCGTGCTCGTGTTCGTGGGGGAGGGAGAGGCGCGGTTCTCGCCCCGCCCGCCCGCGGAGCAGGAGCAGCTCCGGCATTTCTGCGGCCAGCGGGAGCTCAAGGAGAGGGTGAGAGCGGCCTTCGTGCGCCTCCATCCCGCCGGCCTGCACCGCGTTCTCGACGGCCCCCAGCTCGAGCCTGACCCGCGGGCCGGGGAGCGCTGGGACGAGGCCCAGCGCTTCTATCGCGATCAGGCCCAGAAAGCCTTCGTCCTCGATACCACCCTTCCCCGCTCCCCCTGGTGGCTCCTTCCCTCCCTCGGGGACGCGGTGGTGACCTTCGCCACCCGCAAGCACGGCACCCTCACCCTGACCACCAGCTCGGGGGATCCCGAGGACATCAGCCTCTTCGACCGTGCCCGGCACCTGCAGATCTGCATGTACCCCTCGGGCGGCCGCAGTACCCGCTACAGCGAGGACGGCAACCAAGCGGTGGACATCCTTCACCACGATCTGCGCGTTCGCTTCGAGCCCGAGCGCTTCGGGATCTCCGCCGAGGACACCGTACGCTTGCGCCTGCTCGTCCCCACCTCCAACCTCCGTCTCCGGCTGGACGACGCTCTTCAGGTGGTCTCCGTCACCTCGCGGGAGGGGGGTAACCATCTGTTCTTCCGCGTGCGGGACCAGGGGAGCCTGGTCGTGTCTCTGGGCCCGCTCTCCGGCGTGCTGGGGGAGGTCGCCCTCACCGTGCGCTACGCGGGCATCCACAACCCCGCCCCCATCGACCAAGAGCTGCTGCAAACGGCCAAGCCCACCGCCGACACCGGGGAGGAGAATGTTCGGATTGAGACTGCGGTCGTCTACACCAACCGCACCGCCTGGTACCCCCGAAACAACACCGACGACTACGCCCGGGCCCGGCTCCGATTCGACGTGCCCGTCGGCTTCTCCGTGGTCACGGGGGGAGAGAAAGTCTCGGCGCGGGTGGAGGGAAGCCGCACCCACCTGGAATACCGCCAGGAGCAGCCGGGCAAGTACCTTACCGCCGCCGTGGGGCGGTTCGAGGACGTCGGCATGCGGCAGGAGGGAGACCTGGCCGTCCGCGGGTTCGGGCTCCCCCGCACGCGCGGGACCGCGCGCGGGCTGCTCCCATACGCGCAAGAGGTTCTCCGGTTCTACGCGGAGGAGTTCGGCCCCTGCCCCTACTCGTTCCTGAACCTGGCCGTCCTGGAGGGACAGACCCCGGGGGGCCACAGCCCCCCGGGCATGGTCCTCATTCAGGATCGGCCCTCCTTCCTATTCAAGCACGCGCTCCGGGACGACCCCGCGAACTTCAGCGACGTGCCCGGCTTCTTCCTCGCCCACGAGCTGGCCCACCAGTGGTGGGGACAGGGAGTGGCGGGTCAGAACTACCGCGAACGCTGGCTCTCCGAGGGGGCGGCCCAGTACGCGGCGGCGCTGTGGGTGCGGCGGAGCCGGGGCGAGGACGCCTTCCGCGCGCTGCTGGCGAGAATGGGCCGCTGGGCCCTTCGCCACAGCCCTCAAGGTCCCATCAACCTCGGCCACCGGCTGGGCCACCTCCAGGGTGATCCGCAGATCTATCGGGCGGTGGTGTACGACAAGGGGGCCTACGTGCTCCACATGCTCCGCGCCATTGTGGGGGACGAGGCCTTCTTGAAGGGCATGCGCCAGTTCCAGGCCCAGCACCGCTTCGCCAAGGCGGGTACCGACGACCTGCGGGAAGCGCTGGAGACGGCCAGCGGGAAGGACCTGGAGCCCTATTTCCGGGAGTGGGTCTACGGCACCGCGCTCCCCCTGCTGCGGGTGTCCCACCGGACGGAGAGGACGGCGGAGGGGTTTCGCACCACCATCGAGGTCCGCCCCCGCGACCTTCCGGGGCCGGTGCCCCTGCAGCTCGCCGTTACCCACGAGGGGGGCCGGGAGACGCGCTCGGTCACCCTGTCTCCCGAGGGCGGAAGCTGGACCGTGGAATCGGCGGGCGCCCCCCGCAAGGTGGAGGTGAACGAAGACCGCGCCCTGCTCGCACTATTGGAGCGGGGCTAGAGCCGGAGGGGACTCTACCGGTAGGAATTCTTCCGGCCTTCGTCCTCGAGATCGGCCACCGACTGTTGGGCCGCCGCCAACTGCTTCTTCGTGTCGTCGAGCAGACTGAGCAGCGTGGCCCGCCGGCTGGAGTAGACGCCGCCGCTCATGTCGTTGAGGTCCAGCTGGATCTTGTCGATCGTCTCTTGGAGAACGGCCACCTTCTTGTTGGCGGCCTCCACCTTCTTACTCCAGGCCGCGCTCTGCTCCGCCTTGACCTCGTCTTCCGTCTTTTGCTTCGCGCCGGGCTTGCCGGCCTCGGCGGGCTTGGCAGTGGAGCTCCCGCCGGATGCGGGGTCCGTCCCCGTGCTGACCGTACCTCCACCGCCCCCCCGCAGGTCGTCGTCCGTGAAGCTCTTGCCCTTCTGGGCGGCCTTCCGCCTCGCCTTTTCCTTGGCCGCGGCCTCCGTCAGGCTCTGCCCGGGAGACGGCGAGGGAACAAGGAGAAGCGCGACCGTCGCTAGGGCGGCAGCGTAAAAGACGCGCATCACGACCTCCTACCAGAAAACCCTGAGGAATTATAGCCCAGGGGAGAGCCGGGGGGATCAGCGGAGTGGCCAGGATCACTTCGGCGAGGTCCGCGGGGTCGTTCGGGGCAAGAGTGCTGGAGGACGGCCGTGTGCTATCGTCCTCCTCGGGGGCGGGGAGGCGGCTGCGGTCGTCTCACAGGGGGGGGTCTGGTCGTCGGCCTCGGAGTGGACTTGGTGGAGACCGCCCGCGTGGCCCGGTCTCTTCAACGTTGGGGGGACCGCCTCGTCGGCAAGCTCATGACCCCCGAGGAGGCGGCGCTCCTGCCGACGGGTCCGGACCGCGCGCGAGCGCTGGCCCTCGCCATTGCCGGCAAGGAGGCAGCCAGCAAGGCGATCGGCACGGGTTGGAGCCGGGGGGTGCGCTGGCGAGACGTGGTGGTGAACCTCGGACCCCCGCCCTCGGTCGACCTCCACGGCCGGGCGGCGGACGTGGCCCGGAGCCTGGGTGGCAGTGGCCGTACCCGCACCAGTCTGGAGTTCCGCGGTCCCCTCGCCGTGGGTCAGGTCCAGCTGCTCTCGTGACCGCCCCCCCGCCGCGCCCCGCCTGGCGGCGCAATCTGTACGTGATGGCGACCACGGTCTTCGTGGTCTACACCGGCTTCGCCTTCGTTCTCCCCTTCCTCCCCCTCTTTGTGCGCGAGCTCGGCGTCCCCGACCGGGAGCGGGCGGCCCTCTGGGCAGGGGTGCTGATCGGAATCGCACCCCTTCTCGCCGGCCTCCTCGCCCCCCTGTGGGGCCGGCTGGGTGACCGGTACGGCCAGAAGCAGATGGCGCTGCGGGCCCTGGTCTCCTACGTCGTCCTTCTTGCCTTGTCGGCGGCGGTCGGAAACGTCTGGGAGCTCCTCCTCTGTCGGGTCGGGATCGGCCTCTTCGGGGGCATCGGCCCCCTCGGGCTGGCCATGGCGACCGCTCTCGCGCCCCGCGAGCAGACGGGCCGGGCGGTGGGATTGATCCAGGCGGCCCAGATCCTCTCCGCCGCCTTCGGTCCGTTTGCCGGCGGGTTCCTGGCCGACGCCATCGGCGTGCGGCGCACCTTCCTGGTCACGGCGGTGCTCTGCGCGATCGCGGTCGGCCTCGTCGCTTGCTATTACCGGGATGCCCCCCTCTCCGCGCCCCCGGGGATCGACCCCTCGACCGGCTCCGCGTTCTTCAGCCTGCTCCAGCTCCCCGGTGTGCCCGCCCTCCTCTTCGTGCTGTTTCTCGTCAGCTTCGTGGGCCGCTCCTTCACCCCCATCCTGCCCCTGCACCTGGAGCGGTTGGGGGTGCCCGCGGCACGGCTCGCGTCCGCGACGGGTGCCCTGATCGCCGTCTATTCCCTGGCGGCCGCGCTCTCCGCAACCCTCCTCGGCCGGGCCACCCGCCGGCTCTCTCCCCGCCAGTTGCTCCTGGCCAGCCTGACCGGGGGGGCCCTGGCGGTTTTGCCCATGGTGGCGGTGCCTTCCTTCCGCGGCTTCCTGGCCCTGGCCGTCCTCCTGGGTCTCGCCTCGGGGGGGGCCCTCACCCTTTGCTACACGATTGGCGGCCTCATGGTGCCGG
>Ga0210384_10004305_pt1 | contig 15978 bp, 12 predicted proteins | sample IncBWH2MmetaG_FD_160574 | JGI IMG/M metagenome (GOLD analysis project Ga0210384, IMG submission 160574) | Forest soil microbial communities from Barre Woods Harvard Forest LTER site, Petersham, Massachusetts, United States - Inc-BW-H-2-M | ecosystem: Environmental > Terrestrial > Soil >...
GCCGCGGCCGGCGCGCTCGGCGTTGCCGTGGCGGATGGCGTTCTCGACCAGGGGCTGCAGCAGGAGCGAGGGGACCAGCAGCGAGTCGGCGCCGGGCTCGACCTGGATGGAGACCGCCAGCCGGTCGCCGAAGCGGGCGCGCTGGATGGCGAGGTAACGGTCGAGCAGCGCCAGCTCCTCGCCGAGCGGGACCTCGTCGGCCTGGGCGGTGCGCAGCGAGGCGCGCAGCAGCTCGGCCAGTTGGTCGAGCATCTCGTCGGCCGCGGCCGGATCGTCGTACATCGCGGCCGAGACGGTGTGCAGGGCGTTGAACAGGAAGTGAGGCTGCAGTTGCAGGCGGAGATTGCGCAGCTGGCTGCGGGCGAGGCTGCTCTCGAGACGCGCGGCCCGGAGCTCGCGCGCGCGCGCCGCGTCGAGGGCGGCGAAGCCATGGATGGCGGCGACCAGGATGCCGATCCAGATCACCTGCAGGGGCAGCTCCATCAGGTAGCGCAGCGGCATGACGCCGTAGTCGAAGGCGCCGAGACCGGCGAGCGGGAACAGGGCGCTGCGCAGGCCCCACATCAGCGTCGTCGCGGCGAAGCCGAAGACGGGCAGCGACAGCAGGTAGACCGGCAGGCGCCGCGGCCAATTGCCTGCGGTGAGCGGCAGCCGGCGCGCCAGCCAGCGAATCGGGAAGAACAGCAGCCCGCCGACGAAAGCGCCGGTGAGCTCGTTGATGAACGGGGCGAGCGGGGTCTGCGGCTCGCGGGCCGCCAGCGCGGCGAGGTAGTGATAGAGGAAGAGCAGCAGGCCGACGAGACTGACCGCTCCTAACCAGAGCGCGAACCCGCGAAGGAACCGGCGCGCGCGCATTCTCAGCCGAACCGCTTGATCCGCGGCCAGAGCGCCGCCAGCGACTGCCGGGGGCCGCGGCAGACGAAGACGTCGAAGTGCTGGTAGGGCATCGAGTAGGGATGGTAGACGTGGCCCGCCAGCTCGACGCTGCGGAACAGCCGCTCGAGGGTCGGGCGCTCGTCGTCGAGGACGATCATGACATCGCCAGTGTAGCCGCGGGGACCCCACAGGTAATAGGTGAGGTGGCCGCTGATCGCCGGCGGCAGGCCGAGCGCCGGCCCGAAGAGATCGATCGCCCCGGCCTGGCCGTAGTTCTGGCCGAAGATCGCGGCCCTGGCGCGGTCCGCGGGCGGCAGCGAGCGGTAGATGCGCGCCACCTCCTCCGCCATCTCCTTCCAGCCGAAGCGGTCGGCCATCAGCTGCGGCAGCGGCCCCAGCCGATGGTTCTCGATCCGCGGCTGCGACATGCCGATGGCGCGCGAGTAGCGGATCAGGGTCTCGGGCGGCAACAGCGGCGTGAACAGCGGCGCCAGCAGCGCGCCGGAGAGGGCCAGCAACGCCGCGTACGCCGGCTTGACGGCGCGCCAGCGCCGCCAGAGGGGAGCCGCGAGCCAACCCTCGAGCGCGACGCCGCCGGCGGCAAGCAGCATCGGGTAGGCCGGCGCCGGGTAGTAGGGGCGGCCGTCGAGCAGGAGCATCTCGGCCATGACCCCGAGCCAGGCGATGCCGAGCACCCGGTAGCGGCGTCCCTCGCGGTCGAAGAGCAGCCAGGCCAGGCCGCCCAGCCAGAGCGGCAGCGTCAAGGGATTCATCAGCAGCACCTGCTGCGCCAGGAACTGCAGCGGGTTCAAGGAGACGTCGCGGCTTTCCCGCTTGACGTTGGCGAGCATCTCGAAGTGCGGGAAATGGTGCTGGGCGACCCACGCCAGGTTGGGCAGGAAGATGAGGCCGGCGAGCAGGGCGCCGAGCCAGAGCCAGGGCGAGCGCAGGGCGCGGCGCTCCCGGGTGAGCAGGACCGCGGCCGCCACGGCGACGGCGAAGAAGGCCATGCTGTGCTTGTTCAGCATGCCGACGCCGGCGACCGCGCCGAACAGCAGCCAGAGCTGCGGCCTGTCGTCGCGCACGATGCGCAGCACGATCCAGGCGCAGCCGGTCCAGAAGAGCTGCTCGAGCGCGTTCATGGTGTCGATGCTGTGGAGCGCGAGCCAGATCGGCGCCACCAGCACGGCGAGCGCGGCGATCCCCTGCGCGAAGCGGCGGCCGCCGAGGTCGCGGGCCATCAACCCGGTCATCAGCACCAGGGCGGCGCCGGCAAGCGCCGGCAGCAGGCGGACCGCCAGCAGCGAGTCGCCGAGGACGGCGTGCACGGCCGCGACGATCGCCGGGAAGAGCGGCGGCATGTCGACGAAGCCCCAGGCGAGGTGGCGGGCGCAAGCGAGGTAATAGAGCTCGTCCACGAAGTAGCTGTAGCCGAAGCGGCCGGTCGTCACCAGGTGCACGAGCACCTTGGCGGCGGCCACCAGGACCACGACGCCGAGACCGCCGGCGACGACGGCGGCACCGGCGGCGGCGGGCCGGGCGGCGGGGACCGCGGGCCGTCCGGGAGCCGTCTCGGGGAACGAGGGAATCGGGGTGTCCATGACCGTGTCCTCCTCGGGTTTGTCCGGCGGCCACAGCATGCCCCGGCGAGGTGGGCGCGCCCAACGTCCCCGGGACCAGCGGGACAGGCCGCCGGCAAGCGGGACTCGGCAGGGACGAACGGCGTAGCGACTAGTGATGCTTGCAGCCGGCGCCGTCGACAACCGCCGTCAGCAGGCCGTTCTCCGAGGCGAGAGAGCGGCTGTAGCAGGCCAGGCCGGTGCCGCGCGAGAAGTAGCTCTGGGAGCTCTCGCGGTCCTGGAAACCGGTGATCGATCCGGCAGCGCTGATCAACAGCGTGTCCTTGGTGGCGATGCTGTCGGCGATCGCACGGGAGACGGGCGGGCCGCCGCCGGCAGCCAGCTCCTCGTCGTCGAAAGCCTGGTCGATCGTCGTCGTCTGGGAAAGCGAGCCGTCGGCCTTGAAGGCCAGCGCGATGTCGACGGTCAGCGGGTAGGAGAGCTGCCGCGCCGCGAAGCGGACCGCGCCGCCGCTCCTGGTCTGCGTCCCCGACGAGATCGTGGTCGTCTGCGTGATGTCCTGGACGTACTGCGTCGAGGCGACGACGAACTGCTGCACGTTCGAGAAGTCCAGCCGCTGGTTGACCCTGGTGACCACCCTGCCGTGGGAGGTATTGACGAATCCCGCGACCGTAAACCGCCGCGACGAGGTGGTGGCCACCGAGCCGCTGATGGTGCCGTCCGAGGCCGTCGTCAGGTTCTCGGTGATGCGCGGCAGCGGGCCGGACCCGAGCGTGTTCTCGGTCACCGCGCCGGTGACCCGTTGCGAGCCATGATCGAGGTACAGCAGCAGCGTGCCCGAGACCAGGAAGTAGCTGTTGGAGTTGAAGACGCGGAGACCCACCTGGTGCGGCTTGCCGTCGCTCAGCACCCCGGCGAAGGGGGTGAGATCGACGCGGTAGGGGACGAAGTTCAGCGTCTGCACGCCGGGGATCGGGCGCCAGAGCAGCGGATCGATGCCGCCAGTGAAGATCCAGGGATAGACCGGAGCGACGCCGGCCGGCGTGCCGTCGACGGCGACCTCCCCCTCGCGGAAGGCGGTCCCGCCGCAGCTCTGGAGCTCGGTCGCCACGCCGTTCGGCACGCAGGTGTACCAGAACTCGTCATTGGACTGGCTCTGCGTGATGACGTCGAGGAACGCACCCTCGACGTTGGTCGGCAGCGAGAAGGTCGGCGCGAGGACGCTCGAGCCGGTGGCGAGGAGCACAGCGCCGCCCGCGGCGTCGGAGAGAGGGAGCACCACGTCGGCGGTGCGCGGCAAGGGGGCGCCGGCGCCGGCGGGATAGAGCTGCAGCGCGGCGCTGCCGATGATGACGCTGGTGAAGGTCGAGTTGACCAGGTTGCCGATGTTCACGTCGCCCGCCTGCGCGGCCGCGAACAGCGGGCTGTAGTCGGTGAGATCGCGCTCGACGTGCCAGGAGGGGCTGACGGCGCTCGAGGGCTCGGCGGTCGTGCCGTAGTAGACGTTGACGTGGCCGATGGCGATCTGGGCGGTGCGATCGAACTGCCGCCCCGCGGTGACCGAGAAATCCGCCTCGAGCACGACCTTCGCCCACGGCCCGGGGCAGGCGGCGGGCGGCGTGTAGGAGAACGTCTTCGGATTGAAATCGGCGAATTGCAAGTTCGAGAACAGCTGCACCGTGCAGGGCGTAGTGGGCGGCCGCGGCACGGGAGGATCGGCGGTGACGGTGTTGGGCGAGCCGATCATGGGCCCCGGAGCCGTGGCGGACGCGGACGGCGCCACCATGGCAAGCATCGCAAGCATCGCCAGGCCGAGGCCGGCGCTGCCGAGAACGGCGCCGCCGAGGCGCGCGAGGCGCCCGGGAAGCGCGACGGCGGCCTGCCAACGGAGAAGCCGGGAGAGTCGAGTCATGAGCCACCTCCTGGGAGAGAGGAAGATTCGCAGCATTCGAGCGATGGATGGTATCGCAAATCGCCGCAGTGATGAGGGACGCGGCGCGGCGGAGGGCCGCGGTCCGGAGCTCTACGGGCTGACCACGATCTCCACGCGTCGGTTCTGCTGCCGCCCGGCCGGGTTGTCGGCGCCGCCGGGCATGGCATTGGGCGCCACAGGCCTGGTCTCCGCGAAGCCGTGGACCTGGAAGGCGGCGCCGCGCAAGCCCTCGCGGTCGCGCAGCCAGGTCACCACCGCCTGCGCCCGGCGCTGGGAGAGAGCGACGTTGTAGGCGTGGGTGCCCTTGTTGTCGGTATGGCCCTCGACCCTGATATGGCCGCCGGAGTGGGCGCGGACGATCACCGCCGCCTTGGCCAGCGTCGCGGCCGCGTCGGGGCGGATGTCGGCCTTGTCGAAGTCGAAGAGCACGTCCGCGGCCAGCTCGATATGGATCTCCTGCCCCACGACCTTGGCATGCAGGTCGGTCATCGCCGATGCGAGGTCCTTGGCGCCGCCGGCGAGCGTGGTCGGCTGCCCGCCGGCGCTGCCGCCGATCCCGGCGATCGTCTTAGGCGGCGCGAGCACCAGGGTAGCCGGCGGCGCGGGCGCCAGGGCGATCACCCGCGCGTGCGGCAGCGCGGCCACCGCCCGCGCCTGGGCGTTCGGCGGCTCGGGGTCGCCCCGCGGCGCGGCAAGCGGGGCGGCGGCGCCGGCACCGAGGATCGCGAACGGCAGTGCGAGCGATAGCGCGAGCAGCAGCGAGAGCGGCCGCTTCAGCGTCCTGGGCGATGCCTGCCAGGGCTGCCGCGCCGCTTCCGCCGCCGCCCGGCCCGCCGCCGGCACGCGCGCCGGCGCCGGCGCGAGGGCACTACGGCGCGTCGGTGATTGGCACATCCTCGGCGGGCTCGCTCTTCGGCAGGATGAACGAGATCTTCTTGGTGGCCGGCGGCGGCGCCGGGAACTTCCACCAGGCGCTGAAGGTGGCACCGGGCTCGATGGACTCGCGGATCCGGTCGCCCCAACCCTGGCTCGTGGTCGCGAGCGGCGCCTTGTCGCTGTCGCGCAGGATCGCGTACTTCTTGCCCGAGGCAACGTCGACCACGTAGGTGGTGTCGTAGGGCAGATCGAGCTCGCCCCGACCTGACGTGGCCTTGAAGCGCACCTTGATCGTCAGCACGCCCTGCTTGCGCTTGCATTCGTAGATCTCGCCGGTGGCCTTCATGTTGGTCTCCACCGTCGCGATCGCCCTGGCCTGCGCCCGGGCGAGCCCGGGGACGCCAAGGATCATGGTCACCGCCGCCAGCCAACCCCATCGCCGCATCGCACCATTCATTTCGGACCTCCTCTCAGAGCCGAGGTACCGGCACTGCCAGACTCCTCCATTTTACATCCCCTATCGGCGCCGAGCCGCACGGCGTGTTGCGAGCGTCGCAAGCATCAAGGCTCTCCCAACAGCCGCAGATGGCCCGACAGGACCTTGTCCTCTCGCGCGACTCGGGCGAACTGCTGGTCGGCAGTGACCAGACGAGTGTTCTCGCGAACGGCGAGGGCCAAGTAGAGGCAGTCATAGACCGGATGGCCCAGCGTCACCGCGAGGCGCGTTGCATCCTCGACCAATTCCTCGAGAGGCACCAGGAGGACCGGCGCAGCACGAAGCAATGCAAGGCGCTCCAGAACCTCCGCGGCAGTGATCTCGCGGCGCAGCGCCTTGGCCCAGAGCGCATTCGCACATTCCGCGAGAATTATGCTCGGAGAGATCAGAGACTCCGCTGCCAGAGCGCTCGCCGCCTCGCTGCCTTCCTCGTCGATCACCCACTTCAACGCTACGGAGGCGTCCACGATCGGCATGGTCAAGCGTTCCCGCGGTGGTTCCGGTCGCGGTCGTGCCGGATGAGCACCGCGCTATCCGTCGCCGGGCGCCCGCGCGTGGCGCGTCGCAGCGCAGCCGCCTGCTCCCAGAAGCCCCCTGCGGATGATCGGAGAGCCGCTTCGAGAATCGCCCGGTGCTCGGCCTCGGCCGAGCGGTTGTGCTCCGCTGCCCGGATCTTCAAGCGCCGAACCAACTCGCCGTCCAGGTTTCGAACCGTCAGCTGGGCCATACATCCTCCCGATGTGGCTTCATTGATGGCAATGCTATCACTGAAGGCGCAGCCTGCGCAAATGACTCGCCGGAGAGAGGTAGGCTTTGCCGGATGCCGGCCCACCGCCATACCCTCTCCCGGCGCCTGCCCTGGGACCAAGCGTGCAACGCCCTGGCCGCCGAGGTGGCGGACCGCAAGGCGCGAGGGCAGACGACGATCGATCTCACCGAGAGCAACCCCACGCGGGTGGGACTCACCTACCCGGAAGCGGAGCTCGCCGAGATCCTGCGGAGAAACGCGGCGGCCGACTATCCACTGCATCCTCTCGGCCTCCCCGAAGCGCGCGAGACCCTCGCCGCCGCTCTGTCCCGCCCCGGCGATCAGGTCGCGCCCGACGACCTGGTGTTGACCGCCTCGACCAGCGAGGCCTATTCCTATCTCTTCAAGCTCTTCGGCGATCCCGGAGACGAGGTCCTGACCGCCGCTCCGGCATACCCGCTGCTCGACGAGCTAGCGCGTCTCGAAGCCCTGGATTTGAGGCACTTTCGCCTGGAGCAAGGCCGGAGGTTCGCTCTCGACGCGGGAGAACTCGAGCGTGCGCTCACGCCGCGCACGAAGCTCCTGGTGCTGGTCCATCCAACCAACCCCACCGGCACCTTCCTCTCGCAGGCCGAGCAAGACGCCGTAGTGGATCTCTGCGCCGCGCACGGCCTGCCATGGATCTCCGACGAGGTTTTCGCCGACTTTCCGCTCGACGGCCAGGCGGGGGGAGAAGCGGCGAGGGCACGCCGATCGGGTCGGGCCGGCGCCGCAGCGGCGCGTGAGGAGACCATTGCCTTCTCTCTCGGCGGCCTCTCGAAGAGTGCAGGCCTGCCGGGCTGGAAGCTCGGCTGGATCCGCGTCGGCGGCCCCGCCGCGGAGCGACGGCGGATCGTCGCCGCCCTCGAGCGGGTGGCCGACGCCTACCTCTCGGCATCGACCCCCATTCAACGCGCCCTTGGAGACGTGCTCGCCATGGCGCCGGCGATCCGGGCCGCCATCCTCGAGCGCCTGCACCGCAACCTGGCGGCGCTCGAAGGAGCCTTCGGAGGACTGCCCGCCGTGGAGATCTACCGACCCGAGGGAGGCTGGTCGGCGGTCCTCCGCGTCCCCCGGCTGGTCACCGACGAGGATCTGGTCCTCGGCGCCCTGCGCCAGGCCGAAGTGCTCGTCCACCCCGGCTATTTCTTCGACTTCGAGACAGACGGCTTCCTCGCCCTCTCACTCCTCCAGGAGCCCGGACACTTCCTCGAAGGCGCGCGCCGCCTGGCGGCTCATCTGGCCGAGCTTCTGGCGCCAAAGTGATAGCATTGCGGTCAACGAAGGCCCAGGTACAGAGGAACTCATGGCGCAGCTAACGGTTCGGAACCTGGACCGCGGACTGGTGCGCAGGCTGGCGTGCCAACCACGGCAGCCCCGTTGCCAGCCAGCCTGCTATCGGTAGACGGTCCCACCGCGCCGTTTTCACCTCAAGCTGCCTTGGATGGGGTGAGGTATCTTTCCAGGTTGCGGCTCAATTCGTAAGCATGTAGCAGAGGGGGCGGGATGCCCCCTCAGTTGGGATAAAGGGCCGGCTCACGCCGGGATTCTCGAAACTGACCACACCGAGGATTTCGGGCAGGTCGCCCTCTAAGACCAACTTCGGCATACGCGTGCTTTCCCAGCCCAGCTTAGCTGTGGGGAAGGTGGTGCATCCAGACGGGAGGTGAAGCAGCGGTTTGTAGAGATCTCCATGCGATGCAGACCTCGGCTGGCACGCGACTTTGGAATCGCTGAACTCGGTGAGGTTGGCAAGCAGGATGTCCACGGAGCCGGTTCCTGTATAGGGAGTGATGAGGATCGGGGGGCCGGCACTGGTGTCGAGATAGATCTTGACAGACGCATCGACCGGCACCTGGTAGTAGAAGGCGTCGGCACCCGCTTGATTTTGTCTGGTAAACGGTGAAGACGGGTTGAAGTTGAGAGTCACGGCGTACTGCTGGAGCCGATCCTGTCCAGAAGAGCTCGTACAACGCCCGTTTGTGTACTCATATAACCCGCTCAAGCTGGCGACGATGGGATCTCCCAGCGCGGTGCTGGAGGACAGGTAGGCGGCCAGGGTGTGATCGCCGGTCATCTCAGACAGGGCCTTCGGAGTGGCGCAGGGCAGGATGTCCTTGAGAGATACGAGCCACGAGGCATCCTTGGCCTGGTCCGGCGTCCGCGGGACCTCTCCGGCCAAGTGATACCACATGCTCATTGGCCAGTCGTGATGTCGTCCCGCAGGCTTGGATACGGGAACTCTGACCGGCGCGGGAATGATGCTAATCTTGATGCTTTTCGTGTCGTTGAGCTCCACGGCGCCGAAGTGGGAGCGCCGGAAAGTAAGCAAGTTGTAGCCGTCGAGGTTCAAGTCTGGCAGCTTCAGCTCCGTCCACACCTCCTTGGCCTGGTGGGCACACACGGTGTCTCGGTCTTTGCATGAAAAAACCATCATCGGATAATGGTGGCCCTCGGTGGGCAGCAGGATATCGACGCCTCCTCCGTCGCGGTTCAAGACCGCTGCCAAACCCATCACAAAGATGCGCATGGTTACCGAGTCCATTCCGATCCTCCTTTCAGTGTGGTGCCGGTGCCGAATAACACGAAGGCTGCCCAGGTTCGAGGTGCTGCCAGCTCGGATGACGGGCTCCGCAGCAGCTTCAGGGTGGCACCGCGCAGGGCTGCCGCGGGCTCCTCCCCGGTGCGGAGTAGGCGGTGAAGCTCGGAAGAGAACGCGGCGGTCGTCGCATCGTCAATCTTCCAGGAGCTTGCGATCACGCCGGGTACTCCGGCGGCGAGGAAGGGGCGGGCAAGGCTCGATATTCCCTCAGACCCCGACACGGTGCCGGTGTCGCAAGCCGAGAGTACTATGAGCTCGGTGCTCGCAAAGCTGCGGCCGTAAATATCGCGTGCGAAGACGACGCCGGAGTCGCGAGCTTCAGGAGCAAGGAAGAGGTGGGCGAGGAGCGGGGACGAACCCTGCGCCTGCGCGTGGCCCGCGTAGTGAACGATGCGATGGCCTCCGATGCCGCGGAGGACTCGGCTCGGCGTTGCTTCGCTGGCGGCCAACAGGTCGGTTCGACTGTAGATGCGGCCGATGGCGGCGGCTTCGGCGGCTGCACCCGGTAGCCTCGGCAGAGAGGGCGCCAGCGATCGGTTGAAGGCGGGGTCGGCAACGACGAGGACGGAGCCGGCGCTCTGGCGCGCCACCTGCCGCCGCTTGGCCTCCCGGACGCAGCGCAGGTACACGCTCGCGCTCGGGGCGACCTCGATTGCGTGGTCTTCAATGAGGTAACGGCCGGTGGCCGCGTCCCAGAGGGCTGCGAACGGTACCTCGTACAGCCATTTATCCGGGACAATTGCGAGCTTGGCCCCCTCAGTGAGGCCGAGCGGTGCAATGAGCGCGCGATAGAGATCGGCGGCGGTCGGGGGCGACTTCGATCCACCGGCAACCTCCTCGCGCATGCGGCGGACGGCCTGCACCAGCTCTGCGGAAGTCTGGGCAAGGACGACCGCACGAGCATCCTGTGCGGCAAGGACCCATGCGATCACCCGGTCGGGCAGGACGGCGTATTCCACCAGGACCACACCCGCAGGAAGCCCGCGCGCGACCTCGGCAAGGCCTGGAGACTGCAGGGGTTCACCTGCGGCACCGGCCATCAGGACGGCGAGCGCCCTGCCGCGAGAGCGCTCCGCATAGCGAAATGCCGCTGGCCTGGCGCCCGCTTCGGAATCCACTGCGAGCCCTATCATGTCGTCGAAGAGCCCGACGCTGCGTTCGAGGTAGTGAAGGCGGCTGCCATCGTCGAGGCCCGTCGAGATGCTCTCGATCTGCTCAATTCCGGCTCGCAGATCGGCAGCCGCAAGCTTTCGGTCACCAGCTCTGAGGTGGAGCCGCCCCCGCTGGTGGTGAAGGTCGGCGAGCGCAGCGCTGTAGTGGGTCTTAACCACCAGAGGAAGCGCCGCCGAGAGGTCGGCCAGGGCCTCGCTGGGCCGCTCGGTCGCGAGGACCTGAGCCTCGGTGAGGAGCACGTCAGCGGTCAGGACATCGTCTCCGACCCGGCGCGCGTTAGCGCGGGCAGCAGAGATCGCTCGTACCGCCCGCTCCTGATCGCCTACCACATGAAGCAGTTGCGCCTGGTCCCAGAGCGCGGCGGTCATCTGGACCTCGTTGCCGGAGGATGTCGCCAGGCGCACGGCCTCGTCCTCGAAATAGAGAGCGGCCCGCGGCTCGGGAGCGCGCAGCATCATGTCTGCCGCCGAGCGCTCGATCCCTTGGCTGCGCCGGGTCTCGATGATGTCGCCGGCGCCGCGGAGGGCGAGGAACCGGTGACGATAGGCATCCTCTTCCTCCCCCAGGACATCGTACGTATCGGCCAGCAGGCTCTCGACCTTGGCCTGGTTCCCTTCTTCGCCTGCCCTCTGGAAAGCCGCGAGGGCGGCCTTACAAGTCCTGCGCTCAACGAACACGTCGCCCCGGCTGTACTCGATAAGCCCCTGGATCCATTCGTTGCGTCCCAGGAGGCCGGGATAGCGGTCGATTCCCGGCGTTGCCGAAAGTCGGTGGAGCTGCGTGAGCGCGGCGTCATAGCGGCCCTTCCGGAAATCGCAGGCTGCCATGAAGTGAGCTGCCATCAGGTGGAATGGACTGCCGGCCTGTTTGAGGGCGCGCTCGGCGCTGGTGAAGGCACGAATTGCAGCATCGGTCTCGAACCGTCCAAAGAGTCGGCTGGCCGCGCCGTAGAGCCGATGGCCCTCGGCAAGCTTGGCGAGCCGAACGGGGTCGTGGGCGGCGGATTCGATGGCTGCCACCGATTCGTCGAGCAGGGTGTCGGGCGCAAGGGTGGTTAGCCCGGTTGCAAGGACACGGCTCGCGCGCAGCGCATTTTGGGCCGCGAGTGAGGTCGGAGAAGGCTGTGCCCAGGCGGGGAGCAGGTCCTGCTCCAGATGCCAGCGGGCCTGTTCCAGGTAGCCGGAGACCAAGTCGCGCACGCGGACGCTGTCTCCCGAAGCCGCCGCGTCGTCAAGCGCTGTCTTGCGGGACTCCCAGATCTGGGACCTTCGCGGTTGCGAAAGGCGTGCTAGGTGGGCGCTAGCTTCGGCTGCCCAGCCAGGAGAGTGATCGAGGGTCAGGTATCCAGCGAAGGCCCCCTTTGCGGCATCGAAGAGCGACAGACTCTCCAGGGCGAGCCCCAGGTTGAAGCGCGCTTCGGCCAGTCGCGGCGCGAGGCGGCAGGCGGTGTCGGCCGTGCGAAGCGCGAGGAAGAAGGCTTGCGGGCGATCGTCGCTCGCAGCCTGGTCGAGGTAGAGGGCCGCCAGGTCGCTCGCGAGGGTCGCATCCTGCGGCGCCAGCTGCCGGGCGCGCTCCAGGCGAGCGATCGCCTCTCCCATCGGATGACGGAGGGCCAGGCTCAGGAGCGCATTCTCTGCTGCTCTGTCCGGACCGCCGCTTGCTTCGGCCAGGTGTCGCAGCCGGAGGGCCGCATCGGTTGACAGGACGGGCCGGGTGCCGGGTGGAGCGTAGGGGAAGCCGACCAGGCGTCCGCTGGTCAGCCGCGCAGGCGAGAGCGAATGCGCCCACCGCGCACGAATGGAAAGAGGGGCGCCGCTTCCCGGTACCCCATTCGCATCGAGGCAGGCGCACAGGATCGCCGGCAGAGCGAGCGCGACCCAAGGCGCTCGGCAGCGAGCCGGGAGAGTCGCCACCACCTTAGCCCTTCTGAGCAGCGTGCCGCCGCCAGTGTGAAAGCATGAGACTGACGAGATTCGATCACGCGATTCGAAGATTGTCCAATTGCTATAACTCAATATACGATTATGGTTGCGGGTAAACTCCCCGCACAGCAGGCGCCGGTGCTGCCGAGTCAGTGGGCGCGGAGGGTCATGGCGGGGTCGATGGCGGCGGCTCCCGGCCCAGAGCTCCGCCAGCCTGGTCGAGGCCGGCGAACTGCGCGCGGTCCGACGCGTGGGCGCACCCCTCCGGAAACAGCTCACCGACGGCTACACTGTGGCGGCTTGCCTACTGCACATAATCGTCGTCGGTAGCGCTGCCCGCACGCGGGCATGCTGGTAAAGCAACCCTCAAGGAGCGGCCTGACGGCAACTCTGGTGCCGTCAGGCCGGGTAAGGCTTCGGTCCGTTGCCCAATGCTACTGCTTGCTGCCGTTGCCGGTGATGGAGCTGAACCACGATCCAAGCTTGGTGGCATCGATGGCCGCGAGCGCGCTGATCCTGATGTCGGAGTCGCCACTGCCGCTCGCCGGGAGATCGACGAAGAACCGCGGCGAGATCGACAACGTGCTGTTGGGGATGCGTACCTGCCCTTCGATGAAGATGCGGTGGCGCTGGCCTGGTATCCCCGGGGCGCCGGCGACGCTCGACGGCGCCTTGTCGAAAGCCCAGAAGTTGTCGTAGGCGTAGCCAACCTGGAAATAGCCTGAGCTGCCGGCGAAATGGGCGGCATCCTGCGCAGTGTTGAGGTCGCCGATGTCGACGCGGATGCCGGTGAACGCGCGGGTGGGGGAATGCACGCTCGCGGAGTCGGGCACGGTCGTGAACCCGCCGCCGGCGATCCAGCTGATATTGGCGAGCCGCTCCTTGAACTCCGACCCGAAAAAGGAGAAGTAGAGGTTGGTGCGCAAGGTGCCGGCGCCGCTCTGGAAGGGATTGCTGGAGCTGGACGAGGAGCTCGAGCTATTGGCCTTAGACGCTCCCGGAGCCCGACTCTGCTGCTGCGGCGTGCCATTGGCCATGTTCGTGGAGCTGCCCACGGCACCGACGTAGGAATAGCGGATGTCAGTGTAGCTGGTAATATTGCGAGTCCATCTGTCCGTCTCCACGAAGGCGGCCTCCGGCTGCCCCTTGAGGTTTCCACCCGTGCTGCTCGAGGTGTTACTCGACTTCTTCTGGTACACGAACACGCTGCCGGCGTCGATCTCAAATGAATGCCGATCTTCGAGAGACGCGACCGCATAGCCTTCGATCTTGTCAGAGCAGCCCGTGTTGTTATCGTCCTTGATGGTGGTGTAGTGAATCAGCACCTTCGAGTGCCTCAACACAGTGGTGAGTGAGAGACTCTTGTCGAAGACCAAGGCGTTGTCCTTGCCGTCCTTGCTGACCGACATCTTGCCGCAGCATTTCGCGGTGTCGTCGCCAGGTTGGCCGTTCGGCACTTGGCTGGGATAGAGAGGAAAGAGTCGGACTGCTCCGACGATGCACTTGTCCACCTCGGTGCAATCTCCTGGGGGTGGAGCCGTGGGGCCGTGCCAGATACTCACGTTCATCTTCCCCTCGTAGTCGGCCTTGACATTGAGCACCACGTGCAGGCGGGGATCTCCACTGGCACCTGGCGGGTCCGTCCGCTCGATCAACTTGCTGAAAGTGAAGGTCGGCGTGGCGCAGCTGGCATTGCTCACGGACTGCTTCGTGGTCTTGTTGTTGCTGTCGGTGGTCATCTTGGTCTGCGTCGCTGCCGCCGGCTTCGCGGCACCAGCGGGGAAGGCGTAAACGACGCCTGGCAGGAAGAGAGCGAAGAGAACAGCGAACATCCATCCGCGCTTTGAGAGCATGGCAGCCTCCTGCGGGCCAGGAAAGCAGGAGGGTACGATGGGTCCCTCCTCCTCTTGGCCCGGGTCTCAGCTATAGACGGACATTCGTCGCCATTTCCCACAGTGACATTGGCAAGCTGCGCCGGCGCCGGCAGGAGGTCTGCCGGCGACCACCGGGACCGCTCGGGCGCCATCGGTGACCGCTCATTCGGCAGGACCCGACAGCCGTAGCCCGGCACGTCGGGGCGACGGTTGACGGCCTCCAAGCCGGCAATGCAACGCGATCGCGACATCCTTTGGGAGCGTGAGGCGCCCAGACAAGGGCCTCGATGGTGGCGCTCCAGGTGGAACGCCCCGAGCGACGGATTCCTACGCTCGAGGAGCAACGGTATCGGTGCGCGTCGTTAGGCGGCGCCCGGCGGCCCTGCAACCGGGAAATCCCTGCTGCACGTCCGTCCTATCTTCCGATGGTCCCCGTGGTTTCGCGCTCGCAACGCCCCGATTGCCGCACCGCGTTGCCGCCGGCGGACCCACAACTATGTCGCGGTGGCGAGGGAGATCTTGACCATGCCGATTCGCTGGTGGCCCACCCCAGGTTCCTTCCTGGCTTTCTTGCTGACCACCTGTTTCTTCTGCGGCGGCTGCAGCATGTCCGCAGGCCATCACGCCGCTCACCCCGCGGACGCTCCGACCGGGATCATTCCGCCGTTCAAGATCGTGCAATGGACCGCCGGCGGACGCACCTTCGATGTCTACACTCTCGACCAGCAACCCGGCCCTGCAGTGCTCTTCCTGCATGAGGTACCGGCCCTCACCCCCCGGTGTCTGGCCCTCGCGCAGGTCATCGCCAGTCGCGGCTTCAAGGTCTATGCGCCGCGCCTTTTCGGGGCGAAGCCGACGCCCCGCCGCGAGCCGATGGGACTGCGGGCGTTTCTTGCCAACACGCATGGTCTCCTCTCCGCATGCCTCGACGGACCGTTCAGTTGCCTCTCGCAGCAGTACACTGGCCCCATCGTAAATCAGATCGTTAGCCTAAGCGCGCAGATCCATGCCCTCGACAAGGACCGCCCCATGGGAGTCATCGGCCTCTGCATCAGCGGCTCGCTCGCCCTTGCCGTCGCCTCCCACCCCTGGATCGGTGCCGCCGTCGTCGGCCAGCCCGCTCTGCCGTTGGTGGCCCTATCCCAGAAGGCGAAACGCGCCATCCCTGTGGACGCCGAGCTCGCCGCGCTCAAGGGACGCCGCGTGCCGGTGCCAGTTCTAGCGCTGCGCTTCAGCGAAGACAAGCTCTCGCCGCGCCCCAGGATGGAAGCGCTCTGGGAGCAGCTCCACCCCCACATCCAGGTGATCGAGATCCTTTCCGGCGACCAGTCGCGGCAGGTCTATATCCCCAAGGACGCGCACGCCGTGCTCACCGAGTGGCTCGCGCCCCCCGAGGCTCCCACGCATCCGACTCGCCAAGCTCTGCAGCGCGTGCTGGACTTCTTCTCGCAGAACCTCGTCGACGCAAGATCTGGTCCCGCACCGCCGTCGCAGGGCTGCGACTGGACGACTCTCAACCGCTAACCGCAGCGATCTGGAGGTGAAGAACATGGCCAAGAAGCTGTCCCGCAAAGCCGTCAAGATTGTCCTCGACGAAGTCGGCAACACCCTCGACCGCCACAAGGTCAGCCATCCCGTACAGGTGCGCTTCGGCGATGCCGATACCGCCCAGCAGTGGTGCCGAGAGACCAGAACTGATGAGAACGGCAATCCGATCCAGGTCTGGGTGCCTTGCTAGTGTAGCGCGTCGCAAATATGATATCTTATAGGCGCATCGCTCGTATAAGATCCTGGGAGGATCGATCCATGCGAGTAGCGCCTGCGGTTTCGCTCTCGGACGAGGAACGACGGCAGCTCGA
>Ga0210384_10004306_pt1 | contig 15978 bp, 12 predicted proteins | sample IncBWH2MmetaG_FD_160574 | JGI IMG/M metagenome (GOLD analysis project Ga0210384, IMG submission 160574) | Forest soil microbial communities from Barre Woods Harvard Forest LTER site, Petersham, Massachusetts, United States - Inc-BW-H-2-M | ecosystem: Environmental > Terrestrial > Soil >...
GCGATCGCCTTCGGCGTACGCCCGCACCGCGATGCGGCGCTCCGGGCGGCCCGCGAGGGCATGCTCGGCATTGAGCACGAGGTTCAGCACGACCTGCTGGAGCTGGCCGGTGTCGGCCTGCACCATGACGGAGGCGGGAGGGAGCTCGCCCGTCAGCTCGATGCCGCTCACCCGGAGCGCCTCCTGCCGCAGCGCGATGACCCACTCCACCACCGCGCGCAGATCCACCGCGGTGACCTCGCGGGGACGCGCCCGAACGAAGGTCTGCAGCTCGCGCACGATGCGCGAGGCCCGCATCGCGCTCTCCTGGATCATGTGGGCGCGCTGCTTGAGGTCCGCGCCGGGCAGGCGGAGGCGCAGCATCTCCGCCTGCCCGACGATGACCGCGAGCGGGTTGTTGATCTCGTGGGCCACGCCGCTCGCAAGCTGGCCCACCGCGGCCAGCTTGCCCGCGCGGAGCACCTGCTCCTGAGCGGTCTCGAGCTCGTGCAGCCGGGTGGCCAGCTCCGCGTAGAGCCGCGCGTTCTCGAGGGCGAGCGCGGCGTGATCGGCGAAGGCCTGGATCAGATGCACCTCGTCCGGGGCGAAGGCACGGCCGAGCACGTCACCCACCCCGAGCGCGCCCCACACCGTGCCGCGCACGACGAGCGGCACGGCACACTCGGAGCGGTACTCGGCCTCCTCGATGCGCGCCCGCAGCTCGGGATCGAGCCGGATGGCCGGATCCGCCAACACGTCCGGGGTGGTCACCGCCCGTCGCGTGGCGACCGCGAGACCCGGGGCGCTCGTGCCCGCGGCCACGACCAGTCCGGGCGGGAAGGCCCGCGCCATCGGGCCGCTCGCCGCGACCCCGACCAGGTCGCCGGAGGCGGCGTCGAGCCGGAAGAGCACGGCGCTCTTCGCCCCGATCAGCCCGGTGACGCTCTCGGTGGTGCGCTCGGCCACCGCGACCGGGTCGAGCGTGCCGGACAGCTCTCGCCCGAGCGCGCCCAGCGCGGCCATACGCTCGGCGTGGTGGAGCGCCGCCTCGGTCCTCCGTCGCTCCGCGATGTTGCGCTCGACTCGCCCGACCAGGGCCACCAGACGCAATCGGCCGTAGTGGCAGGCGGTCGCGGCGAGCGCGAGCAGGATGACCGACGAGATCATCGCGCCCACGCTGACACCGGCCAGGTACTGCAGCAGCGTGCCGAACACGGCGCCGACTCCGGCGGTGACCCAGACGCACCAGCTCTCCAGAGAGAGCGCGGAGAGGATGACGAGGGCGACGTAGACCGCGATCGTGAACCCGGCCACGCCGCTCGTGCTGGGCGTGGTGGGGAAGGTCGCCCACTGGAGGAAGAACACCATCGGCACGTCGAAGAGCGCCACCGTGAGGCTCGAGAGCCGCGCGATGCGCTCGACCCGACGGCTCGCCCAGTACACCACCACACCCGCCACCCAGTAGATTCCGAAGAGCGGGAGGTTGCCGGTCCAGGCGGGCATACGCAGCACCTGACCGAGCAAGAAGAACAGCGCGAAGAAGAGCGAGACCGTGCAGACGCGGAACAGGTTGATGCGCTTGGCGTTCTGGATGCGCTCCCGCCGGAGCTCGTGCGACAGGGCCTCGAACGCGTGGCTCCGCAGCGTCATCGTCGACTCTCCACAACATCGTAACTCAGAAGGATTTGTCGACCGCGCCCCCCTGTCGGAGTTTTTGGGCATTGTCGGCGCCCCGGCGGGCCCCGTAGCATGCGGGCGTGATCAGGATCAAGACCGGGCAGATCGCCTTCTTCGACCGGCCCACCGCCTGGGGGCTGATCATGGGCGACGACCAGGAGCTCTACGTCGTCCGCGGGCGCGACGGCAGCGGGCTCTGGCCGCGGGTGGGTGAGCGCGTGTCCTTCGAGCCACAGACCACGCCGGACGGCAAGCGGGCGGCGGAGGCGCGGCTGGTGAAGCGGGCCCTCGCGCCGGTGGGGCGCGAGACAGCGTCGGCGACGGTCAGGCCCCTCCGATGATCTCGGGGACCACCGCGAAGCCTCGGACGCGGATGGCCTCGTCCACCTGGATCTGCCGGCGGCGGTCGGACTCCCCCTGCCGGCGCTCGGTTGCGCTCGACTCGGCCCGCTCGCGACGCTCGGCGTGGCGGCGGTCGAGGATCACGGTGACCGGCTCGCCCGCGTATTCGCGCTTGAGGTAGTCGAAGAGCTGGATGTTGTGGCGGGCCACCACGAAGAGGTGGCCCAGGTGCAGCAGCTCCTCGGCCGCTCGCGACAGCCAGAAACGCATGTCCATCTCGCGCAGCAGGCCGAGCGCGGTCGCCAGATGATCCTCGGCGCGATCCCGCTCCCCGGTCAGGCGCAAGAGGCGGCCCAGGCCCAGGTGGGTGCGGGCCACCAGGGGGCGCATCTCCAGCTCCTCGGCCAGGGTCAGGGCCTGGGCGAAGTAGGCCTCCGCCTCGGCCACCGCCGGGGGCTCGGAGAGCGCGCTCAGCTCGCCCATGAGCCGGAGCGCCCACGCCTGGTGTCCGCGCTCCTTGTGGCGGAGCGCCAGCTCGAGCGCGTGCTGCGCCACGGTCTTGGCGCGGTCGAGCTGGTGGGCGGCGGCCAGCCCCTCGCCCAGGTTGGCGGTCCAGAGCGCCAGGTAGGCCCGGACCCCCAGGTCCTCGGTCAGCGCCACGCCGTCCTCGAGCAGACGCAGCCCTTCCTCGACCCGGCCCAGCAGCACCAGGGTGAGCCCGAGCAGCGACGAGGGGATCGGCCGCCAGACGTCGAGGCTCTTCTCGCGGCAGGCGTCGAGGCTCCGCTGAAGCGCGGGCAGCGCGCGCTCGAGCTGGCCGCGGCGAAGCCAGGCCAGCCCCGCCATGGTCCGGGCGATGGTCTGGGTGTAGGCGTGGCCGCTCGCCTCGCCCGCGCGCTGGGCACGGTCGAGCGACATCGCGGCCGAATCGAACTCTCCCAGCTCGGCCAGCGTGAAGGCGAGCCAGCCGCTCGAGGTGACGTAGGACACGCCGGCCTGGCCGCCGGGCGCATCGCCCTGCACCAGCTCGAGCGCCTCGACGTTCTCTCGGAGGGTCGAGTGGGCACGCCGGTAGAGACCCTGCGCGTGGCAGCTGTAGCCCAGGTAGCCACGGGCCAGCGCCTGCAGCGACAGATCCCCCGCCGCGTCGCCGATGCGCAGGCAGCGCTCGCCGTACTCGATGGCCAGATCGGGCTCACCCTTCAGGTAGTGGTAGTTGATCAGGTAGGTGTAGACCCGCGCCAGCCGCTGCTCGTCGCCGAGCTTCTCGGCCATGGCCTCGGCTTCCTGCGACAGCGTCAACACCCGCTCGAGCTGTCCGAGCTGGAGCAGCGGCGAGCGCAGGTCGAGCCGGAGGTCGATGGCCTGCTCGGTGGCGGCGCGGCCTTCCGGCAGGCGCTGGAGCGCGCTCATGGCTTGCTCGAAGAAGATGACCGCCTCGCGGTTGGCGGACCGGGCCGCGGCCTTGCCGCCGGCCTGGCGCAGGTAGGACACCGCCTTGGCCCACACCTCGCCCCGCACCGCGTGGTGGGCGAGCCGCTCGAAGTGCTCGGGCAGCCGGTCCGCGTAGAGATGCTCCATGGCCTGGACCACGCGCCCGTGCAGGGTGCGCCGCCGGTCCTGGAGCAGGCTCGAGTAGGCCACCTCGTGGGTGAGCGCGTGCCGGAACGTGTACTCCACGCTCGGAAACAGGCTGATCTCGTACAGGAACTCGCCGGCCTGGAGCTGGCTCAGGTTGCGGCGCACCGTCTCCTCGGACATGTCGGCGATCTCCTGCAGGAGCGCCAGCGACACGTCCTTGCCGACGACCGCGGCGGCCTGCAGGAGCCGCTTACCCTCGATGGGGAGCCGGTCGATGCGCGCGGCCAGCACCGCCTGCACGGTGGCCGGAACCTGGACCTTCTGGACTTCGCGGGTGAGGCGGTAGTGGCCCCGGGTGCCCGCGAGAACCTTGGTCTCGGCCAGCGTGTGCACGCTCTCCTCGAGGAAGAACGGGTTGCCCTCGGTGCGCTCGATCAGGAGCTGCTTGAGCGGATCGAGCCCCGGGTCGTCGCCCACCAGCGCACGCAGCAGCTCGTCGGCGCTCTGGGCCGGCAGCGGATCGATGCGGAACTGCGTGTAGTAGCTCTTGCGGGCCCAGCCGTGCTGGTACTCGGGCCGATAGCTCACCAGGATGAGGGCGCGGGCCAGGGGCAGGCTGTCCACGAGGCTGTCGAGGAACGCCTGGCTCTCCGAGTCGAGCCAGTGGAGGTTCTCGAACACCGCGATCACCGGCTGCACCTGGCCCTCTCTCAGGATGAGCCGCTTCACCGCGTCGAGCATGCGCTGGCGCCGCTGGGGCAGGTCCGGCGTCTGCCACTCCGCGTCGTCCACCGGCACGTCGAGGAGCTGGAGGAACGCGGGCAGCGTGGGCCGGAGGCTCTCGTCGAGGGTCAGCAGCTTGCCGGTGACCTTCTCGCGAATCCGCCTCGGATCGTCCCGCTCTTCGAGGTGAAAGTAGGACTGGAGCAGCTCCTTCACCGTGAGGTAGGAGGTGTTCTTGCCGTAGGAGGTGGCCTGCGCCTCCATCATGAGCCAGCCGTGCGCGCGGTGGGAGTGCGTGAACTCCCAGAAGAGGCGCGACTTGCCCACCCCGGGCTCGCCCGAGACCGCGACGATCTGCCCGTGGCCCGCCGAGGCGCGCGCCATCGCCTGGTGCAGCACCTCCACCTCGGCCTCGCGCCCCACGAAGGGCGTGAGCCCGCGGGCGGCGCTGGCCTCGAGGCGCGAGTGTACCTGCTCGGTGCGCAGCAGCTCGAAGATCTCCACCGGATCCGGCATGCCCTTGACCGGTACCGGGCCGAGCGTCTTCACCTCCACGTAGCCCTCGGCGAGGCGCAGTGTCTCCCGCGAGATCAGCGTCGAGCCGGGCCGCGCGAGCTGCTCCATGCGCGCGGCCAGGTGCGTCGTCTGGCCGATCGCCGAGTAATCCATGTGCAGGTCGCTGTCGATCGCTCGGACCACCACCTCGCCCGAGTTGAGGCCGACGCGGATCTGCACGTCCACGCCGCGGCCGCGCCGCAGCTCATCGGCGTACCAGCCCACCGTCTGCTGCATGCGCAGGGCGGCGTGACAGGCGCGCACCGCGTGGTCCTCGTGGGCGAGCGGGGCGCCGAAGAGCGCCATGATCCCGTCGCCCATCACCTGGTTGACGGTGCCCTCGTAGCGGTGGACCGCCTCCATCATTCGCTCGAGCACCGGATCGAGCAGCCGACGGGCCTCCTCCGGGTCCTGGTCGGCCAGCAGCTCCATGGAGCCCTTGAGGTCGGCGAACAGCACCGTCACCTGCTTGCGCTCGCCTTCCAGCGCATGTCGCGCGGTGAGGATCTTCTCGGCGAGGTGCTTGGGAGTGTAGCCTTGGGGAGCGGGCTGACGCTCGGCCAGCTCGGGGGTGACCGGGGAGCCGCAGGACCCGCAGAACTTCTTGTCGGGGAGCAGCTCGGCCCCGCAGCTCTGACAGGTGGTGACGAGGCGGCTACCGCACTCCTCGCAGAACCGCACACCCTCTCGGTTCTGGGACTGACAGCGCGGACACGTCACTTCGGCCCTCCTTAAGGGTCGGAGCGCTGATGCGGTAGTCCCACAAGATTAGCCCCCCGCGGGGTGGGGGTCAAGGCGGGTCGGATCAGCGGGGCTCGTCCGGCCCCAGGCGATAACGGCGGGTCTCGGCTCTCACGTCACGCACCACATCGCCCTCCAGCTCGATCCGCACCTCGTGCCGCTCGACGTCCCAGCGGCCCACGGTGGACAGCCACGCGAAGACCCGGCGCGCCTGCGGCACCAGACGGCGGCCGCGATAGACGAGCATGCTCCCGCGCGGGTCCGGGAACTGGTCCTGGCTCTCGACCTCCTCGCCGCAGAGGCGCAGGACTTCCGCGCGGGTGGTCTTGCCGGGCTCGATCCGCTCGAGCACCTCGCGCGGCAAGATGACGCCGGTCTGCCGATCGCGGCCCGCGGCGCCCCAAGAGCCCAGGTGGACGCGCGCCGCGACCGTGTCCACCAGTCGCACGACGCCGCGCCCGACGAGCGGCCCCATGCTCTGGCCCAAGGCGAAGAACAGGATGGGGGTCGCCACCAGCATCGCGGCGTGGGCTCGCGAGAAGTACCCGAACTGCACCGCGAGCTGCTGGGGGGTGATCCCGCCACCGCCGTCCAGGAAGAGCGAGACCAGCTCGGTGCTCTCGAGGGTCTCGCTCATCCGGCGAATCGACGTCGGCGGGTAGACCTCGTCGATCTTCAGCCGGACGGACTGCGGGAACTGCACCACGAGCTCGGCGGGGGCGTCGGCCAGCGACACCACGCGATCGCGATGCGCCAGGTACATGGGGAAGAGCGGGCGGTCCCGCACCTCGTGGAAGCCGACCGCGACCCGATAGTGCGCGCCGCGGACCAGGTCCTCCGCCCAGCTCACCTTCTGCGGCTTGACCAGGCCGGCCGCGGTGAAGGCCAGCTCGACGAGCCAGCTCGGGTCGGCGAGCCGGGGCGTCCACGGGATCTTGATGAAGGTGGCCGGGGAGCTGAGCCCGAGGGCGCCGGTCTGCACGAAAGTGACGAAGGGAACACTCGTCGGCGGCGCCGCGGGGGCCGCGCTCGATTCCGCGCTCCCGCCCTCGGCCAGGCTTCGGGTCAGGAGGGTGACCCGCCCCTCCGCGGTCACGTCGAAGCCCTTGTCCGTGACGTAGCGGGCCAGCGTCGGGTCGGGCTTCTGGTCGGGAGCCCCGCTCCGGATCTCGCCCGGCCACAGCAGGAAGAGATCCTGCGCCACGTCGGTGGGCCGCTTGCTCTTCGCGAGCAGCAGGCTCCACGACACCACGATCGGAACGTCGGCGACACCCTCGCCCACCGTCGCGTGTACCATCAGCGGGCCGATCGTGAAGGGCGGATCCGGGCGGGAAGCGAAGAAGAGCTGGCCCCGGGCGGGAGCCGGCAGCAGGACGAGCGCCACGACCGCGAGAGACCAGGCAAGCCGGCGCATGGTCGAGGCCGATCATACCCGGCTCCCGCCCGTCATGCCAGGCGCGCCCGGCGGCGGGCGAGGCCTCGGCGGGTATGATAGGCTCCGGCCATGAACGCCACCTCCTTGGTCGCCGAGTTCGTCGCGAAGAGCCGCTACGAGGACTGCCCCGAGCCGGCCGTCGACGCCGCGCGCCGGGCGATCCTGGACTGCCTCGGCGTGATGCTCGCCGGCTCGGGCGAGCCGGCCGCGCGCATCCTGCAGCAGGTGGCGCAGGCCGAGGGCGGCATGCCGCTCTGCACGGTGGTCGGCACCGGCCGCCGGACCGGCGCGGTGTGGGCCGCTCTCTGCAACGGCACCGCGGCCCACGCCCTCGACTACGACGACACGAACTTCGTCCTGATGGGGCACCCCTCGGCGCCGGTCCTGGCCGCGGCGCTCGCCGCGGGCGAACTGACGCTGGCCGACGGTCGCGCGGTGCTCCACGCCTTCCTGCTGGGCTTCGAGGTCGAGACCACCCTGGCCGAGGTGATCAATCCGCCGCACTACGGGCACGGCTGGCACGCCACCTGTACCCTCGGTACTCTGGGAGCGGCGGCCGCCGCGTCGCGGCTCCTGGGGCTCGACGCCGTCCAGACCCGCAACGCACTCGCGGTGGCCGCGTCGCAGTCGTCGGGCCTCAAGGAGAACTTCGGCACGATGACCAAGCCCTTCCACGCCGGCCACGCCGCGCGGAGCGGGGTGCTGTCCGCACTGATGGCGCGCGAGGGCTGGACCGCGTCGGAGCGGGCGCTGGAGGGACCGCAGGGGTTCTTCGCGGTGCTGGGCGCGGGCAAGCAGGCGCTCGAGCCGCTCGCCACCCTCGGGGCGCCGTGGAAGATCCTGACCACCGGGGTCGCGGTCAAGCCGTATCCCTCCTGCGCGTGCACGCACTCGATCATCGACGGCGCGCTCGAGCTGCGTCGCATCCACGGCTTCCGTGCCGACCAGGTGGAGGAGGTCACGGTGGGTGTCGCCTCGGGCGTGCCGCGCATCCTGATCCACCCGCGCCCGCGCACCGGACTCGAGGCCAAGTTCTCCGCCGAGTTCTCGGCCGCGGCCGCGCTCGCCGACGGCCGCGTCGGCATCGCCACCTTCCAGGACGATCGCGCCCAGGATCCGGAGCTCCGGCGCCTGATGGAGCGCATCCGGATGGTCGTGGATCCCGCGATCCCCGACGATCTCGAGCGCCACATGTGGACGCGCCTCACGGTGCGGTGCACGGACGGGCGCTCGGTCAGCATCGGCCCGCGCCCGGTGCCGGGCCACCCGGCGAATCCGCTGTCGCTCGAGACGCTGCGCGAGAAGTTCAAGGAGTGCGCCCGCCTCGTGCTGCCGGCCGACCGCGTGGACTCGGTCGCAGAGATGGTCGAGTCGCTCGATGCCTGCCCGGATCTCCGGAGCCTGACCGCGATCCTCGATCCCGGACGCTAGCGAGTCCGGTCAGGTCCCAGCCGCCTGAGGAACCCGGGCGAGCCGGCGGAGCGCGCAGCCGAGGACCAGCGCGCAGACCACCGCCAGCGCCGCATTCAGACCGCGCCCGTGCGGTGAGCCGACCCACGCGGAGATGAGTACCGAGGCGGTGTTGTTGGCCGCGTGGCAGATGATCGCGGGCAGCACGCTCCCCGAGCGCTCGGCCACCACGCCCAGGTAGATCCCGATGCCCGCCGCGAGCACCCCGTGGACCCACTCGCCGTGGATGATCCCGAAGGCGATCGCGGTCACGAGGATCGCGGGGCCCGGGCTCCACGCCTGGCGCAGCCGCGTCAGCATGTAGCCCCGGAAGAACAACTCCTCGCCGACGGGCGCGAGCAGACCGACCACGATCACGGCCAGGACGAGCCCGCCGCGGGAGGCGGCGGCCAGGGTGCGATTCATCCACTCGAGCGCCGGCCCCGCCCCCACCCCGAGCAGCTGCACGAGCGAGTCGAGCGCCTGACTGAGCGCGAGCATGCCGACCACCGCCACCACGACCTCGCCCGGCGACAAGCGGCTCGGCAGGAGCCGCAGCCGCACGCGCCGGTGGCGGCCCGCGACCAGCAGCGCGATGCCGATCAAGGTGAGCGACGAGGCGGGCACGCCGACCAGCAGCGCGGTGAGCCCATCCCGCTCGATGTCGAGCGTACCGGTGCGCCAGGTGAGCAGCGCGGTCACCGCGACCAGCTGCAGGCCGAACACCGCGGCCGCGGTCACGAGGTAGACGACGAGGGTGCTGACGATCAGCCACATGGCGCCCGATCCCCGGGGGAGCGGGAAATGCTCAGGCTAGTGGTGGCAGGTCACGCACTCGAGCGGTGCGTTGCGCCGCTCGCTCTCGCTGCCCGGGACCACGTGCACCGACGGGATCGGCGCGTCCGACGCGGTCTGCACGCCCTGCACACCCTTGACGTTGGCGGTGCGGTGGCACTCCACGCACCAGCCCATGGTGAGCTTGCGCGGGGGGGTGGGGATCAGGGCCAAGTTCTGCAGATCGTTGACGATGTGCTGCCCGGTCTCGGCGTGGATCCGCTCCATCGTCTCGATGCGGCCGTGGCAGGTCTGACACTGCACCCCCGCCTGCACGTGCGGCTTGTGGGGAAACTGAGCGTGCTCCGGGATCTTGAAGATGCGGACCCACGGAATAGGCTCCTGGCGATCCCAGTAGCCCTGCAGCTTCGTCACCTCCGGGTTGCCCTCGGCGGCCACCACCTTGTGGCAGCCCATGCACCGCTCCACCGACGGGATCCCCGCCGTGCTGCTGCGGCGGGCGTTCGCGTGGCAGTACTGGCAGGCGATCTGGTAGGAGCCCGCGTGGATGGCGTGGCTGAAGAAGATCGGCTGCACCGGCCCCTCGCGCTTGGTGGCGATGGGCAGGACGTGCTCCGGGTCGTACGGCGGATCGGCGAGAGTGCGGACGTAGGCGATGACCTCGTTGATCTGCACGTCCGAGAGGAACGGCTTGAAGTTGGGCATCAGCGGCGACAGCCCGACCTCCTGCGCCCCGTGCGCGATCACACTGAAGAAGAAGTGATCCGGCAGGGGATTCAGGACGCGCCCTTCCGTCAGGTTCTGGGGCTTGATCGGCAGGTTCTGGCCCGCGATACCGTCGCCCTTACCCCCGTCGCCGTGGCAGTTCGCGCAGTACTGGCCGTAGGTCGCCTTCCCGCGCTCGATGATTCGCGGGTCGACCGCGTGAGCCTCCCCTTCCTTCTTCGCGGCCGCGTGCCCTCCGGCGGGAGCCGAAGGCGCGGTGGCCGACTTGGCGGGAGTGAGAGGGAATCCGAGCAGGAGGCCGATGAGAACGGCCGCGATGGCCACACTACCGACGGCGGCGGAGCGTGCGATGCGCATGAGTTTCGGCCTGTCTCCCTTGAAAAACCCCACCGAATATACTCAAATTAGCCGCCGAGGTAAAGACGTTTGACCTCCGGATCCTCCAGCAGCGCCCGGCCCGCCCCCTCGAACCGGTTGCGTCCCAGCTCGAGCACGTAGGCCCGGTCGGCCACCGCCAGGGCCTTGGCCGCGTTCTGCTCCACCACCATCATGGTGAACCCCGCGTGGCGCATCTCCCCGAGCTTGTCGAAGATCAGCGAGACGAACTTGGGGGCCAGCCCGAGCGACGGCTCGTCCAGCAGGATCAGCTTGGGGGTGGTCATGAGGGCCCGAGCGATGGCGACCATCTGCTGCTCCCCGCCCGACATGGTGCCGGCCTTCTGGCCGCGGCGCTCGGCCAGGATCGGGAACAGGGCGTAGACCCGCTCCAGCGCCTCGCGAATCTTGCGGCCGTCTCGCTCGATGTAGGCGCCCATCTCCAGGTTCTCGAGCACGGTCATCTGGGGGAAGACGATGCGGCCCTGGGGAACATAGGCCAGGCCGCGGTGGAGCACCTGGTCGGGCCGGAGCCCGGTGATGTCCTGGCCGTCGAAGCGCACGTGGCCACTGGTCGGGCGCAGGAAGCCCACGATGGCCTTGAAGGCGGTGGACTTCCCGGCGCCGTTGGGCCCGATCACGCTGACCATCTCGCCGGCCCGCACTTGCAGCGTGACGTCGTGGAGGATGGCCATCTTGCCGTAGCCGGCCTTCAGCGACTCGGCGTGCAGCAGGACGGGAGCCGCCGGACTCGTCACGGCCGCCGGCGGGCGATGTAGAGCACGTGGGGATAGGGCAGGACGTCCACCATCAGGTGCCGGTGCACGTCGAAGCCCACGTCCTGGAGGAGGGCCTGCAGCTCGTCGGCGCCCCAGTAGCGGACGGGCGTGGTCGGATCCATCACCTTGTCGAGGACGTGGGTGAACCAGCGCTTGTAGGCCGGGTGGCGGTCCACGTCTTTCAGGAGCAGCCGGCCGCCTTCCGGCAGGGCCTTGGCCACCTGCTCGAGCAGCGGCCGGACCGCGTCTTCCGGGATGTGGTGGACGATGTCGAGCATGTAGGCGGCGTCGAAGCGCGCGCCGCCGCGGAAGTCCATGACGTCCCCGACCTCGTAGCGGACGTTGCCGAGCCCGAGCCGCGCCGCCGCCGCGCGGGCCATGCCGATGCGTCGCGCGTCGAGATCGAAGCCCTCGATGGCGAGGTCGGGGTGCGTGCTCGCGTAGTAGAGCGAGAAGAGGCCGAAGCCACAGCCCAGGTCGAGCACGCGGCCCCGCGCCGGGAGATACTGGCCGATCTCGTCGAGAAAGCGCTGGCGCAGGATCCAGAAGCGCCCCCAGCAGTAGGCGCGGACGATCGGGTCGCGGTAGGCCGCGATGACGCTACGAATCGCTTCGCTTCGCATAGATCCGGTAGCCGTCTCCGGTGACGGCCAGGACGAACGAGCCCTCCAGCAGCTCCCGCAGCTCCGGGAAGGTCTCCAGGCGCTCGTAGCCGAGGCCCGGCCAGCTCTCCTCCATGACGACCACCGCCGCCGGCCGCGCGGTGCGGAGCCCCGCCACGAGCTCGGTCCGCAGGGCGCGGATGCGCGGATCGTCCACGTGATGGAAGAAGTGGAAGTCGTAGATGAAGCGCGTGGGCTCCCGCAGCCCGAGCCGGAGCAGCGCGTGAATGCCGCCCGCCGTGGTGTCCATCACCTGCACCGTGCTGCCGGCCGGCGCGAGCGGCGCCAGGTCGCGGGTGAGGGCGGCCACCCGGCGGGTCTTCGCGACGATCCACGCGGGCTCGCGCGCGTCCACGCCCTTGGCGACCAGCACCACGAGCAGCAGGGCCCATGCGGCCAGGGCCAGCGGCCGGCGCGCGCCCCAGAGATCGAGTCGGCGCGGGCGCCCGTCCGCGCGCCGCCACGCGACCGCCGCGGGGGCGAGCGCGCAGAGGAAGAGCGCGAGCGGATCGAGCTGGTACTCCCACCCCTTGCCCTGCAACGCGAAGTGCGCCGCGCCGTAGACCGCGCCGAGCCCCGCCAGGACCAGGCGTGGAGACGATCCAGCGCCGGTCCGGGCCAGCACCCCGAGCCCGGCCAGCAGCGCGAGCAGCGCGAACAGCGCGCGGCCGTGCTGGTGCCAGCGGGTAGCCTCGATCACCGACACGCGGCCCACCTGGCTGTAGAGCGGCAGCACATAGCCCGTGAGTATCGCCCAGAACGGCCCGAGTCCGCCCCGCCAGGCGAGCCAGCCGAACACGAGCGCGGGGACGGCTAGGCCGCCCGCCACCACCGTGACCCCGGCCGGCCAGGCCGCGCGGCCGGCCTGGCGCGACCAGCCGGTGGCCACCACCGCGCACACCAGCCAGAAGAGGCCGGCGTGCGGCTTCACGGTCATGCCCGCGCCCAGGGCGAGGCCGCCGGCCAGCAGGGCCCAGCGCGTGTCCCGCTCGAGGCCGCGCGCGACCCCGTAGGCGCCGGCCAGCAGGAAGAGGCCGAGCAGGAAGTCGCGCTGGCCGGCGCGCCAGGCTCCACCGCTGAGGTGATAGAGGCCGAAGAGCAGCGCGCCCGCGGTGGCGGCGACTCCGTCGCCGAGCGGCTGCGCGTAGACCCGGAGCGCCGCGCACGTCGCGGCGAGCCAGCCCAGGTCGAAGCACCGCCACGCGAGATCGCCCGCACCGCCCACCGAGAGCACGGCCAGGTGCAGCACATAGACGCCGGGGAGATTCATGTCGAAGGCGTCACGGTACGGCACACCACCCTGGCCGATCAGCCAGGCGATGTAGTGCATGAGCGGGGCGTCGTGGATCAGCGGCCAGCCGAGGGAGCCCCAGACGAGGTACGCGAGCAGCGCGGCGCTAGCGGCCGAAATAGGCTTCAATGACCCGCTCGTCGGCCTGGATGACGCCGGGCGCCCCCTCGGCCAGCTTCTCTCCGTGATCGAGCACGAGCACGGTCTCGCAGAGCCCCATGACCACCTTCATGTCGTGCTCGACCAGCAGCACGGTCTTGCCCTGGTCCCGCAGCGCGCGGACCGCGTCGAGCAACTCGTTGAGCAGCGTCCGGTTGACCCCGGCGGCCGGCTCGTCGAGCAGGATCAGCTCGGGGTCGGTCATGAGCATCCGCACGAACTCCACGAGCTTCTGCTGGCCGTAGGAGAGGTTGCCCGCGAACTCCTCGGCGAGCCGCTCGAGCTTCACCCGCGCCAGCAGCTCCCGGGCCCGCCGGCACGATTCCTCGTAGCCGCCGGTCGTCACCACCAGGAGGTTCTCGAGCGCGGTCAGCTCCGGGAAGACGCGGATCACCTGGAAGGTGCGGCCCACGCCCAGGTGGAAGATCTGGTGCGGCTTGAGGCGGTCGATCCGCCGGCCCTTGAAGAAGATCTCGCCCTCGTCCACGCGGTCCGCGCCGGTGATGCAATTGAAGAGCGTGGTCTTGCCCGAGCCGTTGGGCCCGATGAGGCCGTAGATGCGGCCGGGCTCGAGCGCGAGCGAGACCCCGTTGACCGCGGCGACCCCGCCGAAGCGCTTGACCGCGCGGCGGACTTCGAGGATCGCGGCCGTGGTCATGGGGGGCTAGATGGTCCGCGGCAGGTTGTACTTCTGCTGGAGCACGCCCAGGATCCCGCGCGGCATCAGCAGCACCACCGCCACGATGATCGCTCCGAAGAGGAGCTGGTGGAGATAGGTGAAGCGCGCCCACACCGCTTCCTGGAAGGCGAACAGCACCGCGGCGCCCAGCACCGGCCCCCAGATGGTCCCCTTCCCGCCGAAGAGCGCCATCACGATCATGGTGATGGTCATGATCAACGGGAACACCGAGATCGGCTCGATGTAACCCTGGTCGCGGGCGGAGAGCCCGCCCACGATCCCGGGCCCGATGCCCGAGAGGATGAAGGCGTAGAGCTTGTAGCGGAAGGTGTCGATGCCCATCGCCTCCGCCGCGATCTCGTCCTCGCGAATGGTCATGAGGCGCAGGCCGAAGCGCGAGGTGACGATCAGGTACGTGACCGCGGTCACCCCCGCCGCCACCAGGCCCATCGCGTAGTAGATCGCCACGCTCGCGTCGAGGGTGGGCAGCGAGAGCCCGTTGCCGCCGCCGGTCAGGCCTTCGTAGTACGACGCGATGACCCGCAGCACCTCGTTCAGGCCGAGCATGGCGATGGCAAAGTACGGGCCCCTCAGGCGGAGGCAGGGCCAGCCCATGATCACCGCCAGCAGCGCGCCGGCCAGCCCGCCGCCCAGGCAGGCGAGCGGCCACGGCCAGGCCGCCTTCACGATCAGGAGGCTCGAGACGTAGGCGCCGGTGCCGAAGAAGGCCACGTGGCCGAAGGACACGTAGCCGGTGAGCCCCGAGATCAGGTTCCACGACTGGGCCAGCGCGACCCACATGAAGAGCTGCAGCATCACGCGCACGCCGTACCCGGTGGCCCCGACCGGATAGGCCGCGAGGGCCACCGCGGCCACCAGCAGCAGCGCCGCGAAGACGACCGGGCGCTTCACACGCGTCCCTTCAAGAGCCCGGTGGGCCGGATCAGCAGCACCAGCACCAGGAGCACGTAGGCCACCGCCTCGTTGACCTGGGTGGTGAGAAAGAGCGAGGAGAGCTGCTCGACCAGCCCCAGCAGCAGGCCGCCCAGGAGCGCGCCCGGGTAGTTGCCCGCGCCGCCCAGCACGATGACCAGGAACGACTTGAATGTGTAGACCTGGCCCATCTCGGGCTGGATCGCCACCATCACCGCCACCAGGGAGCCGCCCGCAGCGGCCAGCGCCGAGCCGAGACCGAAGGCGAGCAGGTGGATGCGCTGCACGTCGATGCCGCAGACCTGCGCGACCTCGCGACTCTGCGAGACCGCGCGGATGGCCTTGCCGAGCCGGGTGGAGCGCAGGAACACGAACGAGGCCCCCGTGATCGCGACCGCGAACGCGCACGCGGCGAGCCGCGGCTTCGAGAGAGCGAATGGGCCCACCACGAAGGAGCCGGTGAGGAATTCCACCGAGCGCAGGTCGGAGGTGAACGCGAGCTGGGCCAGATTCACGAGCGCGATCGAGATCCCGAAGGTGAGCAGGAGCGACGACAGCTCGGGGGCGTCCACCACCCGGCTCACCAGGACGCGCTGGAGCACCACCCCGATCAGGAAGAGCAGAGGCATCGAGAGCAGCATCGACAGGTACGGATTGACCCCGAACCATTGGAAGAGCCAGAAGGTCGTGTAGGCGCCCAGCATCATGAGCGGCCCGTGCGCGACGTTCAGCACGCGCATCACCCCGAAGATCAGCCCCAGCCCGAGCGCGACCAGGGCGTAGATCGAGCCGGCCAGGAGGCCGGAGATCACCACCTGGCCGATCATGGCCGGCGTGATCAGGACTCCCACGGGGCCTCCGGAGCGCGACGACGCCCGCCGGGGGTCCGGCGGGCGCGCGGCGTGAGACGGATCAGCAAGGCGGACGGGCTACCGCTTGCTCCACTCCGGCGTCGGATAGCGGACCTTGCCACTCGCGAGGTCGTCGGGCCAGACCACGACGCGCTTGGCGTCCTGCCACTGGAGCATGACCATCTTGTGGGCGATCTGAAAGCCGTCCGCGTCGACCTTGTAGTCGCCAAAGGCGGTCTTGATCTC
>Ga0210384_10004307_pt1 | contig 15978 bp, 11 predicted proteins | sample IncBWH2MmetaG_FD_160574 | JGI IMG/M metagenome (GOLD analysis project Ga0210384, IMG submission 160574) | Forest soil microbial communities from Barre Woods Harvard Forest LTER site, Petersham, Massachusetts, United States - Inc-BW-H-2-M | ecosystem: Environmental > Terrestrial > Soil >...
CAGCGGAAGTATGGCCAACAAGGTCGGCAAGGCTCGCGAAGCAGCCGTGCAGTTTTTCAAAACCGCCAACCCGCAAGATGAATTTTTCCTGGTCAGTTTCAACGAACGCGCCGAACTTACCAGCGCCTTCACGAACAGTGTCGAGGACCTCCAGAGCAGCCTGATGCTGACCTCCGCAAAAGGGCGTACCGCGCTCCTCGACGCTATTTATCTCGGCCTCAGTCAGATGCGTGGTGCACACAACGGCAAACGCGCCTTGCTCATCCTATCCGATGGAGGAGATAATCATAGTCGTTACAATGAAAGTGATATCAAGCGGTTGGTGAAGGAAGCAGACACCCAGCTCTATGCAGTCGGCATCTTTGACCAGCTTGGATACCGGAACCGGACTCCGGAAGAATTGAACGGCCCGTCGTTGCTTTCTGAAATCACGGAAATGACCGGAGGCCGCGTATTCTCCGTCGAAAAGCTGGAAGAACTTCCGGATATTGCCTCAAAAATAGGCATGGAGCTGCGAAATCAATATGTCTTGGGATATCGGCCGAGCAACAAGGCGCACGATGCACGTTGGCGAAAAATCAAAATCAAGCTGCGAGCTCCGAGGGGCTTGCCGCCTCTCAATGTCTTCGCGAAGACTGGCTACTACGCGCCTAGCCACTGAGCAGACGCGTTGGGGCCTTCGGTCCTTACTCCCTCTGTTTCTTCTTCTCCTCGCGGTAGCCGTCTTTGTTCCCTTGAGTTTTGGGCAGATCCCCATCGCTGCTCCGCAGCCTCCTCCGCCTGGACAAGATCCCCAAGCTGGTAAACAGGGCTCGACCATCAAGATCGACGTCGGCCTCGTCGTGCTGCACACCAGCGTGCTCGACGACCGCGGCAAATTCGCCGACGGCTTGAAACCGGAGAATTTCCGGGTGTTCGAAGACAAAGTCGAGCAAAAGTTATCTACCTTCAAGCGCGAAGACGTCCCCGTCAGTATGGGCTTGGTGATCGACAATAGTGGCAGTATGCGCGACAAAAGGCCCCGCGTGAACGAAGCTGCCCTCACTCTCGTCGAGGCCAGCAATCCCCAGGACGAAGCTTTCGTCGTCAACTTCAATGACGATTTTTATCTCGACCTCGACAAGGATTTCACGAGCAGCATTCCGGAGCTGAAAGAAGCTCTGGAACGCATCGATTCGCGCGGAAGCACGGCGCTCTTCGACGCCGTTATCGGTTCGCTCGATCACCTCAAGAAAGCGGCCAAGGATAAGCGCGTCCTACTGGTAGTCACCGATGGCGAGGACAATTCCAGCCACAACTCGCTCGAGAAGACACTCCGCGAAATCCAGAAGACCGACACGGTGATTTATACGATTGGCTTGCTAGGCGATGAAAAAAGAAAAGACAAGAATCACGCCATGAAAGCGTTGAAGCAGATCGCCGAGGCTTCCGGCGGATTGGCTTTTTTCCCAGAAAGTGTCGATGATGTGCACACCATATGCGAACAAGTCGCCCACGACATCCGCAACCAATACACTCTGGCCTACTATCCCACGAACACCAAGAAAGACGGCACGTTCCGTGCCGTTAGCGTTCAGGTCATTCCGCCGCACGGCCGCGGCAAGCTGGTAGCCCGGACGCGCAACGGCTACTACGCGCCGAACAGTCCTTCCTCAGCCGCAGCAGGGAACTAGATTAGAGGTTAGGCGAAGCTGCTGGACCCTTGCAACAGCGGCTGGCAAACGTCGCACCATCTAGGGTTTGCAAAACGCGGCGATGTTAGCGCACGGGACTTGGGTTTAAAAGACAATTGAAACAAGTGAAATCAAGCCGTCGCGGCCCGCGCTTTGGCACGCACTCCTGAAGCACTTCTAAAATTCCAATGTCTGTGGTTAACATTCACCGACGCCACCTCGTCAGGGCTGAAGGGAATCTCTTTGTACCCACGGACCTCGATGACGCAGCCCTCACTGGTGACCACCTGATCGAATTTTCTGCCGTCCCTGAGTTCCACCGACACCACCTGGTAACCTATGCCTGTCTCTCCGGCGCGTTTCAGGTGGTCGACAAAGCTACTTGGAATCGGAACTATACGTCTCATAAAACTCCTTTGGGATTGGGGCACCGCGGACGAGGGCATCTTAGCGTCTAATCCGTTGGCTGTCCAACGCCACCAAGCGAAGAAACAGCGAATTTCCACAACTATTCCATGAGGGCAGTCAGTTTCCGCTAGTGGCGTCTCTTTGGCGCATATGCATTGGCTAGCTGAAAATGGAATGGAAACCCGTTCATCCGCCTCGAATATTTCTGCAGAACGTCAAGATACCTGTTTCTCGCGTGCAAGCAGAGCCCCGAATAGGGCATGTCCCTAACCAACTCTACCGGCGGCCCGTCATGACCAACTCCGATCAGTTTCCCGGAACTCTCTAACTCAAATTGGAAGGTCACTGGAGGATCGTGCTCTGTTCCAGGATGTGCATGGCGATGGCTCACCCTAAAAAGTCAGGGTTTTGCCATCAAAGGAAGAATCGACCAGAGGCTCCGGTATCCCCGGCGACGCCGTCGGGGGACCGCTCGGATCGCGGCGAATGAGGTAGAACAGCACAGCCCTGATCAACTTTCCGTTTCCTCTTCGACCGCCAGAGTCAGCATCGGCAGAGAATCCATCTTGCCCTTCCATACGCCAACGATTGCGGAATTGTCGGCGGCCGCGACGGCAACAGGGATTACCAAGGAAAGCACCAGAAATATAATTCTGAGAAGCCGCGGCAACACCCTCCTTTGTCCACAGCTCATAGGAAACTCTATAGTCATCGTGGATTATAACCTCACTGAGTTACTGGAAACTGCCCCTACCTCCATGAAGGATAGAGTAGAATTACTTCGCTTGGCACTAAGCAGACCCAACCTTGTATCCTTTACCCTTTTTCGGAGCACCAAGTTACGTCATTATTTTCTGGACGACCTACCTCTCGTGGTTTGTCCTGGAGACCATAGCGGCCAGAGCCAAGCGATCAAGTGACCGCTCCAAGGCCCGTGACCGAGGCTCTTACCGGCTCCTCATGATTCTTCTTTGGATTGCGCTGGCAATGGCTTTTGCGCTCTGCTTTGTCCTTCCACAAGCCAGCATTCTGTGGAACCGAAAAGCGGTTTTCTTCATCGGAATCGCCCTCATGCTTGGAGGAATGGCTTTTCGCTTTTACTCCATGTCGCTTTTGGGACGGTTCTTCACTTACGACGTCGCCATTCACGCAGGTCAAACCGTCATTGAAGCTGGACCATATCGCTACATCCGCCATCCTTCTTACACCGGCGGTCTCACGACTCTCGCCGGAATTGGTCTTGCGCTTGGAAATTGGGCGGCGCTTTTCGCGCTTCTTGCGTGCGCCGGAACCGGCTATGCCTATCGCATGTACGTCGAGGAAGCTGCGCTAGTCGCGGCTCTGGGCGAGCCTTACAAGGCATATATGCTCCGGACCACTCGTCTCCTCCCCTTTTTTTTGTAGCGTTGACGGGTTTGCCCGACACCTCTTGCCGTTTTTGTTTTGGCGCTGACGGGTTTACCCGACACTTTTTATCTGCCAAAAAAATTCCTCATTTTGTAAGAGACTTTTCAGTGTCCCTTGGGTTAGGGTCGCACAACCGACGGTGTGCTCGCGTGTGTCCAGTGGGGAGCTTTCGGGCATTTCTGCCGGTGAAAGCGGCTGGCTCGTCTAGTCGCTGAGATCAGACCCAACAACCTGGAGGTAACCATGAAACGACTCATCGGCATTTTGGTGAGTGCGGCGGCGCTACTAGTGTCGGCAACCGCGATCCGTGCTCAGGATCAACTGGTGCCAGCCGGTACGCTGCTGCAATGTACCTTGAACGAACCGAATTTTTCTTCAGCCACAGCCGCAATTGGCGATCCGGTATTGTGCCACCTCAGAACCATGCAGGAGTTCGGCAGACCCCTCTTCCCGCGCGGCAGCATGCTCGGCGGACATCTCGAGGCGGACAAGGAGCCGGGACATTTTGTCGGCAAGGGCTACATGAAAATCACCTTTGACCGCGTGATCCTGCCGAGCGGCGATCTGCCCGTCCCGGCTAAGGTAATCATGGCGCGCGGCTACAAGGTGGACAAGGAAGGCGACATCGATGGCAAGGGGCACGCGAAACGGGATGTGGCGGAGTGGATGTTCCCGCCGCTTTGGCCGTGGAAAATCATCAGCCTGCCGTTCCGCGGTCCGCGCCCCACGCTAAAGGGCGAAGAGCCTCTGCAACTGCGCTTGATGGACGACATCGTCCTGCCGCAAAGCCTGATGCACCCGGACCGCCCCCCGTACGCATCCTCGCGGCCGGCCTCTTACAGCGCAGTGTCACAGGCAAACGGGATGCACTTAGCCGTTCAGAAACCCGCGATTGTCGCAAGCATGACTCCAAATACGCCGGTGGCCGCGAACGATAGCGCCAGAACCGCGCAGATCGTTGCGCCGCCCGCGGAACGCCAAACGATTGAAAGACGTACTCTCATCGTGCTGAAGTCTAGCGAGACCTATGAAGTGACCAGGTACCAACGAGACGGCGACCTGCTCATGTTCGAGGACGCCCAAGGCCGCAAGGGCGGCGTGGACGTCAGCGAAGTCGACTGGCGAAAGACCACTGAGATGACTACGGCCGTGCGGTCCACGGATAAGCCGCTGCTCGCACGACAAACGAATTGACCGCACAGGCCAGTTAGAAGTTTGAAGTGATTCCGGCCGCCAGTGTCTCTAGTGGGCGATGCTCGTTGTGGGTGTGCAGAGAGTCTGCGGATTCGGCGGCAGACAACATCGGGCAGAGCATTAAAATCAGCGAAGCCCGCGTGCGTACTTCATAATGGTGTGTTTAGAGGCAAGTTTTCGCCGGCTAGTCTCGTCCGTTGGCCTTGCTGGAGCTATCCATGATGACCCTCGAAGATTGCCGCGCGTTTTACTCCCAGGAGATTCGCTTTGCCGCGAACTTGACCACGCCAGGTTTGGTCGAAGCCTTTGCACATGTCCCGCGCGAGAACTTCCTCGGGCCTCGGCCCTGGCTCATCGGCTCTGCAGAAGCCCGCGCGCTGTCTGCCGCAGGCATGGTGCAAATGTCCTATCTCCCCGTTGAGGATCCCCGCGACCTGTATCACAACGTCGTCGTCTCTCTCGACCGCTCGAAAGACATCAACAATGGCCAGCCCGGCTCTCTCGCGCGCTGGATCGACGCGCTCGCACTCAAACCCGGCGACCGCGCGTTTCACTTGGGATGTGGGGTCGGCTACTACACCGCTATCATTGCGGAAGTCGTCGGGACAACCGGCAGCGTCGTTGGTCTCGAGTTGGACCCAGCTCTTGCAGCGCGCGCCAAGGAAAATCTCGCCGCCTATCGAAACGTTACCGTGCACGCGGGTGACGGCGCAGCCTTCGATCCCGGTTCATGCGATGACATTTTTGTGAATTGCGGCGTCACCCATCCGCAAAATATTTGGCTGGATCGTTTGCTGGACGGCGGCCGCCTCGTCGTGCCCTTCACCATGGCCATGAACTCCACGCTTGGCCAAGGCATCATGACCAAAATTGTGCGCCACCGCGCCGGATACTCCGCCGAAATGGTCTCACCCGTGGCCATATTTTCCGGAGGCAATCTCCGCGATCCTGCGCTCGAACCGCTATTGGCGAAAGCGTTGAGAAGCGGCGGCCTGCTCAACTTGAAGTCCGTCCGCCGCGACACCCACGAATCCACGGATAGCTGCGTCCTTCACGCTAGGGAGGTCTGTCTCAGCTCGTCCGAGTTGTCCGCGACCGCCAGTTCCTAGAACGAAAACCCGCCTTAAAACTCGTTGCGTCTCTACTATTACGGTAGTAGTGTGGCATACGTAAGTAGTAGAGGGCATATGGCCAGACCCAAATTAACGAGGTTTGAACTTCAAATTATGGATGCGCTGTGGACCCGCGGTAGTGCCTCCATTCGCGAAATCCAAGAAACATTTCCGGAGAAGGACAGGCCGGCTTACACCACCATCCAGACTACCGTCTATCGCTTGGAAGGGAAGAAAGCCGTGCGCCGCGTCAAGAAAGTCGGCAACTTCCACGTTTTCGAAGCCGTCGTCTCTCGCGATGCCGCGCAGCGTAAGCTGGTCGACGATCTGCTTGCATTGTTCGGAGGGAGCACGCAACCCGTCATGGCGCACCTGATCGAGTCTGGCAAACTGACCCTCGGAGACGTGAAGGAAGCCGAGAAAATCCTGCGTAGGCTCGCCAGAAAGGATAAATCGAAATGATCGCCTACTCTTTGTCCGAGATGTGCAAGGCCATTGCACCAGGGTTGGGCAATCACTTGTGGCAGTCCACGCTATTCGCCATCACAGCAGGACTGCTGACACTTTTTCTACGACGCAACCAGGCGCGCACTCGCTATTGGCTCTGGCTGGCAGCTTCCGTGAAATTCCTGATTCCTTTTTCACTGCTGGCTAACGTTGGCAGCCATATCGCGTGGTGGCGCAGTTCGGCGGCAGCGAACACTGGCGTATACATTGCTATGGATCAGCTCAGCCAGCCCTTCTCCACATCGAGGCTGGCTCTTATTTCTGAAGCCACGCCGGCCATACATTCGGCTGGCTTGATCGATCTCTTTCCGGCACTTCTCGGAGCGGTGTGGCTCTGCGGAATTGCGAAGCTCATTCTCGCTTGGTACATGCGGTGGGGCAGAGTTTGGGCGATCCTGCGGACCGCAATGCCGCTTCGAGAAGGCCGAGAAATGGAAACTCTGCGTCGCCTGGAGCGCGCGGCAGGAATGACGCAGCAAATCGAGATGCGGGTGTCACGGACATCTCTGGAACCAGGGATTTTCGGCATCGTTCAAGCAACTCTTGTCTGGCCGCACGGGCTCTCGGAACGCCTTGGCGATCAGCATCTGGAAGCCATTCTCTCGCATGAACTTTGCCACGTTCGTCGCCGCGATAATCTGGTTGCATCGATACACATGGTGGTGGAAGCCATCTTCTGGTTTCACCCGATGGTTTGGTGGGTCGGCGAACGGCTGCTCGAAGAGCGCGAGCGCGCGTGTGACGAGCAAGTCCTCGAATTGGGCAGTGACCGACGGATTTACGCCGAGAGTATTTTGACAATTTGCGAATTCTGTGTGGGATCGCCGCTGGACTTTGTGTCCGGAGTTTCCGGGGCCGACCTCAAGAAAAGGATTGCTCACATTATGATTACGAATGTTATTCGCAAGCTGGGTTTTGTCAGAAAGCTGCTACTCAGTGCGGCTGGATTGACAGCCGTCGGTATTCCGATCGCATTTGGGGCCCTGAACGCGACACAAGGCTCCGGGGAGTCTGAGGCGCAGGTGGCAAGGACTATTCCACCCGTGTACGAAGCCGTTTCGATTAAACCGGCTTTGGTCGAAACTAACAAACCTGATGTCATCGCTTCGCGCAGAATGGCGTTTCACCCCAGCGAATTCACCGCAACGAATGTCACCCTACTGGAGCTGATTGGAACCGCATACGGAGCCGATGACGTGCAAATCTCCGGAGCGCCGGCTTGGCTCAATTCTGAAAAGTTCAATATTGATGCGAAATGGGACGAGTCCGTCCTTGATGCGCTGCGGACGCTTAACCAAGACCAGCTTGCCCGCGAGCGGAAGCGCATGCTTCAGGAGTTCCTCGCGGATCGCTTCAAACTGACTCTTCACCGCGAAATCCAACATCTTCCGTTGTATGAACTAGTGGTTGCGAAGAATGGCCCAAAGCTTCAAGAGGCCAGACCTGGCGACACGTACCCCAACGGATTCAAAGGCCCTGATGGCCGCGCGCGGGCCGGGACCCTGCAATTTGAGAATGGCCACCTAGTAGGTCAAGGGATTCCTATCGCGCTCTTGGTTCGGCAATTGGCTCGGGAGATCTCTCTAGAATCAGGCGGCAGCATCATCGAGGATAAAACCGGGCTCACGAGCAACTATGATTTCACGCTGCAATGGACTCCGGAAGAGAACCAGCCTTCGATTTTCCGCGGGACGCCAGGCGCACAGCAAGAAACTGCCAGCGTATCGTCGACCCGCTTTGGCGGGCCTTCGCTCTTCAAGGCAATTCAGGACCAGCTTGGCTTGAGGCTGCAATTGCAAAACGGCCCAGGGGAAATTCTCGTGATCGATCACGTTGAGAAGCCTGGCGATCCGCAGGCTCAAAACACATACGCGCGAGCGCCTGTGTTCCTGGCTGCGTCGGTCACCCCGCATAGATCTGGCGACGCTATGCGCGCGATAACGGCGGAATACGACGAGTTGAAAATAACAAACTTCACCCTTCGCATGCTGATCTTGAAGGCCTACGGAGTTCAGGGCTTTCAAGTTTCAGCAGGGCCGGACTGGCTCGATTCTGAGAACTATGACGTCGAAGCGAAGATGGACAGCGCCGAAGCGCAAGAGTTGGGAAAGCTCAGCTCAGAACACCGCAGCCTTGGGACGCTCCGCATGCTTCAATCACTCTTGGCGGACCGCTTCAACCTGTCTCTCCACCGTGAGACCGAGCAGGTTCCCGTGTATGCGCTGGTCATCGCCAAGGGCGGGCCAAAATTCAGGGAAGGAATACCCGGGAACACGTATCCCAACGGAATCACTGGCCCTCACGGCCGCCCTATCGGTGGAGGAGGGATATCGGAACCAGAAAGGGGCAAGCTGGTGGGGCAGGGCTGTCCTATCTCCTACTTGGTTGATGCATTGTCGCAGGAGGAAATCGCGGGACTTGGTCAGGTCGTTCTCAATAAAACGGGCCTCGCGGGCAACTATGATTTCACTTTGCAGTGGACGCCGGAACCGAGAAAACATCCGCAAGATGGCCGGCAAGCTAAGTCCAACAATTACGAACAGTTTTTCAATACCTTTCAGAAAAACAGTCTAGAAGTTGGCGCGCAGATCCAGACATCCGATTCTTCCAGGCTTTCGGTCTTCACGGCGATTCAAGAGCAGCTTGGTCTGAAACTAGAACCGCAAACACGGCCGGTGGAGTTCTTAATGATCGATCATGCCGAGAGGCCAACCGAAAACTAGCGGCAAAGATGTCGTCGATAGGCCAGCTTGGGGGTCTCGCTGAGTCGGTTACTGGGGCTTCGGGAGCTGCAAGATCATCCCGTTACCTTGTCCCGTCTCTACCGTCGGCAACTGGCCGTTCCACTTATCAATCAGCGCGCGATTGTTTTCGATACGGCGCAATTCCAAGAGTTGTGGCGTCAGCGAATTCTGCCGAATGCGGTTGGCGTCAGCCTCGCCTTGCGCCCGTGTCACCAGCGACTTGGCCTCCCCTTCGGCCTCCGCGATTTTCTTAGCGGCTTCCGCCTGCGTCGTCGCCAGCTCGTTTCTAGCCTGCTCCGCCTTTTGAATCGCTTGCGCCTTCGCCGTAATCGCAGCGGCAATCACTCCCGGCACGCGAGGCGCCCCGATAAATCCGAACTGCTGCACCCCCACACCCACCGGGGTCATCCTCTGCTCGATGAGTTGTTGCACCTTATGCAGAAACTCCGCCTTTTTCTCTCCGTAAATGTCTTCCACCACGTACGTCGAGGCTACCTCATTTAGCGCGTTCCTCACCACGTCCCGCAAAATCCCGTGCGTAAACATGTCCATGTCCGAGACGCGGTACTTCACATAAAAGTCCGGTACCTTCGTCGGCTCGATCGCATACGACAGCGAAACATCCACGAATATTTCCATGCCTTCCTTGGAGTTAAAGCCCATCTCCTCATTGAGGGGATGCCCTTCATTCACATCCTTAGTCCATTTCACCGTCTGCACATACGTCGGAAATTCGATAATCTGCGTGCTCAGCGGCGAGTAGACCACCCAACCAGTGCGCACAGGTATCTCGGACGCCCCGCGCTGCTTACCCGCCAGATTGATCTCCACACCCACGTGTCCGGCCTCAATCCGCGTCACCCGGAGCAGAAACAGGCCCATCACCAACAAGACGAGAAGCACTCCAATGGCAATCACTCCTAGTTTCAAGAACGGAGCTGCTCTCTTCAGCTCGAACTCCGCATCATCCCGCCCGCCCTTTTTAAACATGTCCATGGAATTTCTCCCTCCCGAAGGAGCCACCTGCACTCGGCGTTGTAGAGTTTGCCACCCACGACGTTAGGAAGTCATGAGGCTCTAACTGGAAGATAGCAGACAGCTTTTAGCGTATTCCCATTCGTTATACGCTTGGAACCAATGACTAATTCCCCATCAATCTTCCGGCTTGACACGAGGACCTCCATATGTAGAATATGGACCTGTAGCCAAACTAGGTGTCAGCAATGCCCTTCGAAAAGAATGACCTTCATCGCGGTACCCTCGACATGCTCATCCTTAAAGTGGTTGCGTCTGGACCTCTGCACGGCTATGCCATCGCGCAGCGGCTCCAGCAAATCTCCAAAGATTACTTCCAAGTCCCGCAAGGCTCGCTGTACCCTGCGCTTCACCGCCTCGAAGAGCGCGAATGGCTCGACGCCGAATGGAAAGACACCAGCACCGGCCGCGAGGCGAAGTTTTATACTCTGACCAGCAAGGGCAAGAAGCAACTCGAGGCGGAAGTCCTCGGCTGGGAGCGTCTTTCCGACGCAGTTTCCCTGATTCTGCGCACTGCGGACTAAGCCATGGGTATGCGCTGGCTACGCCGCATCGGGCATAAGCCGCTCGTCGAAAAGCGGCTCGACTCCGAGTTGCACTTTCACATCGAGCAGCAAGTCGCCGATTACATTTCCTCCGGTCTTTCGCCCGCCGAGGCTCGTCGCCGCGCAAACCTTGAATTTGGCAGCGTAGAAGGCTTCAAGGAAGAGTGCCGCGAAGCCCGCTGGGAGAATCAACTCGACATCTTCATCCGCGATTTTCGCTTTGCCTTGCGTGGTCTGATGAAAGACTGGCGCTTCGCTTTCGTTTCCATTTTTGCGCTGGCGCTTGCCATCGGCGCATCCACGGCGATGTTCAGCGTGGTGGATAACGCCCTTTTCGAGCCGTTTCCCTACAGGGATCAGAAAAGGCTCGTAGTGGTTCATATCCGAGATCTTGATAAGACGGAAGACTATCGCAGCTTCTTCACCATGCCGGAAATTGAAGAAATCCGGAAGCAGAACAATGTCTTTGAAGACAGCGCAGGCAACCAACAGGACGACGTCGTCGAGATGCGGGCCGACACCAGTCTCCGCCTGGATGGCAACTTCGTCACACCCGGCAGCTTCGATTTTCTCGGCGTACCTGCGCTTCTCGGCCGCTCGCTTGAGGACGCCGACTATCAGCCAGGTGCTCCGCCGGTATTTGTCCTGCGTTACAAAACGTGGCAAGGCAAGTTCAATTCGGATCCTGCTGCCATTGGCAAGACCTTTACGCTGAACGGTGTGGCGCGCACTTTGGTTGGCGTTATGGACCCGCGCTTTGCCTGGGGCGGCGCCGAGCTTTGGATACCGTGCAGTTACGAAGCCGCGCAAACTCTCACAAGCGGCCAATTCGACAAATATTGGGGCTTCGTGGCGCGGCTGAAGCCCGGCGTTTCAGCAAACGAGGCATCGGCCGACATGAACGTTATCGCCAAGCGCCTCGCAACACTCTATCCAAAGGATTATCCCAAGCATTTTGACGCGAGCGTGGAAAACTTCGGCCACGCCGTCGTCCCTCAACAATTCCGCAACAGCCTGTACCTTTTCCTAGGAGCGGTGTCGCTTCTTTTGCTCATTGGGTGCGGCAACGTCGCCAATCTTTTGCTGGCGCGGGCGACGACTCGCCAGAAGGAATTTGCCGTTCGCGCGGCGCTGGGCGCCAGTCGGCAACGTCTGATTCGGCAACTCCTCGTCGAGAGTTTATTGCTCGCCCTGGGAGGCGCGGTTTGGGGGGTTCTTTTTGCCTGGGCGGGGGTCAGGGTTCTTTCCACTTCAATGCCTGACGGCACCGTCGCGTCCGAGACCGTTATTGAAATGAACCCAACGGTTCTGGTCTTCGCTCTTGCGATCGGCGTGGGCACAATTTTTATCTTCGGCCTGGTGCCGGCATTGCGGGCGTCACGTTGCGATCTGCAGGATTCTCTGCGTGACGCAGGAAAGGGACTTAGCGGCACAGGCAGCAACGCCCGCCTGCGCAATTCCGTGATTGTGCTGGAAGTGGCTCTTTCTCTTACGTTGCTCTTCACGGCGGGTCTCTTCATTCGCAGCTTCATGGCGATCTCGCACGTGCCTCTGGGGTTCGGAATCGACCACGTGCTGAGCGCGCGCATTCCTCTGCCACCCAGCCGCTATAAGACCTCGGCGCAAATCGGAGCTTTCTACCGGCCTCTTCTCGAGCGGCTGAAATCCCTGCCGGGCGTAACCGCTGCCGCCAATGCTAGTTCGTACCCGCCCTTTGATTGCTGCCCGAGCGAGATCGAAATCGCGGGAAAGGCTAACGAGGAAAAAGCGAACGCCACTGTTCAAATCAGCAGCGAAGATTACTTCCGGGTTCTTCGCATTCCTTTTCTCGAGGGGCGCACATTTCTGGCTGATGAGATGAATGATGCGCGAAAAGTTGCGGTCATCAATGAGACTCTGCGTTCGCGCTATTTCAAGAATGAGAATCCCATCGGTCAGCGTATTCACTTGAAGTTGATGGAGACGCTCGATGATCCGCTGAAAGACGCCTGGTTTGAAATTGTCGGAGTTGTGGCGGATGCGAAGAATCACGGACTAGAGAATCCCAACGATCCGGAAGTGTGGTTCCCCTACACGGTCTATCCGAAGCCGGCGTGGGCGCTGCTCGTCCGCACTGTCAGCAGTCCGGCAAAGATGATCGAAGCCGTAGGCAAGGAGGTCTGGGTCTCCGATCCAGGTGTGGCCATGGCCGATCCGGAGTCCATGGAGCGCGTACGGGACGTCAGCCAGTTGGCCCAACCGCGGTTTGGCCTTTGGTTGGTCACGGTGTTCTCGGCCCTTGGCCTGATTTTAGTTACGATCGGAGTGTATAGCGTGATGGCCTACGCGACGTCGCGCCAAACACACGAATTTGGGATTCGGATGGCTCTTGGCGCCGACGCTGGCGATGTGCTGGGAATGGTCCTGCGAAATGGAACGAAGCTCTTGTTGGGAGGCATCGGCATCGGTTTGGTCGTGAGCTTTGCTGTTGCTCGAACCGTCGTTACGCAGCTTTGGGGCGTCTCCGCCTATGATCTCCTGACTCTCGTGGCCGTCGTCGTGCTGCTCCTCATCGTGGGGCTGGCCGCTTGTTGGATTCCCGCGCGCCGGGCCACTCGGGTCGATCCTGTGACGGCCCTTCGCTATGAATGACCGCAAAATGCGGAGGCGAAATGAGTAGCTCGGTGAAAGAGAGGAGTTCGAGCAACCTCGGATCCTGTGATTCGAATGGCTGCTGACTAGGACAATGGGTATGGGTATGCGCTGGTTACGCCGCATTGGGCATAAGCCGCTGGTCGAAAGACGCCTCGACTCTGAGCTGCACTTCCATCTCGAGCAGCAAATCGCCGACTACATTGCCTCTGGCCTGCCCCCGGCCGAAGCCCGCCGCCGCGCCAACCTCGAATTCGGCAGCGTCGAAGGCTTCAAGGAAGAGTGCCGGGAAGCTCGCTGGGAAAATCGTGTCGAGCTCTGGCTGCATGATATGCAGTTTGCGCTGCGCGGCCTTCGCAAGAATCCTCGGTTCACCCTGGCGGCGATTCTTGCTCTGGCGCTCGGCATCGGTGCGTCTACGGCGATATTCAGCGTTATCTACAATGCCCTGGTCGCTCCGTTTCCCTACAAGGATCAGGGACGCTTGATCACGCTCCGTATCCACGACCTTGATCAACGTGGCGGCGGCGAGGGCGGCGAGGGTTTCTTCCGCGGTATGCTCAATTATTCCGAGCTACACGACTACATGGAGCAAAACCGCGTCTTCGACGCGTTCATCGCTAATTGCGAAATCGATGTGGTCTACGACTCCGGAGAGAACAACAGCTATCTAGCCGCCAATTACGTCACGCCCGGCACTTTCGAGATGTTCGGTGTCGCGCCGTTTCTCGGGCGCGGGCTCGAACCCGCCGACTACCAGCCCGGAGCGCCTCCGGTCTTCGTTCTTCGCTACGCGACGTGGACCAATCAGTTTGGCTCCGATCCGAGCGTCGTGGGCAAAACTTTTCTGCTGAACGGCGTTCGCCGCACGCTCGTTGGCGTCATGCCGCTGCGGTTTGCGTGGGGAGGCGCCAACCTCTGGATGCCGCGCGATCCCGCGGTCATCAACGTAGTGCGCGGGACTTTTCCGCAGTACTGGGGCGTCGTTGCTCGTCTTAGGCCCGGCGTTTCTCTGCAGGAAGCCGAAGCCGACATGAATCTCATTGGCGCACGCATCGCGCCTACGTATCGCGAGGATTATCCGGCGCATTTCCGGGTCGGGGTCGTGTCGTTCGTCCATGCCGTCGTAGGCAATGGGTTTCGTAGGACACTCTTTGTCTTGTTTGCCGCTGTCGGCTTGTTGTTGCTGATTGGCTGTGCCAACGTCGCAAGCCTGTTGCTCGCGCGAGCCACCACACGGGGCAGGGAATTCGCTGTTCGCGCGGCTTTGGGTGCCAGCCGCGCCCGTCTGGTGCGCCAACTCCTTCTGGAAAGTTTGCTGCTTGCGGTCGGCGGAGCGATCGTGGGTGTTCTGTTTGCCTGGGCTGGCATCCGCGAGCTCGACTCGCACATGCCTCAGTTTACAATTCCCTCCGAAACTGTCATTGAAATGAACGTCTGGGTTCTGCTCTTCGGCATCGGCCTCGCTTTCGCCACGGTCATCATCTTTGGTCTTTTCCCGGCGCTGCAAGCCTCTCGCGTTGACGTGCAAGACGCTTTGCGAGGCGCCGGCAAAGGCCTTGGAGGAACAGTCGCCAAATCTCGCTTGCGCAACGCCGTCATTGTGGTCGAAGTTGCCTTGTCGCTGATCCTTCTGTTCATGGCGGGACTCTTTATGCGCAGTTTCGTTGCGATTCAGAGTGTTCCTCTTGGTTGGCAGCCAGACCACCTCCTCATCGGGCGCATCCCTCTTCCTTCTCAACATTACAAAACTGGTACGCAGCTTGTTTCGTTCTTCGATCCTTTGATTCGCAACTTAAAATCGACGCCGGGGATCGAAGGCGCGTCCGCGGTGAGCACGACTCCACCCTATGGAGGGTTCGGCGGCAATATCGAAATCCCCGGCCAGACGCACACTGGTGAGTGGGAGTCGCTGGTCCAACTCGTCGGAGAGGACTACTTCGCGATTGTGCGGCAGCCACTTGTCTCCGGTCGTTCGTTCACGGAACAGGAAGTGCGCACCGCGAGAAAGTCGGCGGTCATCAATCAAACGTTTCAGCGACGTTTTCTCGGGGAGGGAGATCCGCTCGGCCGCACCGTTGTTCTCGATGTTCTGAAGAGAGTTCCTGATGCGGTCACAGATCGCTCCTTCGAGGTCATAGGCGTGGCGGCGGACGCGATGAATGCCGGTCTGGAAAGGCCTACGGAACCCGAAGTGTGGATTCCCTACAGTATTACCGGCTCCGGCATGCGCCGGCTGCTTGTTCGCACCACGGCCGATCCTGGCTCCATGAATGCCACCGTCCGCAAGGCGGTTTGGAGTGTCGATCCAACTGTGGCGTTTGCCGAGGGTGAGCCTTTGGCCGAGTGGCTCAATACTTTTTCGTACGCCCAGCCGCGCCTGGGCTTTTTTCTGGTGGCAACCTTCGCCGCGATTGGTTTGCTTCTCGTGACTCTCGGCGTCTACAGCGTCATCGCTTACACGACTTCGCGCCGCATCCACGAAATCGGAATTCGCATGGCCCTCGGCGCTGCCCCCGCGGATGTGCTAAGGATGGTTCTGAAGCACGGCCTCGCTCTTGTTGTTCCGGGCATAGCGATTGGCATACTCGTCAGCTTCGCGCTTTCTCGCGCAGTCGTTAGCCAGCTTTGGGGTGTCTCGCCCTACGATCCTCTCTCTGCTGTCTCGGTTGTGGTTCTACTTCTGGCCATCGGCCTACTGGCTTGCTGGATTCCTGCCCGG
>Ga0210384_10004309_pt1 | contig 15976 bp, 9 predicted proteins | sample IncBWH2MmetaG_FD_160574 | JGI IMG/M metagenome (GOLD analysis project Ga0210384, IMG submission 160574) | Forest soil microbial communities from Barre Woods Harvard Forest LTER site, Petersham, Massachusetts, United States - Inc-BW-H-2-M | ecosystem: Environmental > Terrestrial > Soil >...
GAAAACCGCTCATAATAAAGTCCTGAAAGGTTTGTGAGGGAATCATAAGTTGCTATGTCGATGTCGTATCGGGGCTTAACGTGAATAAAAAAGTGCCGGGGACAAGCATACTGTCCGGACGGCTTCAACCGCACCTCTTGTGCCGCGGACGATGTTTTAAATTCTAGAATTCAATCCGCAAGCTGAGTTGACCCGCACGGTTTCCGCTATTCTCGGCGGTCTGAACGTTTTGCACTATCCCGAACGAAGAAGAAGTTACATTCGTGGGAGGCGGCGCGAAATTTGGATGGTTGAGTAGATTGGTAAAAGTTGCTTCAAACCGCATGCCAATTCGCTCTGTAAGAAGTAGCCTTTTAGCGAGACCAAGCGCCGCGGTGGTCGTGCCGGGACCCTCAAGAATCCCTACACCGCAGTTCCCTATGGCTCCCGAAGGAATGGGATTGAAAGCGCCGATGTTAAACATACTGCCCGTGGCGGGATTGGCGATGTTGCCGTTGCTAACGCAATCAGGCCGCTGAAACGCTCCGCGATAGTTCAAATTAAGGCTGCCCGGATCGTAACTGGAACTGGTGATTGGCGTGAGGTAGGGGCCGGTCTCCCACAGAGTAACGGTGCTGATGTTCCAGCCGCCGAAAGCGAGATCGGAGACGCGATTCGTGTGCGAAAGAAATTTGCGGCCCTGTCCGACAGGAATATCGTAGACGGCGGAAAGTAGAAAGCGATTACGACGCGCGGCTGCCATATTCCCACGGTTGGCGGCAAGCTTGAACCGATTGGCGACCGGCGTACCATAAATAATTTCAGGATTGAATGTCGTAGGCGCGTCGCCTCCGACATTGCCCAGGCTCTTGGCCCACACGTGGCTAGCCTGAAAGGTTAGACCGCTGCGCGCACGCATGTTCAGTTCGGATTGCAGGCCATTGTAATTTACGTGGCCTGCGTTTGTGGTGGAGAGGATACGGCCCCAATTCGCATACGGCTTAGGATTCGGATTAGGAGAAACAGCGCTCGGTTCAACTTGATTTAAGTCCACCGTCTGGCTCATGCGATAGGAGCTCATACCCACATAACTTTCGCGAAGCGTTACATCGTGAGTAAGTTCGCGTTCCACGGTGAAATTCCACTGCGCGGATTGTGGATCCCGGTAATTCGTCAGAGTGTTCTGGTAGAAATCGCCGGTGCCTGCAACGGCAGCCGGAACATCTTGCGTCCGCGCATTGGGGAATTGATACGTCGGTTGACCGTTTACCAGAGAGTTTGCGGTGGTGCGCACGACTGAGACGTCAATATTAGTAGTGTTGAAAGAAAGCTGTCCGAGATTGGTCATGGTAAAAATTCCCAAGCCTCCACGCACGACGGTCTGAGTGTTTCCAAAGGGACGATATGCAAAGCCTAGTCGCGGCTGGAAATTTTTCCCATAGAATTGACGCAGGCCAGAACCCAGCTCGAGTTTGTTGGCGTATTCAATCGGGGCGCACGGCACGGCCGGGTTACTGCCCGAAACTGGCACGCAGCCAAGAGCCGTGTCAGTGGCAGTCGGAGTGCCGCAAGGGTCGCTAGCGTTATTCGGATTGGCGGGGTTGCAACTGTTGATGGAGGCCAGAAAGCCTGGCCGCGGTTGATTACCTATGGGAATAATGATGCCGCCGTTGCGAACATCGAAGGCGGTGAGATTGTTGAGATCGCTGACAAACGCGGGAAGAGCTTGCCAACGAAGTCCGAACGTAAGCGTGAGCCGGTCGCTAACACGAAAGTCATCCTGGCCATAAATTCCAGTTTGAATGGTGTGCGCATGAACGTCCGGACCGGATTGTGCGACGTAGGTTTTGGTGGGCAAGCCGAGAAGCAGATTTGCGAAGGCGTTACCGGTGAAAATGCCCTGATCAAAAGTGAAGGCGCCAAAATCATCGGCTCCACCAAAACTTTCGAGATCCTGATAAGCGACGCGCCGAACATCGACGCCGAATTTCATGGTATGGCGCGCCTTGATCCAGGTGAGATTGTCGGCAAATTGAATGGTCTGTGATTTCGTGATTCCGTCTTTGTCCCGTCCGATGGGAGAGTAGTTACCTGGGTCGTCGCTGAAGTTGAAGATTGGAAATCCGCCGGAGGTGGGATGATCGCTGAGAGTAAGACCGGTCAAGCCCAGAGTAGAGATGGCGGCAGCGCCTTGAATCGGGAACTTCACTTGAAACTGCCAAAAGGAAAGCCCAAAGCGCGCTTCGTTCACGAGATTGTTGGTGATGAGATAGTTGTGCGAGACGATCACGTTGTTGTTGTGCTCAGAGTCCTGATCCGGTGGGAGAAAATTATTTACGGTGCTCAATGCGGAATCGGTTAGGGACTGCGCGGTGAGGTGCTTCCAACTCCAGCGCACGAAGATGGATTGTTTGGAAGTTATTGTGCGATCGAAGCGCAAGTCAAAACCGTTGGTATCGCTGGGTGTCGGAGTCTGCTGCAGGTAGTTGGCCTGGGAGCCGAAATTCGCAGCACTCACATTAATATTCGGCGCGGGAATATAGTTGTTAAGCAAATTCAGCGCGACGGGGTTGATGCAATCCTGTGTGTTGGTGCATTGCGCGCCACCAGGAATCTTATTTCCTGGGTAAGGCTTGCCCGTAAATGGATCGACGAGCGGCGTGGAGAGCGCTGAGAAGTCGCCCTGGCGCATGGCGCTCGATGGAACAAAAAGGAATAAGGGTGTTGAAAAGCGACGACGATTCGCTTCGAAGTCCGCGAAGAAAAATGTTTTGCCTTTGTCATGTGTGAGTTTCGGTAACAGGACGGGACCGCCGAGGCTTCCTCCAAAGGTGTGGTACACCTTGTGTGGTTTGTCGCCGGAGTTCCAGACCTCAGCGTCCAGTGCGTCGTTCTGAAAATATTCGAAGCCGCTGCCGTGAAATTGATCGCCGCCGCTCTTGGTGGAGATAGTGACGTCTCCGATTTGGGCAAATTCAGCGTTGTTGTTGAATTGCGTGACTTTGAATTCGCTGATGAGTTCCGACGACGGGTTCATGTTACCCAGGGCGCCGTTCTGGCGGATGTTCACGGTCGAAGATCCGTCAACGGAATATTGCACCTGGGAAGGAAGCCCTCCACCGACCGAGACGTTGCCGTTGGCGTCTTGCTGAGCCCCGGGAACGGTAGCCAGCATGGACAGCGGGCTGGTGGTAGCGCCTCGATAATTGACCGGGAGATTTGTGATCTCCTGAAAGTTTTTGGTGTCGCCGATCGTGCCGTTTTCCGTATCAATTGCTGGACCGGCTTCCCCTTTTACCTCGATGCTTTGCGTAGAAGTAGCAAGTCGGAGGTCCGCCCCGACGCGCAGGCTTTGTCGGGCAGTGAGTTGCAGCGACGAAAACTTGTAGTCGGCGAACCCCTCAGCGTGGACCACTAATTCATAGTTCCCAGCCTTAAGGTTCGTGAATTCAAATGCTCCATTGGCGTCCGTGCTGGTATTGCGTATCGAGCGATCGTCCAGACTTGTCAGTACGAGTCGGGCGCCGGCCACAGCCATCTGACCTGGATCCTTCACAACACCAACGATATTCCCAAAAGTCGATTGACTGAGGGCCCATGAAGCAAACAACAAAGTTGCCATTGCGATTGCTGAAAGTTTGCGAAGCATCTTCGAACCCCTTTTTCGCCCACGCAAATACTTGCGCGGCTGTGTTGAACGGACCATATAGAAATGGACATAAGGAAGTCGTGAGGGATGGCACCAAAAGAATTTATTGGTTCGATGAATAAATTGAATTGAAGAAGCGGAACTGACGAATCTTACGAATTCCTTATGAATCGCTGAGGACTTCTTGAGGGGGCTTTTGCTACGTTTGGTTGTTGGGCTGCCCTACAGTTTGTTACGAGGCGTGCTCACAGAAGATATTGCTCATGTGTTTTCGTGGGTGTGTGCCATGACTTCCATTATTTTCATAACGATTAGTTTTCTTAGCTGCTGGTTTCTGCTGTACGCCTTTGTGGAGTGGACGCAAGACAGGGGGTACGTGCCCACGACGCAGCGGGGATCGGGGCGTAAAATCAACGCGGGGGATCGCAGAAAACAGGAGCAAATCCTCAATTTTAGTAAGAAAGAGCGGGGGGGAAAGACATGCGTGTGATCGAGCGGAGAATGAGACTTACGGCGTTATCTCTGGTAACGATATTGTGCGCCGGTATTCTGCCTACTTTTGTGTTTGCAGACGGGAACCCTTCAGGAACCACGTCACCGGTAAAGATAGACACGCCCAGGCCGGGATTGACCGAACGGGAGCAGTATCTACTTGATCGAGTGGAGCAACTCGAAAGGCGGGTTGAAGAACTTGAGTCCAAGAGTGCCCAGCCAGCTACGCCGGAACCAGCCGCGTCGCAGCCCACCGGTGTCGCGAATAGCGCTGCGACCCCCGGTGCCGTAGCCGCTACGCCAGCTACAGTTGCGCCAGTAAACACAATTTCTAGTTCAACTTTAAGTAATCCGGTGATTGGCTCGCAGGCGGGACAGGCAACGGAAAAGGGGAAGTCAGGCGGTACTGCCACGGGCAAAGCTCCAAAAGAGGAGCCCTTCGCCTTCGCTGACTTCACTTGGTTGAACGGCAATTCCCGCACTAAGGACACACCGTACGCGACGACTTTCTTTACGCCGGAAATCAGGGCAGACGTTGACTACAATTACAGTTTCAATCATCCGGCTGACGATACCATCGGCGGGTCTAGCGAGGTGTTTCGTTCTAACGAGCTGCACGTAACGCAACTAGGCGTGGGCGGCGATTTTCATTTAGAAAATGTTCGCGCACGAGTCATGACGCAGTTTGGATTGTATTCTCAGACTACACCCCGGAATGACGCCAGCCCTGCACGCGGGCAGTGGAACCTGGATAACGCGTACCGCTATCTCTCGGAAGCCTACGGCGGATATCACTTCAATGCGCTCCACGGGATCAACGTCGATGCCGGTATCTTTATGTCTTATATCGGCCTGTTCAGTTACTACCAATTTGATAATTGGGCCTATCAGCCCTCCTATGTTTCTTCCAACACTCCATGGTTTTTTACTGGCCTCCGCGTTCAGATCTTTCCCACAGCCCATTTAAAAATTGAACCGTGGCTTGTAAATGGCTGGCAGTCCTACGGAAGATTCAATAACCGGCCTGGAGTGGGTGCGCAAATTCTGTGGCGGCCGACCGGTTGGCTTGAGGTCTTGGGTAATCAATACGCTTTGGGTGAGGAAGCTCTGGGCAATCCTAACCGCGTGCGCTATCACAGTGACGACAGCATTGAAGTGAAGTACTTCGACAAGCCGGGACCCGGACTGGATAAGATGGCGTTCTCTCTGACCGGTGATATTGGATGCGAGCACGGCGGCGGAGTGAGTTGCGCCGGCGGATCTAAAAAGGGCCCTAAGCAGAGTTTTTTGGGCTTCATGTTCTACAACCGCTTTTGGTTTGATCGTGATCATTTCGGTCTAACCGTCGGTGGTGGAAAAATAAATAACCCCGGTCGCTATTTAGTATTACTACCACCGATTAACGGCGCGACAGCAGCTTCGGGCACGTCATACTTCACCGAAAATCCCGGCGACGTGTTTAAAGCGTGGGACATATCGGGAACATTTGACTGGATGCCTAGCCAGTACATCACTTTCCGTTCCGAGTTTGACCACCGCGCGGCGAACGTTCCTTACTTCACCGGGCCGGGAGGTATCACGCCGACATCCTGCCCGACGGCCCCCATTGTTGAGAACATTTGCGGCTCGCCGGGAGCAGTGGTGCCCGGATTCACGCCAGACCTCAAAAAAATTGAGAACCGAATCAATTTGTCCATACTCGTCAAATTCTGATGGCGGTGGATACCATTGCGAGCTGGCTGAGGCTGAAGGAAGACCAATGAGCCACAGCCGGCGGCAAAAACGATCACGGCAGCGAGAGGAAACAAGGTGATGGACATCATTTTCATTTTCGCAACTGGGCTGTTTTTCGCTTTAGCCATTCTGTACGTCCGGGGATGCGAGCTGCTCGGAAGAGGAAGGCCATGAACGTAGCTAACGCAATCTTGCTGGTCATTTGCGCGCTCCTCTGCGGCTACCTGCTATATGCGCTGCTGAAGGCGGAGGAATTTTAACGCTCATGAGCGCTAACGGTTGGTTTCAAATCGGCGTTTTCCTGCTGGTGATTTTTCTAATTACTAAACCTCTGGGCGGATTCCTGGCGCGCGTGTTCAGTGGCGAGAAGACTTTTTTGGATCCGGTCTTGCGGCCGATCGAAAGACTTATTTATCGCCTTACGAAAATTGACGAAAAACACGAGATGCGCTGGACGGAATATGCCATCGCAATGCTGCTGTTCAGCGGAGTGTCCATGGCGCTCCTTTATCTAATGGAGCGTGTACAGAAATTCCTTCCTCTCAATCCGCAAAAATTCGCGAATCTGGAACCCGGGTTGGCGTTCGGCACCGCGGCGTCCTTCACGACCAATACCAACTGGCAAGCCTATAGCGGCGAATCCACGATGAGCTATCTCACGCAGATGGCCGGTCTCGCGTATCACAACTTCGCTTCCGCAGCAGTCGGAATAGCCGTTGCGGTTGCGGTCATTCGTGGCATCGCGCGAAAGGAAACCGATAAGCTTGGGAACTTCTGGGTCGATACCACGCGCTGCTTGCTGTGGGTTCTGCTGCCGATTTGCCTGGTGGGCTCGCTGGTTTTCGTGTCTCAAGGCGTCATACAAAATTTAAATCCGTACACCACTGTGGAGTTGGTCGAGCCGCAGACCGTGCAAGTGACCGGCGCCGACGGAAAAACCACTACGCAAACCGTGACGCAACAGGTTATTGCGCAAGGCCCGGTAGCGTCCCAGGAAGTAATAAAGGAGCTCGGCACTAACGGCGGAGGATTCTTCGGCGCCAACAGCGCGCACCCTTTCGAAAATCCCACGCCGTTTTCTAATTTCTTCCAAGTAGTCTTGATTTTCGCCATTCCGTCTGCGCTTACCTACACTCTCGGCCGTATGACCGGCTCACAACGTCACGGCTGGGCTGTCTGGGCGGCCATGGCGCTTCTGTTTTTAATCGGAGTGACCACCGCGTACTGGGCTGAGGCGCGAGGCAATCCGCAATTAGCCGAAGTAAATCAAAGTTCGAGCGTGTTGCAATCCGGCGGCAACATGGAAGGGAAGGAAGTGCGTTTCGGAATCGCGAACTCCGCCCTTTTTGCAACCGTGACTACCGACGCCAGTTGCGGCGCGATAAACGGCCAGCACGATTCCTTTACTCCGCTGGGAGGCATGGTGCCACTGATCAATATCATGTTGGGAGAAGTGGTTTTCGGAGGAGTGGGTGCAGGCTTATATGGAATCGTGGTCTTCGTAATCCTTGCGGTGTTCATCGCCGGGCTGATGGTTGGTCGCACTCCGGAATATCTGGGCAAGAAAATCGAATCGTACGACGTCAAGATGGCCATGCTAGCAATTTTGGTCCTGACGTTTACCATCCTGGGCTTTTCTGCTCTTGCAATCATCAAGCCTTTTGGGACTTCAAGCATCTCGAATCCCGGACCTCATGGGTTGTCGCAAGTGCTCTACGCGTACGTCTCGTCTGCTGGCAATAACGGGTCAGCCTTCGCGGGTTTGAATGCGAACACCATGTGGTACAACACCAGCACCGCCGTAGCCCAACTCCTGGGCCGCTTTTTCATGATCATCCCGGTGCTGGCTATCGCCGGAAGCCTCGCAAAAAAACGAATCGTTCCGGAATCCGTTGGCACCTTCCCAGTGACCGGCGGACTGTTCTCGGGCTTGCTGGTCGCCACCATTGTGATTGTCGGAGCTCTCACTTTTTTCCCGGCCCTTTCTCTCGGGCCCATTCTCGAACACCTGCTGATGGCGGCAGGGAAATCTTTCTGAGGGTTCTATGGATCCAGTCTCTCAAGTACGGAAACAATCTCTTACTGACACGAAGATTCTCACTCGTGCAGTGCGGGACTCATTTCGCAAGTTAGATCCTCGCACCATGGTTAAGAACCCCGTGATGTTTGTTGTCGAAGTCGGGGCCTTGCTGACGACCATTCAGCTCATATGGAACGCCGTACATAACGCTGGTGAGGTTAGCTTCGGACTGCAGATTACGCTGTGGCTGTGGTTCACGGTTCTCTTTGCCAACTTCGCCGAGGCCATGGCCGAAGGGCGCGGTAAAGCTCAAGCAGATACATTGCGCAAATCGCGCGCAGAAACAGAAGCAAAACGACTAAGAAAGGATGGCACTACTGAGAAAGTGCCCAGTTCGCAGTTGCGATCAGGCGATGTAGTAGTCGTAACCGCCGGAGACTTCATCCCTGGTGACGGGGAAGTGATCGAAGGTGTGGCATCGGTGGATGAGTCTGCAATCACGGGAGAATCGGCTCCGGTGATTCGTGAATCCGGAGGCGACCGTTCCGCGGTCACGGGCGGAACGCGCGTGCTCTCCGATGAGATCAAAGTGCGCATCACTTCCAATCCCGGCGAGACGTTTCTCGATCGAATGATCAGGCTGGTAGAAGGCGCATCGCGACAAAAAACGCCCAATGAGATCGCGCTAAATATTCTGTTGGCTGGCTTAACTATTATTTTCTTACTTGCGGTAGTGACACTTCAGCCCTTCGCTATTTATTCAGGTGCTCCACAAAGCATATTTGTGCTGGTTTCGCTTCTGGTGTGCCTGATACCCACGACCATCGGTGGCTTGCTGTCGGCTATTGGAATAGCTGGCATGGATCGCATGATTCAGCGAAATGTAATCGCCATGTCGGGGCGTGCCGTTGAAGCATCAGGAGACGTGGACGTATTGCTACTGGATAAAACCGGCACGATTACTTTGGGCAACCGGGCCGCCACGCACTTTTTCCCGGCGCAAGGTGTAGACGAGGCGCATCTCGCGGATGCCGCGCAACTTTCGTCGTTTGCCGACGAAACTCCGGAAGGGCGCTCCATCGTGGTGTTGGCCAAGGAGCGCTACAAGCTTCGCGGCCGCGATCTGTCTACTCACGCCGCAACATTTATCCCATTTTCCGCGCAAACCAGAATGTCCGGCGTGGATATGGATGGCCGCGAAATCCGCAAAGGCGCCCCTGAGTCGATTTTGCAATTCTGCTGCAACCATGGGACTGGGGCCTCGGCAGAGTTGCAAGTTTGTATTCGCGGAATAGCTAATGCTGGCGGAACACCATTGCTCGTTTCCGAGAACGGGCGGGTGCTTGGCGCCATCGCGCTCACCGACATCGTAAAAGGCGGAATGCGGGAGCGTTTCGACCAGCTTCGCGCTATGGGTATTCGCACCATGATGATCACCGGGGACAATCCGTTGACCGCTGCGGCGATCGCTCGCGAGGCAGGGGTTGATGACTTCCTGGCAGAGGCGAAGCCTGAAGATAAGATGGCGCTTATCAAGCGCGAACAGGCTAAAGGCAAACTCGTGGCCATGACCGGTGATGGCACGAACGATGCTCCAGCTTTGGCGCAGGCAGATGTTGGCGTGGCCATGAACACGGGTACACAAGCCGCCAAGGAAGCCGGCAACATGGTTGATCTCGATTCCAATCCGACCAAGCTGATCGAGATTGTTGAGATCGGCAAGCAGTTGCTGATTACCCGAGGTGCGCTCACCACCTTTTCCGTGGCCAACGACGTGGCCAAGTATTTCGCCATTATTCCCGCGATGTTCGCCGGGGTGTTTCCGGTGTTGGGCGCGCTGAATGTGATGCGCCTACACACGCCGGAATCGGCAATCTTGTCTGCGGTAATTTTCAATGCGGTGATCATCATCGCTCTGGTCCCACTCGCTTTGCGCGGGGTGCGCTACCGCCCCATGGGAGCCGCGGCACTCCTTCGTCGCAATCTGTTGCTTTATGGCGTCGGCGGGATCATTGCTCCGTTCATAGGAATCAAGGTTATCGATGTGTTGTTGACGTATCTGCGCTTTGTGTAAGAGGACCCCATGAAAAAAAATATCCTTGTCGCTATATGGTTCACGCTAGTGACTACCGTTATTTTCGGCGTGATTTACCCGCTCGCAGTCACAGCTGTGGCGCAGCTACTTTTTCGCAACCGTGCTAACGGACAGCTCATCGAGAGAAACGGAAAGCTGGTGGGGTCGAAAATCATCGGCCAGACATTCACAGGACCTGGCTATTTTCACTCGCGCCCGTCTGCGGCTGGAACTGGATATGACCCCATGGCCAGTGGCGGCTCTAACCTGGCTCCTACAAACAGGAATTTAATCGAGCGAGTGAAAGCCGACGTACAGAAACTTCACATAGAAAATCCAGACGCCCCCATCCCAATCGATTTGGTGACAACTTCTGGCTCAGGTCTGGACCCCGACATCTCGCCCGATGCCGCAGAATTCCAGATCCCTCGTGTAGCTCATTCGCGCAACATGAAACAGGAAGACCTCCGTGACCTGGTGCGGAAGCACACAAAAGGACGCGACCTGGGATTCCTAGGGGAACCACGTGTTAATGTTCTGGAACTCAATATCGAGTTGAACGACCAACGTGGGCATTAGGCTCACGATTTGCGCCGAATCTTTATCGGAAGGCATGCTTGAACACTGAACCCGGTAGCCCATGCAGGGTTCCGTCAAGACATACCATCCAACACGATTACCGATTATTGTTGGTTTGATCGCAACTAACTCGACAGATTTGAGTCACCCGGTCAATATTCAACATGCAACGTTCCACCAGCGCTTCCAGGAAATAACGGTGGTCGCGCGAATCATCCTGCCTGTGCTAGGAATCTTTAATTCAGATTTAGCCTTTGGCTTCCATTCGACTTATAATTCCGCCCAACGGTGCCCTGACTTTTGTCCCACTCGAGTTCTAGTCCGGAACGCTATTCGCTGGCGGTCATCACAGATGACGCAGAGCTCTTCCCGGAGGTTCGCAAACATCTTGGCGGTGAATTCCGAACCGCATTGGCGGCGAATGAAGACGAAATCAAAGCTCTTCTCGAACAGCCGGAGCTGCACGCCATCCTGTTCAACCTCGATTCGATTGGCGATGGCCCAAGCGACAGCCTTGACGTTCTCGAGGAGATCCGCAAAATCCGAGATGACGTCGTTCTTGCCGCTTTCACCCGCAGCAATCAACGCACTATTCCTTTGAAAGCCAGCCAAGCGGGCGCCGACGAGTTTTTTCATTTTCCTATCAATTATGATGAACTCAAAATTGTTTTGTCTCGCGCTATCGAAAAGCGCGCTCTCGAGTTGGAAGGCCGTCGCCTGCTGCAGCAAGTAGAAGACAAATCGGTTTTTTGCGGACTAGTTGGCTCGAGTCTGGTGATGCAAAGGGTGTATCAAGCCGTGGAGGCCGTGGCGAGCACCGGCGCTTCCGTGGTTCTTCGCGGCGAAAGCGGGACCGGGAAGGAGCTTGTCGCCAAAGCCATTGTTGATTGCAGTGATCGAGCCGGACAGCCGTTCGTGTGTTTGAACTGCTCTGCTCTTCCCGAGACGCTCATGGAGTCAGAACTGTTCGGCTACGAGAAGGGCGCGTTCACTGGCGCAGACACGGCCAAACCAGGGCTCATTGAACTGGCACATCACGGAACACTCTTCCTCGATGAAATCACGACACTGAATCACAGTTTGCAGAGCAAACTGTTACGTGTGCTCCAAGAACGCGCGGTCCAGCGACTGGGTAGCCGTACTGGAAAAAAAATCGATTTCCGCCTTATCACCGCCACCAACGAAGACCTCGAAGACTGCCTTCACAAAGGCCGTTTTCGCGAGGACTTATATTTCCGCATCAACGTCGTGCCTATCATTATTCCTCCGCTGCGTGAACGTAAAGGCGACATCGCTCTGCTGGCTGACCATTTCCTCAGGATTTATTGCGCATCCGCAAAGAAGCCCCTCAAAACGCTGAAGCCAGACGTGCTGGAGGTTCTTGAGGCTTACGAGTGGCCCGGCAATGTTAGAGAATTTGAAAACATCATCCAACGCATAGTGGTGATGAATAACTGCCCGGTCCTGACGCTTGAGCATCTGCCCCAGCACCTTCTCCAGCACAGTGCGACTAGCCAAGAGGCCATCTTGATCCCCGAGGGCGGGGTGGATTTCGACTCGGAGATGGAGCGCATTGAGGTGGCCTACCTCAACGCCGCGCTGCGGCGGACCGGCAGCAGGAAAAGTTCGGCGGCATCGCTGTTACACATTGATGGGCAGCGCATGAAGTACCTGTGCCGAAAACATAAGATTGAATAACGCAACCTTTGGTTAAAGATTGACCATCAGGTGGTTGATTTTTAACCACTGGTTGAATTTCCCACCGGCAAACGTCCTCCGTAGCTAGCACGGTTCGCGCTAAGGGCTTTCCTTTCAACCGGCAGCGCGGAGGCAATGATGCTGTAGAGTGGCCCTTCCCATGCTTTTGTCTGTGCGTCGATAACGACAAAGAATCATCGGCAAAAATTCTAAGGGGGAGAACCTCATGAGCATCGAGAAAAAGAGCTTGATCAACACCCTGAAGACCACCAAGAAAGCCAATCTTACTGGAGCTCCAGTTGTCAGCCAGAAAGACATGAAGATGAAGACGCACAGCAGCCTGAAAGCGGCGCACGCCACGAGCTTGAAATCCTCCAGTATGAGGAGCTTTAAGAAGTCATAGCCGGTACGCCTAGCAATGGAAGTTAAAAGTGGGGGCTGCGTGCTGCAGCCTCCACCCCGTTTTGAGCCAGGAATACTGGCGTCCCTCCGGCTGCGGTCTTCACCAAAGTTTCCGTCCAAAAAAATTCATCAATCCCTCCGCCCACATTGCCAAGAGACTACGCCTTCGTCCGTACACCCGTGCCACTCCGGTCATCCCCGGCTTCAACGAGTCTTGCGAATTCTGGACTAGTAGCTCTGCGAGATAATATTTCGGTGCATTCAATCCCTTCAACGGCGCGGATTCCACGAGTTCCGGGTCCATTTCCGTGGATGTAGACGCAGTAGAGACAGTTCGGGCATCCCACTTTTTCCAGAGTCCTTCTATCTGAATTTTTGCGGCCGCGCCTGGATGAACGCGGCGCAGGTCGAATTCGGATATATAGATTCGCGCGCGCATGGTGGAGAGGTCCGCCAGCTGGAGAAGTTCGCTGCCCTCGTGGAGGTAACTGCCGATCCGATCCTGAACTCGTGATGTGATGACACAGCCGGAAATAGGGCTGGTCAGCTGCAATAGCTGTACTTCCGAGGAAAGCCGCCTTGTATCCGCAGCCAGGTAGTCGCGCTCCTTAACCGCTGCGCCTAAGCCGGCATAACGAAGCGCGGCGTCATTCGCGCGATCCGAAGCCATTGCCAACCGGGCCCGTGATCTTTCCAGATCCGACTGGAGCGGTAGATTCCGAAGGGCAGCCAGGGGAGCGCCGGCGGGAACTTGTTGCCCTTCCGAGACGAAGACGTTCGTTACCACACCCGGGAGGTGCGGCCGTATCGTCACCATTTGTCCCGGTTCTAAAACGAAGTGTCCCTGAACGGACTCTCGCTTCAGGGGAAGCAGCAGCAATAGCGCGAGCAGGGCGGCCACCGCCAATGAGTGCCCGGGAGTAAACCAAGCGATAACGCGATCTTTTTTATCGAGATAAACGAATTTCATAAAATTCACCAATAAACGAATTCGCGAACGGAAGATAAATAGTGCTACGACAATCTCGGGAATAAACGACCAGTCAGGATTGAAATTGCGCGAAACATTTCCAACAAACCGCGCCACGATGTAGAGCACCGTGTAACTGTAGGCGCCGGAAAGTAAGGCGTACATCACATAACCGAAGCGTCGCCGTTTTGGAACGTAAGGAACTTCCGCCGGCAGTCGCCAAACATGCTTCCGCACCCATGACGAAGTGTAGGCCGTGGATTCTTCCTTCAGATCGGCAATCCCCAGCACCTCGCACAGCATGTGATACCCGTCCAACTTCATTAGCGGGTTCCAATTAACGATGAGCGACATGAATCCCGTGAGCATCATCAGGAAATAGGCGCCATCGTGAATTGCGGAATCGGGTGGTGTGCCCCACCAGATAGGAGTGGCTATCGAACAAATAATCAACTCGGCCCAAATCCCTGCGAGCGAGATGATCAGCCGCTGGTAGCGCGAGCCTTTGACGGCTCCCTCAGTGGTATCGGTATAGAAGGCCGGAGTAAGGTATACCAAGGCGAATCCCATGGCGGGAACCCGGCCGCCATAATGTTTACAGGCGTGCGCATGGCCATATTCATGTGCCGCCACCACGAACATGCCGAGCGCATAGAGGATAAACACGTCGCCCCAGGTTTTATGCGTGAAATTGTAGAATTCGATGGTGTCACGGCCAATTTCGTTCCAGTGACTGATCGAAATCCCTAGAGTAATTGCGAAACCGATCAGGGTAAGAATGGTGAACCACGGCGTGTAGATGAATTCGGTGTAGTTGTACAGCCAGGTCAGAAATTTATCCGGGTTGTACGCCGGAAACACAACTATCGAAAGATCGGCCCACTTACTACGCGTCTTAAGCTTCTTCCGCCGTTCCTCAGTGCTCTGCTGCATGAGCAAGATGTTCTTTTCTTGCGCAGTCTTATACCAGAACTCCGCAGCCTCCAGATCTCCAGCAAATTCGCGTACTTCCTCTGCGTCGTATTGCACGCCAGTTTGTTGCGAGTACAGCTCGGCGATATCTTGGTAAGAACGCTGCCCATCAAATAACTGCGCAATATGCCATTGCTGCGGCGTGAGTTTAAACATACCGCCGATGCTGGGAACATAAACTCGCGCGACCATTTTTCCATCTTCGAGGTGTTCACGAAATGTCGTTCCGGGATCAAGCCGCGGGGGCCGCTGCGCAAGTGTGCGAGCGGGAATTTCCGGCAAGGCCACATCCAAAGCGCGGGTGAGATTCATCGGCTTTTTTCCGACAATATCAGCGTGGATTTTCCAGCCGAATATTTGCGGTCATTCCAGGGCGCAAGGTGCCGCGATCTCCCGTCAATTCGACGAGCACTTCAAATGTTCCGCTGGATGGGTCAATGACCGGGCTAACCTGTTTCACACGGGCGGCGTGACTTTCGCCGGGGACATCCGGGGAATTCACTTCCAGCAATTGCCCAGGCTTAACCCGTCCGAAAAAATTCTCTGGAACAGTGAACCGCATCAGCAGTGGCCCTTCGGCGGTAATCCAGAACATGCGGTCGCCCTTGGCGACATTCTGGCCTTCATGGAGATAACGTCTGGCCACCAAGGCCTGAAATGGAGCGATGATTTTTGTCTTTTCGAGTTCGATTTCGAGAGAGCGCTGTTCCTGTCGCGCGGTGTTCAGCGATTCCTCCACACGCTTAATGTCCCACTGGTCGGACTCGGCTTTATACTTGGCATGCTGCAGTTGCTCTTCGGAGGTCAGTCCCAGATCCCATAGATTTTGAGCGCGCGCATAGTCAGCCTTGAGGACTTGGGCCTCGGACTGCCAATTTTTTAAATCGGCTTCAATGCCGCGTGACTTGGCGCGCGCGGCTTCCAAGTTCGCGGCAATTTGCCGGTCGTCGAGCTTCGCCAAAAGCTGGCCAGCTTTCACCCGGGCGCCAGTATCGACAAAAATCTTTGCGACAATCCCGTCACGTTGCGACATTACTTCAATCTGGTGCTCCACAATGATGGGGCCTGACACCTGTGGCAAATTCTCTTTGCTCGCGGTCGTAGAGTTGAGACTTGTCGGAGCGGGACGGGGGATAGAACCCGAAGCTGGCGAGGAAGAATTATCGGGAGAAGTTGCGTTACGTATTGCCGCGCTCGATGAATCCGACGTGGCCTTGTTACCGCCGCAAGAATCTATGAGAATCGCGGCGCCAACCACTAGGTTCAAAAAAAGAGTGCGCATACTTCGCCTCCGCTACCAGCCAATCCAGGACCATAACTTCCCGTACAGCCACAGCAAGGGCCGCCGGGAAAACACATAGCCCGCCGGACGCCAGCCCACACGGATTTTCCTCGTCCTTCCATGCC
>Ga0210384_10004313_pt1 | contig 15966 bp, 9 predicted proteins | sample IncBWH2MmetaG_FD_160574 | JGI IMG/M metagenome (GOLD analysis project Ga0210384, IMG submission 160574) | Forest soil microbial communities from Barre Woods Harvard Forest LTER site, Petersham, Massachusetts, United States - Inc-BW-H-2-M | ecosystem: Environmental > Terrestrial > Soil >...
TGTTTTCCGCCTTGCTGGCTGCAATCTGCGACCGCAGGTCCTCGCTCTTCTTCTGAAGCTGCACGTTTTGTGGATCGCTCGCCAGGGAGGGAGCGTGTTCGCTCGCCTCAAGACCGCGGCGCGAGCTCTCCATCAGTTTTTGTTCGGTCAGCATGCCGGTTTGCAACCGAGTGATCGCAGCGTATACCCGAATATTCTGTTGTTGGTTGTGGCGATACAAAAGGAAGAAGACCAGCGCAGCGACGAAAAGCACAGCAATTGCTACGAGCCCTCCCAACCGGAGCGTCCGCCGTTCCTCGTTGACCGCTGTCACCACCTGTTGGGTAGCGTTTCGATTCTCCTCGGCAAGGCGCAACCGCTCTCGAAATCCGTCCGCAACGGATCTATCTCGCAGCTGGGAACGCACCCGCGATAGCAATTCGTGTGGGTCGAAGGGCAGTGACAACACATCATCGGCGCCGAGATCAAGGCCTCGAGTACGCTCAGCAGATCCTCCTGGCGACAGCATGACCACGCGAATATGGTTAGTCTGGTCAGAACCCTTAATCTCGGACAGAAGGTCACAGCAATCGAGCTGGGGCGGATCCGCTCCTAGGACAACGGCGTCAGGATCGAAGGCGAGGACCGCTTTCATTCCATGCTGGTAGTTGGTTGAGACTTCATATCCTGCATCACGCAGCACAGCGACGATCCGCTCCCTCAGAGCATCGTCGGATTCCACGACCAACAATTTCCCAGCTTTGGAGTTCATGAGACGCGTTTCTTTTGATGGTGCAAGACTGTCGCAGGGTTCAGTTCGGCTGAGTATTTAAATGCTTAAGCGATAGGATCCTGTGGCGGTCTATGGAATTGAGTCGTCTGTTCCAATGCCGGCGACGCAAATTTGCTCAAGATAAAAGCAAATCTCAAAGACTCTGCGTTTTCTCGACGGACGCATCGACAGCGAGCGACGAATTTACGCTGTAGTCGCGGTGATCAATTGTCAGAACCTTCTTGCCATACAGCCGAACGTCGACAAAGGTCATATCTCTTTGCGGAAGCCAGAAACCGTTGATCTTCTGGTATTGGCGTACAAAATCTGCCCTTTGGATCCAAAAGGAAAGCTTCTTTGCCGGATGGCCCTCAATCCGGACAACCGCGTAATCTTGCGCGTCAATCCATACCTTGCCTTCGAATAGATATTTGTCTCTCCGTTTGGGAATCGCCTGCGCGACGAAGCAGTGGTAGGGGCCCACTTGTTGCTCGCCGAGCAGGTCCAGAGTGTAGTTTGCAGGGGAGATAGCGCTATCGTGATGCTGCTTACCGGCCGCAGTTTCGATCTCGCTGGCAATTAATGCATTAAGCGCCAAACGACGAACCAGGGCCGACCCTTTCTCGGACGTGACCACAAACTTCTTCTGTTCCGGCGCCCGGTACTCCATCTGCCCGATTTCCTCGGCATGTATCTTCCCCTTTAGATCCACCACCTGATAGGTCCTGAAGGCGGTATAGTTCACGAGGGTCGCGGCCCGAAGGGCATTGTGAGCGAGCAACTCATCGAAGATCTGGACCGCGGTGACGCCGGGTTGCACTGGGTCCAGCGGGGTTGTAAGTTCGTTTTGACCCTGCTGGTTCAGTTGCGCGTGGGCGCTCACGGCGAACGTTGTCATCGCAAGAAATGCGGCGTCGACAAAAAATCGTCGGATCTTCGTGTGTGGCGTTGTCGTGTTTCTTCGTCGCACCATGACCCCTCCCTTTAGTCCTCGAAACTACGGACACCGCCTTGGAATTTATTCTTGATGACGCTGGACCACAGCCACTTGATCACCCGGGCATCGTTATAGCAGTACGCGAGGTTATGGTTCAGTGTTGAGAAGCAGTGTTGCTGGCATGTGGACTTCATTTCGGACAGTTGGCCCTGATCGAATTTTGGATGATCGATGTTTCCCCAGTCGAAGGTTGCGCCATACATGGGGAAGCAGGGGGCGACCGTGCCGTCCGTGCGGATGATGACATTGTTCTGTCCGGCACGGCAGTTCCATTCGGCAAAATGCAACTCGCCGTTTGGCTCCTGGACAATTCCGGGCATCGACGCGAGCACTTCTGACTGGTGTCCGTTCTGTTTTGTTCCATCGCCGTTCCAGCCGTACTTGCGCAAATCGAGCCCGGAGGACATACGCACAAAGGCCTTGATCTCTTGCAGGCGTTGCACCGAATTCACCATCTGATAACCCGCTTTGTTTTTCTCGATCAGCCAATCGACCAGGGAGTCGATCTCCCGCCAGTCTTCGGGTCGGATGTAGGTGGGGTTGTCATACAAGTGCTTGAAGTGGTCGTCCTGTTCGAGCATGGGAGTTTCGTTGATGTGGTAGTCGGTAGCGATGCGATGGTCGTGGGCGTATTCAGTCAGCTTTCTGACATCCTCGATATTGTTACGGCAAATATTGATGTTGAAAAACACCAGGTAGCCATCGACGTATTGCTTGCGCAGGATGTGTTCTAGGTTTTTCTGTGCGGGAACAAATGCTTTGGGCAGGCTCGGCTGCAGATCCCACGAGTCCAGAGCGAAGTTGAACACCGCGACGCCGGCATCGCCCAGGCGGTCGGCGAAATCAGGCTTAAGCAAACGACCATTGGTGGCGATGTAAACCCAGAAGCCTTTCTTTGCCGCGTAATAGACAACTTTATGAATGAACTCTGGCCGCAAGAGGGGCTCGCCACCCATCAGCGCGAGCACACGGCACCCATTGTCGTGCAGCCAGTCGATCGAGCGCCGCGCCACATCTTCAGTCATGCCCTTGACTTTGTTGTTGTACGACCAGCAATACCAGCAATCGAGGTTGCACTTGTACTCGACAAACAGATAAGCGGTGATGGGGTGGAACTCGCCCGGCGAAACTCGCGAGCGGACATATGGACCTAGCCATCCGCGCGAGTAGCGGTAAACATCCTTTACTCCCCATTTTCGCTTTTCCGGCGGAGCCTCAGGGCCGGAATCGTTAATCCGCTCCGGGAATTGCGGGAATACCGGTTCAGGAAGTGTGAGGCCTCTCGCTTCGACCGGCGCAGGAGAGCGCTGGGTGGAATTCATGAGGAGGTCGTGAATTGCTACGTCGATGCGGAATTTGGCGGCGGTGGCCATTGCAAGTCACCTCGAATAGGGTTTGCATCAGACGGTTTCTACGTCGTGAAAACCGTCGAACTGCCGCCAGAGTCTCATGCAAGGAAGATGCCAAAATCACGTGAGCTAAGCTCTATACCGAAGTCCCTCACTGAACCAAGTTGAGAGCGTCCAGAATCACCGGAAGCTTCGCAGCGACAGGCCAAATGATGAGCTTCTAAGTTTAGATCACGGGGCCGCTGCAAGCCTCCGAAGTTAAGACACTTGTGTCGCAATATCTCCCTTTATCACGCTTGAAAAGAATCATCCATCAGAAGCCTGCCGAGTAGGCACTCTGGCCTCTAAGGTCATGCATCTTGCACTGAGCCGGTGGCCTCGAGAGTTAGCAACCAGTCACAAGTGTCGAAGTCGTTGAAAGTGTCGAAATAGGCGTCGACAGTCATTGCCACCTCCCTCTCAGGATTCTCCCCTGCTTCATTGGAGTGAGCGATTTGCTTAGAAGGCCTTTGGCGCATGATTTGGCATATCAGATGCTTTGGCCCCTGTGGTCGGGAGAGTTGCGGTGAAGAAGATTTCCATCGTCGATAGGAGAGCATGGCTTTTCCTTGTGCTGTTGCTGTGCCTTTGTGCATCAGGGAATTCCACGGCTCAGGAGCAACTGACTCTGTTGCCTAACGCGCCCAGGCCGGAGCCAGGGATTATTGCGGGCACCGTAATCGACGTAAACGACGATGCCATTCCGGGTGCGACCGTCGCCCTCCAGGGCTCCACCCGCAAGAGTCCGCGTACGCTCGCGTCGAATGACAACGGATTTTTTGAATTCAACGGTGTCGAGCCTGAAACATATCACGTCAAGATCAGCGCCCAGGGGTTTTCAGACTGGACTTCTCCCGAAATAGCACTCAAGCCGGGTCAATACGTAATCCTGTCGGTTCCCAGGCTCCAGATCGCAACCGCATTCACGTCGGTGACTGTAGGTTATTCCGCCGAGGAGATTGCCACCGAGCAGGTCAAGCTCGAGGAGAAGCAGCGCATTTTTGGGATTATCCCCAATTTCTACGTGAGCTATGATCAAAACGCTGCACCGCTCACTGCGAAGTTAAAGTTCCGACTCGCCGCCAAGGTCGCCTTCGATCCGATAACCTTTATTGGAGTAGGCATAGCCGCGGGCGCCGAGCAGGCCGGAGACCACCCCAACTACCCTCAAGGATGGAAGGGGTTCGGTCAGCGTTACGGCGCTGCCTATACCAACGGCTTCACCGACATCATGATAGGTGGCGCTATCCTGCCATCGCTTCTGCACCAGGACCCGCGCTACTTCTACCAAGGTAGGGGGACGACGAAGTCTCGCGTTCTCCACGCAGTCTCCTTCCCGTTTATCTGCAGGGGAGACAATGGGCGGCTGCAGCCGAACTACTCGACCATTGGTGGCGACCTCGGCTCGGCGGCCATCGCGAATGCCTATTATCCAGCGTCGAATCGAGGTCTCGGACTGTTTTTCGGGAACTTCCTAATCGGAACCGGGCAACGAGCCGCTGCCAACCTGGCACAGGAATTCATCCTGAATCGCGTCACGCACAGAGCTAGGCATCAACAGTAAGCATGCATCGCCAAGACAGAAACAAACTTGAAGTGGACCTGGCAGCTCAGCCCCAGATCACTGGGAGCGCGGGACCAAGCTTGGGTTGAGGTGAAAGACCTCCTTGTACGGCTCAACCGGGTAGCCCTTTGCCTTCCAGGCCGCCAACCCACCTTTGAGGAACTTGATCCGGAACAACCCTAGCGTGAATGCCCGACGCAATACCATGCGGCTGGTTTTGTCGCTAGGGCAGGTACAGTAAACAACCGCGTCTCTTTCCTTGGGGATGAGTGTGGGTCTTGCTAGCACCTCATCCGGGGCGATCCGTTTAGCCTTGGGAATCATCTCAGGATAGGCTAAAAGGTCCAGCGGCTGGCGAACATCAAACAGGAGCACCTCTTGATCTGAGGTCAACAATGCGTGAAGTTCCTCTGCCGAGATGCTGTGGTTCTCCATCTGGCGTTGGTCCCTTAGGCGTTTTACGCGAAGGAGGAGGGATATCCCAAGAGTCGCAATACTCAAAACAGCCAGAGCCAATAACATCGCCGTGTTCCTCGCGCACTCACCGGTATCAGATTCTCTTCGGCCGCGGGAAGATTCAGCGGCTGGGATCATCCAGGGAATTGCTCGCCTACGCTATCCCTGCAGTAGAAGAAGACAAGGCGAAGCCACGGCCGTACGAGATCCACTCCACGTCAACGTCCGACTGGGAGAAACCGCTCCCAAACCTGACGCCAGTCCGTCTGACATTCACCCTGGCACTTGAACTCTCTCCCGCGGCCCCCCATTCTTCCTCCACATTCCGGACAGACCCAATTCAGATGCCGGAGACCACATCGGCAGTCGCTTTGATCGCACTTAATCTAAACCTCATATAACACCTCACCCATCACATCGAATGATCAGGCATCGGGAGTCCCGTTCAGGCGGTAAAGAGCCACGGCATTCCGTCACGTTCCCTATCTGGCAGAACATGAATTGCAATGCTGGTGATTGCATTTCCCGTTCCAAAACAGGAGCAGAGAACCTTGATTGCTCGGTCCGGACACAGACATTAGTTTGCGCGATCGTGTGACTGAATCATGAGCCACAGCATCAACGCAGCATGTGGCAATTCGCCAAGAGCGGCAGGCGCCTTCGCAGTCCCGCCTCCATTAGAATCGTCTTTCCACTGCGAGGGCGTCTCGCTGTCTGCGTTTGTTGAGCAGAGATACCAGCACCGCATGGTGCCCGCACAGATAACTCACCGAAAGCGAAATCCACAAACTAATCAGTGCCCCACTGATGTCCTAAGCCAGTCGAAATGCCGACAGCTGTCTATTGAGAGACTCTCACCTGGTCTTAACAGCCTGAGCGCGCAAATCACCCGACATCCGCTAGAACCTGAAGCTGCATGGTGACTCCGTTTGGAATCCGGCTTCCTCAGACTTCCAGCGTATTTTGCCTTTGTGCACGAGTGGACTAAGGGGTGACATCGTGAGCGGTTTCGTCGATTCATCGATTGCACAATACGCAGTGATCGAGGCCCATCGGACAGAAGGTCCTTCGGAGCGCTTTGTGATTGGTTATCGCGACGAAGACTCGTTGAGGGAACTCATCGCCGGATCCGTCGCGCGATCGTCGAAGGTCTAATGTGTGTGGAGCACTGAGGACCGAATGTCCCGCTGCAGACTCTGCTCACTGGCAATCTTGTCGTCCGTTTTGATGTCTCGCATTGACGGTCACCGAAGCGGCGGCACCGTCGGCCCCAGGAGCGGAAACCAGCGGGGAGGAGTTTGCGCTAACAGGAGCTCGGAGTTGGGGAACAGACTGGGGGACAACCTCGCCGAAAACAGCCTAGTGTTTCAAACTCATTTGCGGGCAGAGATTCTGGTTAAGCCGAAGACTAGCAACATTCGGCCTTTGGCCGGATTGGCATAGGACTGAAGTCCTATAGCAAAAATGTGAGGGCATGCGATCCTAGTTCTTGAAGCAAGGAATGAGCACTGTGAGGGAACGCAGGTTGGTGGCCATCGTAGACGATGAAAAGGCGGTGTGCCGAGCGATAGGTAGACTCGTCATATCTGCTGGCTTTGAGTCCGAGACTTTCTCGTCTGCAGAGGAGTTCCTTCTGTCTTGTCGTGAACGCAAGCCGGATTGTCTGATTCTCGATCTGCGCTTGCCCGGAATGAGCGGACTGGAACTACAGCAACAACTCGCCACGGCTCAGTGTCGCATCCCGATCGTCTTCGTATCGGCTCACGACGACCCAGCCTTCCGTAGACAGGCTCTTCAAAGTGGTGCCTTTGCATTCCTCGGAAAGCCCGTTAATGACGAAGCTCTGCTTGAAGCCATACGTTCAGCGATAAAGCCAGGAAAACCGAAGTGAGTGATCAACCCTAGCGGGCAAAACTGACCCCTGTATCGCATACTTTGACGGAGTATGTGGATTGCAAAACGCGGTATGATTCATTAATTCCGGGGGAATTTCTGCTTAGTGACGAAACCAAGGAATTCTGATAGCGAACGGGTAGTGCGCTATGAATTCACAACCGAACCGGACTGAGCACGCACCTGAACCCACTGCCCGTCGCAGCGAGACAGAGCGTCGCGGTATTATCGGCAGCATTCCGGCGACGGCTGACCAAGGCAGGAAGCTATCATCACAATCCAACGATCAGAGAGCCGATCTTCATTCGCTGAATAGCATGATCGCCATCCCGATGGAGATTGGGCGCTTTCTGCCTCTAGCTGTAGCCATCACCGCGGCAGTGAAAGAGGTCCACCAGGGCGGCCTGATCCACAAGGACATCAAGCCTGACAATATCCTCGTAAGTGAAACAGGCGACGTGCAACTCACGGGTTTCGATATCGCCTCGCGTCTCCCTCGCGAACGTCAACTGCCGGCTCCGCCCGAGTTCATCGCAGGAACACTCGCCTACATGGCGCCCGAGCAAACCGGACGGATGAATCGTTCAATCGACGCACGCAGCGATCTCTACGCTCTTGGAGTAACGCTTTACGAAGTGATTACGGGCAGTCTGCCCTTCACTGCGTCGGAGCCAATGGAGTGGGTGCACTGCCATATCGCACGACTAGCTGTACCGCCCCACGAGCGGTCCCAGAACGTGCCGGTTCCGGTCTCGGCAATTATTATGAAGCTGCTTGCCAAGACTCCTGAAGAGCGTTATCAGACCGCAGCCGGCGTGGAGAGAGACCTTCGCCGTTGTCTGGAGGACTGGCATGGTGAGCGTGACATTCATACCTTCCCGCTGGGAGAACATGACAAGCCCGATCGCCTTCTGATTCCGGAAAAACTGTACGGACGTGAGCGGGAAGTCGGGACGTTACTCGCCTCCCTCGACCGCGTCGTTAAGAGTGGCACGCCGGAGTTGGTACTGGTCTCCGGCTATTCCGGAATCGGGAAGTCCTCCGTAGTAAACGAGCTGCACAAGGTGCTCGTTCCGCCGCGTGGGCTTTTCGCATCAGGCAAATTTGATCAGTACAAGCGCGACATACCGTATGCCACTTTGGTACAGGCCTTTCAGAGCCTTCTGCGTCCGCTTTTGACCAAGAGTGAGGGAGAGCTGAGCAAATGGCGCGATGCCCTCCGTCACGCATTAGATCCGAACGGACAGCTGATTGTGAATCTGGTTCCTGAATTGCGGCTCATTATCGGAGACCAGCCATCCATTCCGGAACTTCCGCCACAGGATTCGCGACGTCGGTTCCATACGGTGTTCCGCCGATTTATGAGCGTTTTTGCCGGGCCGGAACATCCTCTGGTGCTGTTTCTCGACGACTTGCAATGGCTCGATGCTGCGACGTTGGATTTGATCGAGGATGTGTTGAGCGAGCCCGACGTGACGCATTTGATGTTGATCGGCGCCTACCGGGATAACGAAGTGGACCCGACGCATCCGCTGATGCGTAAGCTGGAGGCAATTCGTCAGAGAGGAGCGATCATGCACGATATCGTGCTTGCCCCCCTTGCTCGCGAAGATCTTGAGCAGTTGATCGGGGACACCCTTCATTGCGAGCCGGATCGTGCAAAACCACTGGCACAACTCGTCGAGGACAAGACGGCGGGCAATCCATTTTTCGCGATTCGGTTCATCGTCTCACTTGCTGAGGAGGAATTGCTCGCGTTCGATCACGGCGAAGGTCGATGGTCTTGGGACCTGAACCGCATTCGGGCCAAGGGTTACACCGATAATGTGGTGGACCTCATGGTTGGAAAGCTGCGTCGTCTGCAGCACGAAACGCGGTCTGCCTTACAACATCTGGCATGCCTCGGCCACACGGCTGACATCGCGATGCTCGCGCAGCCCTTTGGGACATCCGAGGAGCAGGTCCACGCGGATCTGTGGGAGGCGGTTCGCTTGGAATTGGTTGAACGCGCCGCGGGCTCGTATCGGTTCGTGCACGACCGCATTCAAGAAGCGGCCTATTCCCTGATCCCGGAAGAATCCAGAGCCGCGTCACATCTGGGCATAGGCAGGTTCCTCGCGGCGCACACGCCGCCGGAGAAGCGAGACGAGGCGATCTTCGAGATTGTCAATCAGCTCAATCGCGCCAGCGCTCTCATCACGTCACCGGATGAACGAGAGAAGGTCGCTGAGCTGAACCTCATCGCGGGCAAGCGCGCCAAGGCGTCTACCGCTTATGTCTCGGCACTCAAGTGTCTCAATGCTGGCGCGGAACTCCTGGGTGACGATTGCTGGGAGCGCCGACATGACCTGATCTTCTCCCTGGAGCTGGAACGGGCCGAATGCGAGTTCCTGACCGGCGAACTGGGGGCCGCCGATGAGCGCTTGACCGCGCTGTCGAACCGCACAGCCAATATCATCGAGCGCGCAACGCTCGCGTGCTTGCATATGGGCGTTTGTACGGAGCGTCTTCAGTTCGATCGTGCCGTCGCCGTGGCTCTCGACTACCTCCGGCACGTGGGCATTGAGTTTTCACCACATCCGACAGAAGACGAAGCGCGGCGCGAATACGAGCAGATCTGGTCGCACCTCGGCAGCCGCACGATCGAGGATGTCGCCGATTTGCCACTGATGAGCGACCCAGAGTCGCTCGCGACTATCGACGTTCTGACCAAGGTCAGTGTCCCTGCCTTTCTTACGGATCCGAACCTGGATTGCTTGACCACCTTCAGAGCGGTGAATCTCAGCCTCGAACGAGGCAACTGTGACGCGTCGTGCCTCGCCTATGCCATCTTGGGAAGCGGGATGGCCCGATCCCGATTCCGCTTCGGCGACTGCAAGACAGCATTTCGATTCGGTCAGGTCGGCTTTGAACTCGTCGAACGGCGCGGTTTGAAGCGTTTCCAGGCGCGCACTTATCTATATTTCGCCGCCTTTATCGCACCCTGGATGAAACACGTGCGGACCTGCATCGACCTGGCGCGCCGCGCTTTCGATGTCGCGAACAAGATCGGCGATTTCACGTTTGTAAACAACGCGAACACCACGCTGAGCTCCAGTCTTCTGATCGCGGGCGACCCGCTGAGCGACGTGCAGCGCGAAGCCGAACATAGCCTGGCGTTTGCCCAAAAGACGCAGTCTAGCGGCCATATTGACCTCTTTATCCCTCAGCTTGCACTGATTTGGACGCTTCGCGGTTTGACGCCGAAATTCGGCTGCTTCGATAGCGAACAGATCGAGGAACTCCCGTTCGAACGTCATTTGGCCAGTAACCCGTCTTTGGCGCCCGCGGAGTGCTTTTATTGGATCCGCAAAATGCAGGCGCGCTATTTTGCCGGCGACCACGTGGCAGCGATAGAAGCTTCATCGAAGGCCCAAAGGCTGCTCTGGACCTTAGCCGGCTTTTTTGATGAGGTCGACTATCACTTTTACACCGCAATGTCTCGCGCTGCAGCCTGGGACTCGGTATCAGCCGACGAGCGCCAGCAGCATTTGGAGACTCTGGCGCTTCATCAACGACAACTCGATATCTGGGCCCAGAATTGCCCTGAGAATTTCGAAAATCGTGCTGCATTGGTGGGGGCAGAGATCGCCCGTATCGAAGGCCGTTTGCTCGACGCGGAGCATCTCTATGAAAAGGCCATCCGCTCAGCGCACGCGAATGGCTTTGTACAAAATGAAGCTATTGCCAACGAAGTTGCCGCACGCTTCTATTCAGCTCGCGGGTTCGAGAAGATTGCACATGTATACCTGCGCGACGCCCATTACTGCTATCAGCGGTGGGGGGCCGACGGAAAGGTGCGACAGGTCGAAGAGTTGTTCGCGTACCTCCGGGAAGATGATCCCGTTCCCGGTCCGACGAAAACGATGGGTGCGCCCGTCGAGCATCTCGACCTGGCTACTGTACTCAAGGTCTCGCAGGCTATATCGAGCGAGATTGTTCTGGAAAAACTGATCGACGCGTTGATGCGCACTGCTCTTCAACAGGCCGGCGCGGACCGGGGTGCGTTGCTTCTTTTACAAATGGGTGCCCTAAGGATAGCAGCGGAAGCCACAACCGACGGCAGCGAGATGGCCGTGAGTCTCGATAACCAGCCGGCAGCCAACGCTGACTTGCCGCAGTCCGTGCTTCAATACGTTCAGCGCACTCTAGAGAATGTAATCCTTGACGATGCAACAGTGCAGGCCCCCTACACCACGGATTCCTATATCCGCCAATGCCACCCGCGCTCAGTTCTATGCCTGCCGCTACTCAACCAAGGCAAACTTATAGGTATCCTTTACCTTGAGAATAAGCTGGCGCCTCGCGTTTTCGTTCCTGCGCGCATCGCGGTGCTGAAGCTGCTCGCCTCGCAGGCAGCTATCTCTCTTGAAAATACGTGCTTGTACCGCGATCTGGCGCAACGGGAAGCCAGGATCCGACGTCTCGTCGAAGGCGAAATTATTGGTGTTTTCATCTGGGACTTCGATGGCCGCATTCTTGAGGCCAACGATACCCTCCTTCGGATGGTGGGATATAGTCGCGAGGACCTCGCTCTCGGCCGGTTGAACTGGCGGGACCTCACGCCGCCTGAGTGGCGCAAGGCCGATGAACGCTTCGTGGAAGAGCACAGGAAGACGGGACGCCTAGCACCGATCGAGAAAGAGTACTGCCGCAAAGATGGTACCCGCGTGCCCATCCTGCTGGGTGCCGTGAGCTTCGACGAAGACCAGTCTCAGGGCGTCGCCTTCGTGCTCGATTTGACCGAGCGAAAGCGCGCCGAGGAAGCCACGCGCCGGAGTGAAAAGGAACTGCGCGACGTGCTAGAGCAAGTACCCGGAATGGTGTTTGCAGTCGTCGAGGATGGACGCTATGGACGCTACTCGTACGTTAGCACCCAATGGTACGACTACACGGGTCTATCAGAAGCGGAAACCATCAACGGAGGCTGGCAGAATGCGATTCATTCCGAAGACACCGAACAGCACATGAAAAAGTACAACATTGCGGTCGCAGAGGGGCAGCCATTCGAGAGTGAGGTGAGACTTCGCCGTGCCGCTGATGGCCAATATCGCTGGTTTTTGATCCGCGTCACACCCTTACGGGATGAGGCTGGGAATGTGGTCAAGTGGTATGGATTCATCTCCGATATTGAAGACCGGAAGCGTGCAGAGCAAGAACGCGAGAGATTACGCAAGCTTGAGGCGGAGCTTGCACACATGAACCGCGTAAGCATAATGGGAGAACTAACGGCCTCTATTGCTCATGAAATCAATCAGCCTTTGACCGTTGTTGTGTCGAATGCAAACGCATGCGCCAGGATGTTGAGCACCGCATCGCCGGACCTCGATGAGGTTCGGCTTGCTGTTGGCGATATCGCCGACTACGGGCGCAGGGCTTCGGAGGTTCTTGCGCGCATTCGTGGCCAACTAAAGAAATCTGCGTCGGCGAAATCTTCGCTAAACATTGGTGACGTCATCGTAGAAGTGTTGCCGTTGTTACGCGGTGAACTCGAAAAGCGCCGGACAAAGCTAGATACTCATCTCCAAAGCAACCTGCCGCTAGTGTTGGGAGATCGGATTGAGCTGCAGCAGGTCTTGATCAATCTTCTGATGAATGGGATTGAGTCAATGTCTTCAATTATGGATCGTCCCCGGGTGTTGACAGTTCAGTCGCGGGTTGTCGAATCGGGGGAAGTCGAGGTTGCTGTGCGCGACTGTGGTGTAGGCATTTCCGTGAATCAGATGAGGAGCCTTTTCGATCCTTTCTTTACTACCAAGCCCGGGGGGATGGGGATGGGATTGCCGATCAGCCGTTCCATCATCGAAGCCCACGGAGGAAAGCTGTGGGCTTCCTCGAACGCCAACTGCGGAGCGACGTTCCAATTTACGCTTCCGGCTGCTTGATGGAACGAAAACATGACTGCGCCGAATGAAATGGTTTTCGTGGTTGACGACGATCCCGCCGTTTGCACCGCACTGAAAAGGTTAATTCGGTCGGTCGGAATTGAAGCCCTGACTTTCACATCCGCGGGGGATTTTTTGCGTGCCACTCGACCGGACGTTCCCGGCTGCCTGGTGCTGGATGTTCGTCTACCAGATCTGAGCGGCCTGAATCTTCAAGAGAAGCTCACCGAAGCCAAGATTGATCTGCCCATAGTTTTTATCACTGGCCACGGAGATGTCCCAATGACGGTCCGCGCAATGAAGGGCGGAGCGCTGGAGTTCTTGACCAAGCCCGTCAAAGAACAGGATCTGCTCGAAGCCATTCAACGCGGGATCGAACAGCATCGACGTCAACTAGCGAAGCGTGCAGAGGCTTGCGAGTTGCAGCGCCGTTATGATTCCCTGACTCCGCGCGAACGGGAAGTATTCCCGCTGGTGACCAGCGGATTGCTGAATAAGCAAATCGCGGCGGAATTGGGTGCGAGTGAAAAAACGATAAAGATTCATCGCGCCCAAGTCATGCACAAAATGAAGGCCGAATCGTTGGCTCACCTCGTGCGAATCGCCGAGAGACTCGGCCTTGTTCCCTCTGGGAGTAACGCTCCCTAGCTCCCAGCCTAGAAACCTTCCCGAACATCCGATTGCCGTAGGACCAAGGGCCGATAGCAAAGCGTCGATTGGCTCGATAGCATGAAATGTGACGGCCATCACAAAGTGGAGTGACAAGGAATGGCTGAAGAAAGGAGGACCTCATGGAAAACGTCGACAGATTGTTGTCAATCGAAAATGATGGCGCTGAGGCGCCGAAGGAAATGGTTTTTGTGGTTGACGACGATCCCGCCGTTTGCACTGCACTGAAAAGGCTCATTCGATCGGTCGGAACTGAAGCCCTGACTTTTACATCCGCGGCGGACTTCTTGCGTGCCACTCGACCGGACGTTCCCGGCTGTCTGGTGTTGGATGTTCATCTGCCCGATCTGAGCGGCCTGAGTCTTCAGGAGAAGCTCACCGCGGCCAAGGTCGATCTGCCCATAATCTTTATCACCGGGCATGGAGACATCCCCATGACGGTCCGCGCAATGAAGGGCGGAGCGCTGGAGTTCTTGACCAAGCCGGTCAAAGAACAGGACCTGCTCGAAGCCATCCGACGCGGGATCGAACAGCATCGCCATCAGTTGGCGCAGCGTGCGGAGGCTTGCGAGTTGCAGCGCCGCTATGATCCCCCGACTCCGCGTGAAAGGGAAGCATTTCCCCTGGCCGCGGGGCAGATCGCTAGTGCCACCGACAATGCATCGGCATACCGAGAAATCTCTGAACTCAAAGACAAGCTTGCCCAGGAGAAGCTGTATCTCGAAGAAGGAATCCGCAGCGAGATGAACTTTGAAAACATCATCGGAAACAGCCCCCCGTTGAAATATGTTCTGGAGCTCGTTGAAACGGTCGCTACCAGCGACTCCACAGTCCTGCTGCTGGGGGAGACAGGCACAGGCAAGGAGTTGATCGCTCGCGCCATTCACGACCGCAGCCGGCGCAAAGATCGCACTTTTGTGAAACTGAATTGTGCTGCCATTCCTACCGGCCTGCTGGAGAGCGAACTATTCGGCCATGAAAAAGGAGCTTTCACCGGCGCGATTACGCAAAAAATCGGGCGAATGGAACTGGCCGATCAAGGCACTTTGTTCCTCGACGAAGTGGGAGACATTCCCACCGAAATTCAACCGAAGCTGTTGCGTGCATTACAAGAGCGCGAATTTGAACGACTGGGGAGCACTCACACGCGAAGAGCCAATATTCGGCTCGTCGCAGCAACCAATCGCGATCTCGAGCAGATGATTGCAGCCCGCGAATTCCGAAGTGATTTGTACTACCGCTTGCATGTCTTTCCCATCCGGATCCCTCCTCTGCGGGAACGTAAAGAGGACATCCCGCAACTTGTGAGTTATTTTGTCCAGAAGTTTGCCAGGCAAATGCAGAAGAAGATTGACGCCATTTCCCCAGCGGTTATGAGTGGACTCACGGCTTGGCACTGGCCGGGCAATATCCGTGAGCTGGAGAACTTTATTGAGCGGGCGGTGATCGTGACGCGCAGCAGCTCTTTGGAGGCGCCGCTCGAAGAGCTACATAAATCAAACACGGACCAGGCAACGCATGGCGCAGCGGAGCAAGATCCGGAAGGCATTGCCCGATTTCTGAAAAAAGCCGTGGATGCTCTGAGGCAAAACAAGAGTGTTACTGACAACTGTGCCAATAAGCAGCGGGAAGAGATCGAGCGCGCACTTACCGAAAGCAAGGGACGCGTCGGTGGCGCTACTGGAGCTGCCGCACGTATGGGCATCAATCGCAGCACTCTGATCTCGCGGATAAGAAAGTTCGGCATCTATCCGAAGCAGTATGTCTGATTAGGCGACTGCCCGTTTGTTTTTTTCGCGCTACTAATGTTTTCGGGTCGAACCTGCCTTTCAACAATTTCAACTATTCCACCTCCACGGTATCCGTCTCCTGGTGCAAACACATTGACCTTCCCGCAGCAATCGTTTCCTGCTGGGTGGTGTTGATGATGATCAACAATTCAAACACACAACGCCTCTTGCTTACTCTTCCGCGATGAGGCCTCTTCATTTCGCGGAATTTATCGTTTCCGAGAGCATGACTGCTTTGGCACGGCGATTGCCTCTATTCAACTACGAAAGTTACACATTGCAACTCACAAAGGAGATTTTTCATGGCAACTCAAGTACTTGAGGAAAAGATGTCTGAATTTGGATTTCCGCTGCCGACCGGCGATCCGAGCGTGCTGCCTGCGGGCGCCAAGCTCGAACGTGTGTTTGACGCAGCCTGCTTTCTCACCGAGGGCATCTCAGTGAGCCCCGACGACGGCATGGTCTATTTCTGCGACATCACGTTTACCCCATTGTGCAAGGATCCTTCGGGCAAGTACCCGGGGGCCGGCAACA
>Ga0210384_10004314_pt1 | contig 15962 bp, 17 predicted proteins | sample IncBWH2MmetaG_FD_160574 | JGI IMG/M metagenome (GOLD analysis project Ga0210384, IMG submission 160574) | Forest soil microbial communities from Barre Woods Harvard Forest LTER site, Petersham, Massachusetts, United States - Inc-BW-H-2-M | ecosystem: Environmental > Terrestrial > Soil >...
CAAGACAAGCCGCAGGCTATACGTTCCGTCTTGCATATCGGTGGGAGCAAAAAAGCGCGTCTGCCAGATGTCTTCTCCTGCGAGATACCTCAACTTCTGCACCAGTCCGAATGGGAACAGCGCCACGACAGAGACGATCATTTCATCGGTCTTGACCCTGAGCACGGGATCGCCCGGACGGATGACTCTTGGCCGCAACAGCGCGCGCGGAACCGCGAGAAAAGAGGTATAGGGAGTGACAAACTTATATTTCCGCGCCAGGCGAATGATCTCGTCGATTGTCGCTGCGTCTTCGCCCCCTCGCTGGATCTTTTCGAGCAGGGCATGCACACGCGCGCGCGCCCATAACCTCGGTAACTGCGGATGCTCGAGCGATTCGCGCGGCAAATCCGCCTTCGCGGATAGCTCTATTGGTGCTGCTTCTCTCACACCGCGAACCGTAAACGAAGCGCCCTGCCGCGGATTTTGATATCGCCCTACCCACGCCGCGAGCGAGTTCGCATACGTCGAGTCCTGCAACGGGTACACCGCGTCGATGCCGGCGTCTTGCGGCGTCTCCAGCCGAAGCTGGCCGATCGGGCTCTGCCCGATCTTCGATAGAAACGTGGTCAGCTTGAAATCAATCGGCTCAGTCGACAAAACGTTTTCGAGCAATCCATCCTGGCGCGCGAGCAACTTGAGCAGCGGCAAGTTCGCATCGTCTCCGACTCCAAAGATGTAGGTCTTCGGCCGCTGTGCCTCTGGAAGCTGCTTCCAACTTGCCTCATACAGCGCGGCAATCTTTCCGTTCTGGATCGGCCCGCGGGTAGCGCCTCCGTCGCTCAACAATACGAGATAAGGACTCCCTAAATGTGCCGCCGTAAACTGCTGCAAGCCCGCGTCGAGCGTTTTCTGAATGTCCGTTCCGCCGCGAAGCCTGCTCCCACGCACGAAATCGAGCGCCCGCTGAATCGCCGCTCCATCGGCCGCGATCGGCGCCGGTTGAAATATCTGCGTCTGGCTATTGAAGAGAATCAAATTAAACGTGTCTGTCGTATGCAAGGAACGGAACAAGGTGTCGAGCGCCTGATAACTTCGCTCGAGTTTTTCCCACTGCATCGACAAAGAGGTATCGAACAGGATGACCACGTTCTTGGCCGGAGCCGGGGTCTGCGCAGCAGCCGCTCCCGCGACCGCAGACTTTCGACCATTGCCGAGCAGGGCTTCCACGGCAAAAAACCCCGGCTCGTTGGTACTTCGAACGGGGGCCGTCTCCGTCGGCGATGGCTGGCCGCCGACGGGATTCCGATACGCAAGAACTTGTAGCGTGTCGCTGCCCGCTCGGTCCATCTCGTACGTGGTCACAAAATCCTCGGTAAGGTTTACGTTCTGCCCCTCGAAGTGTCCTTTTACCAGGTGCGGAGTGTTCTGCTCGATCTGAAGAGGAAACGTTTTTGCCGAAGCGAGAAAATTGGATATTGCGTGCGCCGACCGCAACTCGAAATTGATGCGCAAATATCGCGCCGCCTGCGCCTGGTAAGCATCCGGCCGCAGCGGAATCGCGAAATACGACTTCCAATCCTCGACCGGGATGGATTCGTGGTATTCGAATTCGAGTCGTTTTGTCCCGTACGCAGGGATCGGCACAATTCGCGCGCTGAATATCGCGCTGCGTTTCGCCTCTTCCGCTCCGCGCTCTCCCATTTGCAATAATCCCGGGTCGATCGATTGCTGCTTGAGCTGGTTGTATATCTCTTCGGCGCGCTTGCGCTCCAGAATCACCGCTGGGATGCGCGTCGGCCCATCCCACACGGCGAAATCGGACACCGTGGCCCGGCTCGGCAGCGCGAAAACGTAATTCCCTTCCTGAATTTCGTTCGTGTGATTCGAGAAAATCTGCCGCACAAAAACCTGCGCGTCGCCATTGTCGATGCGAATGGTGATTTCCATTTCCTCGAGTGAAAGAATCTTTGGATCGGGTTGCGCCTTGTCGCGCGGAATCAAAACGCCGCCGTCCGCGAACACTGTGGCAGGCGTGAGAACGAGCAGGGCGGCGATGCCGAATAGTTTTCTCATGGATGAAGCTTCTGTTCCTCGATGCGAACCAATCCATTGTCGGTCCCGACGTAGATCTGCCCTTTGCTCGCTGCGACCGCGGTCACATTCAACGAAGGCAGTCCCTCGCTCAGTACCGTCCAGCGGGACGTCTCGCGGTCGTAGACATACAAACCCTTTCCGAGTGATCCCGCGAACACATGACGCGGCGTCACCAGCATCGCGTTGGGATTTACTTCGAACGGCGCCGTCGCTATTTCGAACATGTGAAAGCGCCCCGAACGATCCATCCCTAGAATTCCCGCGCCGTACGTTCCGACCATCCATTCGTCACCAACCGCGACGACGGCCGTGATCCAGTTGTGCTTCAGGCCGGAGCTCCCCGCCGTGTAATTCGTTTGCACCGCTTCTTTCTCAATGACGGACAAGCCACCTAAAGTGCCGGCCATCAACTCGTCTCCAACGACCCCCAGCGCGTATACGTGGTTGTTCACCAGGCCGTGAAACGCGTACATACTGCGAGCTCCATTCGAATCGAGGAACGTCAATCCCGCTGGCGTTGCCACAGCCAATCCATCCCGATAAAGCGCCACGTCCGTCACATGGTCCGCAATCAATCCGTCGGCGCGCGTCAAAACTTGCTCCTGGCCGCCGGAAGCGTTGAAGCGCACCAATCCATTGGCGGTGGCGACTTCCACGATCCCCGCTTTCGCATCCGACAAAATGCGATTGACGCAAAAAACGTGCTCGTTCTCCACATGCGTCGTTCTTCCGCTGTCCAGTTGCAGAATGTCCAGTCCCCGGTCGAAATAACCAACCCACAATCGCCCGCTGTTATCCGCCGCGAGCGCGGAGATGTTCCGATCGCTCAGCGTGGCTGCGCCCGGCTGCAGCACGCGTTGCCACCCGAGTCCGCGCCCGTGCATTCGATACAGCGCATCGCGCGCGAGGACATACACGTTTTCGCCGGACTGGAAAAATTGCCGCACTTCAGACAATTCCGTGTTGCCTCGTCCGTCGAAACTCGATCTGCGGCCAGCCAGAGGGACCGTGATGACCCCTTGGTCTTCGGAGCCAACAAACAACTGCGCGCCGTTCGAATACAACGAAGTCACCAGCACTCCCGGCGCAACGACGTGGGAAAACCGGCCTTGGTCGAATACGGCAACGCCCAGTGCCGTTCCCACATAAGTCTTATCCCCATCTATCGCGATTGCCTGCACCTGCCTGTCCGGCAAGCCCTGCTCTTCACCAAACGACTCCGTCGCGCCCGCGTGCCAGTGAAAAACTCCTTGCGCCAGCGTGCCGACCCACAGGTCGGACTCCGTGCCGGCAAATGCAGTGACATACAAATCGCTTAGCGTAAGATGCAGGGGTGAAATCTGCTTTCCGTCGTAGACCAACACGCCACGCTTCTTTGTGCCAATCAGGAGGTGACCCGTCGCCACGGGCAGGATGGAGGTGATTGCGCGAAGATCGGGATCTTGAGGAACAATTTGGCGGAAGGTTCGGCCGTTGTACGCGAGCAGGCCGTCCTGTGCGGTCGCCACCACAAGTTCCGGCTCACCAGAGTCGGCAAGCACCGCCGGTGCGGCGGCCACAAGAGGTGACGACGGCAGGTCGCGCCCCGCGACGAACTGCTTCAGCAAATTCCCATTCAAATCGTATTCGGAAAGCCCGGCGGGTCCAGCCAGATAAAGATGTTCTTGGAATTGCGCGGCCTGGAGGTAGACGGCCGGAGCGCTGAAGGATTCCAAATCTACGTTGACCGGTGCGGTATAAGGTCGTGCGACAAAACGGATTTGCTGCTCGGCGCGAACTTCTTCCCGGGAAGATTGCAGCGCGCGCGAAGCACGCCATCCGACGAAAAGTGCTATCAGCAGAAGTAGTGCAAGTCCTGCCGCTCCGATCGACCGCCATGACACACGCAAACGCCGGCCCATACTTCACTCAGGTCGAGCTTCGATTGACGTACCCTGACGACGCACCTAAACACATAGCAGATTCATCGCCACGCGTAATTCCCTGAATTCCAATGGATTTCCAGGATTGCACGCTGCTTTCGCTGCGTGGGATCGCACACACTGTGTTGGGCGTGACATATGCTTCACGCGTCGCGACGGCTTTAGCCGTGTACCGGTGGAATCGCCGGAGGCGACTTACCTTGTGACGGCGCCTGACGGCAAACAAACCCGCCTCAAATCGATTTAATAAAGGGTTTTCCTGCGGCCGGCGAGGCGGTAGAATCGCCACGCCGGGGAGGACTTCAAGATGATTAAGCGTGGCTTGGTGCCAATTGCTTCGAGATTGATTTTCCGCGCATGGTTTTTCGTGGCGGGGGCATTGTTTTTTTTCACCGGCGCGCCAGTCCGCGCCCAACAAAAGCTCTCTCCCAAATGGGAGGAGCTCACCGCGGCCGATTTTCGTTCTGCCATTCAGCAGTCCAAGGGAACTTGCCTCCTCCCCTTCGGGATCCTTGAAAAGCACGGGCCGCATCTCCCGCTCGGCACCGATCTTCTCAACGTTCGCTTCGTCTCCCTCCATGCCGTCGAGCAGGAATACGCCCTGGTCTTCCCGGAATACTATTTCGGCCAAATTTTCGAGGCCAAGCACGAACCCGGAACGATCGCCTACAGCATGGAACTTCAACTGAAACTCTTGCAGGAAACCACCGACGAAATGGCGCGCAACGGCTGCAAGAAAATCCTTATCGTCAACGGCCACGGCGGCAACGAGCACCTGCTGCCGTTTTTCGCCCAGGCGCAGCTCGATAAGCCGCACGACTACGTCGTCTACGTCCTCGACGGCTCACGAAGCCGTCCGGGCGGCCCGGCGAAGAAGTCCACCATCGCTGACATGCACGCGGGCGAAAACGAAACCTCCAACACACTCGTCTCGCACCCGGATCTGGTTCACCAGGACCGGGCGGCCAGCGAATCCGGCGCGGACCAGAAGCGCCAGAAGCTCCCGGAAAATCTCTACACCGGAATCTGGTGGTACGCGAAGTTTCCTGACCACTATTCCGGCGACGGCTCCGTGGCCACAAAAGAGCTCGGCCAGTGGAACATGGACGGCTGGATCGCCGCCATCGTCGAGTCCATCCGCGCCTCCAAGGCCGACGACGCCAGCCTGAAGCTCCAGAACGAGTTCTACGAAAAAAGCCGCCATCCCCTCGACACCCGGCCGTGATTAGGGCCGCGTGGTCCCATCTTCAACCTGGGGACTTCGCTTTCTTCGAGGGTTTCGACTTGCCAGAACCGTTGAGGGCGACCGCTTGGCGAACGAGCGCCTTGAAGGCGGACTCGTCAACTTCTTCTCCTTCGTGGATGTCAATCGCGCGGCGAGTGTTTCCGTCGAGACTCGAGTTGAAGAGACGCGCCGGATCCTTCAGAGACGCGCCCTTGGCGAATGTAAGCTTCACCACATTCTTGTAGGATTCGCCGGTGCAGAGGATGCCGTCGTGCGACCAAACCGGAGTGCCCATCCACTTCCACTCCTCGACGACGTCCGGGTCTGCTTCCTTGATGAGCTTGCGCATTCCGCTGAGGGTTTCCCCGCGCCAGTCCCCGAGTTCGGCGATTCTTTTCGAGATAAGCTCCGATGCCGGCTGGCCTTGGTTCGCGCCCGATTTTTTCATGTCCTCATCCTGAAAGTTCCGGTGGCTAGCTTTTATTGACAACCTCAATATCGTGGCCGTCAGGATCAAGCACCCAGGTCGCATAATAGCCCGGATAGTATTCGAGACGAGCTCGAGGTGATTCCTTACTCTTTCCTCCAGCTGCTAAAGCGGCCTTGTAGAATGCATCCACTTCGGAGTGGTCTTTCGCTACAAATCCGACGTGAACGGCCTGCGGATCGGGTTTCCCTTCTTTGAGCCAGAAAAAATATCTCTTGCCATCACCAAAGCCTTTCAAGTCCGGGTGTCCGTCTTTGCCTTCGTAGTCCATAAAGGCTGTGATCCCAAGTGGCTTCAAAGCCTTGGCATAGAAAGCGACGGAACGCTTGAAGTCACTGACTGTGAGAATCACGTGGTCTATCATAATTTTCCTCGGAATTTCCGACTTGGACTCCAAGCTCGCGTATCCTAGCTCCCCCTCGTCCCTAGACTCAAGAATTTTACGACCACAGCAGCCCCCAACCACATAGATGGACCGTTTCCGTAGGGGGGGTGTACCCCCCCCTCGTTGGGGCGACAAGAGTCCGGCAACAATATGAAGAAAAAAGGGATAGAGGGCGTTTTCCGTCGAAAAACAACGGGGCTCCAACGGGGCCTCAACGGGACGACAACGGCGCATGAGGATGGCCACAGAGGCACCGAGGCACAGAGCCGTAACAGAGTGACCCCTCGACTCCGCTCGGGACAGGCGAGTGGCCCCTCGTTGAATACACTCGGGGTAAACGAGATAAAAACCGGAATCGGAGCGAGAGGGCGGAGTCCCCACCCCCCGGTTTTTTTGTAAGTGTTGCTTCTAAAAGACTTAGAGTTTCTGTAAGTCTTTTGGAATGAACACTTCCAGACGATCCGGCAAGTATCCCTTGTAGACAAGTAGGGTGAAAAATGGCACATTTGGGGTGTATCGAAGAAAAGTATTCACCGCTGGCACATTTGGCTTCGATTGTATGCCCATGGTGGATGAACCCGGGAGATGTGATTTTGGGAATGCTATCCTTCGCGCTTGATGTTGGCGGCGACGAATCTAGACCCGTCTATACGGTGGCTGGATTCGGGTCTAGCGAACAAGATTGGCGCTCTTTCAGCGAACTATGGAGCGAGCGATTGCGCCAAGAAGGAATAACTTACTTTCGCGCCGTAGAAGCGGCACATTTCCGCGAACAGTTCCAACCATTTCACGATAGGCCCGACCGCGAGGTTTGGCGGAAGCGATTATTTGAGGATTTGATGGATATTCTCAAACGCCACGTTTACCGGAAGTTTGGGTGTTCCATAATCAATGATGCGCTCAAGAAGATGGACGATGATGTGACGGAGGAATTTTCGCTGAGTGCTTATAGTCTCGCGGGAAGAACTACTGAAAAAACAATACGCCAGTGGATTCTTTCGGAGTGGACTAAGACGACTCCGGTTGTGATTGTTTTTGAGGCGGGTGACAAGGGAATTGGAAAATTGCAGAAACGCTTGACGGAAGATGGCTGTTTTCCGCCCACGTTTCGACCCAAGAAAGATACTCCGGGCAAGGACGGGATAATCGAGTATGGCTATGTACCCTTGCAGGCAGCGGATTGGTTGGCGTATGAGTTGTCAATTGCGGTGCGACAGATCGACGCTGGCGAAGTGGAAGAGATAGCCCAACTGAGATGGCCCATGCAGCAGTTTCACAGCACACTTGGGGAACCCGGAGTATACGGAACGGAGAATATTAAAGAATTAGAAATGAATCTCAAGACCACACAAGAAATACTCAAATGGGAAAAATCTGCGGGCCTTGACCATCTTAGAGCAAAGCGTAGAAGGGCAGCGTCAGGATAACTTTACTTGCGCCATTTTATTCTTGCCCACCGCACTAGATAGTAGACAGCAAACACTGGCAATCCGAATCCGAGAGATTGAGCGAGCCAACCTCCAACATCGCCGTGAGAAAGCATTCCTATTCTAGAAAGCGAAAACAGGATGACTACCAGCCAGATTACAAATATAAATCTCATGGGTTTCACTCAGTCAGTGTGACCTTATGAATCGCACAGCCTCGGGAATCGCTCGCCAGAGTTGCACAAGCAACGAGACCAGAAGTATGAGCACCCCTACAACACCAATGCGTCGTTCTAAATGCCCACCAAAGCAGAAGCGCCAAATGGATTTGAAAAATCCTGTGTCCTGAACTTCCGTGACCTTGAATCCGCATTGCTCACAGAAGGCAGGTGGTGTGAGCTGCGCCAGTTTCGTTTTGCACTGAGGGCAAATGATGTCCACGGCTCATCTCCTAAAAATCCTCTACCCAAATGGGATAAATATTCAGTTTAGCTGATTGCTGTTGACGCCCACCGTGCCGTATGCGTATATAATTACATGGCGAGCTGGGTCAGACAACGCGCAGAGCAAGTCCAGAAGGAAGATGAGCGGCGTAGACAAGAACGCGAATGGACTATTGCGCGAGAAAGAATAATTGCCCGGAAAATACGTCCGCTCTGGGAGCAGTTTGTCGCTTGTGTCGAGCAGGACGTAAATGAAATCAACAAGGAATTCTCGTTTGATCCCGGTCGCAAAGCGGAATTTTCAACATCCGATAACCCCCCACAAATAAGAGTCCACAAAAGCCACTATCCTGCGATTCGCTTGAACGTAATACTTGATGAACCTAGCCAGCGCATTGCAGTTTTGTATGAGATAACTCTACATTCCGATGCTTCCACGCAGGAGGAGCACGGAGGTGGCTTTGCATTTGACCTGGATGATAAAGGCGACCTTTATCTCACTAGGAAGGGTCAACCAGTGACGTGTTCTGAAGCGTCTCAGTTTCTGTTAGAACGCATTATATCCCCAGTTAAACATTTATGACGCGAACGCGAAAACTGAAACCGCGCAAGGAATCCAAAAAGAAAATGCATCCCTTAACGCGGGATGCATTCCACGGCCTCCTGAATCGGGCGATTAAGACGCCAGTTCAGAAACCCGCGACAAAATAGCTCGGAACTGCTGATTGCCTTCATGTCTCCGGTTGTATCGGAAAGTGTATTCGTCGAGATAGGTCTCCAAGTAGTACGGCGAAACGGAGTGATAGACGCCGCCGATTCCCCTCTTAACTAGGCTCCAGAATCCCTCCACGCTGTTTGTGTGAATGTCGCCGCGAACGTAGATTCCGTCAGCATGCTTGATTGTCCGATGCCGATAGTTCAGGTGCTTGCCGTCGGTCGCGCAAGAATCCAATCCGGTTGTAGGCGCTCAGTTCATCGGTATATATCACGCTGCCCGGAGTGACATGCTTCTTGACCAATCCAGTGAGGCTCTTGGCTGTAACGTCTGGAACGACACGCGCCACGACTTTGCCGCCACGCTGGACAATCGCCACAACGGGAGTCTTTGTCAGGTCTCCACGCATCGGACGGCCACGGCCATACTTCCGTACTCCGCCGCAATAAGTTTCGTCTACCTCGACCGTCGGCCCCTCCAATTGCAAATCACCGTCCGACATGAGGGAGCGAATCTGCTTGAACATTCTCCAAGCAGTTTTGTAGGTAACTCCGGTCTCGCGTTGAATCTGCTTTGCGGAAATGCCGCAACGTGTGGAACCCATTAGGAAAGCGGCATAGAACCACAGCCGCAGTGAAGTAGTGGACTTCTGGAAGATTGTTCCAGCCAGAGGATAGATGTGATTACCGCAGACTTGGCAAGCATACGCAGTGCGGCCAGTGACGCGGTGATGCTTGCGCTCAACCTTGCAGTTCTCGCATTCAGTGATGCCGCCTGGATACCGCCGCTCTTTGATATAGTCGAGGCACGCGGCATCGTTCGGGAACTCTTTGTTGAAGTCCTTAACGGTGTAGCGAAGATGCTTGGGAATATGCTGTTTGACTTTCATAATGAAGAAAGTCTAGCAGAACCCATACTTGTTGTCAAGGGATACTTACCGACGATCCTGTAAGTGTTGCTTCTAAAGGAGTTAGAAGGAGTGACCCCTCGACTCCGCTCGGGACACGCGAGCGGTAAGGTGAGCAAAAGAGTGGAGGAGGAGAAAGCCTGGAGAGCGACACACCGATGTGATTTGGGTAGACCTCGCGTTCGTAGGGGCGAATGCCCTGCGCGGAGGACGACCAAACCATAAAACATATTAGCGTAGAATGGTTTTACTGTCAAGGGAATTGTTGTAGTGGTATCGTTCGAATGAGATGAGACGCCGTAAGTGAAGCGGCGGAAAGAGTTTATAGCAAGAGTGGGTGGTGAGTAGTGAGTAGTGAGTAGTGAGTCGTGGGTAGTGGGTAGAGAATGGTGGATAGCTCCGCACCTTTGGAAACCACAATCCCCACCGTTCATCCCGCAAGAGCGGCGGGATGCGGCGGAGGTGCAAGAAACAAACCCGCAAGGATCCCGACCGGGTCGGGACAGGTGGGCCTTCCAAAGGCGTATTTCGGAATTAAGGGGCGGCCAGCCGCCATACGATCTGCGCGGAAAGCCATCGTCTGGTATGATTGTCCGAAGAGCGGTGACCCACGATGAAACGTCAAGAACATGTAACCGAAGTTGAAGAAGCGGCTATTCGAATTCGTGTCGAAAGCCTGAAAAACGGTCGCTACTTAGCCACCAGCCCGGACGTACCCGGACTGGTAGCCGAAGGCCGGAGCATCTCCGAAACCGTCGAGATCGCGCAAGGGGTTGCCCGTAAAATTGTAGAGTCCTGCCGCGAGCACGGCGACCCGCTTCCACCTGTGTTCCGCAGCAAGCGCCGCGCCAACCGTGAATTCCGTATCCCCGTCGCTGTCTCCTGATGGGACGCTTATCTGGATTTTCTTACCGCGAAGTTGTGCGCCGCCTACGCACTTTCGGTTTTCAGTTCGACCGTCAAGGCCCCGGCAGTCACGAGATCTGGCGCCATTCACAATCAGGAAGAAAGGTCACCATCCCTCATCACACCGGAGACCTCGCGGAGGGCACACTCCGAGCGATCCTTCGCGAGGCAGGTATTGATGTGCAGTCTTTTCTGAGGGCCTGACCTGCCCCTCCGACCCGGGGAGCGCCTTGACTCTTATCGAGGGCCACCCAAAGTCGTTTGGGGTTACCGTATATCCTTAAGATGACCAACACTTTAGAGATGATCGATTCGACGAGTGAACCAGGGTCAAGGAGATTACCATGAAGATTATTGCCGTCCGGCGAGCCGTTATCGGGCTGCTGACTTTGAGTCTGCCCTTTCCGGGATTGTCAGCTGCCCAGTCTACTCAAGATCCGGTACACGGAATAAGTCAAACGGATAGTGCAGCTCCCGGCGTCCATGACTTCGATTTCTTAGTAGGCCATTGGCGAGTTCAACATCGAAAGCTGAAAGCGCGGCTCGCCAACAATCACGAGTGGATTGAATTCGAAGGCACGTTGTATAGCCAGCCGCTGATGGGGGGTTACAGCAATGTCGACGACCTCGTACTCAATGTGCCGGGCGCTCCCTATCGTGGGGTCGCTCTGCGCTCCTTCGACCCGAAGTCTCAGCAATGGTCAATCTGGTGGCTCGATAGCCGCACCCCCCTAGGTCCGCTGGACCCGCCGATGAGAGGGGGCTTCAAGAACGGTGTGGGCACTTTCTTTGGTGATGATACGCTCAACGGAAAGCCAGTTCGGGCGCGCTTCATCTGGTCCGACATCACCCCCACGTCTTGTCACTGGGAGCAGGCTTACTCGCCAGACGGCGGCAAGACTTGGGAGACCAATTGGGTACAGGACATTCGAAGGGCGCCTTAGATCTGCGAGGCCGCGCGGCGGCGACGAACGCCGCTTGACCGTCACCGATCGGGCGCTTCGTTGTTTTCGATATAAGCCATAATCGATGCAGGTTGATCGCTACCATCAAAAACCCAGGTACAAAAGCGTACCTGGGGCACCCGGCTAGAGCGGGTTCGATGTGAAACAAAAAAATCTGCGGTGATCGTAGAAAGTAAGAAGCCACGCCGTCACGAACGGGTCCGGTAGACCGCACTGAGCGAACGCATATCGAAATTTTCCTCCTCCAATTGTCTGCAGATTCCCGGCTAGGAAGTCCGTTACATCTTTTAACTCAGCCGCATTTCTTGGCTGGTCTTCAATCGAGACGAACTTGAAGGGCACGAATTCCGGTAGGCGCATTCCAATTCCGTGATAGAAAAGACCTCTAACAATGCGGCGCAGAACAATCTCGATACGCTCACGATCAATTAGGAAACCACCAGGGCCGGGTCGGTATCTTTGCATCAAGTACGATCTCCAGCCGACCTTGTTGGGCCTAGTCAGGCGATAAATCGAGTCCAGCGAATCGGCGTTCTCGGTCGGAAATCTATTTCGATCAAGACCGAGTTTCAACATAAAATTGAAGTGTTCATCTTCCATCGAGGCTCCGTTGTTGCAAAAGAAACAACTCGGAACCGTGATTAAGTCGGTCGGGCGAGGTCTTCCGAAGAGACTTTGAGGCGGGACATGGTCGCGCGTTAGCTCGCGCCACTCGCCACAGTAGGCGCAGTATCCCATTTCGGGTTTGCGTTCCCGGCTCACGCTTTGATTATAACGCTCTCTGATACCTCTCGGACATAACGGGGAAGTGATCTATACTTCCGGCCTGTCGGCGAGAGACCGATGGCAAATCCCTCGGACTTCCCTTCAAGATGGTTCCGCACTGTTTGCAAGTATTGTGGAGCAGGAATTTGGGTACGGTTCCTTCCGAACGTCCACGCCTACCGTTATCAAGACGAAGAGTGCCCCGTCTGCCGAGAGCCGATTTCGCTGCACGTACGCGGAGAGATTGTCGAAATAAGAGTAACTAGTGACACGGACCGCGCAGAGTAGGCACGCTCCCGGCTCTATCTCTTCTTGATGAGGCCCACTTCCGCGAGAGCCTTCAGCAGACTTTCGTTATTCGCGGGATTGGGAGACGAGGCGTACTTCTCTGCGGCATCATTGAGTCGCGCGTATCGCTCGGCTAGAAGCACGCGCTCTGGCGTTGGTGCGTCCGGTAGCACCTCAAAATGGGATGGTGGAAGATACAAAGTCTCCTCAGCGACGTGAATTTGATAGCTGCGTTCCGACTCAGGTAATTCCTTGTCACCTCGACGGTATCCGACGATGGTCCCAACGGTTGTGATCTTTACCGCAGCGCCTTTTTTTAGTTCCATTTGAAGCTCCTATCGATGACCACCCAAGGCCGTTTTTCGGAATTAAGGCGTGGCCACCCGCCTGACTGAAACGACCGGTAAATCCTTAAAGAAAGATGCTAGCGAAAAGCAGCCCCACCCTTGTATGAACCAAACCCGCAAGGATGGGCCACCCAAAGGCGTTAAGGAGCGGCCACCCGCCGGGTAGTGTCCTAACTTGGGTTTCTGTTCTCCTCTTGGTGTTCGTATCGGCTAATCAGAAAGTTTCTGCTACTCAGATCATAGATAGCTTCGCATTCAATTCTTGTTATATTGCCAAAAATGATGTCCCTACAGCGAATAAAACCCCAAATCTTGAATTGAACCGTGCCTACCAATACAGCAGCCAAACCAGTTGCGGTGAGTGCATTGTCCAGACGTCCGAAGGTAATTCTAAACTCCTGATCGGCTCCAATGGCCACAGGTATTTCATTTATTGGCTCGCTAGGTTGGGTTTGTTACTCTTGGATTCCCATAATCAGGCCGTGAGTAAATCGCTCTGCCCGAGTGCGCCCGAAATTCTTAACGACCATCGTAATGCGCGTATCTGGTTGCAGCGGCTGTTGCGGGTTAGTGAGAGCCACATTGTTTTGCGGAACCGAAAAGATAAATCCCTGAATGTGAACGTCGGCCACTTCAGTAAGACGCAAGGCCCTATCCGCAATGTCGGTTTGTTGCCGAATAGCTCTCAAGGTGCAAATGGCGATGATTATTCCGCCGATTCCGACAACGCACAAAACGGTATTCGGGAGATTTTCAGGTGCAAGTAGACGTGCGAAATAGCCCTTAGACTCACTCTTGGCCCTATCGTCTTGTGTATTGGTTGCTTCCTGCTTTACTACAATGACCGTATTAGAAGAGGGCGGTTCTGGACTTGGCTTTTTCGTGCCTTGGGCGTGGCTTTCATCTCGGTTGGCTGGGGAGCTTTGCCCTTGCCCTGGTAGTACCTGAATGTATGTAAAGAGCAAAATGACAACGACGGCTCTTTTCATAGTGTAAACACTGTACCACGACAATATCTATTGACTTTAAATTGGGACACTATCCGATTCCGAAAGACGCCGTCGCCAGGTACCCCACACGCAGCAGCTTGCCTGCTGCAAGCAGGGCAGGCGTGGGAGTGAACACTTCTCAAGACGTGGTTTTAGCTACGACGCGTCATGGCAAAGGGCACCCGCCCCCTCGCCTCCGGCAAGCTCCGCCCTGCTTTGCTGGAAAATGGAAAATAGAAAATGGAATAAGGAAAAGAGAAAATCCCCACTCATGCTGAGCATGAATGGGGCACCCGAGAAAGTTTTCTTGCGCGATTACCTTTTCGGCTGTGCCGCCGGGGGCTGTTCGCTCGTTGGGGGAACAATGTTCTTGAGCCGCATGTAGGTGACAAGGTTGCGGTTTTTGCTCCGCGCGTATTAGCGCGCTTCATCCGCCGTGATACAATCCTTTCATGGGAGTCATTATCAAAGACCCGGATATTCTTGGCGGAACTCCTGTGTTTCGTGGAACGCGGGTCCCAATCCAAGCTCTCTTCGATTATCTGGAAGGCGGAGAGACGCTCGAAGAGTTTCTCGTGGGGTTTCCCACCGTTTCGCGTGAAGCCGCTGTCGCCGCACTCGAGGAAGCAAAACACCTGCTACTCGCGCGCCCGTAAATGCGCATCTTGATCGACGAATGTATCGACGAGCGATTTCGCAATGCGCTGGCCGGTCACGACTGCCAAACAGCCCGTTACGCCCGATTAGCAGGACTTAGGAACGGCGACCTTCTCAGGGCCGCAGAGGCAGCCAAATTCGACGTCTTGCTTACTGTGGATCAAGGTATCGAATACCAGCAAAACCTAACCGCCAAGAAGATTGCAATTGTTATACTCCGTGCGAAATCGAACCGCCTGAAAGACTTGTTGTCACTCGTGCCCGCCTGTCTCGCCCGCATCAAATCCATTCAACCAGGTCAGATCGTAAGGATCGCAACCGAGCCTGGGTAGAGAGTGCCCCACTCATGCTGAGCATGAATGGGGCACCCGAGAAAGTTTTTTTGTGCAATTACTTTTTCTGCTGTGCCGGTGGAGCTTGTTCGCTCGTTGGGGGAACAATGTTCTTGAGCCGCATGTAGGTGACAAGATTGCCGTAGTGTTCCATGTCGTGCGCGTTGTTAATGTTGAGCACGCCGAATTTGGGCATGTCCATGCCGAACAGCTTCACCGTTTGTATGCCGGACGCATCGGTCATACTGTCATAAGCCTTGTCACAGTAGGCGAGCGAATCCTTTAGCGCGGCAACGAGATCGGCTTTCGAGGTCTTGGTCTGCTCGATTTTGAGGCCGGGATTGTTCTCTCCTAGAGCCATCGAACAAAAGTTGTTTTGCGCGTCGGCAAGATGCCCCACAATCTGGCCGTAGCTGCGGACGGAGTCCGTGGGCTTGAAGTTGTAATTCTCTTCGGGCATTTTTTCGGCGGAACTGACGAGGATGGTCTTCATCCTTGTATAGAAGATTTTATTGTACGCGCTGAACGGATTGGGATTGGCTGGTGAAGCCTGTTCTCCCTTGCTGTTCGAGGACCCCTGCGGAGTTTTGGAATCCTGCGCGAAAGCCGCCGTGGACACCAGGAACAGCACCCCTACTGACGCCATAACATGGAATTTCATTTCATTCTCCTAACCGTGCGGATTTGGCGCCGACACCTCGGGCGCTGCTCTACTATACGCTGTTGGGTCCCGTTTCATTTCAGGCGAAGGTAAGAATCCGCGAGGCGTGGCGGTTTGGTACGATCCGGAGACGGCTACCGATTACTTCCGGTTTGCCGACGAAACACCCCGAAGGTGCCAAGAACGGAGCTTTCGCGCGTGGCGGTCAAGCGTCGGCTCCTAGGGCCGCGGGCACTCGCATAGGGACAATAAAGTTGCTGGCGAGAAGATAGGCGAACAGGTGTCCGAGAGGGGGTGCGCGACGGAGCTGCGCGGCAGAAACCCAGCCGTTCGTTTCACTCCATTCCCAGCCGGTAGCTGAAACACTCTTCAACCATTCCTGCAGATCCGTGGCGGTCATGGGATAAGCGTATATGCGCACGTTTTGTGCGAAGAGGCGCCCGAGGGCCTCCAGACGGCTGCCTT
>Ga0210384_10004315_pt1 | contig 15954 bp, 15 predicted proteins | sample IncBWH2MmetaG_FD_160574 | JGI IMG/M metagenome (GOLD analysis project Ga0210384, IMG submission 160574) | Forest soil microbial communities from Barre Woods Harvard Forest LTER site, Petersham, Massachusetts, United States - Inc-BW-H-2-M | ecosystem: Environmental > Terrestrial > Soil >...
AACAGGAGGAGCGCGAAAGGGTGTTGGCTGCGATCCGCGCGCCGCAGTTCCCTCTCCAGCGTGTTCATGAATTCCCGGTAATTCGCGAGATTCGTTAGCGCGTCGTGCGTGGCCTGATAACGGATTTGCTCCTCGCTCTTCTTACGCTCGGTGACGTCCAGGCCCACGCCGATGCATCCGATGATTTCTCCGGCTCTCCCGCGCAGTGGCTCCAGGTGCACGTCCATTATTTGGCCGTTCCGCCAGTACTCGAATCGCGAGGGTTTGCCTTGCAGAGCCTCATGGTGCTCTGCAATGGGCGTCGCCCTCGGATCAAGGCAATTCGTGTATTCGGATACCGTCTTTCCCACAAGCTCTCCCGGGCCGATCTTCGATCCCAGGAACCCCGGCCCCCAGTTCGACGTAATGCGCAAGTCCAGGTCCGTGGTCCATAGCACCACCGGCATCTGCTCGATTAGCATCCTCAACTGCACCTCTGCCGCGGTATCCGTTCCGTCCGTGGCCGCCCGGCGGTTAAGTCCGCGCCCTCGCTCCAGAATGCCTGTAATCTTGCCATCGGGGCTGCGGATGCCCATTCGTTTCACATTCACGCAGATTCGTGAGCCGTCCTTATGTAACCTCTCGATTGTTTTCGAACTATTTGCTTCGCTTTGCGCTGCGTCGCCCAGGATTGTTTCGCGGACTGCCGCTCGGCATACAGGCAGTAGCCGTGTCAGCGCCTCGCCAACCATCTCCTCGGCCGAGTAGCCATACAACTGTTCCGCTCCACGGCTCCACGCCTCGACGATGCCGTCGAGGCTCAGTATGAGAAGAGCGTCTTCCGCGGTTTCCAGCAGTGTAGCGAGCAAATCCTCAGGACGCGTGTTTTGCGGCATGCTGTTCCGATCGATTTTCGGAACGGAGAGGTCGTTCTCGACAGGTTAGGTTTGTTTCCCGCAGGCGAGAGGGTCAAGCCTTTTCGGGTGATTCGCCCGCCCACGGCTGCTTCGGAGCAGGTAGTAACCGCTGCGAATGCTTTCGCAGTGGAATTCTTCCCAATTTATCAGTCCCGCTCTTAGGTGCAATGGGCCAGACGTACTATCGTGTGCAAGAAATAACCATTCGGCCTGTGAGCGAGTCAGCGAGCTAAACGACCACCTAGGAGCAGGTTTACAGTTGCAACTGAGTTGCAATAGATATAGGACTAAGTTAGTCTTATATGGCTGTTTCCAGCTCTATACCGGGAGATTTCATGTTTTTTTGTCAGCGCTTCCCATTCCTCGTGCCGCCACTCTTTTTTCTCTGGATTCTTCTTGCTCCCGCTCTCGCGAACGCCCAGGAAAGTCCCTACTTCGTCGTCTACAATCACTATCTGGAGGAACCCGGGACTCTGGAAATCGAGTACTTCTCCACCGTCGGCACCCAGCGGGCCGGCAATAACTTCCACGCTTTCTGGACCGAGTTCGAATACGGCGCTACGGCCTGGTGGACCACTGAGCTCTACTTGGAGGGCCAGACCACCTTCAACGACAGCACGGTTTTCACGGGATGGCGCTGGGAAAATCGCATTCGGCCCTTGAAGCGCGAACACTTCATCAATCCCGTCCTCTACTTCGAATACGAAAACAAAAGTGGTGCGGACAAAATCCTCAAAGAAGTGGAAGGCCATGACGTGGAGTCTGATTTTCTTGCTCCCAACGCGGCCGCTCGCAAGGAACACAAACACGAAATCGAGTTGAAACTGATTCTTTCGAGCACCATAAAGGGATGGAATTTCACCGAAAACACTATCGCCGCCAAGAACCTTTCGAACAACCCCTGGGAATTTGGCTACGTGCTCGGAGCCAGTCGTCCGCTCGCTTTAAAAGCTTCCGCGCACCGCTGCAATTTCTGCCGGGAACATTTCATCGCCGGGCTCGAAATGTACGGAGGTCTCGGCGACCGCCACAATTTTGGTTTGCGCGACACCTCGCATTACCTTGCGCCGGGGATCGCCTGGAACCTTCCGTCCGACTGGACCCTGCGTTTCTCACCTGGATTCGGACTGAACAGCGACAGTCACCGCTTACTTTTCCGCTGGGGCGTGTCTCGCGAAATCTCTGGCTTTGGGGAGATGGTGAGCCGCCTGTTCGGGGGCCGCCGGTGAGGAATTGCATTGTCACTCTTGCCGCCATACTGTTGCTCTTGTGCGCCTCCCGCTCTTTCTCTCAGAGCAGCGTTTCTTCCGCGTCGAAATCTGCGAATAATCGCCTCCGGACTATGGAGAACTGACAAAAGCGCCCGGCAAAGCCCGCGATAGACGCAATCCTCTCGAGTACGATCCCCAAGCCGTTGCCGCGGGAAGGAATCTATTTGAACAACATTGTGCGCAGTGTCACGGCGAGGCAGCGGAAGGCAGGAAGAAGGCTCCCACTCTCCGCGCGGCTGAAGTTCAAGAAGCTTCGCCCGGCGCTATATTCTGGATTTTGACGAACGGCGTGGTACGCCGCGGCATGCCCGTGTGGTCAAAACTCCCGGAGCCGCAGCGCTGGCAACTCGTCAGCTATATCAAATCACTTGGTGTTCCCGCCGTAAACGAAAGGCTTCATGGCCAGGACGGATCCAGGGTCACGGCGCAGTCTTTGCCGCTTCGTTGAGGATCATTGCCAGGCGTGTGCCGGCCTTCGCGATGCGCTCTTCCACAACCGGACCCGCCTTTTCCTGATACGCCGCACCCGCCGTGATGTGCTGGCGCAGCAGCCGGTCACCGATGTTGTTGTCGTCCGCGCAACTGCGAACTTCCATCGGAGGTTCGATGGCAATCTTTGGCGTCAGCTCGCCGTAGACTGTGCTTTCTCCGTATTCGTGGCTTTCCCAGGCCCAGTCCTCGATGTGGATCCCCGCCTTCTGCCAGCTCTCGATTTGCGCCGCGAAAATCTCTCCAAGTGTCTCCGCGTATTCGGCCGGATCGGCGCCTTCCATGTCCCGCTCAGGAATAGCCGTGTCCCACAAGGCGTGCAGGTTTGGCGAGTACCCCTGATCCTGCTGGCGCGCCTTGCGCCGCAAATAATTCACCGGCACGCAGTTTCCCCCTTCGTCGTCATTCGTAACGGCGTGCAATGGCTGGTGCAGATCGCCGACGAAGTGAATGATGTAGCGGAGCGCCTCGGCTCTTTTCGCGGGATCCCCATTCTTGTTCTTCAGAATGGCCAGCTCGTCTTCGATGGCCTTCGTCACGCACCCGTCTTTCCCGCAGAAGTCGCTCAGGGGCGCGCGTTTCGCTCCGCGCGGAATGTCGATGTAATGCCAGGGGCCGTTTTTTGCCTGACTGCGAATATCGTCCGGCCAGGTGGAAGAATCCGCCATAGCATCGCGAACCGCATTGCCGCAATATCGTTTCAGCGCCGGATCGATGGGATTCCCGGCTAGCAAGGCTTGCACCATCTGTTTCGCTTCCGGCGTCAATTGTTTTTCCGCAATCAGTGCCACCGTCTGGTGGCCCTTGCAGCCCCAAGCCTGCGCCGCAGGCGCGCCGGCTGACCCTGCGAGTACGAAAAACGCCCATCCGAAAAGTATCAACCTCTTCATCGTGACCTCCCTGCGTGCACGGTCGAATAGTGCGCTGAAATTGTGAGAATGTTGTGAATGTTTCCCGAACCTGTAGAAATTCGGCCGTCTCCAGAAGTGATGGTGTCCTACGCGCTCAGCCAGCGTCCGATGGGTTTCAACGATTCGGTGTGATCGCAAATCACCCGCAGCGTCGCCGTGATCGGTATGGCCAGCAAAAGTCCCATCCCGCCCCACACCCAGCCCCAGAAGAGCAGCGCGATGGTGATGGCCACTGCATTCAACCGCACGCGGCGCCCCACCAATTGCGGCGCAACCAGATTCAGCGCCAGAAAATGCGTGGTCATGAGCACCGCCGCAATCAACACGAATTGACTTATCGTTCTCCATTTTGCCAGCGCGATAAGAAACGCCGGCAGCCACGCCAGCACCGCTCCGATGTACGGCACCATGTTCAATAATCCCGACGCGATTCCCGTCAGGATCGGGTAATCCAGTCCCAGCATCCAGAAGAACGCGCTGCTTACCGCGATGACCAGCAGCGTGACCACGCTCATCCCCACCAGATAGTCGCGCAGCACGTCACGCAAATCTTCCAGCGTCTCTTTTACTTGCGTCCGCCGCGCCACGGGAAACAGTTGCAGCGTGCCGTGCCACACCTCGCGCTTTTCCGCCAGCATGAAGAACACCAGAAATGGCACGAAGGTGATTTCAAGGATCAGCGCGTATAAAGATCCGATGCTTCGCAGGATCAGCGCGTGCACGATGTTGGTTTCGGCGCTCTTTACTTCCGCCGCTTGGTTGGCGGTGTTTGCCCCGGGAGCGATCTCCGAGTCGATGCCCCTGATTTTCGTTTCCACCGCGCCTGCGGCTTGCCGCACCACCGCCGAATACTTCGGCCAGTTGGCTGCAAAATCCGACGTCCGTGCCCACAGGCCATACCCCCCAGCGGCCACCACCGCGATCAATACCAGCACCATCACGGTCGCTCCCAGCGTGCGGGGCAAACGCATTTGTTCCAGGAGTTCCACCGCGGGATCCAGAAAATAGGCCAGCAAAATCGACAGCAGCAGCGTGATGACCACGCCCGCTGCGTAGTAGCAGAACAGCAGGATAACCGCCGCGGAAATCACTCGCAGAGTGAATGTCCATCCGGCGATTCGAACAATCGATGGCGATGTATCCGTTTCTTGCATGCCCTATTCCCTGCCCATCACGGTAACACACTCCTGCGCGTTGGCTGGAAACGCCTTGACGCTTGTTTCGGTCTGTAAACGTCATCCAGTTGCAACAGAACCCGTGCTGCCCCTATTTGTAACTCTTCCAAACACTGGAGTTCTGTTCATCAAGGCGGCGAGTCCCCGTGTGTTAAACTCGTTTTGGGTCGTCTTCCCGGAGACTGACCGCACACTTTTCATGCCCAAAGAACTCTTCGGAACGGATGGGGTCCGTGGTGTTCCCGGAACTCCTCCGCTCGACGACGCCACGCTTTATGCGATCGGCCGTTCTCTCGGCGCTTATTTGCGCCGCGACACTTCGCAACCTCACGCCCTCATCGGCATGGACACGCGAGAGTCCGGGCCTCATATCGCCGCCCTTCTCGCCGCGGGCCTTGCGCAAGCCGGTGTTTCCGTCGCCTTCGCCGGGGTCATCACCACTCCGGGGGTCGCCTGCCTCGTGCGTCAGAACGATTTTCAGGCCGGCGTGGTTATCTCCGCTTCGCACAATCCTTATCACGACAACGGCGTCAAGCTCTTCTCGCACGCCGGAATGAAATTTCCTGATTCTGTCGAGGAAGCTCTCGAAGCCGATATCTTCAAGCATCGCGGTGAGCCTGCACCACGAAACGCAAAACCTCTCGTCGCCGACGAATCGCTCGACGCCAAGTATCTCGCCTTTCTCCGCAGCCGCCTCATTCCCGGTGCAAAGCTCGCGGGCCTGCGCATCGTTCTCGATTGCGCCAACGGCGCCGCGTACAAGCTCGGCCCGGAGCTTTTCCGCTCGCTGGGCGCGCAAGTCATTGCCATCGGCGCTTCGCCCGACGGCCGCAACATCAACGCCGATTGCGGTTCGCTCCACCTCGCTGGCTTGCAAAAACGCGTCGTCGCCGAGAGCGCCGGGATGGGCGTCGCTTTCGATGGTGACGCTGACCGCGCCCTCTTCGTCTGCGGGTCGGGGAAGATCGTGAATGGCGATGGCATTTTGCTGGCGGCGGCGCGCTTTCTCAAATCGCGGAACAAGCTTGCCGGCAACCGTGTTGTCGCTACTTCCATGTCCAATCTCGGTCTCGAGCGCGCTCTCGCCCGTGAGGACATTTCGTTGGCTCGCGCCAACGTCGGCGACCGCTACGTTCTCGAAGAAATGATTCGTAGCGGCAACGTGCTCGGCGGCGAGCAGTCCGGCCACATTATCTTTCTCGAGGATTCTCCCGCCGGCGACGGTCTTCTCACCGCAATTAAAATAGCTTCACTCGTCTCTCTGCACGGCCGCCTCGAATCGCTCATCGAAGGATTCAAGGACTATCCCCAGACCATCCTCAACGTCAAAGTCCGTTCGAAGCCTCCACTCGAATCTCTTCCCGAAGTTTCTCGCGCCCTTGCCGAGGCGCAATCCTCGCTCGGCGAAAACGGCCGCATCGTTCTGCGTTACTCCGGCACCGAACCTCTGGCACGCGTCATGGTCGAAGCCGAACACGATGCCGACGTCCAGCGCTTCAGCCAATCCCTCGCCGCCGCCCTCCGCTCCTCCATCGGCGCATAGCTTGCGGCAGACTTCGTTGCAAACTCATAGTTCTAGGCCTCCTCATAGCTCCTAGAGTGTTGAGGGCCGTCTCTATCCCAAAGAACGTATCGGGAAGCTTGCCTATCTGTGAGAATTTGTAGATTTAGATCGCTTCCCTCGGCCTATCCGTCACAGAATGCGGTCTAAACGCCGTGCTTTCAACTGTCTGCTGTTCAAGCGCATTTCTGGTGGTAGCTGGCCCATGGTTTGCATGGATACCGTATCAACATAAGAGATTGGCTTCCCGGGGTGGCCGGACCGAACCTCGACTCGGTACCCGGTTTGGGGCGTCAATTGAGAAAAAAGGGGGCTTGCACCAGCCCCCTTTTTCATTTTCAGCGTGGTTAGCCAGGGATACCCGCGAGCGGCGAGCCAAGGTGCCTTTTTGTCCGGCACTCTTTGAACCAATGAAGCCCTTTCATGGTAGCTTGACCCACTGCGGCAAGAATCCCGTCTAGTTTGTTTCCCTGCAAAATCCACTCCGTGATTTTCGGCGCCTCAGAAAAACAGGATCGTGCGGTTCAATCCTTTTTAAGCCCTCCGGCTGCGTCAAAAAGAGGCGGCGCAAAAAAAAATGAGCGGCCGGTGGGGGGACCGGCCGCTCGGGCGTGGGGATGAGGGTAGATGCAATCAGAAACTGGCACGGCTTTCCTTGCGCGCGCTGCCCTCGCGAGCAGCAACGCGAAAAACAGGAGCAAACAACACGCGATCGTTTCGCTCGCTCCGGAGGCCGGCCCAATTCCCGACTACAGCTTCGATTTTGCGTTCCGCCGCCATCGGCGTCGATAGACCACTCGGCCCATGCCACCCGGTACTCGGCGGGTACCGCGCTTCCTTCCAAGAACCATGCTAAGCAGCATGACTCGGTGGTTTCTGTTTCAAGTGAGCGGCTTCGCGCTGCTCGCCCAAATAATACGGTGCGGCCACGGTAAAGATTCGGTTGTTGCCCCTGGCCAGCAGGAGCCACTGCAGCAGCCGGGCGCGCTGATTGTGCAGGAAATATTCATACCAGTGGTCTTCGACGAGCTCGGGAACGACCACCACGATGCGCCGGTCGGGATGTTTTTCCGACAGCGCGAGGACGTACTGAACAATGGGAACGACCACGAAACGGTAAGGCGACGGCAGCGTGACGAGCTTCGGCGGAGCCGCTCCCGCGGCGCGGAAAGGTTCGAGGACATAACGATCCCAGTCCTCGTGCAGAAGTTCGGAATGTTCTCCGGGCTCGACGTGGACGGCGATGATTTCCGGAGAGAGCCGCGACGCGAATTCGATGCCCTGTTTGCAGATGCGGCTCCAGCGGTCCATGGGAACAACCGCGATGGGCGGCGTGCTCAAGATGGCGGGAGTGACAGGAGCGGCGCACGACGTAGCCATTCGTATCGAGTGATAGTGGCGGCGGACCGAGGTGAAAAAAACAATCAAGAACGGAATGAAGAGGATCGTGATCCACGCGCCTTCCACGAATTTTGCAATCAGCACCACGATCACGGTAACGCCGGTGACCGAGCCCCCGAGGCCATTGACCAGGGCGCTTTTGACCCAGTGCGGCCCGCGGTTTTTTCGCCAGTGCATGACCATGCCGAACTGTGAGAGCGTGAACGCGAGAAACGCGCCCACGGCGTAGAGCGGGATCAAGCGGTCAGTCACGCCGCCAAAGAGGACGAGCAAAGCGCACGTCAGCACGGCCAGAACGATAATTCCCGAGGTATATACGAGCCGCCTACCGCGCGTAACAAACGTGTGTGGCAGGTAATTGTTTTGCGCGATGGCTCGGCACAAGCGGGGAAAATCGGCGAACGCCGTGTTGGCCGAGAGAGACAGCACAAAGAGAATCGATGCGATCGTCAAGTAATAGAAAATTCCTCTGCCGAAGACCGCGGCGATGAGCATGGAGAGAATGCTCTGATAGCCTGGCTGGCCAGGAGCTGTGGCCACAATGCCGTAGATTTTCACCAGGTACGAAATTCCGGCAAGGAGCACGGCCAGGACGAGAATAATCACCGTGAGGGTGCGCTGCGCGTTCTTGACGGCCGGCTCCCGGAAAGCTTTCACGCCGTTGCTGACCGCTTCGACACCAGTGAGCGCTGTGCATCCGCTGGCAAAAACTTTCAGCAGCAGCCAGAAAGTTACTGCCGCGGTGATGGGGGGCGGGTGCGGAAGAGGCGCGACGGGAAGGGGATGTCCGCCGGCAAGGACCACGTGCAGTAATCCCCCAGCAATCGTAATCAGCAGCGTGCCGACGAAGAGATAGGTGGGCAGCATGAAAGCGATTCCCGCTTCGCGCACGCCCCGTAAATTAAGAATCGTGACGATAACGAGTATCCCGACGCACAAAGAAACCGTGCGCGGCTGCAAGGAGGGCACGGCCGAGACGAGCGCTCCGACTCCCGCGGAGATTCCCACCGCGGCGGTGAGGATGTAGTCGGTGAGCAAAGCGGCTGCAGCCAGCAGGCCGGAAAAAGTTCCCAGGTTGAATCGCGCGACAGTGTAGGAGCCCCCGCCGGTGGGATAGGCCGCGATGGTTTGGCGATAGGAAAAGTAGACGATAAGGAGAAGCGTGATGATGGCCGCGCTGATGGGAATGATGTACTGCACCCCAAGAATCCCGAGAGGGATAAGCAGACTGAGGGCGGCCTCCGGGCCGTAGGCGGCGGAGCTGAGCGCGTCGAGGCCGAAGATGGGGATCCCCTCCGCGGGGCCGATCTGTTCGGCGCGTTCATCGGTGGTCTTGATGGGCTTGCCAACGATGAGATCGAGAATGTTCATGAACCATCCCAACCGGGAAACCAGAAAGGGCCGGTTCCGGCGAATCCATTTGCAACGAGTCGGACGGTAAAGTCAACCAAGGGGACGGCCACAGAGACACGAAGGCACCGAGAAAAAACACGGCCGTAGAACAATATGGAATGAGGGAGATGGGCGGGGCGGAGGAATGGCTTGACAGGGGGGAGGGCGGGGGCATATCGTCAGCGCACATAGGCCGGCGCGTTAGTTGGGACCCCGGCGCGAGCCCCATTTTCCAGGTTGCCCACAGATAGAACGCCGCATCCCCGCACCCTGCGCAAACCCTGCGAATTGAGCGACGAGGAGCGAGCTTCGACGGTATTGCGCCGCGCGGCCTGCCGGTCAGTTCAAGGAGAAAGAATAATGTTGAAACGGATAGCGGGCCTACTTGTGGTTGTGTTGGCAGTGATGTGTGTACCGGCGGCTCTTTCCCAGATGGAACCGACGCCGATCGTGTACACGTTTGTGAGCCAGTTCCAAGTTCCGCGGGCGAACTGGGCGGCTTACTCAGAGGATACTGAGAAGACGTTCGTTCCCGTTGCAGAAAAGTTGACGGCCGACGGAACGATTGTTAGCTGGTCCACCTTTGAGCAAGTCGTGCATACACCGGATGGATATACGCACGGCGCGGCGTGGTCGTCAAACACCATCTCCGGGCTGATGAAGGTGCTCGACGAAATTCGCAAGGCCGGTCCGCGGCCGGGCCAGATCGCGGCTACGAAGCACGAAGACTACTTGATGCAGTCCTCGATGTACCATGCGGGCAGCGGAACACCGACGTATCTGCGCGTGGTTTGCCAGTCGGTGAAGGCTGACAAGCCCGGCGAGTACGTTGCGGCGCTCAAGAAGTACCTTGTGCCGACCTTTGATGATCAGGTCAAGAAGGGCGCGGCTACGTTCTACGGCCTCGACGAGCAGTACGTAAACAATATGGCGCCTTCGGTGCGGTGCCTCGTCATCGACTACCCCAACGCTGAAGGCATGGACAAGTGGGCTACCGCCGTCAACGCAACGCTGGGCAAGATGAGCCAGGCGGAGCGCGACGCTCTCTTTGGCAGCGTGGTGGCCGACAGCCGGCGCGACATCATGGCGCGTATCACGCACGCCGGCCATAAATAACTGATTCCTCTCTCGTAGGTGTCAACTGGAGGGCCGCTCTTCCGTTGGTGGGGAGAGTTGTGTCTGAGGACGACACGGACGTTCCCGAAGCCGGAAATTACATTAAACATTAACAGCCCACAGAACTAGCAGGAGCTGCGCGTCCGGGACGTCGCCATTCTCCTCAGGACAGAAATCCCTCGTGGGTAGCAAGAGAGATCCCTCGACTCTCTTCGGTCGCTGCAGGACAGATTTCCTCATTGGAAATCTGGTTAACAATAAGACCTCCCTCCCCCCGGGTTTTTTGTAAGTGTTGCATCTAAAGGAGTTAGACTTGCTGTAAGTGGTTTAGAATCAACACTTGTGGGCGGTCACGTAAGTGTTGCATCTAAAGAAGTTGTCTGCTCCAAAATGGCGCAAACTGCGGTTTGTTGCGTAAGTGTTGCGGGTAGAGGACTTAGGCCGAAAAGCAGGCTCCAGAAAGCAAAAACGCCAGCAAGGGTGCTGGCGCTCTACGTCCTCGAGACTCATTATTACCCAACCGATACTGTACACTGGAAGGTATTTCTTTGTCAAGGAAAAAGCCAAGAAACCTGGGGATGGAGCGGCGGATTGGCGGAGGGAAAGTCAAAAGCCGCACGCTTTTCCCGCAGAATCATCCGGGACGCAAGAAGCGCGGATAAAGCAAAACCCAAGGGGCTGCGGCACCCAGCAGAGCGCAGAGTCAGCGATAGACTTCTCCGCGATGTCCGACGCGAAGAACGAGAATGAGCAGCCGTTTGTCCTCGATCTTGCAGATGAGCCTGTAATCACCCACGCGGTATTTCCAGAACTCTCCAAGCTTGGAGCCTCGCAAAGCCTGACCAATGCTGCGTGGGTTATTCAGTGGGGCGAGACGTTCGTGAAGGAACTTCAGAATGCGCCTGCTCTCCTGTGGGTCGAGCTTGCCCAGTTCGCGGTCGACCTGGGCGGAGAGTTCAATTCTCATGTGTGACCGCGAAGCGGTCAACCCTCCAGGCCATGCCGCTTCAGAGCATCCTCAAGAGGAACGGTCTGCTCGTCGCCGCTACGGATGCGCTCCAGGGTGTGCTCGGCCAGATAGAGGTCCTCGAGGTCGTCGAGATGTTCGAGGATGGCCTCGCGAACGTAGAAGGTCTTAGTGCGGCCTGTGCGGCGGGCGAGTTTTTCGAGGCGTTTTTCGATAGATTCTGGGAGGCGAATAGCCAGCATGGGAACCTCGCTATACAAGTATAGCACAGCAAACGACTTTAACACCCCGACCAGGTCGGGGCAGGCCGCCGGGCACAGAGAGGAGAGCACCCTTCGACGAGGCTCAGGGCAGGCTGCGAGCGCGGAGAAAAGGGTCGGCAGTAGACAGTCGCCTTTAGTCTGTTGCACAGCAGCGTAATACAGCGTATTGTTTCGTCTTATGAGGGCCGTATTATGAGGGTCTTACCGTGAGTACGCTAAAGACAATCAGTTTTCGGATTCCGTCCGATACCGTGGAGTCGCTGGATGAGCTGGCCGAAAGCATGGATCGCGATCGCAGCCACGTGCTGAACGAGGCGGTGGAACATTATCTGCGACTCAATGAGTATCACATCAAATTGATCAAAAAGGGCTTGCGCGCGGCCGAACGAGGGGACTTCGTGCCGGACGCGGAGATGAAAAAGCTGATCGCCAGAATGCGGCGAGCAAAGTAGCGTACTGCGATGCGCGTGCGCTGGACGACTCCTGCGCGTGAACAGTTCGTTGGCGCGTACGAATATATCGCCGAGGAAAATGGTGCGGCGGCGGCTTGGACTGCCGATCAAATATGGGAAAGTACGCAACTGCTTGCCCATCACCCGATGGCGGGGAGGGTGGGGCGGGTGGCGGGTACACGCGAGCTGGTCATTACGGGCACGCCTTTCCTGGTCGCTTACCGGATAGAAAAGAACGAGGTCCGAATTCTCGCAGTTCTTCACGCAGCCCGCGAATGGCCTGAAGAATTTTAAACCCAGGCACCGTTGATGCTCAGGGCTTTGGGGATTCTTCGTCCTCTTTGTAGATAACGTGGCCTTCGTGGTCGCATTTCCTTCTCTCTTCGAGGGTTGTTGGTGTTGGCTTTTCGCCGGCGGGAACGGATGCACAGCGCATAAGATTTTCAAAGCCAGGCGCCGAAAAAACGAAGTCCATGCTGACGGTCTCGTTGCCGACGGGCTTTATACTCACCCAGGTGTAGGCGGGAATGAACACCATGCCACCGGCATGGAGGTCGCGCTCCTGGCCGCCGAGGTGGACGTGAACGGTGCCACTGTGGATGGCGACAATTTCATCCTGGCCCAGATGTTTGTGGAGCGATATCTCGTCGCCGGGATTCAGGTCTTCTGTTCCAAAGACGAGGTGGTGGGAGCCGTTGTTTTGAGGACTGACTTTGAGCATGAATCCTCCCGGAGGAGGATCGCGCCAAACGCGGGCTTCGCCTTCGTTTTTCTCGAGCAGCAATGGCTTGGCGGCGGTTTCCGCGGCGGAGGCAGAAACGGGCTGAGTTCGCGTCTGGGGAATAGAGATGGATACGAGCGCCACGCTCGCGAGGGCAAAGGCTTTGCCAATTCGTGTCGAGTTCAAGAGGCACCTCGTTTTGGAAGAATCCAGGGCGACTGACGGTTATGCCTGGAACAGCGCGCTGACAGAATCTACACTCCCTTGTCGGGGAGTCAATAGCAGGCGACACTGCAGAAGCTCAGTTCAAGCGTGGCGGGTATAACGATGGACATATATCGCCAGACGTAGTATGCTTGGCGTGTGATTCAGAGCTTTGCGTCGAAGGAAACCGAGGAGCTTTTTCACTATCAACATTCCGAGCGCTTCCGAGCCTTCGAGCGAGTCGCGTTGCGGAAGCTATTGCAATTGCATGCTGCGACGGAACTGCACATCCTGGCATCGCCTCCGGGGAACCAACTGGAAGCTTTGCGAGGCGACCGGAAGGGGCAGCACTCGATACGGATAAACGATCAATGGAGAATCTGTTTCGTATGGCGCGTAGGAAATTGTTATGACGTGGAAATTGTCGACTATCACTTTTAGTTCAGGGTTTGCAAGTACAAACTCTGAAACCCGGAGAGGACAAAGAAGATGGGCAAAGCAGAGGGGTTGATGGCGCCGGTGCATCCGGGGGAAATCCTGCGAGAGGATTTCATGAAGCCGCTGGGCTTGTCGGTCAACAAGCTGGCGCTGGAGTTGCATGTGCCGGCGACGCGCATTGGGGAGATTGTGCACGAGCGGCGGCGGATTACGGCGGAAACGGCGCTGCGGCTGGCGCGGTACTTCAAGACTAACCCGGAGTTCTGGCTGAACCTGCAGAATTTTTACGATTTGGAAGTGACCAGGCGGTCCGGAAAAGTGTCGGAAATTGAACGGCAGGTGCAGCCTGTGGGTGCTGTTGAGAGCTGAAAGAGTTGCTCGCGTAGACTGAGTGCCGTTTTGGTGGTCAAGCAAGGAAATAACAGTTGATGGTGAAGCTGTCCAAACACCGTGTGCTCATATCCGGGGTCGTTTCGCCGCTGGCGGCCATTTTTTTGTATGCAGTGGTTTCTCAGGCACTCCTCCGGGCCAGCGCCGACCCCGAAAAGAATTGGCTCTCTCGTCTCGCTATCGCGACGCTGGCCATGACCGTGCCGTTTGTCTGTACGCTGGTCCTCGCCATAAAGGACCGCCGCCGGCAGGCACTTTCGCTAGCCGGGAAAATAGGTCTCACCCTCGCGACTCTCTCGCTGGGTCTCGCATGGAGCCCGGTGAGCGACGGCATCACCCGGTCGAAGCAGTCCCGAAACCAGGCGATGCAGGATGTGGCCGCACCGCTCTTTGAAACGCTGGACTTGTTCGGGAACTCCCAGCGCCTGCGAGATCAGCGGGGCAAGGTCGTGCTCGTCAATATTTGGGCGACCTGGTGCGGGCCGTGCCGGAACGAAATGCCGAAGCTCGACCGGCTATACCGAGAGCGAAAAGATCAAGGATTCATTGTGTTCGGGCTGTCGGATGAGGACGTCGATGTGCAGCAGAAGTATTTGAAAGAGGTCCCGGTGAGTTACCCGCTGCTCACGCTCCGTGGACAAGTCCCGAACATCTATCGCGACATCGCGCGGTACCCGGCGATTTTTCTCATCGATCGCCAGGGACGACTGCAGCCCGCGCCAAGCCCCGAGCAGCCATTCGAGAAAGTCGAGGCGGCCGTCGATGGCCTGCTCAAACAGGGGCTCTGATTAGGCGTCCACGTCGGTCCAGGTTGAGCATACGTTCTGGGGGATTTACAAAAGCCGATACGAGCCGTTGCCGAGGAAGGTGAGGAGGCCCACGTCACGGAGGACCTGGAGTTGCTGGCGGATTTTGTCGCGGCCATAAGGGCCCTAACTTAGTGTTGGCGAAAATCTTCGAGGGTAAAATCCGCATCCTTCAAAATCTTGAGCAACAGTCCCTTCGGAAGATCACCGGCGTGAACGGGAATTACGAGAGTCTTGCGCGTGGGATGTTCCAGGATCAGATGCGAACCGGCCTGGCGGGCTTTGCGATACCCCTGACGGAGAAGAAAACGGATGAGTTCGCGAGAGGAAACCATTCAATCCAGGGCGAGGGTGACGGTCTCGGCGTAAACGGTGCGGGTTGCCGGGACGGGTTTGCCCTTTTTTCGGCAGTGTTCGATGTAAAGACGCATCGCTTCCAAAATACTCTTCTTGGCTTGCTCGATGGACTTTCCGAGACCATAAACACCCGGAAAATCGTCGCTGTAGGCGTAGTAGCGTTTGCCATCGCGCTCGACGGTAATGGGATAGCTGTAGAGAGTCATTCTGGAGTTAAGTTTACCATGATGCCGCTGGAAGCGGCGGACGGCATGGTGGCAGGGTAAACGCAGGAGCTAAACCAGGCGATAGGAGCCCCTCGGCTGCGCTCGGGGTAAACCGGAGCCGAGGAAGGTGAGGAGGCCGAGGTCGCTTTCCAAGAAATCGGTGGTTAACAATAACCATCCCCCACCCCCCTGTTTTTTGTAAGTGTTGCATCTAAACAGGTTAGCTATCCCGTAAGTCCTTTAGATGCAACACTTGTGGGGTGCTGCGTAAGTGTTGCATCTAAAGAAGTTGCTTGCTCGAAAATGGAGCGACATGCGGTTTGTTGTGTAAGTGTTGCGGATAGAGGACTTAGGCCGAAAAGCTAGCTTTCGAAAGCAAAAACGCCAGCAAGGGTGCTGGCGACTCGGGGCTTAAGATGGTTTATTACCCAAGCGATACTATACGTCAGCGAAATACTCTTTGTCAAGGAGAAAAGCCAAAAACCTGGGGATGGAGCGGCGGATTGGCGGAGGGAAAGTCAAAAGCCGCACGCTTTTCCCGCAGAATCATCCGGGACGCAAAAAGCGCGGATAAAGCAAAACCCAAGGGGCTGCTGTTGAAAGTTCAAAGGTTCAAGGAAAGAGAAAAAGGATAACGCGGAGACGCAGAGGACGCTGAGGAAACGCAGAGAAAGAAGGGCGGCACCCGGCGGGATCACTTGAGGACGACGCCTTGCTGAGCGGCCATGTCCCGTATGGCTTTTTCGATGGCGGGGGCATCGTCGACTCCAGAATCTTTGTTGCGCATGACATAGAATTCGACTTTCTTGCCATTCTTAAGCTTGAATTGAAAACCGTTCATCGCTATGAATCTCTTTCTCTCGATAGAAGCCAACTCAGTGATTTGGAAGTCGACCGGGGGAGGGTCAACGTGGACGGAGGCGTTACCCAAAGTCAAA
>Ga0210384_10004317_pt1 | contig 15952 bp, 10 predicted proteins | sample IncBWH2MmetaG_FD_160574 | JGI IMG/M metagenome (GOLD analysis project Ga0210384, IMG submission 160574) | Forest soil microbial communities from Barre Woods Harvard Forest LTER site, Petersham, Massachusetts, United States - Inc-BW-H-2-M | ecosystem: Environmental > Terrestrial > Soil >...
CGTCTTCAATTGCGGCGCAAAACGTAGTCCCTTGCTCGTGGCCTTGATGATCAACAGCCGGTGATCGCGGGGATCATTCCTGCGCGAAACAAACCCGCTCGCTTCGAGCCGGTCGACAAACCGCGTGATCTTGCCTTTGTCTCTGCCCATGGCCTTGGCGAGCTTTCCGGCCGAAGTCTCTCCATCTTCGGCACAATGCACGAGCACGGCCGCTTCCTGCGCGGTCATCCCGAATTTGCTAAAACAACGATCAAACGCTGTTTGTAGTCGGATGCTGGTACGAAAGAGCCGTGAAATGGAGAGTTCCGCCTGCCACTCTCGCACGCCGGCATACTTCCGCTCAGACTTCTGCGCTGGGACAAGGGGATTCCTAAGGAATCCCCCATCCTTCCCGCTCTCCGTTGTTCCTGCCATCGGTTTGGCCGTCACGACTTATCGAGTCAGTGGATTAACCTGCTGCTCGCTCCAATACTTCTAGAAGTGGAAGCCTAGTTCGACGGTTTCGCTGCGCGGACTGACATAGTGTGTGCCGCTGAATGTGGAAAAGAAGTTATACAGCGCGGTCTTATTCATCAGATTGATAACCGTGAAGCGCAAGCTCCATTTGTAACGGTCGCCGTGAAAGAGGTCGTCCTGGCCCACGCTGGCGTCAAACAGGCTGCGCGGGGCAATGCGCTGCGGATTGTGATCGTCGTTTTCCTTTCCGGGCGCTGGTATCTTGATGAGTGTTGATCCAAATGTGGCCGCAGGACAAGAAACAAGGGCAGGTCCCGTGGGGCTTGGAGCAGCAGGCTGGCCGTTGCAGGTGAGCCCGGCCTGAAACTCTTGGTCAGCAGTCAGCGGCAATCCGGTGAGATTGTTAATCAGCAGCACGGTCGGGACTCCATTGACGGTAGCTGTCGAAAAACCACACGTGGCAGTCGGCGCGAAGCACGGCACCGCCCCGGCCACCAGCCCATTGTCATATCTCCAGTTAAACCCGACCCACGGCCCGCGCTTCCAAGGCTGGTATTGCAGGTGCGTCGTTTGATTGAATTTCTCGTCGTGATCGATGCGGAAGACGCCAGGCGCGGGCAAAAAGGGTACGCCGCCGACTTGCAGAGGAAAGTAGCGTGCGGCAACGCCCGATAGGACCACGAGTCCCGTGAAACCGTGGAAGTTCGGCACGCTCACGCGCACCGCGTATCCCGGAATTTTCGAGTTGTGCCAGGCAATCGGGAACGCGAGGGGTGAGGCCGCCACCACACCAAAGTCGAAGGCGTTGTGTGTGTACTTCCAGAGGTACTCGGCGTCGACCACGAGAAACTTCCCGAAGGCTTGTTCCAGGCCCGCGTGGAATTCATTGCGCCAGCCTGGATGAATCAAACCCGATACGCAGGGGGTATTCGGGGGAGGCACCAGGACCGCGATCACTGGAATGCTGCATCCGCTATTGGCAATCGCTATATTTTCGTTGAACGGGGTTTCCATGGTTCGCGCGTAAGACAGGCGAAGCACGGTGCTGCTGGGCTTGATGTTGTAAGCAACTCCAACTCGAGGCTCCGCTTGGCGGTCGCTGACGTACCCGTTGTAGAGATCCCCGCGAATGCCAAGGTTGAAGGACCAGTTTCCCTTGGTGATCGTGTCTTGTACGTAGAGAGAGGTTTCCTTCACGTCGGTGTGACCGTGAAACAAGGATGGCTTTCCGCCTTGCGTCAGGTCCACCGTTGCCAGCGTTTGGCAAGGACCGACTTCGTTTGGCTGTAAGGCATTCCCGCAGTTAAGAAATGTACCGGGGTTGGCTGGGTTCGGAATGGGGTTGCCATTCGCATCCAGTTGATTAAATAACCCCGAGAAACCCGGATCGACGGTGGCCAGGGTGTCGTTCTCTGTGAGAAACCAGTGCTGAAACGTGATTCCTGCCTTTATGTTGTGGATCCCCTTTACGTAAGAGATGTCCGAGCGCACACCCACATTGGTAAGCTTCCGGTCTTGCCCGATTGTCTGAGCCTGCAGCCCCGGAGAAAAATCCGCAAACGGATCCCCGCTCGGGTAGAAGTTGAATTGGTCTTTTCGCATGAAACCGCCGAGCGTGAGCACAGCCTTTGAGCTGATCAGGTGCGTCCAGGTCGGCGCGACGTTGTAGGTCTTGATCTGCGAGCGCTGATCGGTGGGGCCCAATGGGGCGCCGTTCACAGGGTTGACGGCCACGCCGGCCAAATTGCACATAAATCCCGCACTGCAGGTGTGTAATTGTTGGTCCCAGGTATTGGGATTCTGAAACCAGGAACGCGTAAAACCAAAATTCACGTGGATCGTATCCGCGCCGGCCACTTGATAGTCCACGCGGTCGAACAGGTTCTCCTGATTTCCCTTATCATGCAGCACGGCGACTTCTGGTCCATCAAGGAATCGGCCGCTGTTCAAGCCGTTCAGGGCTATAAAGTTCCCCCACTTCTGCCCCCCGTAGGCCAGATTGACGCCAATGTTGGCGGTGCCAAAACTGCCATAGGTTGCATACACCCTTCCTGTTGGTGTGGTTACTCCGAGACCGGAGCGCGTCGTTACCTTGATGACGATGCTCGTCTTATCGCCGAATTCCGCGGGCGGCGCGCCCGAAATCACTTCGAGCGACTGAATCGAATCTGTGGGAATTTGGTTGGAAAACACCTTGCTCTGTTGATCTGAGATCGGCTGGTTGTCTACGGAAAACGAGTTTTGCGCGTGGTCCCCCATTCCGTGGAAAAGGCCGTTCGAGTCTGCCGCGATTCCCGGCGTCACCAGTGTGACCAGCGAGCTCACCCCCGAGCTCACGCTTTGCAGCGGCAGGCGGTCGGTGATCGCTTGGTCCACGTCGGTGTGAAAAGTGGAATCGTTCTCCACGAGGTCCCCGCCACTAGCCTCAACCTTGACCGTCTCCGCAGCTGCTCCGATCTTCAGGCCGATCTGCACGTTCGCAGGAACCGTCGATCGCACATCTACGTCTTGCGTGTACGAGGCAAACCCGGTCGCTGTGACGACCAGATGGTACGGGTTGAACGGCACGTTCGTGAAATGGAAGCTGCCGTCGCTCCCAGTGGTTGTCTCCCGCTTAAAACCGCTGACTGGGTTGGAGACTTCCACCGTGGCGTCCACGACTACCCCGCCCGACGAATCTTTGACGACCCCCTCAATCGATCCCGAATTCCCTTGCTGCGCCCATCCGGGAGCCGCTGAAAAGAACAACACTAGTGCCAAAATCGAATAACTGCCCAAACGCTTTAACATTTCTTCTCCATCCCTTTGCGGGTTAACTAGATTTGTGGATAGAGGCCGCCTGGAAAACGGCGGTGCGCTGGCCCAGGTAAAGGTCAGCACGCATTCTTGCGATTCGCTAGCAGGAGATGGAAACTATGCGGAAGGGGGCGCTCGAGAAGCGCGGTGAAGCGAGAACGAATTGCTCGGCGCAGCATGCTGCGGCAGCGAAGCATATCGGGCGATCAGTTCGGGAGAGGCAACGAGATCGAGCGCCGCAGCGGCTAGCACGGGCACGTGCAGCGACTGGCAGATGTGGCAAGCGGTTTCCGGCCCATTCGTATGTTGGTGGAGGAGGCTCCCGCCCGCCGCGAAATACAGCAGTACGGCGCACGCCAACACCGCCAGCGCCCGGCGCACGCTTGTCCGTCCGAAAATAGTCCTAGCCAGCTGCATGACCTCCCTTAGCGTAACACCTTTGACGCTCTAGCCAGCACAATGGGTGCAGAAAGTTGACCCCTATCCTATTACGTTGCTTGACCCCGCAACCATTCCATCCTAAGCTTCGTCATAGTATTAAGGATGTTCGCTAATCCTTACAGGACGCGTGTCTGTGCTGTGCTGCTCGGTATTGTCTTCCTGGCCGCGCAATTTCACTTTTGTGCCGACCTCAATTCCGGCCCCAGTGGCTCGCATCCTTGTCAGCTTTGCTCTACGGCGGGCTCCGCGGTCACGACCGAGACTCTCGATCTGGCCGTCGTTCCTGTAGTCGACCGGCTTGAAGTTTTCGCAACGGTTCTCTCTCCCTCTGTAGAAGTCCAGCGCACAACCTCTCCTCGAGCCCCTCCTCTGTAGCTCTTTGTTCTTTCTCCATTTAGTCCCTTCCACCATAACTCGAGCGACCCGTCCCTATCGCCTGGGACCGTAGAGGAGCATTAACATGAAGAAAAGAACGGCATTGGCCACCGCGCTTTGGGCCCTGCCGGTCTGCGCGCTGGCGCAGCAGAGTCCCCCGGCTGCCCCGGTTTCATCTCCGCTACCGGCACCAGCAGCCCCGCAGTCTCCCTCCGCGCGTATCTCGCTCGAAGAGGCCATCCGCCTCGCCCTTCAGCACAATCACGCCCTCCTGGCCGCTCGCACCACCATCCTGCAAAACCAAGCGCAGGAAATCACCGCCAATCTCCGTCCCAATCCGGTGCTTACCTGGGACGCCCAGTTCCTGCCTATCTTCGAGCCGAGCAAGTTCACTGCCGATTACATCGACAACCAGGCTCAATTCGATTTGGGCATCGGCTATCTCTTCGAGCGCGGCAGGAAGCGCCAGCACCGCCTCCAGGCGGCCAAGGATCAAACCACCGTCACACGCTCTCAGGTTGCCGATAACGAGCGCCTGGTCGTCTTTGGCGTCTCCCAACAGTTCATCGGCGTCGTCCTCGCCCAGTCCACCGTCGATTTTGCCAAGCAGGACCTCGACAGCTTCCAGAAGACCGTCGACATCAGCGAAGCCCGCTACAAAGCCGGAGACATGAGCGAAGGCGACTTCCTCAAAATCCAGCTCCAGCTCTTGCAATTCCAGACCGATCTCTCCACCGCGGTGCTGGCCAAAGTCGAAGCCATCGCCGCCCTGCGCCAACTCGTCGGCTTCGAGTCCGTGCCCGACATGTTCGACGTCGATGGCAGGCTCGATTACCAGCCTGTTCACGCCGGCCTCGAAGATTTGCGAGCGCTGGCCATGCGCTCCCGGCCGGACTTGCTCGCCGCCCAGCAAGGCGTCAACGCCGCGCGAAGCCAGGAGCTGCTCGCCGAGGCCAATGGCAAGCGCGATCTCGGCGCCAGCTTCAATTATTCCCACCTTGGCGCCACAAACACCGGCGCCGTTTTCTTCAACATGCAGCTCCCCATTTTCGACCGCAACCAGGGCGAAATCGCCCGCACCCGCTACGGCATCACGCAGTCCCAACAGATGGCCAGTGAAGCTGCCGAGCAAGTCATGAGCGACGTCGTCGATGCTTACCAAGCCCTTCGCACCAGCGACGAAATCGTCCAGCTCTACCGGGGCGGTTACGTTGACGCGGCCCAGAAGTCCCGAGACATCAGCGAGTACGCCTACAAAAAAGGCGCCGCCAGCCTGCTCGATTTTCTCGACGCCGAGCGCACCTACCGCGCGAACCAACTTGCCTATCGCCAGGCGCTCGCCAGCTACATGACCGCGCTAGAACAAACGCGCCAAGCGGTAGGAACGAGGGATCTGCCATGAATTTTAGCACCGGCTTTCGCGCTTTGATTCTTCCTGCCTCGGCCATCGCTACCGGCTTTTTTGTTGTTTTGCTCTCAGGCTGTGGTTCCGGCGATTCCGAATCCAAGATGACTTCCTACTCCTCCAGCGAATCCAAAGCGGAAACCGCGGCTCTTTTCACCGTTCCGCAAGATCAAATGACACACGTTCAGGTCGTATCCGTCGAAAAAACGACACTCCCCCGCGTTCTGCGCCTCACCGGTGCAGTCGCCTACAACGCTTTCATGACCACTCCGGTCTTCGCCGCCATCGGTGGGCCCGTCCATGAACTGCTCGTTACACCGGGCGAGACCGTGCGGCAAGGCCAGCCTCTCCTCACCGTTAACAGCCCGGACTATTCCGCAGCGCGATCCGCCTACATAAAAGCCCGCGACGCTTATCTCCTCACAGACAAATTTCTTACTCGCGCGAAGGATCTACTGGCACACGGTGCCATCGCCGAGGCCGACTTTCAGCAAGCTGACTCCAATCGCAATCAGGCCCAAGCCGATCTCCAATCCAGCGAAGACGCTCTCCGCGTCCTCGGCATCAATGATCCCGAATCTCTGGTCAAGAATCCCCCGAAAACCACTTCGCAAATCCCTGTCCTCGCTCCCGTGGGCGGTGAAATCGTCGAGCGCCTCGTCGGACCCGGCCAGTTGCTCCAGGCCGGCGGAACCCAGGTCTTCACCATTTCGGACATGACCACCGTCTGGGTCCTCGTCAATGTCTATCAGGGGGAAGTGGCCTACGTACATTTGGGAGACAGGGTGGACGTCAACACCGACTCCTATCCCGAAGTATTTCACGGACGAATTTCTTACATCGCCACGGCACTCGATCCCAACACACGCACAGTCCAGGCGCGCATTGTCACGGAAAATCCTGCCAAGAAGCTGAAAAAGGATATGTACGTCACCGCCTATGTCAATGCGGGCGCCATCGCGAATGCTCTGGCGGTTCCAGACGCTGCCGTCCTGCGCGACACCGAAAACCAGCCTTTCGTCTACGTTCAGTCCCCGACGAAACAAAACGAATTCGCGCGCCGCTTGGTTCAGGTCGGGGATAGCCATGCGGGCCGCACGCAGATTACCGACGGCCTGAAGGAAGACGAGCACGTTGTCGGCGACGGCAGCCTCTTCTTGCAATTCAAGAATTCATTGCAGCACTAAAGGGATCGCGGCCGAAAGAAATCACGATGATCCATCGCATTGTTCAATTCGCGCTTCAGCAGCGCTTCCTCGTACTAATGGTCACCGTGTTCATCGTGATCGCCGGCGCCGACTCCTTCCGCCGCATGCCCGTCGACGCCTACCCCGACCTTTCTCCGCCCATGGTCGAGCTGATTACCCAGTGGCCAGGCCATGCTGCCGAAGAGGTGGAGCGCCTCACCACTCTTCCGCTTGAGCTCGCCATGAACGGCACGCCGAACCTCAAGGTCATGCGTTCCATCTCTCTGTATGGTCTTTCGGACGTCAGACTGACCTTCGATGAAAGCACGGACCCGTACTTCGCCCGAAATGTCGTTTTCGAGCGTCTCAGCGACGCAACGCTTCCGAGTGGTGTCATTCCCAGCATGGCCCCGCTGTTCAGCCCCAGCGGCCTGGTCTACCGCTACGTCATCGAAAGTCCCGATCGCTCTCCAATGGAACTTCACACAATCGAGGCCTGGATCATCAACCGGGCTTATCGCAGCGTCCCCGGCGTCGCGGACGACTCCGGCTTCGGCGGACCCACCATGGAGTATCACGTCCTCCTCGACCCCGTTAAGCTTTACAACTATCACCTTCCTGTCGTGCAGGTTCTCAACGCCCTCACTGCTAACAACGCCAACACAGGCGGCGGTTTCTACTCCCAAGGCGGACAGTTTTACTACGTCCGAGGTCTTGGCCTCGTCAAGACCACGGAAGACATCGGCGAAGTCGTCGTCGGCAGCGCTAATGGCGTGCCCATCCGCGTCAAAGACATCGGCCACGTCGTCATCGGTAATGCCCCGCGCCTCGGCATTTTCGGCTTTCAGGACAAAGTGAAAAACAACAACGACGCCGTCGAAGGCGTCATCCTCATGCGCCGCGGCGAGCAGACGCAAAATGTCCTCCGAGGCGTCGAGCGAAAAACTGTCGAGCTCAACCACGATCTTCTCCCGCCCGATGTCAAAGTCCGCCCCTTTTATGATCGCAGCGACCTCGTCCGCGTCACCACCGACACCGTTGAATGGAATCTTTTGCGCGGCATGGCGCTTGTTCTCATCGTTCTTATCTTTTTTCTCGTCAGCATCCGTGCTGCGGTAATTACCGCGCTCACCGTTCCGCTCGCTCTGCTCTTCGCCTTTATCTTTCTGCACGCCACTGGCGAAGCCGCCAACCTCCTCTCCATCGGCGCCATCGACTTCGGCATCATCATCGACGGCACCATCGTCATGGTCGAAAATATCTACCGCGAGCTCAGCCTTCGCCACGGCCAGGAATACAAACTGAGCGACGTCATCCTCGCCGCCGCTCGCGATGTCGATCGCCCTATTTTCTATTCCGTCGCCGTCATCATCGCCGGTTATCTGCCCATCTACGCACTCACCGGTCCCGCCGGAAAGCTTTTCCATCCCATGGCGGACACCATGGCTTTTGCCCTGGTCGGCGCCCTCCTCCTGACGCTGACCCTGGTTCCCGTCCTGGCCTCCTACTGGTTCAAGAGCGGCGTCCAGGAAAAACCCAATCGCATTTTCGACCGCGTTCGCGACGGTTACGGCAAGCGCCTCGAGTGGTGTCTCAATAAACCGAAGCTGACTCTTTTCGTTGTCACTCTTATTTTTTGCGCGACCCTGCTCCTGCTCCCCTTCATCGGCGGCGAATTCTTGCCCCATCTCGACGAAGGCGCTCTCTGGGTGCGCGCCACCATGCCCTACACGATTGCATTTGAAGAAGCTGCCAAATTCGCTCCGCAGGTTCGCGACATTCTCTCCAAGTACCCGCAGGTCACCGTGGTCGGCTCGGAGCTTGGCCGCCCCGATGACGGCACCGACCCCACGGGCTTTTTCAATTGTGAATTTTATATTGGTTTGAAGCCCTACGACGACGGCTCGTGGAAATCCGGATCCATTCACACCAAGGAAGAACTCAGCCGCGACATCGATAAGAAGCTCGAATCCTACCCCGGCGTCATTTTCAACTTTACCCAGCCCGCCGAAGACGCTGTCGATGAAGCTCTCACCGGCCTCAAGTCTTCGCTAGCCGTCAAAATCTTTGGCCCGGATCTCGACGTCCTCGAGAAAAAAGCCGTCGAGATTCGCAACGCTCTCGACAAAACGCCTGGCTTCAAGGAACTCACCGTCGTTCGTGAGCTAGGCCAGCCCAGCCTCCTCATTAACGCCGACCGCGCCAAAATCGCCCGCTACGGCATCAATGTTGCCGACGTCGAAGCGGTCGTGCAGGCCGCCATCGGCGGACAAGCCGCCACGCAGGTTATTCAGGGCGAAAAACTTTTCGACCTGGTTGTCCGCATGGAGCCTCAGTACCGCTCAAGCGTACGCGCCATCGGCGATCTCCTCGTTCCCGCTCCTGCCGGCCAGCAGATTCCTCTCTCCGAACTCGCCAGCATCAAGGAAAGCACCGGTGCTTCCTTCATCTATCGCGAAAACAATTCCCGCTACATCGGCATTCAGTTTTCCGTGGAAGGCCGCAATCTCGAAGGCACCGTCAACGCCGGCCAGGCAGCGGTCAAAAAAGCCGTCACTCTTCCAGAGGGCTACCACCTCGATTGGGGCGGTGAATACAGCGAGCTCCTCGAAGCCAAATCACAATTCCTGGTCATCGGCCCGCTCGCTCTGCTGCTCATCTTCATGATTCTTTTCGCTCTCTACGGCAACTTCAAATTTCCCATCACCATCGCTCTGGGGGTCATCTTGACCGAGCCCGTCGGTGCGCTCATCGCCCTTAAGCTCACCCACACTCCCATCAGCGTCTCGAGCATCCTCGGTTTGCTAGCTCTCCTGGGCGTTTCCGTCGAAACCGCGGTCATCCTCGTCAGCTACATCAACAAGCTGCGGCTGGAAGGCAAGACCATCCGCGACGCCACTCTCGAAGCCTCGCTCCTTCGCCTTCGCCCCATCATGATGACCGCTCTGGTAGCCTGCCTCGGCCTGCTCCCCGCCGCCATGTCCACCGGCGTCGGCAGTGACACGCAAAAACCTTTCGCCATAGTCGTTGTCGCCGGCCTGGTCTCCCGCTTGGTCCTCGGCTTCTTCGTCAACCCAGTCCTCTACGAAATCGTAGCCCGCGAAGGCGACGTCCTGCAGGTCTGAAGCACCTGGTCTGGCTCCTTGCTCGAAATCTTGTAGGGATGGAACTGGCCCCCACTCGTTTGGGGGCGAGGAATCCACTGCAGGAACCATCTGAATCTCTTACGAATTCGGGTCAAACGTAACAGCCACGGTAATCGTGCTGTCGCCACCCGGCGCAAAGCGCCACTGACGCACGGCTTTCTCGGCTGCATCCGCCAATGCCGGATTCCCACCCAGCACCTCAACGTCCTTCACCGTCCCATCCGCATGGATAGCCACTTTCAACCGCACCGTCCCGCCAATGCCCCTTCTCTTCAAAATCGACGGATACTGCGCTTCCACCTTTTTCAGTATCTTGCGTTCCATCTCCTGCCCGCGGACCGGCGTCAGGCACACCAGAGTTAAAACTAGCCAACCGCATATCACGGCGTATCGGTTTCTCGGTTCACGTTTTGTCATCGTGCGGCCTTAAAGCAGAGGTATGGGACTTGGCTGGGGACTGCCCACACCATTGCCTCTTCCTTTGCCACACTAGTGTTGCAGTCTTCCTACCAACTTTCTGCGTTTTTTGCCTACGCGTTCCAGCAGCGCATCGCACCGCGTAGAATAATTGTAAGTTACTGAAATAACTAGATTTAGCAGATCAGCAGCGATTCGCTTCGGGGGCCTTCGGCGAGCGAAGCGGGAACACCCAACCACAGTTTCTCAAGGTCTTCTCAACACCCTGTTTCACATTGAGAAGATCCCTCTGATCGGCCCTCCGGGAGGAGAGTGACCTAAGGCACCGCATCTTGGAGAGTTTTCTGAAAGCGAACAGCACTCGGAGGAGCCGACTACTTCGCTGGTGCGGGCTGCGCCGTAGGCGGCAGAATCCCATTCAACCGCAAATACACGGCCTGCGCCCCATAGTGGTCATACCAATCGTCGCTCAGCGTAATCAGCGCCCCTGCCCGCGACGTCTGCCGGCCCCCAAACAAAGTCAGAGGATCGCCCAGTTTCGAGTCATCCACCCCCGCCAGTGCGGTCGAGCAAAACTCAAACGAAGCCTTCAACGCCGCCACCAGCTTGTCCTTCCCATCCGCATCCGCTAACTTCACGTCCGGAGCCGGCGCTCCCGAAATCTTCGAACACAGGAAATAATTCGACTGCGCGATGTGCAGGACCACGTGCCCGAACGAGTTCATCTCCGCGGTAGGCTTGAAGCTATATTTCTCCGCCGGCATCAAATCCGCCGCCGCCACCATATTCTTCTCATACCGCGTCAATTGCCCCTTCACAGTAGTCGTCACCGGATTCGCCACTGGCCCCGGGGCCACATCCTGAGCCAGGCAAGCCGCCCCGCCCACCAGCAACCCCGCCATCACCAATCCAATTCGCTTCATGGTCATTTCCCTCCGCATAAAGCTGCTCCTCTCGCCCGAGCATCTTCGCAAGTGGTCGCTCGGAAGCATACCCCCGCCCCATCCGCCCGACAAGCAGCTTTCCACCCAAGGAATCGCCGTCTCCCGAGAGCCATTGAGCGAGATCACGAAGAACGATCACCGCCAGACGCAAGCGCCCTCGACTATTGCGGAATTCGATACGTCCCATTCAAATTTCGTTTACCTTCCCGCATCCATTCGCTCTCATAATACATGCCAGACTCTCGAAGCCGTCAGCCCGCTTCGAGCCGAGCTTAAATCAGCGATCTGGCCGCACGCGGCCGGGATTTCTCGAAAGGTTGGAACGAAGGCGCAGGTCACGGCCTCAACGAGGAGCTTATGGCAAGAACAAACGGAAATGGTTCATCGACGAAAAGCAAATCCCCATCCGCGAAAAAACTTTCCCCGCAACAAAAGATCGCGCAGCGCGCCTATGAAATCTATCTCGAGCGCAACGGCGCCCCCGGCAACCCGCTGGATGACTGGGTCCGCGCCGAACGCGAGCTTCTCCAGAAATCTCGCAAATCCATCAAGAAAACCGCCGCGGCCGCAGCTTAAATCCCGGCTCGGGCTTTCGGCATTCATTCCCCGCTCGCGTTTTCCGTCACTTCGAACGAAGCAGGACGGCGCTTTCCTTCCGCTGCGCTCCTCTCAAGCGGTCGCCCGGTGCAGCCAACTCCTGCACCCTCGCTTCGCTTGGTTCGTTCTCCTGGCGCTGCTTCGGACCTCACCGCAGACATTCGCCGGGCACTCGGCTACAATGGCGCGGCTCCAAAACGTGCTCCACATTTAGCGAAGGAAAACTCCCATGTCCGTCGTGTCACAAACCATGAACCGCGTATTGCGCGTGGCCCCCTGCAAATTTGTCGGCTACCTCCTAAGCATCGCGGCGCTCATAGCGTCTTCCGTCATCCTCTTGGCCGCTTCAGAAGCGCCACAAGAAAATGGCAAAAGTTCCGCGCAACCCCGCTTCGCTATCTCCTTCGGCCGAGACCTCAGCCCCACTCCGCTTGACGGCCGCGTCTACGTGGTCATCTCCACAAAACCAGACCCCGAGCCTCGCACGCAAATCCTAGAAGAAGAAGCCCAGTCCCAGCAAATCTTCGGCGCCGACGTGGACGCCCTGGCCCCTGGCCAAAACGCCGTCATCGCTGACGATGCTCTCGGCTATCCCACCGCCAATTTTCACGACCTCCCGGCCGGCGACTACTGGGTCCAAGGCGTCCTCAACAAATACACCACCTTCCACCGATCCGACGGCCACATCGTCAAGCTTCCGATGGACGAAGGCGAAGGCCAGCACTGGAACACCAAGCCCGGCAATTTCTACAGCATCCCCGAACGCGTCCACATGGATCCCGCTTCCAGAAACACAATCCAAATCCATCTCACCAACGTGGTCCCGCCGATCGATTCCCCGAAAGACACCGAATGGGTCAAGCACATCAAAATCCAAAGCCAGGCGCTCACGAAATTCTGGGGCCATCCCATGTATCTAGGCGCAATCGTTGTCCTGCCCGAAGGCTGGGCTTCTCATCCCAACGCCCACTATCCGCTGCTCGTAAATCACGGCCACTTTCCCCACGACTTCAACGGCTTCCGCACCACGGCTCCCGACCCCGCTTTGACCGGCTACGCCCTAGAGCGCGCCCAGGCGCAATACAAGTTCTACCAGGACTGGACCACCGGCAAGCTCCCGCACATGCTGCTTCTGCTGGTCCAGCACGCGAATCCTTATTACGACGATTCTTACGCGGTAGATTCCGCCAACGTCGGCCCCTACGGCGAAGCCATCAATCGCGAACTCATCCCCCAAATCGAAAAACAATTCCGCGGCATCGGCCAAGGCTGGGCCCGCGCCATCTACGGAGGCTCCACCGGCGGCTGGGAAACTCTAGCCACGCAAATCTTCTATCCCGATGACTACAACGGCGCCTGGGGCGCGTGCCCCGACCCGGTAGATTTTCGCGCCTACCAATCCGTGAACATCTACGAAGACCAAAACGCCTACTGGACCATCGGACCCTTCGGCCGCATAGCGCAACCCGAAATGCGCACTCCGCCCGGCCTGATCCTCGCCACCACCGAAGGCACCAATCGCTGGGAACTAGTCCTCGGCACCCATGGCCGCTCCGGCGAACAATGGGACATCTGGCAAGCTGTATTCAGCCCCGCAGGCCCCGATGGCTACCCCGCCGAAATCTGGAATCAACGCACCGGCGTCATCAATCACGAAGTCGCCGCCTACTGGCGCGAACACTACGACCTCACCGCCATCCTCGAACGCGACTGGAAAACCCTCGGCCTCAAGCTGGAAGGCAAACTCCACGTAATGGTGGGCACCGCCGACACCTTCTTCCTCGACCACGCCGTCCACCTCATGCAAGCCGCGATGGAATCCTCCGCCAACCCCCACTACGTCCCCGACTTCGACTACGGTGTCGACCAACCCCACTGCTACACCGGCCCTCCAGGCTCCACCACCCGCGAAGGCGCCCTAACGTTCACCCAACGCGTCCTAAAGTCCTCCGAAGCCTGGATGCTAAAAACCGCACCCCCAGGCGCCGACACAACCAGCTGGCGCTACTGACCTGTCTCTTTTACTCTGACTTTCCGTCATCCTGACTTCGGTCTATTGCGGAGGCGGCGGTCTTTTGTAGGTACCGGCGTAGGTGCCGGAATTTAGCCCGGTGGGTTTCTCCTGGAGAAAAACACCGCCGGAGAAACGGGGAATCGCTTGCCGAGATCTTCTTCTCGCCACTGTACGAGTTTTCGGTTCCTCTCGCCCCTCGCTCGCCACTCGCCACTACTCCCTCGCCACTCGCCCCTTCCTCGGCTACAATCCCCGCGCTCGATTCACGGGGCCCATTCCACCGAGGAGGATCGATGAGCCTCACCCAACGGCTAGAGGAAATCCGCGACGGCTTCGAACGCCCCTTCTGGGTCGCCAACGTGAGCGAAATCTTCGAGCGCCTCTCCTACTACGGCGCGTTCTCCTCTCTAGCCGTCTATCTCCAGGAAAAACTGAACTTCTCCACCGAGCAGACCGGCACGCTCACCGGCATTTTCGGCGGCATGGTTTGGTTCCTCGCGATTTTCGGTGGCGCTGTCGCGGACAAACTCGGCTTTCGCCGCGCCCTCTCGATGGCCTATCTCATTCTGGCCGCGGCATATTTCCTGATCGGTTCGATCGGCGCATCGTGGCTCGCGCCCGTTCGCGCCGCCGTCCCGCTCAGTTTATTTGTGGGAGTCATCTTGATTCTTCCCGCGCTCGGCATCGCGCTTGTAAAACCCTGCGTCGTCGGCACTACCGCCCGCGCTTCCAAGGAAAGTGTCCGCACCCTCGGTTACTCCATCTACTACACCATGGTCAATATCGGCGGCACCGCCGGCCCCTTCGTCGCCGATTGGGCGCACACCCACTTTGGACTCGAAAGGGTTTTTCGCATCTCCGCTCTCAGCGTTTTCACGATGTTTTTCCTCATCCTCTTTTTCTTCCGCGATCCGCGCAAACCGGGCGACCAGCCCGCACCGAGTCTCGTTCAGGTAGTGCGCAACTTTCGCGCGGTAATCTGGCCGCCTCGGTTTCTCATTTTCCTTCTCATCTTCACAGGCTACTGGATCGTTTTCTGGCAGCAATACACCAGCCTGCCGGGCTTCATCCACACCTATGTGGACGCCAACGCCCATGTCGAGCTCATCTTAATCACCGATGCCGCCATCGTTGTCTGCCTCACCTTTCTGGTCAATTACCTAGCCCGAAAAATACCGCCGTTCCATGCCGTCATTCTTGGCACGGTGATTTCTTCCATGTCGTGGCTGGTCCTGGCGTTCTGGCCGACAGTCGCCGGGGCGGTTGCCTCGATTGCTGTTCTAGCCATCGGCGAAATTATTCAGCAGCCGCCCTATTACGCATACATCTCGCGCCTCGCGCCTCCCGGCCAGCAAGGCACGTACATGGGTTTTGCATTCCTTCCCATCGGCATCGGCTCACTGGTAGGAGGTTGGTTCGGCGGGACGATGATGCATCACTTCGGCGAAGTCGCGCACCATCCCGAGCGCGCCTGGTGGGCCATCAGCGCGGTGGGCTTCACCACCGCTGTGCTCCTCTGGATTTACGATCGCGCCGTCAAACCCGCCGCCGAGGAACCATCATCCTGACGCCGCGCAGCTCGTTCTTATTTCCGAAGTCTTTCGCGGGATTTGGACTCTTAGCTTGCAACGCTGGACGGTCCGCGGCTTCAATTGACCAGGCGACGGAGCGAAGCGAGCGCCTGCCGCGCCAGCGAATACCGCGGCTCAACTTCGAGCGCCTCTTGAAAACACTTCATGGCGCGCGCGTACATCTCCTTGCCAAGATAAGCGCGGCCCAGGTTGTAGTGAGGAAAATGGCGCGGTTCGTAACGGCGCGCTTCAATGGCGCGCTCGAGCCACGGAATCGCTTCATCGAAGCGTTGCAGTTCGATCAGATAGGCGCCGATGTCGTTGTAAGGATTGCCAAACTCCGGGTCGACTTCGATGGCGCGCTTGCATTCCGCGATGGCGTCTTCGATGCGGCCCTGAAAATGGTACGTCCAGCCGAGAAACGTGTAGGCCTCGGCGGTCGGATGCAGTTCGAGCGAGGATTGATAGAGCTCCACAGCCCGGTCGTAGTCGCCCTCCATCTGCGCCTGATAAGCGTCTTGGAGGATTTCCCACGCCCGCGTGAGGGTTTCCTGGCTCATGGTGTAAATTGTTAACACACGGTTTGGAGGGCGTCAAAAGTAC
>Ga0210384_10004318_pt1 | contig 15948 bp, 24 predicted proteins | sample IncBWH2MmetaG_FD_160574 | JGI IMG/M metagenome (GOLD analysis project Ga0210384, IMG submission 160574) | Forest soil microbial communities from Barre Woods Harvard Forest LTER site, Petersham, Massachusetts, United States - Inc-BW-H-2-M | ecosystem: Environmental > Terrestrial > Soil >...
TCCAGCTCGCGATCACCGCCGGTATCGAACCGGTGACGTCCACCCGGTTGGCGGTTCCAGCGAGCGTGATCTCGCGACGAGAGTCGGCCGCCGCACTTCCGCGTGCCGCTCAAGTACCATGCCAACGCGAAGGATCGTCGCTTCGTCGAGATGCCGCCCCACGATCTGGACACCGATTGGTAAACGGTCGTGGCTCCACCCGAACGGCACCGAGAGCGCGGGCGACCCAGTGACATTGAAGGGCGCAGTAGGACGAACGACGTGTCGTGCGGGTAGCGATACGCCCCCGATGGAGAGTCGATCCCGTTCGTGTGGAAAAGCCGGGACCGGCGAGACGGGACACAGGAGCACGTCGTGATCCCGAAAGTAAGCGGCGAGGTCGTACCGCAGGCCTTCAAGTTCGCGCTCCGCCGCCAAGTAATCGTCGAACGACGGCGCCGGAATCTCTAGGTAGCGCCGCATCACGGGATGGAGATCGGCGTGGCGACCCGCGACGACTGACTCGAAGTAGCGGCCGGCCTCTACCCGAAATACCTGTGCGGTGAGCGCGTTGCAATCCCGCTGCTCGAATCCACGCGGGTCGCCGGGCGTAACCTCACAGCCGACCTCCTGAAGGAGCTGGGCGGCTCTACCGATCGTTGCGACCACCTCTTGATCGACTGGGCCGAATCCTCGCTCCGCGAGCCAGCCTACACGGAGCCGAGGTAGTGGGCTCTCCGCATCAATTGCGCCCGGGGGCGGCAGCGGCCAGGCGTGGGGATCGCGGCCGTCCGGGCCCACCATCATACGCAGCGCAAGGGTGACATCGCCAACTGTCCGCGCCATCGGGCCGACATGCCAGAAGCGATGAAGTGTCTCCGGCCAGTGGCCCGACAATGGGATGCGGCCGTGCGTCGGCTTGAGTCCGACAATGCCGCAGTAGTGTGCAGGGCCGCGAATCGATACGGCGAGATCACTACCAACGCCCAGGGGTGAGAGCCCGGAGGCGATTGCTACCGCCTCTCCACCGCTCGACCCTCCCGGGGTCCGATTCGGGTTCCAGGGGTTTACGGATCGCCCGAACACGGCGTTCGCCGTCTCCCTATCAAAGGAGAACTCGGGTACATTGGTTTTCGCGAGAAGAATTCCGCCCGCGGCCTTGAGGCGAAGAACGGCCGTGGCATCAGTGGAAGGTACATGGTCGGCAAACAGCCGTGAGCCGCGAGTGGTCTGAAGGCCCGCCGTATTGATGCAATCCTTAACGGTAAACGGCACTCCGTGAAGGGGACCGAGGTCGTGCCCGTTCATGACCGCTGCGTCAGCGGCACGAGCCTCCTCCTCGGCGTGCGGGTTCAATGTAACGATTGCGTTCAGCCGTGGGTTCAAGGCGACGATCCGATCACGATGCGCACGCACGATGTCGATCGTCGAGACTTGTTTCGTCCGGATCGATCTCGCGAGTTCCGCCGCGCTCAGCCAGCAAAGCGCGTCATTCATGGGCCTTGGCCTCCCCCCGATAGCGTTGCTGCCCATGGCCAGTCGCTCATTTGAGAGTCGCCTCGACTCATCATGAGGTGCTCGCTTGGACTCCCTTCGAGGACACTCCGCTAGTGCTGCCCTTCACCCTGCCTCGTGTGATCGACCCGGTCCGATAGGCTCGGCACGGCTGGCCGCCGATGCTGAGAGCCGCTCGAGCGTCTCCATCGTCTCCCGCGCGAGCCGAGCGATCAGTTCGGATGCCGATTGGCGCCGCGCGAGCCGGAGGCCCTGGCCCGCCCAGAGTGAGAGATATTCTGAGCGGGCTTGCTTTGCTGCCGCGGTCCGGAGCGGACGAGTGAGCGTGTTCTGAAGGGGAAAGGGCAGAATGTGGTCTCCAGTTCCGCCGGTCTCCATTTCAGTCATGAAGCGGTTTACGATTCCGCGGGCCGGACGGCCTGAGAAGGCCCGGGTGAGGCGCGTCTCGTCCTCGTGCGCCGTCAGGATGGCCTCCTTGTACGCGTCCGGGATACCGGCCTCATGGCAGGTCAGAAAGGCCGTACCCATCTGCACGGCGTGTGCGCCGAGGGCGAGGGCCGCCGCAATCCCACGGCCGTCCATGATCCCACCCGAAGCGATCACGGGAACGTTCACGGCGTCGACGACCTGTGGCACGAGCGCCATCGTGCCCACCAACCCTGCCTCGAACGAGCCTGCGAATGTGCCCCGATGCCCGCCCGCTTCGCTGCCTTGAGTGACGACGGCATCCACTCCCGCCGTCTCAAGCGAGACCGCTTCCTCCACGGTCGTCGCGGTTCCGATGACGAACATGCCACGCGCCTTAATCGCCTCGAGGGCCACCGTCGGCAGAACGCCGAACGTGAAGCTGAAGACCGATGCGCCGGACTCGAGCGCTGCGGCGAGTTGTTCGCCGAACGCATCGGCCTTGAGCGTCGGGACCTCTGGACGAGGCAACGCGAGCTCTGCGTAGAACGGCTCCAGGCGCTTGAGAGCCAGTCCAGGCTCGAATGGCGCTTCTGGGGCAGGGAGCGGCGCAAACAGGTTGATGCCGAAGGGACGGGTGGTCTTCGTCCGCACCGCGCGCGCGGTCTCGACGATTTGCAGGGGGGTCAGATACGAAGCGCCAACGAAGCCAAGGGCACCCGCCTCGCAAACGGCCGCGACGAGCGCCGGGGTATCCCCGCCGCCGGCCAGTGGGGCCTGGATCACGGGGTGGCGAAGGCCCAGCCTACGCGTCAGGACAGTTGCGCGCGACATAACGCACCTCCAATGACTGCCCGAGACTCTTCACGACGGCGCCGCTCCGACGTCCTTCGCTGAAGTGGCATACACGACGGGCCGCGGACGGGAGAGCGCACTCGCGCTCACAACCAGCAGCAGGCACGCGATCAACAGCGGTCGTGAGAAGTCACCATTTGGGCTGATGGTATAGGTCACGAGGAGCGGCCCGCCAATCTGACCCGTCGCGAACGCGGCCGTCATCACAGCCATGAGGCTCGTCGCGTGTGGGCCGCCGACAATCTGCGCCTCCTGGAAAGCGCCCATCGTGGTGACCATGAACGTGCCGCCGACGAGAAATGCCGCACTCATGATGCCGCCGATGGTGGGCCATACCACCGGCGCCGACACACCAAGCGCCATCACCAGGTGGCTCAGGGCCCACAACCGTCGGTTGCCGACGAATTGGGTCCCCGCCGCCGCCACGAGCGTCGAGAGTGCTGCCGCGATGCCGAACACCGGCCAAGACCAGCCAAAGACAAGCGGATCCTTCACGAGCTGACGTGCCATGGCCGGCACAAAGGTCGCGGGGATGATGTAGCCAAAGCCGAAGGTCCCGTAGCACAGGACCAGGCGCACCGAGTCGAAGTCCCACCGGTACCCCTGGCCGGTTTGTCGCTGGCCCTGCTTCCCGCTCATGTCCTGGTCGCTTCGGAGGGTTCGCCAGATCGCCATCGTGCCGACAAGCGCGATGACCCCAAGCCCTTGCCACGCCCTGGGCGAGCCCGCGCTCCATTGCATGAGGGCGACACAGAACACGCCCGCGACGGCAATCCCAGTGCCGACCCCAGCGAAGACGGCGCCGCGCAGCACGGACCGACCAGCCGCGCTGAGCTTCCGGAGCGCCCACGCGGAGGCGAAGACCACGACCCACGCGCTTCCGACCCCGGCCAGCGCACGCAGCACGAGCCACGCCGCGAAGCTCTGTGCCAGCCCCATGCCCAGTGTCACGAGGCCAATGACCACGAGCCCGGCACGGATAGCGGTCGTGGCCCGGACACGCAGGGTCACCGCAGACCAGGCGCCGAGCAGGTATCCGAGATAGTTGGCCGACGCCAGCCATCCGCCTTCGCCAACCGATACCGCGGCATCCTGCTGCATCATCGGAAGGATCGGCGTGAAGGCGAACCGCCCGATGCCCAGTGCGACCCCGAGAGCAGTGAGTCCCGCCAAGGTGATGACCAGCGGTGAGGACACGGGCGCCGGCTTCGTCTCGATCGGCTTCGAATCGTGGGCCACGCGGTGAGTCTAGGCCGCCTCTGCTATTTCGATAAGTGAATTTTTCTGATAATATCGTTCTCTGTATGGGAAACATTGATCTGACCGCCCTAGAAATCTTCAAGACGGTGGCTGAGCAGGGCGGCATTACGAAGGCAGCGATCCGGCTTCACCGCGTGCCGTCGAACGTGACGACTCGAGTGAAACAGCTCGAGGAGCGGCTAGGCACCAAGCTATTCCTCCGCGGGAATCGGAGACTCGTGCTCTCGGCGGAGGGCAAGCGCTTGCTTGGCTACGCTGACCGGCTCCTGCAGCTGTCGTCTGAGGCCGAGGCCGCGCTTCGAAACGGCGCGCCGGCAGGGGTGTTTCAGATCGGGGCCCTTGAAAGTACCGCGGCGACCCGACTCCCACGGATTCTCTCCCGCTATCACCGGAGCTATCCGGAGGTGCGGCTTGAACTGGTAACGGGCACGACCGGCGCCTTGATTGCCAAAGTTATGAACCACGAGGTCGAGGCGGCATTTATCGCGGAGCCGTTTACCGCAGACGATCTCGAGGGCGACCCAGTGTTCTGCGAAGAGTTGGTCCTGATTACCCCCAAGAGCTTCCGCAAGATCAAGACGCCCAGCGACATCGGTCGCACGACACTGATCGCCTTTGCGACGGGCTGCTCGTACCGGCGGCGGCTAGAGGCGTGGCTAGGGGGAGCGAAGGTGGTGCCGGAGCGCGTCATGGAATTCAGCTCGTACCACGCGATCGTGGCGTGTGTCGCTGCGGGCGCTGGGATCGCCATCGTCCCGCGCTCGGTGATTCGTGTCAGCGTGGCGGCATCCGGCGTCGCGACATACGTGTTGCCCTCTGCGGTGTCGAAGGCTCGAACATTCTTCGTCTGGCGTCAAGGCCACCAGTCGATTGCACTTGACGCAATGCGGGCAGAGGTTGGGCGCATGAGAGGCCGACGTTAGAGCCGAACGGCTGACGGATATCCGCATCTCACGGAGTGAACTGCGGCATGGTGGTCTCTTGGCCCTTCATGGCGGGTGTTCCTGTTCCTCTACAAGAATCTCCGTTACAGTGCCCACTACCCGGAAGGCAGGGCACGCGAGCTCACGCGCGACGCCTTAGCGAGCGCTGAGTCGGTCAATTGTTTGATGCCAAACCAACCCCAGTAGACACGATGGTGCCGGATCAGGCCGCTTGACAGCTCCATTACCTCGACAAGCTCTATTTGATCGCCATCTGGCGCCGCTCTCGGGTATTCCCATATCAGCATCCGGCCATCGAAAAAGAAACGTCCATGTTCTCGGTGCCATCGGGCCAATTGGCTGGGAAGACGACGACCACCCTCTTCGAAGAAATGCCTAAGTTCAGAATGTCCCCTCAAGACACCCGAATCGATATCCATTATCACGGGTATCAAAGGAGTTTCCAGTACAGCATCAGGTGCGTAAAGCGATAGCAGTCTGTCTACGTCACGCTCCCGAGCGTACTTGTCCCAGAGAACATATATGCGTTCGCCGTCAGATTTGAACTCGTCCATTTCAGTGGACCTCCTTTCTGGGCAGGATGGCGGCGGGGCAGCGCCCCCGTCAAATGCACATCTCTTATGCCACCGATCAGCGTTTGTGATCACGCGCCGAACAGGCGGCGTCTCTGGCGCCGGTCGATTCCCCGACACCGGGCCTCGAAGCGCGGCGATGAGCGCGCCCGCGCTGTCTTGCAGGGCGTTCGACCGCGCCATGCTGCCGCCTTGACGGAAGTGGGAACGGGCTTGGACGAGTCAGATGAGGTCATCCATTTCGCTGATTGCGGGCCCCTGCAACGACCGGAATCGTACTGACCGGGATCACCGCTAAGGTGTTATTGAGCGACAGCACTTTTGCTGGGGCATCGAAGGACCGGAGCCGGGATTGGAAGTCCTCGGTCCATCTGTTTGTGGATCTCGAGGACGCATAACGACGCCGATCCGGAATCTGTGGGTCTATGCTCGGGAACGAGCCCGCATCGGACGTTCTTGACGACCCGCTGACTAGAAATTAGTGGGTCATCGCCCGGGAGCGGTGTTATGCGCCGGCTTGCATCATTTTGAAGCGATTCAGTTCACGAGGCTGACGGACGGCCTCCATTGAAGCGGAACCCGGCCGAGGTGACTCTATTCAAGAGTTCCGCACACAAGTTTCAGCCTGAGCCGCTCTTTGTGACCACGGGGGTCTCTGCCCTCCACCCACTCAGCTATTTGTGCCTGACCACAAGACCCACCCCCATAAGAACGAACTGGGCATCAACGCCCGGCTCGGCAAGAGTAGTCGGCGGCGCCAGCACGCCGTAGTCCACTTAGAGGTTTGATCTCCTCCGAATCCGCTAGAGGTGCCGCAGCGTATCGCGCATGGCTCGCCCGTCCCGGGCTGAACCTAATGCCCGACGGCCAGCAGATGAGAGCGCGCTCAGGCACGACTGGTATTCTGCGGATGATGCCCATGCTGCCAAACGGGCCCACCCCGCGCCGCTATGTCCAGGCCGTCCGCTCGTGCCTGTGCCATCGGTGCGGCCGGCAGCTCGTCGGGAGGACCAGCAAACTCCTGCGGACGATCTACCGGGCCCATTTGCGGAGGTGCCCTAGAACGCCACTTGCATGAGGACGCCATCCGGAGCGACCATGGAACCCATGCCGGAGACCCATGAACCCCACCCGCCGACCGTCCTCGCCACGACGCTGCCGTTCTTCGCCCGCGCCGCCACGATCGTCGATGAGACGTGGCACGACCTTGACCAGATGGCCGGAGTGCTGGATCGGTGTCTCGGCCGGCTGGGAGGCGAGAGCGACGAGCGTGCGTTCCTCGAGCTGATCACCAGCGGGATTCGGGAAGTCGCCCGCCGGCTAGAGCAGACTGAGGTGGCCCTCGCTGCGTACTTGCCGGCTCCGTAGGCCGGACGATTGGGCCGACCCGGCCGGCTCTCCTCGTGTGCCGGTCAGTCACTTGCTCTTGGGCCCACGCGGATCGACCGAGTCGGGGAGGCACAGATAGGTCGTCGAGAAGCCGGCCGTGATCCGGTCCGCGACATTGAGGCTGGTCGCCGCCGCGCGCGTCGTCAGCAGGGTGCGGTCGGGGAGCAGCCGCTGCTCCCTGGCATCAAGCTCACGGGTGCAGTCCTTCGCCGACGTGTAGCTGGCGTAGAGGTGGTTCACCGTGGTGCCTTGGACGATCCACGGGACCCACGCGCAGTCGGCGGAAGCAGACGAGACGAACCCGACGAGCAGGACGACAGCACCCAGAGTCCTCATGCCCCCACGACCATCAGGCTCACCACTTCCCAGCCCCTGCTCAATCGCCACTTACCCGATCACTTCCTCGATGCCCAAGTCCCCATCCCGTCCCTCCGCAGGTGCGGATTGGCTTCAGATGGTCGCTAGTGTACCGATGTCGGCGCCCGGGCAGCCGCCTGGGCTATCCTGCGCCATGTCCACCACGCCCAGCGAGCGTGGTCGGCTGGAACGGGAGCTCGCCGGGCTGCTGGTCGAGCTCGGCGACCTCCGGGACCAGTTGGAGTCATCGCCGGCCGGACTGATCGGCCACTTCCGGCGCCGACGGCTCGCTCGGCAGCTCGCAGGACTGGAGCGTCGGCTGGGGGAGCTGCGGGCGCGGTGGGCAGCCCTTCCGGATGGAGACTAGTCAGCGGGTGCAAACCCGCGCCCAGCAGGCTGGTCTCCGTCTGGAGGACGTGGCGCGGCCATTGCCGAGGAAGCGAGCCCGCCGGAACAGACTCGATGCCATGCTCCGGGCGGCGCTCGCTCAGCTTGCCTCGGGCCAGCCGGCAGGGCGCCGGGCGGGGCCTCGCCGACGGCCGAAGATTTAGAGGTTACGTTGCGGTTCGTGCCGGCGCTGTGGGAGGCGTGCTAGCTGGCTGGACGATCTGCGCCCCGCAAGAGCACGAGAGCCAGACGTACCCGCTGTCCCTCCCACCGTCCAGATCGCCGCAGCGGTGGTGCTCAGCGACAAAGGCCACCAAGGCGTTGAGCACGTCCGGCATGGGCCCGGGACATTACCACAAGATGGAAACGAAGCCCATCGCCAGGGAGCCCGCTCGGCAAGCGGGCGCCGGCACGATCTGGCCTCTCGGTCGTCACTACTCGGCAACTCTGCCCGTTTCCCCGGCTCGATACGTGTTTGGCGGCCCGGGAGAGTCCGAATACGGACGGCCGATCACGGCATATCCCTTGCTCCTAGGACCTACAAGGAATCAGACAGACTCATTTGGGGGTGACCATATTGCTAAGGGAAGGGATCGCTATTGCGCTGGCGGGTTTCTGCCTCGTCGGTGCGTCGGCCTGCCAGCGGCGGCCGGCTTCAGAACAGGAACCGCGAGGGAGCAGTCCCGCGAGCTCAGAGACAGCTAAGTCCGTTCACCCATCGGTACCTGGCCGAAACATACCCTGCCCCCGTGAGGGAGGCTTGGACAAGGCGGGCTATCCATGCGAACCGCCCGCATCTGGGGCCGACCCAAAAGGCAAACCATAGGAATACCCATGCTCCAGCTTTTCGATCTCGCCCGAACGAATGCCGCCTTGAGACGCGAGGTGAGACAGCTTCGTGAAGAAGCGGAGGCGCTTCGGCGGCTCCTTTCTGACGCCCGTGAGACTTGCACCACATGCGAAGGCGGCGATAGCACTCCCTCCGGGAGCAAGGAGAACACAGGGCCTTCTAAGTAGAAGGCCCCACCGACGATGAAGTCCTGGATCGTCAGCTGCGATTCCTGTCCCTATCGGGAGCGATTTCTCACCCGCCTTGAAGCCGAACGAGGTGCGACCCAGCATGTGTTCTACAGGATTCGCCACAGAACGAATGTCAGTGAAGAGGAGCGATAGGATCACGGTCTGGGACCAAGGTCCAACTAGCCAACGACGGTTCCGCTGGGAGACCCTCGCCGGAGTGACCACCCTCTCGTTCGAGGCTCCGCAATGGCCGACAAGCCGGATCCGATCTGCATCGTCTGCGGGGGATCGATCTTAACGGGCATGCCGCGCTACCGCGCGGGCTGGCCAGCCTCCATGCGGAATGTGAGAAGGACGAGAAGCAACCTCGGGCCGTGAGGCCCCGCCAGAAGTAGCCCAAGAGGCCCACTACCCAGTCGTACTGGGATCGCCGACGGCACGGCGAGCTTTCGGGATGTCGGCTACAACATGTCCTTTCTGGCTTGCTTGGCTCGGGCCGCCCCGATGGCCGTCTTGAATTCCTTCTCCTCCTCCGGCGGCGGCAGCACGGCCGGCAGGCCGAGCGAAGCGATCCACAGCTCGCGGCACCAGCCCGTCGTGTGGTAGAGATGCTCGTCCTCCTGCTCCTCGACCTGCTCGTAGGCGTCCTTGAGCGCCCGCGCCTCATCGCCCTCGAGCGCCTTGCTCGCAAGCTCGATCAACTCCCAGTTGAGATGGTCCTTGGTCTCGGCCTCTACGACGCACTCGCACGCCACGAGCTCGGCAGCCTCCGGCGGCCCGGCCTTGAGCGCCATTTCCATCGCTTTGACGAGTGATTGGCCCATATGCCGCATGACGGCGCGGCCGGAGGTCAGCCTCTTCCGGATCGAGACCGAAGGTCTCGAGCGCCGCAGGCGGGCACGGGCCTTGCCAGTAGGAGTAGGAGGTTCAGAACCGATCATGTCTCCACTCCGCAAGAGAGCCGCTGTGCCCGAATTCTTCCGTGCCTTCGCCCGCCGGATCTCCGACTTCGTCGGGTCGTCCTGGGCGTTCGCCGGGGCCGTCCTCACCATCGTCGTCTGGGCTGCGGCCGGGCCCGTCTACCACTTCTCCGACACCTGGCAACTGGTCATCAACACCGGCACCACGGTCGTGACGTTCCTGATGGTCTTCCTGATGCAGAACACCCAGAACCGCGACGCCAAAGCGATCCATCTCAAGCTCGATGAACTCCTGCGTGGCGTCAAGGGCGCACGCACGGGCCTCGTCCGGCTGGAGGATCTCACCGAGGCCGAACTCGTCGAGTTAGAGAAAGAGTTCGAGGCCCTCAGGCGTCCGCTCCGGCCAGCCATAGACACGGAGGACCCGGGGCGGGACGCTCAGGATGCGCGCCAGCCCACGCCGGCAACATAGCTCGCTCAGATCTCCCGTCCTTACCGAGTCGTAAGAACCGACTCGGACAGTCGGGAACTCCCGATCTCTACATGGATGACGCGGTCGCCGTTCCACGCTCGGTGCGAGGGCCCGATCCAACGGGCACGTTGTATGCGTAGTTTTCGAAAATGAGTGCGGTGTGGCGTCGACGAAGCGCCTTGGAAACCGCCGTCGTGACAACCCTCGAATCATCGGGCAACGCCCGAAGGAGCAGACCATGACTGAGAAGGACTATCTCGCAACGCGACTCTTCACGGACCGTGACAGTGCTGAGCGTGAGTACCAGGCGACCCTCGCACGCGGGTACGACCCGAAGGACATCAACGTGGTGATGACCGAAGAGGGCCGGAAGCGGCACTTCGGCCAGGGCGCGACGACCGAACTCGGTAACAAGGCCCTGGAGGGGGCCGGGGTAGGCGGTGGCATCGGTGCGGTCACGGGTGGTGCTCTCGCGGCCATCGCGGTGGCGGCAACGGTCGCCGTGCCGGGTCTGGGTCTGCTCGTGGCGGGCCCGATTGCGGCCGCGCTGGCCGGAGCCGGGGCCGGCGCCGTCGTCGGGGGTGGGATCGGCGCACTGGTCGGCGCGGGCATCCCCGAAGAGCGCGTCAAGGAGTACGAGAGCGGTCTGAAGAATGGCGGCATCCTCATGGGGGTCAAGCCGCGGACGCAGGAAGACCGCCGGTACTTCGACGAGGCGTGGGGCGGCGATCGCACAACGGCCACGACTGGCCGGGGCGTCTGACGCCATGCGTGGAGCGATCGCCGGGGCGTTGGCGTTAACGCTCGCGTGCTACACGATACCGGCCGCGGCCCAACAGCCTGCGGCCAAGCCAAGCCCGGCCGCGGCGCGCGAGAACGCGCCGAAGATGGGCACGCGCAGTGTCACGGGATCGGTCAAGACCGCCACTGACAAGGGCCTTGTCGTCGTCGGGCACGAGGAAGGGCAGCAAGACAAGGAATGGGCCTTCGCCTTCGACGGAAGCACGCGCATCGACGTGGACGGAAAGTCGCGGCCTGCGACAGAGCTTCGAGAGGGTGAGGGGGTCACCGTGAGCTACACGAATCGCGACGGCAAGATCATCGCGCAGAACGTCAAGGTCAACGCGCGATAGCGGGCCAAGAGAATCGGTGGGCTCCTCTCTCCACGGGGTTGAGGAGCCGACCGTCGTCTCCCTTCTAACACGGCAACTCCGACTAAAACTCTACAAGGAGAACCTGATGGGAAAGACGAACAGTACCCCGCCGAGGGATGCCATTGCCCTGCTGACGGAAGATCACCAGCGAGTTCGCGAGCTGCTCGGCGAGATGGAAGAGACCACCGAGCGTGCGGTCAGCAAGCGCGAGGAGCTTTTGGCCACGATCGAACAGGAGCTTGAGATTCACACGAAGATCGAAGAGGACATTTTCTACCCTGCGTTCCGAGACGCCGCCAAGAAGAAGGACGACAAGGACTTGTACTACGAAGCGCTCGAGGAGCACCACGTGGTCGATATGGTCATGCCCGAGTTCAAGGAGACGAAAGCGGACTCAGAGGAGTTCGGCGCCAAAGCGAAGGTCCTGAAGGATCTGGTGGAGCATCATGCGGGAGAGGAAGAGAAAGAAATGTTCCCACGGGCGAAGAAGCTCATGGATCGGGAGCAACTTTTGGATCTCGGCCAGCAGTTAGTACAAGCAAAAGCCTCGCTCATGTCCGAAGGGGCAAAGGCTCGACGGTAAGTAGCAGACTTGGAGCTGGCCTGGGTCACCTCAAGGGTCAGGCCAGCTTTAGTCTGGGTCAAATCTTAGCCCGCCGTCTGAGTTGCTACCATCCTGCTACCAGAACAGCGGGTACCAGGGGTATCCAGGAAGATATTGAGCTTTGCCGCCTTGTTTACTTCGCCTACGCTTAGGTCTCCTGAGGTACCCTGAGTACGTGGAGCGGGATACTTCGTAATCAGTAGGTCGCGGGTTCAACTCCCGCCCCCGGCTCCAGTCAACCCACCGATTACGAAGGCGTCTTCCGAGGCAGGCTACTTCGAGGCGACCAACGACTCTACTTCTTGTTCCCTGCTTGTTCCCTGGAGAACGCCATTAAGGCGCGAGACGGCCGCGCGCAGGTGCTTGGGCGCGAGGTGGGCGTACCGCATGGTCATCGCCAGCGTGGCGTGTCCCAGGAGCTTCTGCAGTTCAGGGAGCGTGGCGCCCTCCTGCATCGCCCACGACGCGAAGGTGTGGCGCAAATCATGGAACCGGAGCGGCGCGTCGAGCTTCGCGAGCTTCGCGGCCTTCACTGCCCGCTCCCAGTGCTTCCTGAAGGCGTCCCAGCTGGTGGTGCCGAAGACCAGCCCCTCGGCCTTCCCAGCGTCCGCACGGCGGGCCAGGACGGCGTCCGCCGGCCCGCAGAGCGGCACCTCGCGGCGCTCGCCCGACTTGGTCACCTCCAGCAGGACGACGCCTCGCGAGCGGTCCACGTCGCCCCAGGGGAGGCCTAGTGCCTCGCCTTGACGAAGGCCGGTGTAGATCGAGAACTCGACCAGATCGACCAGCGTGGCGTTCTTCTGCTCGCGGCAGGCCTCTAGCAGCCGGATGGCCTCCTCGTGGGTCAGCCACCGTAGCCGACCCTGGCCCTCCTTCTCCAACTCGATCACCGGAGCCGCCGCGAGGACTTCCCACTTTCGGCAGGCCATCCGCAACAGGCTGCGGAGTAGTGCCAGCGGTCGATTGATGCTCGCGGCCGAGAGAGCGCCTCCACGGCGTGAATGCTGGACGGCGAGGAGCCTCTCCTGGTACAGGCTGATCCGGCTGGCCGTGAGCGCCGACAACAGCGCCTGTTCTCCAAACTCGGCCTTCAGGTGCTTGGCGATCCGCTGGTCCTCCCGGAGGGACCGCTTCCGCGCCTTGGCCTTGAAGTACCTCTCGAACGCCTCGGCCAGCGTGATCGAGGCGGCGGAGGCCGGGGCAGGTGTTACCGGGTTCTTCGTCTCTTCCCTGAATACGTCCAGCGCCTCGGTTGCCTCCGCGCGGGTCAGAAAGACCCGACGGGTGCGCTTCTTCACGCCGTCGCGCTCAACCACGATGTTGAACTCGTAGGCTGACCGCTTCTGGCCCTGATACACCCACTTCCGCTTGCGGATGCTGCCGCGAGAGACAAGGGTCACGTCGTAGTTCCTCCAGTTAGTCGAAGGTGAGAGGGTTCTGGTCATTCGACAAGTGCATGTTGTTGACCCGCCGGGAGACGCACCCGGAGACGTACTGCGCTCGATACTCCTTCGGGACGTATCGCTGGGCCACTTCATCGCACTCGGCCGCTAGCCGATCAACAGCTGCTTCGGCGTCTCACGGGGTGGCGGCGTCGAGCATCCCGCGAGGAGTAACGCCGAGAGAATGAAGTATGCAGCTCGGCTCTTCTTCATCGGGTAATCCTCCCTTTGGCGTACTCGCACTCGATGCGGACGCCCTGCAGATGTCCCCGTAGCTTCGTGGCATCGTGGCAGACCGCGTCGAAGTCAGCCCGAGCTGCCGGTTCTGCCCCGTACGTGGCGCGGAGCCCTCAATCGAGAGCTGGAGAACAGCCACGCGCTGCTCCAGCTCCTTGAGGTGTAGCGGCAAGCTGGTGATCATGCGATCATGCCGAGTGGTTCCTGACGAGCGCGTCGAGCTGGCGCTGCAGAGCGATCTTCCGGGCACCCGTCGCGGTGTGGATGGCAAATGTCAGCTTGATCGCCCGCTTGCCTGCCTGCCACCACTTTCCGCGACCGCCCGTGACCTTATACAGCTCGTCAACCAGCTCCGTAATAGTGTGCATCGCTTCGTCCTCCTGGGTTGGGGTGAACTGCACTAGGACGCCGACCAGAGCTGTTCGAGCGACTCGATCTGCTGTGCCCCCGTCGCGTGAAGCGCGCGATGCACCCATGCGATCTCGGGGTGCAGCTCGCGGTAGTGCGTGGGATTGTCGCCACCGCAGGGCAGGCGTGGCGGCAGCTTCTTGACGCCTCGAAGCCACCCGCCACACCCGACCACCGGCCAGTCGTTGCCTGAAGGGCTAGCGGGCGGTGGATTGGGGCAGCGCGGGGCTTCCGGGTTCAGCGGATTGGCCATGTCATGCCTCCCGTTCTGGCGGGAGCCACCGGCCTCGATGCGGCGGGAGGGCTAGAAATGCGAATGGCCAGCTAGCGCTGGCCTCGCGCCGTCCTTGTCCTCTCGGACCGCATCCCCGGTGAGTCGCTCTCGCGTCCCCCGGTTACCACCTGGTACGGCTCAGGTTGGTGAGGCAGCTGATCGCCGCCTGCTCTTGATGCTATGTGCGCCTATGTTACCCTGGCGGCGATTTACCAGTCAATCCCGGCCGCCACGCGGCGAGGGTGGCCACGGGATGAGTAAGTGCGTCCGCGAAACAGGGCGCCCGATGGTCTCGTGGTCCCGGAGCACCGATACAAGCATGACGCCAAGACACGAGCCGCTATGGCCCTCGCCGCGAAGATCCCCCTCTCGCCGGGCAAGCCGAGGCAAGGAACCAAGAAGACGCGACGGGGAAAGGCGCGGAAGAAGCCCCCGATCAAGAAACCGCCGCTCCGAGCGAGGTAGGGCAATGTCGCGCCGAGTCGAGAAGGCATGGATGATCTTCGAGTAGGCGCCGTGGGGAGGGGACGATGAGCGAGGACTGCGGCGTATGCAGCCAAGCCGAAGAGTTCCTCGCCGCCCTGCCCTCGGCGAGCGCGGGTGATGAACAGCTACGGATCGGCCACCTCGCCATCGCGCTCCATCGGCACCGCACCGAGATCGAGCTGCTGCTGCGGCGCCTGGAGCTGCGCGAGCTGGAGCGTCGCCGCGCGCCCTGACGCGCCCCATGCCGCCCGGTGAGAGCCTTCGCGAGCAGGTGCGGCGCCGGCTCGCGAACAAGGAGCCGTTCCTCATCAGCCGCAAAGGGCACGCCGAGCGCGGCAGCGGGAACTCGTGCGCGGTCTGCGCTTTGGTGATCAGCAGCAGCGAGGTCCAGTACGCCATGCCGGGGCAGAAGAACGCCGTCGTGGCGCACCTTGGGTGCTACCTCGTCTGGCGCGAGGAGGTCGGAGGCGGCGCGCCTGCTGCGAGGGGAGCGCTGACGACATCGGCGGTCCCGATTATCATCATCGGGCCTCCCGTTGCTATTATTACGTTCCGATTACGTCGCGGCTGCGCCGCATGGTAGGGTCGGCCTCGTAAGTAGAGACACGTAGGGGGGCCGATCCAATGGCGCGCATCCTGGTCGTCGACCCGGAGCACGACGTACGCGCGCTGATCGCGGATCTCCTGGCCGACGCAGGCCACGAGGTGCACTGCGCCGCCCACGGCGCCGAAGCGCTGGCGCAGCTTGAGCGGTCCGACTTCGACCTCGTCCTCAGCGACCTCACCCTGCCCGCCATCGAGGGCATCGGGCTCTACTGGGAGATCGCCCGTCGCTGGCCGCTGCTCGTGTCGCGGCTCGTCTACGTGACGGGCACCATCGACGCCGGATCCACCGACTACCGCATCCTGCTCGACGAGGACATCCCGCGCGTGATCAAGCCGTTCCTACCCGAGCACCTGCTCAATGTCGTCGCGCGCACGCTACGACGATGAGCACGACCATCAGCGGCACGCCCGTCGAGATCCACGACGCCTTCATCGTGCTGACCGGCCCCACGTACATCATGGGTCGGTCGGGCATGAAGCTGGACCTCGTCATCGGCGAGGCCCTCTCTGTCACGGCGACCTCGCAAGGTGGACCTTGGACCGCTCAGCGCATCGACCGCGGCCCCGTGCGATGGCTCTCGAAGCGCGGTGACTGGTTGTGAACGACGACCAGGTCCGCGCGAAGCTGCGTGACGCGTTCCGTAGGTTCGCGCTGCCGCGCA
>Ga0210384_10004319_pt1 | contig 15947 bp, 14 predicted proteins | sample IncBWH2MmetaG_FD_160574 | JGI IMG/M metagenome (GOLD analysis project Ga0210384, IMG submission 160574) | Forest soil microbial communities from Barre Woods Harvard Forest LTER site, Petersham, Massachusetts, United States - Inc-BW-H-2-M | ecosystem: Environmental > Terrestrial > Soil >...
TCCGAGCGCAGCGCAACAACGAGTTTTCCGCCCGTTTCGCCCGGATCGCCGGAAACCGTTGAATACTCCTGTGCCCGCGCGGCGCCACACGCAAACAGTACCGACAAAGCCAGGGCAAACCTCTGTGCATTGCGGAAAGCAACGGCATTGATCACATCTGCACCTCTGCGAATTTTTCCTGCAGCATTGCGGACGCCCATTGGTAGGCGAGAAAAAGAACGATGAGCACAACAGCCGGGGCATACATCCACCAATAGGAGGTCAGAACGCGATATTTTTGCAGTTCGCCAAGCAAATTACCCAAACTCGGCATGGGTTCACCCACGCCCAGCCCCAGAAACGACAGAGTGACTTCCGCGAGAATGAACTGCGGGACGAGCAGCGCCGCGGTTGTCAGAATGATTCCATACGTTTGCGGCAAGATGTGGCGGCGGAGGATGTGCGCGTCCGACGCGCCCATGGCTTTTGCCGCAAGCGCAAAGGTCCGTTCCTTGGCGCTGAGGACGATTCCACGCACGAGCCTTGCAGGCTTGGCCCATCCGACGAATCCAACCACACCCACCAAAAGGAGAAATGCTTCGGTCGTTTTGATTCGCAGGGGCAGGACCGCTCGAACCGCAAACAAGAGATAGAGCCAAGGGAGCGCGAGGAAAAGCTCCGCGAACCGCATGATCACCGCGTCCATCCATTTGCCATAGTAGCCAGAGATCAGGCCCAATAAAACGCCGACGAAGAGGGCAAGGGAGGTCCCCAACAATCCCGCGAATAGCGAAATGCGGCCGCCATACAGGATGCGCGAAAATTGATCTCTGCCGAAGTCATCCGTGCCGACCAGGAAAAGCTGTCCGGGCGCCTGGACGCCAAACAGGTGCAGGCGCACGGTCCAGGGACCGAGAATCGAGTAGGGACTTCCTTGAACAAACAAGTGAAGCGGATACGTGTGTGTTCGATCCTCTTCGTAGCTATCCCCGCTCCCGTCCGCGCGTTGCTGCCATGCATAGGCAAACGGCCGAAAGTGAAAGGTGCCCCCCTCATCGATAAAATGCAATCGGTTGGGCGGCGCAAACGGCAGTTCGCGGTTTTGCTGCGCGTAGTCGTACGGAGCGACGAAACCAGGAACGAGTATGGGCAGATGCAAGGCCGCAAGCAGGAGAATCAGGACGAGCGTGCGTCGGCGATAGTTCATATTCAGACTGTTCGAATCCTGGGATCGCTCCAATAGAGCAGCAAGTCCGCAATCAGATTTCCAAGCACCAGAAACACCGACGAGAGCATCACGACAGCCATCACTACGTAAATGTCGCGCGCGAGAAGCGCTTCAAGGACCAGAGGACCGAGGCCCGGCCAACTCAAAACGACTTCGACCAGCAATGAGGTGCTCAGCAGTGCGCCTATGGAAAAGCCAAGCAAGGAAATCAACGAGTTTGCAGCTGCGGGCAAGGCGTATTTGTAAAGAATTCGCGAATGCGCAATCCCATGGCCTCTGGCGGACTCGATGAAGGGAGAATCCAGCACAGTCACCATGGCCGAGCGAATGTAGCGGGTGAGCAGAGGCATCGCTCCGAGCGCCAGAACGACCATCGGAAGAACAAGATGAGAAGCAAAATCCCGCGACAACCCGAGGAGTCCGGCATCAGCAACATCGGGCGACGTCATGCCGCCTGTGGGCAACCATCGGGTCTTGGCCGCCAGGAGCAAGAACAGCAAAGCAAGTAGCAACTCTGGGATGCCCAGCAGCGTCGCGGTCAGAATACTTCCGACCCGCCCACGCCACTTGCCGCGCTGTAGCGCCTCAAACACTCCGAACGGGAGCGCAATCATCCATGCCAGCAGTGTCGACAGAGCGGTGAGCAGAAGCGTGTTTCGCGCCCTAGGCCACAAAAGCGTGCCCACTGGGCAGTTATAGGAAAGCGAATAGCCAAAGTCTCCGCGGAAGCCTGACGCAATCCAACGGACATAACGCACCGGCCACGGGTGGTCCATTCCGTACTGTGCACGCAAGGCGGAAACGGTGTCCGGTGAAATCTGAGGGTTTAGCCGCAGTTCGTCAAAGAAGTTTCCCGGTGACAACGACAGAAGTGCAAACGAGAGTGCGGACACTCCCAGCAGGAGCAAACAGCCATGTGCGATGCGGCGCGCGACTCGTACCATACCATCTGCCATTTACCCGGAGAAGTTTGGGCTCTGGTACAGTCTCGCTTGCCGGTGAATGCCGCGGCAATCTTCAGGAAACGGGTTGTAGATTAGCAGTTAATACGATTGCGGGCATATCGTGTTGGACAATCCGGCCCTCGCGGATGACCGCGACTTCGTGGGCCATGACACTTGCCAGCAGCAAATCATGAGTAACGAAAAGATAGGCCAGTGAATACTGCGCCTGCAAGTCCAGCAGCAAATTTGCAATCTGGCCCTGGGTAGAGAGGTCAAGCGAGGAGAGCGCTTCGTCCAGAATCAGGAGTTTTGGCTGGAGCGCCAGAGCTCGAGCGATCGCAACGCGCTGTCGCTGACCGCCGCTGAGTTCGGAGCAGCGCCGGGCGAGGAAACCATGGTTGAGTTCCACTTGATCCATCGCCGTGCGAACGCGTCTGTCGATTTCTGGCTTATTTTCAAAAGCCTTGTGAATCATCAGAGGCTCGGCAACTAACTCCTCCACTGTGAACCTGGGATTCAATGATAATCCCGAATCCTGAAAAATCAGGTGAATCTCTCGCCTCGCTACCTTCAGTTCCTCTCGACTTAGGGTGAGGAGGTTTTGTCCTTGATAGAGAATTTTCCCTTCGTTTGGCCTTTCCAGCAGAACAAGGCAGCGAGCCAGGCTTGATTTTCCGGAACCCGAAGGGCCGACAAGCGCCAATGACTTTCCAGAAACCAGATCGAAAGAGACGTCGCGGAGTGCGACCGTTTCCGTACGCTCCGCCGCCAGGACTCGCCGCTGCGCATAGGTGAGAGTCAGACCGCGAACCGAAATCAGCGGCCGCGAACCTGCGTCAGCGTGTTGTGCCTCAACCGCCATATAAGAAACACTCCACTTGGCCTTCCGGTTCCACTTCGATGGGAGAAGGACAATGCGTTTCGCACTTTTGCACGCGCTCACAACACCGCGGTGCGAAGCTGCATCCTTCCGCCAGGTACATCGGGTCAGGAGAGTTTCCGGGAATTGTCTTTAGTCGCATATGCGGTGCGCTATTTCGGCCTGCGGTCGACGGAAGTACGCAATCGAGCAGGCTTCTGACGTAAGGGTGGTGCGGTCGGTGGTAGATTTGCCTGAGCGGCCCATCTTCAACGATTCGTCCCCCATACATTACGGCCACACGGTCAGCGAGCCCGCGAAGGATCGTCGGATCGTGAGTGATCAAAAGGAGTGACAATTTCTGCTCTTCCTTCAGTTTTCGGAATAGCTCGAGAATCTCGCCGGTAGCCGAGGAATCGAGTGAGGCTGTCGGCTCGTCCGCGATGATCAGCGAAGGATTGCAAGCCAATGCTTGTGCGATGACTACTCGCTGCTGTTGCCCACCGCTAAGTTGATGCGGATAAGCCTCGTACATTTTTCTCGAATGGCTGCTGAGATTAACACGCTCAAGAAGAGAGGCGGCCTCAGCTCTGCAGCGATTCCAACTCCAGTTTCGATGCGCATGAATCACTTCGGCGATTTGATCGCCCACTCGCATCACTGGGCTCAGTGCTTGTCCGGGATCCTGTGAAATGAACGAAAGTTGGGCACCGCGGATCTGGCCCATCTCAGCTTCCGTCAAGGCCAGTAGATGCCGTCCTTCAAATTGAACGGCACCTTTTGAGATATATGCCGTGTTGGGCGTAAGGCGTACCAACGTCTTCGCCAAAGTTGATTTACCGCTTCCTGACTCACCGAGGATTCCGAGCACTTCTCCGTGCGCCAACTCGAACCTGGCGCCGTTCAGAGCGTGCACCCTGATTCCGCCGGGCAAGAGAAAGTGAACATGAAGCTCTTCGACTTTAAGCAGCAGTGCCATTAGTTTCTCGGCAGATCCCAATTGCAAGGCTAGACCCGGCAAGTGACGTGTGTCTACGCTCTCGTACCGGCCGTTTGAGCAACTGCATACTACCAATTGATACGAATTGTCAGGTTTCGATAAGGCCAGATTTCCGAAGCCAAATTCGCCGCTGGTGAAAAATTGGCAACTTTCTCCGCATTGCTCGCAATCGTTCTCACTACGTCGATTGGGAGCGTTCCGTCGACATGGCGGAGAACGAAGCTTTCCCTTCTGCTATGTCGTCTTCCCACTTGCCTCCATCTCGATCCTCTCACCGCGCTTTAAAAGCGCAGCCCGAGCGAAGGTCACAGTTGCTCAATGAGCCCGCGCAAATCCTTCGACCTGCCGCCAAGCCGACGTTTCTAAATACGCCGGCTCTTTCTGCGTTGCACTGGTTCAGCGAGAACGGAACGACTGCTCGATTTAGGCAATCATGATCAGTGGATCGGTCCGCGGTAAAACGTTTCCCACAAGCATTCCATCGCCGCCACGGTCCTGAAAGGCATGAAGGAACCGGTCAGACACGTTCGCCGACATCGAAAGCAATAGGCCGCCCGCGGTTTGCGGATCGAAAAGCAGCGTCTTGGTTATTTCGTCTACCTTGGGCCCGTATTCCACCGCGCATTCGGCGAATTCGCGATTGGCCTTCAGGCCGGCGGGCACGCAACCTGCGCGCACACTTTCCGCAGCGCCAGCGAGCAACGGTATCTTCGTGGAATCGATGCGGAGACTGACATTGCTGGCCAAAGCAATTTCGCGAGCATGACCGACGAAGCCGAAGCCGGTTATGTCGGTGGCGCCGTGGACATCACCGCCCAGTTCCGCTGCGGCCTCGGCGGCAAGCTTGTTGAGAGTGGTCATGGATTTTGTGGCAGCCTCGATCCAGGCTGACTTCGCTTTGCCCTGCTTGATCGCGGTGGAGATGACGCCGGTACCGAGAGCTTTGGTGAAGACGAGCACATCGCCAGCTTTCGCGCCACCATTCGCCAGAATCCGGATTGGATGAACTGAACCGGTGACTGCATACCCGAACTTAATTTCTTCGTCACGAATACTGTGGCCACCAATGACGGTACACGTGGCTTCGATCATTTTCGAAAGGCCGCCGGCAAGTATCTGCCCGAGAATCTCCAGATCTCCCTTTTCAGGAAAACAGACCATGGCCAGCGAACTGATGGGGCGGCCTCCCATGGCGTAGACATCGCTAAGGGCGTTGACTGCGGCAATCTGTCCGAAGGTAAAAGGGTCATCTACAATGGGAGTGAAAAAATCTATAGTCTGCACCAAGGCGAGTTCGGGCGAAATCCTATACACTCCGGCGTCGTCGGCGGTGTCGAAACCCACTAGAACATTCGGATCGCTTTGCCTGGGCAATTTTCCAAGAATGGAGTCCAGCGCCGCCGGACTTAACTTGGACGCTCAACCGGCAGACTTAACCGATGCCGTGAGGCGTACTGGTTCGACTGGTTTCATAGGTCGATTGTACAGGCGACGCTGAGATTGTTGAAATTGCCAGGTAGTAGGCAAACCGGTGGTCGTTTGGTGCACAGTCTATCTCCAACCGCGCTGGGCGCTCGAGTATTTTCTGGGCGGCGCGCCTGGCGCTGAACGTCTTGCACTCTATAGATCTGGTTTGGGTGTTGATCAGTATCGTAGTCATCGGCATCGGTCCGTTTGCCGGCACGGTAGCGATCGGTCTACATACCGCGGGAGTTTGGGAAAGCTCTACGCCAAGACTCTGGAGGAAGTACCGCGCAAGCCGGTCGAGGCGCTTCGCGCGTTGGGAGCCGGGCCGTTTCAGCTGTTGTGGTGGGGGCTCTGGCCGCAAGCCAAGCGAATGCTGGCGAGTTACACCATCGTGCGGTGGGAAACAAACATCCGCGGTCTCGGCCATCCTCGGGCTCGTAGGAGGCGGAGGGCTGGGACAAACCTACAAGAACGTACAACTGGGTTTCTACAGAAGGTTAGGTACCCTGCTATTGATAATTTATGCCTTGGTTATGGTGTCCGATTGGATGGGAGATACAGTATTCCGGCGCTCCACGGCAATTTGATTTGACATGCGCACATCAGAGCCGTCACGATTTAATCACGTCGAAAGCTATGCCGCCTCTCAGGCTCACTCTCGGAATGCAAACGGTATTTCTCAGCGTTGCTTTCGATACTCGAGTAATTGCCGGAAGCCCCTGCGCGCTCACCAGTAAAGGTACATGAGAATGAGCCAACCCTTCGCCGAACCCAGTTTGCAAGACGGCTTGGTTGCTTCCGTAGGGTCCAGGGGTTTCGCCGTCGGACTCGGCTTAACCAACGAATGCAATCTCTCCTGCTCGTTCTGTTACCGCGATCCGGCCCGTCTTGACCGCCTTAGCCTGGAGCAAGTGCGCGCCGCGATGGCCAGCCTGCCAGTGCGTTCCGTGAATCTCGGCACGGGTGAAAATGGAATGCACCCGGAATTCACTGAAATCCTGGCGTTTCTCCGAAGTCTGCCGGTGAAACTCACTATCACTTCGAACGGGCACAGCGTCGCAGTGCTCAGCGACGAAGAGTTACGCGCTTTTCACGATATCGAGTTTTCCCTGGATTATTCCACCGAAGCAAGACAAGACGCCCAGCGCGGCTCCGGAAATTGGGCGCTGATCGAGGAGCAGGCGGAACGTTGCATGCGACTCGGAATTCCGGTCACTTTCGTTGCGGTAATGATGAAGGCCAACTATTTGGGCTTAGCCAACGTGGCGCGGGTAGCCAAGCGTTATGGAGCGCCGCTGCGCATCAACGTCTATCAGGCGGTGCGCTCTGACCTGTACGCACTGACGTACGAAGAATACTGGCGAGGCTTTGGTATGTTGTTTGCCGAAACGGATGTGATTGCCATTAGCGAGCCCTTGGTACGGGCGATGGCCGGTCTGCCGCCACTCGAAGGAGGATGTGGGGTCAGCACGGTGCGAGTTACGCCGCGCGCCACAACGCAGCCTTGCGTTTATTGGCCGGGCTCCGGGGAGCCGCTGTCAGGCTTGATTTCGGTGGGTTCCGGGATTCTGAACTCTGCGCCGTTTGAGCAGGCTCGGACGCTTCCAGAAGCTTGCCAGACCTGCGAGTTTCGAGACTCGTGTCATGGAGGGTGTGCTGGAAGACGGCGCCTGCAAGGGGCGCTATCGCAGCCGGATTTTTATTGCCCGATCATTCGGGGCGAGCGCCCACGGCTCGAAATCCGAATGGCCGCAAATCGCGATCTGCCCAAACTCGGCAGTTCCTGCACCAGCGTGGTGATTGCTCGAGAGTCTGAGACGTGAAGATTGAGATCGATTGACGGAACGAGGCCGGCCCGTTCCCTATTGCGCGTCCATCCAGGTGTCTGACCCCGTTAGCTTGACGGCCACGTTCGCAAAGGCGAGATGGAGCGGCTTGCCGTCCGCCGTTCCGCGATGATCGGTTGAGACCAGGAGAGGGCCGGCTTTCTTGTAGCCCGCCCAAGTTGCTATGACTACACTCGGCTTCTTGGGTCCACCTCGATGATAGATGAATTGCTCGACTCGACCATCAGACCCGACGAAAAGCTCCCAAGTGTCCCCCGGCGTGTAGCCGCCAGCCTCTGCAGGATATTTCACCACTACTCGCCTCGCCGAGCCCTTACCCAAGGGCAATTTTTGCATCCCCAGGTCTTGTACATCGGCGCTGGAGTCCCAGTAAGCATGGAAAGGAAAGACCAGCCAATATTGATCGTTGACGAAAGCCGGCTCAATTTCATCTTTCACGTTGGCGGGTTGGCTGTTCAGTTGAGAGCGAACGTAAGTAGCCTTTACGGGTTTGCCGTCTTTATCTTTTCCTTCGTAGGAGACTTTTCCCGTCTTGGGCTCCCAAACCCATGAGCGAGACACGTTGACTCCGGGGAACTGTAGGTTGAACGTATAGCGGATCGCTTCAATCTGTCCAAACGAATCAAGGCCATAGGTCTTGGCAAGCTGTTCGGCAACGGGCGGGCGCGTCTGCGCCCAAGCGGCTGAAGTTAGGACCAGCGCTCCAAAAGCCAGAAGGATGATCTGTAAATGCCTCGCATATCTCATCGAGTTCGCTCCTAGGTTAATTGAGCGGGTGTTCTTGGATGACCGGCAAAGGTTCGGGAACACGAGAGCAGGCCGTCATCGTAATCCTTCACGTCAGCCATTCGCACACCTTGCTCGGGTTGCCGCGCATTATACAGCACACTGGGCGTGTTTGTGTTCTCATACGCGCACCGGGCCAAACCGAGTCCGTACAGTTGTGCGAGAGTGTAGTTTCACGGGCCACCAGCCTAATGGCGAAGTTGCGCGACTGCTCGCTGCCACTCATCGAACCAGCCCGCAGTCCTTGGCGCCTTCGCGGGAGCGAGCCGCAGTTCGCGAGCAAGCAGAATCAAATCATCTGCGACATCGATGTCGTAGAAGCGTTCCGCGAAACCGGTTGAGAGTTGAAGGGCCTTCGTGCGCAGCAACAATCTGTCGAGCGCGCTCCTTGTTCCCATACCATCACCTTCGAAGAGCGACGGGTGATCGGCCTTTGCGCCAACCAGGTAGTAGCCTCCATCGTGGGTTGGCCCGACTACCACGTCATGCCTGGCTAGTATTTCGAACGCGCCGTCCAGAACCGACGCAGCAAGATGCGGACTATCGCTATTGAACGCGATGACGTGCTGCCAGCCACCAGCAGTGAAGTGTCGAAAAACAGAAGTGAGTCCTGCTGCGAGACCTTCGCCTTTTTGCGCTACGACCTGCACTGTATTACCTAACAGGTGGGCCAATTCGTTCTGATCCGACTCAGGACACATCACCGCAACCTCCACGCTAGTCAATGACTTTGCCAACGCGAGGGAGTCCTCTAAAAGGCAGCGATACAGCGCCGTAACTGCAGGAGAAGGAAGGCTTTCAATGAGCCGGGTCTTGACTCTTCCCGGCTTTGGGGCTTTCGCCATAATGACCAAGGTGCGGCTTGGGGGAGAAAAATAGACAGCGGTGTGGCCAGAGGATTCCATGAAAGAACGGTCTATCGGGACTTACGCTGCCGTCGGCGTTCCCGCCCTTCGACGTCGAAAAGAATAGCGCACTATGCGGCTCAAGATGAACCACGCTGCTCCTACCGTCCCCTTCAGCGTACCGCTAATTTTGGACTTTCCAATACGCGGGTAGTAGCTTACCGAGACTTCCACGATGCGAAATCCCGCGACGGCTCCTTTCAAGATCATTTCCACCGCCCACCCGTAGGTAGCCTCTTCAAGAGCGAGTGCGCGCAGCACCTCTGCCCGGCCGGCGCGAAACGGACCGAGGTCGCTGACCTTCACGCCATACAAGAACCTGATCAGGCCGGCGGCCAGCCGATTGCCGAACGATTGGTGCCACGGTAGCGCACCGCGGTTGCTTTTGCTGCCAAAGCGCGAACCAAGGGTAATATCAGCGCGTCCCTCGATGATCGGAGCCAAAAGAATCGGCAACTCCGAAGGGCGGTCGCTGTAGTCTCCGTCGAGGAAAACGACCACATCGGGATTTTCTGTATTCGCAAGCCCCGTCAAACAAGCGCGTCCGTATCCTCGGCGGGGTTCCTGGATCACCTGTGCCCCCATCTTTCGGGCGAGGTCGGGAGTTCCGTCAGTCGAATTGCTGTCGACAACGATGACCTCCGTGACGAGATCGGACGGCAGTTCGGCAAGCACATAGCCAATGGCCTGCGCTTCGTTATGGGTAGGAATAATGATCGATACTCGCACGCAGATTCGCTCATCACCACCACGGTGACGAGGGCCGCCGCCGTGCCAGCAACGCGTCGATGCCCCAGGCTCGACCTGCGCGTCCCACTGCGAGTCCGAGCGATGCGACCACCGGAACCAGTAGTTCCCAAATCCATGACGTGCCCAATTCCGAGACCCAAAGGCCGGCCAGGAACAGGAACGCGACAAATGCGGCTGGACGGGTAAACAAGCCGATGACCAGCAGGATCCCCAGCGAGATCTCCGTCGCCGCCTGCATCGGAGCTGCCATAGCCGCATGGCTTGCCATCAATCCCATAACCCACTTCCATGCCGCTGGTGAGTGGCTCGACTTAATGTAGTAATTGATCACTCCGGCGTAGCCCGCAGGGGTGTAGCCGCCCTTCCCCAGATTCTCGAAGAAGACCGACACGAACATCGCACCGATTATCAAGCGAACCAATGCCAAGCCCTTTGCCGCATCGGATTGGCTGGCGAAGCTGACCGTGCCATCTTGTGCTTGAGTTGCGTTTGTCGTCATTCTAAACCTCTACGCAATAGATTCCACCCGCGACTAAAGGCGCAATCTTAAACTATCGGACGCGCGGGTGCCAGATGATGCGCACGAGGTAACTAAGTTACAGCCAAGCGCAGCGTGCACAGACGTTCATGTTCGACAGTCTCGCGCAGCTACGAGTTGGAAATGGTTACCAATCCCGCTATCGCGCCTGGATCTGTTCGTTGTGAGTTTGGATGCGGCGATACTCTGCCATTTCTTTTGCGGCTTGCTCGATTTTACCTTGTTTGCGATGAATGCCGGCCAGCGCGAAATAGGCTTGCCCGGCCAGTAGACTTTCCTTTTCCAATTCGATCACACGTTGCAAGGCATGCTCTGCGTCAGCGGGTGCGTTAGACGCTTCCGCCCTGCCTAGCGCATAAAGAGTTTCGGACATATCCGCGTGCAACGAATCGGACCGCCTCAGTTCCACAACCGCTTCCTTCATCTTGCCCTGCTGCAAGAGTGCGTCTCCCAAACGATAGGCAGCTTCCGCGTTGCCCGGCTGCAGTTTGGTTTCCGCACGAAATAGTTCTTCGGCTTTTTCCCACTCGGATCCAGCGGCATACACCTGTCCGAGTTCGAGCCTCAGACCGGGCAAATCGCCGCGCAAGGTTAGGGCCTGCTCGTATTCTTTCTTGGCCTCTGGATACATTTTTAGGAGGTAATAATTTTGTGCCGCGGCCTGATGCCCGCGCGCCGAATTTGGGAAGGTGGAGAGCAACTTGTCCAACGATTGTGAAGAAAGCGCGGTGCCGGCGCGGCTGAGGTAATAAAGGAGATCCGGATCGCCGGGATTCTGGGCAAGGGCCGCTTGCAGATTGGCGACTGCCTCGGCCGGTTGCCCGCTCTGTAGCTGTGCAATGCCCAAGGCGCCATATTCGTGGACAAGATCAAGATGTGGAATAGCGTCGGCCGTGTAGCCTTGCGCCAACAGAGCAAAACCGAGCAACTGATGGGCAGGGACGGACGATGAGCTAAGCTGCACCGCACGTTTTAGAGGAGGGATGGCTTGCGCGTAGTCGCGCTTGCTCATAAATGCATTGCCCAAGCGCAAAAACGCGATGGCAAAGTCGGGAGCAAGCTCCGTGGCCTTGCGATAGGCCGCGATTGCTGCGTCAAGGTCGCGTTGTTTCTCGGCATCCAGACCGGCCTGCAGTTGCGCGAGCACTTCCGGCGGAACGGCCGGTTCGCCGCCCTGCCCCTGCAGCAACAAGCAAATCCATAGGACCGAAGCAATCATGGTTGCGCCGATTCCTCGATAACAACGAACTGATCCGCCTTGACGTCCTTCACGGCCTGGTGAATTCCGGACGGCCAGCGAATTTCCACGGTGACGCGCTCCACGGAACCCAGGCCAAAATGCAAGCGCTTGTCATTCGAAGAAAGGTAGCTACCCGCCGCGGTCACGAAACGCACCTGCTTGCCTATCTGCACGCGAGCGCCAAATCCATCACGATTACTCTTCCTTCCCCGCAAAGTAATCGTCAACCAGTGCGCCTTTCCCCGGCGGTTCAAATAGAACTGTGGACGATCTCCGAGAGATGTCGTAATCACACCGATCCAGCCATCGTTATTTAAGTCGCCGAATGCGGCGCCTCGCCCAGCCACGGGCACGTTCGAACCGACGTCGCCCCTTTCGAAATGTCCATTGCGATTCATGGCCAGCAACGGAGGCTCCCGGTAACTCAACGAACTGTCATACGATTCCACATTATCGAACACGTGCCCCTGAACGACGAAAGCGTCTTTCCATCCATCGTTGTCGAAATCCTCCAGGCCAACTCCCCAGCCCGAGACCTTGCCAGAAAGCACGCCAAAGCCGGTTTCCAATTCCTCTGCGTTGAACGTCCCGTGCCCTAGGTTGCGATAGACCACGTAGGGTTGATGCGGAAGTTGCGTCACTAGCAAGTCGGGCAACCCGTCATTATCGTAATCCTGAAACGCTACCCCCATGCCGGACAGCATTTTGCCGTCGTTCGTCAGTGCCGCGCCCGCATCAAGAGCAGTTTCCGTGAACGTTCCATTGCCATTGTTATGAAACAGAAACTGATTGGTGACGTCGTTGGCCACAAAGATGTCGGTGTAGCCATCGCCATCGTAATCGGCGAAAGCGACTCCCAGTCCGTGCCCCTTTTTCGCGGCGATGCCCGATGGCACGCTCACGTCCTCGAATGTGCCGTCTCCGCGATTGTGATACAGAATGTTGGCAACCGCAGGGAATTCGCCCGGCGGACAATACATCGGCGCCTTCTCGTTGCCACAGATTTTGCTTTTCTCGATGCTCCAATCAAGATAACGGGCCACAAATAAATCCAGCTTGCCATCGTTATCGTAGTCGAAGAAACCGGCAGATACCGACCACCCGCCCGCTGCGACTCCGGCCTTTTCCGTGACGTCCGTAAATGTGCCGTCTCCGTTGTTGTGATACAGAATGTTCTTTCCGAAATTGGTGACATAAATATCGGGATAGCCATCATTGTCATAGTCCCCGACCGCCACACCCATTCCGTAATTCGTATCGCCGGCGTTGGCCAGGCCGGCCTGTTCGGTGACGTCCGTAAAGCTGCCGTCCTTATTCTGGCGATAGAGTCGATTCCAAAAAGCGGGGTCGTGGCGAGCAAAGCTAAAGGGATTGATCATGGGATCGCAGATGCGCCCGGCGTTCACTAAGAAAATGTCCAGCAGGCCGTCGTTGTTGTAGTCCAGCAGCGCCACGCCGCCCGGCATCGTTTCGATCAAATATTTTCGCGAAGTGGGAGAGTTGCGCAGTGTGAAGTCCACACCCTTCAACGGCGTCAATTGAAACACAGACTCGGATTTTTGGGCAGTATCCTGGCCGAGCAGAGTGAAGGTGCAGAGAAGCGACAGAACACTCGCCGTTGTCATTCGAGTCGAAAGCAATCTCATTGTTTCCATGGACAGAGGAATCCGATAGCGCGTGGCGCTCCGAGCGCCCCAACCGCACTTATCAGCATACGGCCTAATTCAGTTTTCGAATTTCCACATCGCTGCCGCGAGGATCGTCGGGAATTTCCACCAAAAGCATGTGCCGGTCCACATTGACCGAGTCCGTCGGCGCAGTTTGCCTGTTTTTTATGGTGATAGCCGCGTTCGCCGAGTCCCACCCAAACAACTCCACCTGAATCTTGTTCCACCACGGGTGGTACGTCCCCTGGTGCTTCCCAAGATGCAGCGACACTCCGTCCGCCGTCACTTCACAGGAAAATTCGATGCGCAGATTGTCTCCGCGTTTGTATGCCAGGGTCTTCCCATCATCGGCATACAAGGAACCGTGACAATCCTTGCCGGGGTACACGCGCAAGGTCAGATCTCCGTGCGGCGTCTCTTCCGTGCTCTGCACCAGTGGCTGCACCGGCAGAATAGTTCCCTCTCGTACGTACACGGGAAGGGTATCCAACTTCGGCTGAATCTGCAGACTTCCCGGCTTTCCCGACTCGTCCTTCGCAGCAGCTCCCACTTTTGCGCCCGTCCAGTAGTCGTACCAGATCCCCGGTGGGAGTTTCAGCGGATAACTGTCCGGCTGTTCGGGAAACGGTGACGGCGCCACCAGCAAATTAGGACCAAACAGGAATTCGTTCGCAGCGTCGAGATCGAATGGCCGAGAATCCTTTGTGGCATTCGGAAATTCCAAAAACACTGGCCGCACGATAGGCAATCCTGTGCGCGAGAGCTCTTCCACCAGCGTGTACAGATATGGCATCAGCCGGTAGCGCTCTTCTATGAACCGTCGCCGAATGGCTTCCTGCTCCGGGCCGTGCACCCAGACCTCTTTGTCCCCCGATCCTTTGTTGGTGTGATTGCGATCGATGGGCTGAAAGGTGGCAAGCTCCGTCCAACGCGTAAGTAGTTCCGGACTCGGCGTCCCAATAAATCCGCCCACATCGGCACCGCAAAAACCAAAGCCACTCAAGCCCAGATTCAACAGCATCGGAGTGGTCAGGCGCAAATGGTCCCATGAACTGGTGTTGTCGCCGGTCCAGGTGGCTGCGTAACGCTGCCCACCGGCATACGTGGCTCGGGTCAAAACAAACGGGCGCAAATCCGGATCGAGTTCGAGCAAACCCTCGTAGGTTGCGCGCGAATTTTCCAGTCCATACACGTTATGAATCTCCAGATGGCTGGCGGTTCGCGGCCGGAAGCCGGACTCTTCGATGCGATGCTGCGTGGTCTCCGGCATGGTAAAGTTGGCTGTCTGGAAAACCGACGGTTCGTTCATGTCGTTCCAGAAACCCGCAACGCCCTGAGCCAGAAAATCCTTGTATAGCGTTCCCCACCACTCACGAGTCTTGGGCCGCGTAAATTCCGGGAACACTGAAGGCCCCGGCCAGACGGTCCCAACGTAGGTCGTCCCATCGGGATTCTTCACAAAATGGTCGCCGGCAACTCCCGAATCGTAGGGCGAATATTTCGCGTCGGGGAGCTTCGCGATGTGCAAGTCGGTGATAACCACCACGTGGAAATTGTCGCGCTTCAGATCCGAGAGCATCTGCCCAAAATGTGGAAAGTTTGTCGTATCCACGGTGAAGGGACGGTGCTCTTTCTGGAAATCGATGTCCAGATACAAGGCGTCCGCGGGGATTTTGTCGGCGCGCAGACGCGACGCAATTTCTCGCAATCGGGCTTCGCTGCCGTAGCTGAATCGCGATTGCTGAAATCCCAGGGCCCACATTGGAGGAAGAGGCGGAAGCCCCGTCAGCCACGCATATGTACGGACCACCTGCTTGGGATCCGGCCCATAGAAAACGTAATAGTCGATCGGGCCACCCTCCGCACCAAAGGAATAAATGCCGTCCTGCATCTTGCCGAAGTCAAAATTGCTGGGCCAGGTGTTATCAAAAAAGATCCCGGCAGACCGCCCTGCGCGCATGGTCACGAAAAACGGAATGCTTTTGTAGATCGGATCGGTAGATTCCTGGAACAAAAACGCGTCGGTATTCCAAAGGTGGAACGACTGCCCACGGCGATCCAGCGTTCCCACTTTGTCGCCCAGGCCAAAGTAGTGCTCGTCGGTAGGCATTTTCTTGAACACACGGAAGGAATCCCCATGAAATTCGGTCAGCCAGCCGGGCTCGTCCTCCTGCACTACATTGCCCTGCAAATCCGTAATCGACAGGCGTAGAGTGGCGCGCTCAATTCGAACGCGCAAAGACTTCGTGTGGAACCCGACGACGTCGGGAGTAATTTCCGGACTTATCTCGACGGTTCGCTGCCGGATCTCTGCGGGAACGGCCCACGATGCGTCCTCCGGCAATTGCGCGCTCGGAGCGAGCCGTATACGCAGCACATCATCGCGCAACGCCTGGACCTGCAAGACCACGCCTTTGCGCCGCGCCTCGATGCCATTGGCTAAAAGCTTGCTTGTTTCGGAATCTTCCGCCGCGGATAAAGTGACAGGGGCGGTGACGTTCTCCGCCGCGCGCGCTGATCTGATCTGAACGGCGCAGCAAGTCAGACCAACTGCAAGAACAAAGAAGCCACCGCAACACCGTCTGCCCATGGTCGAAATCTGAGGTTTCATCCTTGTGTCCTGAAGAGCCGCGACGCCTGGAACCTTTCCGACTGCCCCCGTCTTTCGTCGAGGTGAGAGCAAGACACATCGTTCTAAGTTCTGATCAAAGAAATTCTGTAGTTTGCGCCGCAGAAC
>Ga0210384_10004320_pt1 | contig 15944 bp, 43 predicted proteins | sample IncBWH2MmetaG_FD_160574 | JGI IMG/M metagenome (GOLD analysis project Ga0210384, IMG submission 160574) | Forest soil microbial communities from Barre Woods Harvard Forest LTER site, Petersham, Massachusetts, United States - Inc-BW-H-2-M | ecosystem: Environmental > Terrestrial > Soil >...
GGGTAGTAGTACAAGCCTATTCAGAGTGGGAAGCTGTTCAGAAACTACACAGCTTGATTGATGATGTGTCCAATATTAGGACAATCCTTAAGCAGTTTTAACCTTTAAAATAAATCAAATTCTTTCAAATAAACCCTTGACGTGATGTCTGATTGGATCTATAGTTACTTCACAGGAAGAGAAAAGAGCTTCCAAACTTTCTAGGAGAAACATCATGTACGTAGCCACTACTAAATTCTTCGGTTCTTTCTGCGCTCAAGGTGCTACTCAGAAAGAAGTGATCGCTCAGTGCAAACGTATGGGCATGTCCCGTAAAGACTTCTCTGTTAAGAAAGTAGCCTAATCCAACATACAGCTCAATAAAAGGAATACGATAATGTTTATCATGACTGTTGTACTCTGCACAAGCCTCAACATGAACAGCTGCACAGAAACAACTGTTCGTCAATACCCATCTCAAGAAGCTTGCTTTCATGATGCTTATTACAAAACTCGTTCTGATGATGTGAAGAAACTGTTCAAGATGAAAGGGTTTCAGGAAGTCAACTGCGGTGCAGTTAGCTCAACAGGAAGAAAATGAAGCATTTGAACAATGTGCTAAGCTTGAACGTGAGTATATGAGTAAGAAGGGCTATAAAGAATCTGATTGCTACATTGCTGAATAAATTAGGAGACAGACATCATGAACTACGAAGAAAAACCAATCATCATCCCTTTCCTTAAAGTGATAGGCACCACTACCGTAGTGCTATGGGACTATGTAGAACGTGCTGAGATGTATGAGCAGTTTGTGTGTATGGGAGATGAGTATGCTGAGTATACGCCAATCCGATTCGAAGCTTTGTGAGAAAGGATTGAACCTGTTAAGATTTACAGGTCAGATGAATCTAGATAGAATGAACACATCAAGACGATAAACACAGGAAGATCACACATGAATGAATTAGAAGGTACTTTCGATAACCGGAAAACTAATTGTCGGGAAGTATGGGTTGACGGAGAATTAGTTTGCAATCTCAACTCATCTAGTTTTGAGCACCTTAAACTACAAAACGGAGTTCCTGCGAACCTCATTGCTTTCGGCTCCTATCCAGACAATCCATGTAATATAGACCAACAGATTATCTTATTGACTAATAAACTTGACGAGATAAAGAGCTTGGTATCACAGGTCGTACCCATGTGTTTTGATCAAGACAGTAACCCAGACGATCTACTAGAGAGGTTACTCTTGTTGTGTCAAACCAAGGAGTAAAACATGAAAATAGTTCTTGACGGAGGTTTCTAGTCTGTTATACTGACCACACAGACAAAGAAAACCTCCAGAAAGGAACACTCAAATGACCATCTACTTCGTTGAACTCTACAAAGCTGGTGAGTATGAAACCTCTAAAGTGACATTCATCATTGATGCAATTGGCCCTACATCTGCAATCAACACAGCACGGGCAACTGGTGAATATAGCCATCTGAATGCAAGCCGTAAAGTTCAAATGACCAACAAAAAGGCTGCACAAGAGGTTGTAAATGGTGCTAAAGATCTGAGATAAGTGTTTACAAGCCCTCGAAAGAGGGATACACTCTAAGCATCAAAGACAAACAGAGATTAAACACAATGACTACTTACACAATCACCTTGATCAATCAGTTCAACTCTATTATCCACTCTCAGACTGTTCAAGCCACTTCTGCACAAAAGGCTGTGGAGATGGTCAAACAGGCTATAAAAGATCCTGAAGAGTGGTTAGTGAGTGAAGTTGTAGTCTGACACTCTAGCAGGGAGATTCTAAGCCGACTCTTTAGTCGGCTTTATGTTATCTAAAATGTGACTACATCTCTTCTTTTAGTCACTTTATAAACACTCACAAATCTTGTCAAAGCTTTATCCTACTTAATCTCCAATGTGACTGACAAGGGTGTTTTAGTCACATTATAACCATCTGTTCAATAAGCGAAGACATCTCTGATGGCTAAGCGTAGTCTTGTCTATCGCTTCAAACTTCAGTTTACACCTGTGCACTCATATCAATCCATCATCTAGCCATTCATCACTACAGCGTAGCTATAGAAGAATGTGTCCAGAAGGTTGACAGGACTAGGTGAAGTGTGCTTGTGGTACAGACAGGCTTGATAGACACATCCTATAAGGTAACATTTACCATAATATAACTTCGGTACTCTGTTACGTTATGCTACGCTTAGTAATGAGTTGTGCCTATGGTTGGTCTAGTTGGTATGAAGCTGGCTTGGTAGACATTATCTGATGAGTGGACAGCTGATTGGCGCAGGATATGCAGATATTTCTACGGGAAGTCTTTAAATAAGAATGAATCTCAGGCCCGCGTTAAGCCTTGGGTCTACCGCGACAGTGTTTACAGAAGCTAGATACCTTATAAATAAAGACTTACAGATATTCTAGGCATAAGAAAAGAGGTCTTCTATACAAGCAAGACCTCTAAAATTTAGGGGGGGGGTTGGAAATTATACTATCGAGATAACCATTTCAGAAGTATCCACACCATAATGCTCGAAGGTTTCCTTAAAAGTTAACTTCTTATCACTCTTATACTTATTGGCTGTCTTTGCATTGATACCAAAACTCTCGTACCAATATTTTGGGCTGTTATACACACCATTGATTGAAAGCCTTTTAACTCGCTGTCTAGGAGAAAATATAGCTTCTTCTAGTGTCATACCTTTCTTAAGCCTATTAGTCTCTACAGCTCTTAGACTTACTTCAAAATGCTCACACAACTCTTTTACAGTACCATAAACACCCCTGACTGTTTGCCTAAGATAATCTTTACCGTCTTTAGTCAGTACATCTTCATAGTCTAGACCCTCATCAAGGTACTTAAGTAGAGATTCACTGTGGAGGTTGCTGAAATAGGCCTTTGAAGGGAACCAGTGTCCAACACCGTATTTACCTTTAACTTCAAAACTGAAAGGGTTATTTGGGTTGATATTAGAAATAGCATTCCAGATGCCCCACCCTTGAGTGAGCCTGTCCCTAACAGCATCGTATTCTACCAAATATTTAGCACACAAGTCTGCTAGGTATACGGTTTCACCATTCCACTCAACTTTAAACTGTTTCCTTCCATACTCAAGGTACTTACTATATTTGTCTAAAGCCTCTTGCTGTGTAAGACCAGACTTAATACTTGAGTCAATGTGAGCATAGGCAGCCTCTGGATTTTCATACTGCTTCACATAGTCTAGTAATAAGCCCTCCCCAAAATAGTTATTCCTTTCTGTATTCCGCTGATTACCAGATCGTGTTACCCATCGGAGGTTAAACAGTTTGTTATTAAGTCTATCTCTGTCGATGTGATCAACCATTGGTAAGTTTTCAGGGTTTGGAATAAAAGCTTTAGCCACTTCTCGGTGCAATCGCACTAATGCTCTTGTCTTATCTGGATGTGTAAGGTTCACATACCAATACTGAGGAATACCAGCAATCACTTTAGCTACTGGTACGTTGTCCCAAACGTTTCTCACTTCTCCGAAGTTACTGACCTCGTATTTCCCTTCATAACCTTCTACAACTTTCCACTTTTCAATCATCTTAAAACTCTCTTATATATATTATACCGGATTAATTAAATGTAGACTTTATTGGGTTTATCATACCCAAGCTCAATCCCTTGTTGTTCACTAACAATACTCTGTCTAGGATATTTCATCCTCAATAATTCCTTATCCTCCAGTGAACGCTTTAAGAACCTATAACACAGGGTGCAGGCTTTCACATACAAACTGGCTTGACTCTTCTTCATCTCAAGAAGCTCCATTACATTCCCTGTGGTTATCTCATTTAAAAACAGAAAGCATTTGATAATGTTTGTAGTAGACAGTGGGATTTGATCTACCTTGTCACCATACCAATCTAGGCGTGCAACTCCTGAAACAATATCATCGATCCACACAGGCCAAGTATCAGGTTCATCTTTGCCATACCAATGTTCACAGAATTCATCTTTGATATCATTCACCAACACAACAGGCTTACGTCCTCTTGTCATCTAGCTTTTGCTCCTCAAGTTTCCTAACAGCTTCCTTCTGTTCTAGCTCAGTCATATTTGCTTTCTTCCTTCGTTGTTTCATCCACTCTTTAACTCCAATAGCTGCGAGGGCATCAGCGTTAGCTTCTACCCTTTGTGCAATCTCAGTTGTAAGATCTGGAATCTTAGATTCTTTCACTTAATACGCCTTCCTTTTACTCGTGGCCTTCAAAACATCCTCCAAAGTCTTACACCCACTCTCTATCAGATGCCCCACCTTCTGGTTCATTCTCAATAGGAATTTCACAGACATACAGTCCCTCTGGTATTTTAAGGATTAGTGGTTTCATTCCAACCCCTCCCCTTAACATGCCCATGATGATACATCTCCCAAGCATCCGCTGTTCGTTGCTCAGCATAGAAGAAGTTGTATTCACTATCCCGTGTTATATCATAACCCCTACGAACAGCGTAATATTCAAACTCCTCTCTAGTCTGTTGTTCGAATAAATCCCAACCATCTTCAGTACAACCGTTAGGGTTCATGGATACCTCTCAGATTCTTCTTTCACCACTTCATTTTCAATCAAAGAAGCATTGACATGGTTAACTCGTGCAATGTAGAAGTCAATAAGATCTTTAGCCTCTTGTTCGGAGTGGTTAAAGTTCTCTTTATTCCTAATCCAATCATGACTAATAGAACGAGGTTCATCATCTGGGGACATCATATCACTGAACTGATACCACCAAAATCCCCACTTATATTCTGCTGTATATTTTACAGAATTGTTTGCTTTGGTTTCTTTCTTAATACGAGTCTTACGGATTCTCATCACATCTTCTCCTTCTGTGGTAATTCTTCCAAATACTCCAATCCATACTCATACATCAACCAATTCTCCAGCCAATCTTGCTCTTCCCAGTTGTAATACTTATCGTCATCAGGATCTTCTTGTTCCACCATCAATCCTCCAAATAAACTCTCATAGCCCACGTAACTTGCCTACGCAAACCTTCTTTGTAGTCATAAATAACCCCATCAATCACAGCTAGAGCATGGCCTCTTACACAGACATAGAACCTGCCTTCGCTATGTTTCTCAATGAAGTTCTTCAGCATAATTCTGTTAGTTTTTGAATAAGGCCCAATCCTATGTTTGGTTTTCTTCAAGCTTGGTGCTAATACTTCGCGGCTCACAACTCCTTTCCTGTTTTGTCTACCACAATTGTGTTTTAAATGTGCATGAGCCTTTTCATATGTTGTGTCAAAAACTACAGCAAATGCTTTGACAGTGCAATCATTTGTCTCGCGCATTGCTTTGGTGTTCTGACTGAACATATCTGCTGAGTTTCTGAATTCCACTAGCTACGCCTCAAAACTAATAATTGTTTTCTCATAACGAATCTGTACCATTGCAAACGTAACCAACCATTTACAGATCTTAATAGCAGCCTCTACATCATGACATTTCCCAGTAAGGGTAATTATTCCCGTGCTGTCATCTGCCTTAATAATACGAAGTGTGTCTCCTAGATTGACTTTATTCCAGATTGTACAAACGCATTCAACAATCTTAATATCTCCAAGCATTGTGTGCAGATAGAATAGACTCTCGTATTCTGCCGGGAGTTTAAAGTCTTGGTAGTTCATCACTTTATCCCCTCAATAAAGCCATCAGCCTTCATACAAAGCTTGTACGTTCCACGTTCAGTGATAGGAATACCTCCCTTTAGCTTACAGGCATCCTCTTTCTTTACGCTGTCTATGCAACTCAACACAACAAAAAATGTAAACACAACAAAAATAATACTAAGCAGCCAATTTAATGTTGAATTTTCCATTATTCCCACCTCCCTCTACGATAATATGGCTTAGGCTTCTTCTTAGCATCTTCAACAGCAATCTGTCCAGAGGCATATTCCATAATCACATTCTTAATTTGCATAACAATACGTTCTTCTATGCTCATAAGTTTTATTTCAATCTCGTCTAGTGCATGTGGTGTTAGGTTGTCTGTGTCAAATCCTAGATAACTTGCCATCTTGTCAATTATCATCTGACTCTCCTATAAATCTAGCTAACTCTTCTTCAGACTCCCTTCCAATCTTAACAAGAGCTTTAGCCTGAGCAACATATCCTTGATCGAATGCCCTACGTGCATCGTCATAGCAGTTTTCGATGTGGGTTTTCATCCTCACGATCATATCCTCTGCAAACGTGTTCATTTCACCTCCACTGTGTAAGAAACATACCTAGTTGGTTTATCTATAACTACATTACTGATCTGTGTATGATAGGAAGGGCTCTTGATAGCATTAACTAAAATATTATACAGCCTTTCCTGTAGAGCCAATTTAAAATACTCACGCCAAAGATAGGCATCATCTTCATCTCCAGCCAGATCATTAACTACAATCATCACACAACCCTCAGTACATTACTAGGATTACAAAGCGAACTGTGACTTCCCATATAAGAATGTCCTTGTGTAAGAGCTGGTACTTCCTCTGGCTCTACCTCCACTCTAAACATATTGTCATATTCTAAGGAAGTGATGATTCCTTTACATTTGTGAAAATTACCTCCCCATCCATTCTTGGAGTTGATAATAACTTTCTGTCCTACATCATAAATCATTTCCACCTCTCCTTATCAGCATCAGTAACACCAGCCCAGTAGGCTCTAGTATACATACACCAAGCAGCTTGCACATCTAAACTCTCAAAATACATGGGAATTGTTTTACTTTGTGTAGTGTCTAGACAGAAATCCCTAGCTAGGGATAGGAAGCTGTCAAATTGTTGTTCTAAAGTCTTAACGTGCATGTCACCATTCCTCCAACATCTTGGAACATTGATGAATGAGATCTCTTAGATTCCTACGGCTAAGATGATTACCAATGGTTGACATAAGTTGTTGTGCAAACTCTACACTATCTTTTTCGCAATCAACGTTGTCTAATCCCATTTGAAATTCCTCAGAAAAGAAATCAAGCTGATCATAGATAATTGTGAATCTATCTTGTAGTCCCAGTTTGACACTGTTTGTTTCATACGATACCCAAGTCATTTATTCACACTCCACAGCAAGTTACTCATTTTGTATCCTTCTGTGCAGCTTTATGAATCATGTAAATGGTGTGAGGAAGTGTGTATGGCCACAGTAAAGAGAAGAATAAGCTTTCATAGAGCTTAAAGTCGGCCTTCTTATCGAAACACGACATGGCTTCCGTGTAGAGTATGAGTAGAGTTAGTGTAAAATATAGGATAAAGATCATTGTAATCCCCTAAGAGCCACTACCGGGCTCTGTTATTGTTAATCAAGCTAGAATGTATGAAAACTACGCCAACTTTACCACTTTCTTCCCGTTTTAACAAGGTTTCTGAGCCGTATTCTCATGATACCATTCTAAAACCAAGCCTACATGAGCAAATGCAGTGTATTTTTCATTGGTTTCTGTGAATTCTTTGAGGTTTTTAAAGCCTGTAGACTCCACATAATCAGCCACATCAATGCCAAGCTTCTTGCAAGCCCTTCGAATATACTTGGTTTCTGTCCCTCTTATCCACCATTGAGGCATCTTCAAACCCTGTTCTGATGCCAGAGAACGCCAATAATCAGCATCTTTATACTCGATTATCAAATGATTTACAGCGTACTCTTGCTCAGCTAGGCGTTTAAGGCGTGCATTTTCTCGTTGTTCTTCTGTCATTGGTACTAGATGGCTCATTTTCATTTAATCTCAATAAAACTGATTTTATGACGGAAGAAGCTTCCAAGGTCACAGTAAAACACATTTCCCAGCTGTTCAACTTCACCAGAGTTAGTTGGTGTATGCCCGGAAAACTGCTTATAAAGTCCTTTTGTTGGTGTGCTGTCTTGTTTATCATACTTTGTACGTGCCCATTGAGCAATAGCATATCCGTTCCACTCAAGTTCTGCTTTAGTGATCCCTCTAAACTTCTCCCAGTCTCCATACGGAACTTCAGCATGAATAATACCAATCAATCCCTTAGGGTTTTCAATTTCAATTGCTAGTGGTAAACTCTTGAAGGCTTCATAGACAGCTTTCTGTTTCTCAGGAGAGCAATCGTAGAACCATTCCCCACCATTACAATAAAGCATTTCATAAGCACTTCTGCTTGTTGGATTTTCATAGGCAGTGATTAGCATCTCTTCGTGATTTGAACGTATGCTAATAAACCACGGCTCGTAGATATAATCCAATACTGTATCTGAGTATGGTCCACGGTCCGCATTATCACCACCTACGAACAGTCGATCCTTACTTGTGTCAAAAGCATTCAGTCTCATTTGCTCATGCAGAAGGTCAAAACTACCATGAATGTCTGTTGTGAAGAAGTCCCTGCCAATTTTATTTTCCTCAAACCTTTTGATCATTGTCCTTTTCCTCCTTAGGTTTCCACATTTTAGCAAAACTCAACACAGGAGGAACTTCATAAGGTTCCATAGGAACAACCACCAGACAACTCTTCTCACCTCCAAGAGTTGTATTCTCATGCCCTTCCCAGCAGAAGTGTCTAGAACGAATCTTTTCAAACTCTTTACGATTAACTCGTAATACAACTTTCTTAAAAGAGTTAGCTAACCAATCTTGATAAATCAGTGAAGGCTGAAATGCAATGTGTGCATTGAGTATGCTGTGTGCTACAAGAGTTGGCACCATGAAATCTGGAACTTCATCAAGCACCGCTATATACAGTTTTAGTTTACTGGTCATTCCCTTTCTCCCTCAACTCTTGAATGTAGGCTAGAACGTCTTCCGTTTGCTTCATGGCATATAGAAACAAATGGTTGTCTTCAAGACCACATGCTTTAGAAATCTTCTTGCATCTCTGGTCACACTTGGACAGATCTTTATGTAACAGAGTGAGTTGCTTCTCTAATTGTATTTTATTCAAATCTCAAACTCCCAATACCCTTCAATATAAATTTCACAATGGTTGTCATAATAGGTTAGGTGCTTTGGTTCAAGGTCTAACTGCCACCTTGTGTCTGTATCACACAACCTAAAGTCCATATCGCCATGCTCAGTAATCATCTTTTGGAAATGAGCCACTGCTTCTGATAGTTTCATATACCTAACTCCTTCTTAGCCTTCTCTACAATATCCTTAGCCTGTGCATACAGAGTAGGATCACCTTCAGTCAGCACTTCTAGCAACAGTTCTTTTTCTTTGATGTAAACCTTTGCAAAATCTTTATCATGTTCACAGATTGACTTACTGTTTGAGATAAGATCTGCAAGTTTGATCGTTTTTGCTGCTGGCGAAGCCTGTGCTGTGTGTTGACGATCAATTGCTTTACGTTGTGCACGATTGCCATCTTCTGGTTTTGAGACATCCGAAAGCCAACCAACAAGCTCAGCCACTTCTTTGCCAAATTCTTTCTCAATCAACTCATTTGTAATGTTGCAATCCTCCTGTACGTCGTGAAGGTACGCTGCTGCAATCATATCATCTGTACCATATACAGCATAGACTGTCATTGCAACCTCTGCCGGGTGGTGATAATAAGATTCTCCAGTGTACTTTCTCTTTTGTTCCATGGCTTCGTGGGCTGCTATCGAAAAGATTCTGGCTTTAGCTGTTATTGAGTTCATGGGTATGTCTCCAGTTTGTGTTTGTCAATGATAAAAGAAAAGGCCCTCAAGCGCAATGCCTAAGAGCCTTATAAATTCTAATCACGGAAACAATTCTAATAGATTAACTTTATAGTATTCTGAAATCACTTCTTCTACCTCAGAATCTTGCCATCCTTTTGCAAAATAAATCTCTTCATATCGTCCAAGATCTTTATGTGCAGCAAGATGATAATCTTCACTCCAAAGCCAGTGACCTGTCTCGAAAAGTAATACTGTTGTGCGATGCTCCATAAGTCACCTCACAAATATTTGTTATTAAGGAACAGCCTAGAATAACTTTCAATAACAAACTGAACACGGTGATCTTGACAAATAATCTGTTTAGTTTGTCGGCAATATTGGAGTTTCACAGATTTCGTGATACGTGCAGCCTTAGCTTGGGCAATTTGATAGTCATTAAAACTCCAGATCGTAAGGAATTCAGGTGGACGACCAAATACACATTTAACGGAGTGACCATTGTATAAGCTAATGGCTGTTTTCACTGAGATAAAATTACGACCTTTATTATAGTGCTCATGGCTGTAGAAATAAGGATGTGATGTTATCCATCCGTCAGCATATTCATAACCCAAAGCTTTCATCACTTGCTTTAAACTGTAAATTTGAAGATTCCGAGTGTCCTGAATATCTTCAGGACTCCAACTGGATTTAGATGTGTGCATTTTGTTCTCCTTTCGATTTATATAACGCTTCAATAAAATAACTTGCTGAATTCTGCACTCTCAACGGATAACCGTCATAGGGAATATTATATCCACTTCCTGATGAAAGCATCTCCTTCGTTACCAAATATTTATGTTCATGTTCCAAGCTATCGTAGTTATCTAGCATCCATTTACACATCTTGTCAAAAGCTTCGTCTGTCATCAACGACTGGTATAGGATGTAGTAACAATATGATGAGCTGAGGAACCAAGAGATACAAGAATTCTTATTCTTTTTGAAACATTCTCTAACTACATTGTCAAAAGATCCATTCTCTGGTTTAAACCTGTTCATACTGTTCTACCTGCACTCCGCATCTCCTGAGAAATCCTAAAGGTGCCTCATCTCTGTACACCTCTCCATATACTACCTTAGTGATGCCAGCTTGTACAATCAAATTACTGCAAGATTGACACGGGCTCAACGTCGTGAAGATTGTACTTCCTTTAAGGCTGACACCTGCCTTAGTCGCTTTCATAATTGCATTGCTTTCGGAGTGCAGAATGTGACTAAAAGTGTTCCCTTGGTCATCTTCACACTTATTATCAAAATTACTAGGACTTCCGTTCCAACCAATCAGGAGGACTTCATCTGGGGTTATCAAGCAGCTCCCCACTTTCTTACGTGCAGCATAAGAATTGAGTGCTACACGACAAGCGAAGTCGAAATAGGTGTTATATTCTTTTGACTTCATGAATTACTAACGCCAAGAATCATTCGGTGTAGATGCCCTAGTGGGTGCTCTCCTTTATCCCAAAAGTCCACTTCATAAATTGTATAACTACCATCTGACCACACTTCCAGTATAAAGGAATGTTGGTTACCTGTAAGAGCTTCCAACTCTTTACAAAGCTGCATTCCATCCTCTATAGAAATACCTGTTGCTGTGGCTTGTAAGTGCCCGTTGCATTCTTTTGTTTGATTCAGTAAAAACTGTGCAAAGGTGAATGACATATTACCACTCCATCCGTGAACCATCTTCCTCAAGAAGATTAATTTTGATGTTATGAGCTGCAAGGATTGCCAGATGATGGCTCTCAGAATCTGCAATAGTTGTTACATCGTTTTCTTTTGCAATGGTATACAGATGATTTCCTACCCACATCTCCAGCACGCCATTCATTTCAAACTTCTGTTCTTTGTCATTGTATGTAATTGTGTATTCCATCTTATTCTCCTATTTCTTTCTGGTGTCTGTCCCGCGACAGCTCAGCTCACCGCTTTCAGATTTACTTACTGTTTTCTGTAACTTACTAGCTACAACAGTATACCGATTTTTACCGTAAACAGAATCTATATATTCTTGTGCAACAACTCTGGATGAAGTATGCACAAACCAATATTCTCCCATAGCGTTCTGAATATAAAAGGTGGATGGTGGTATGAACAGGTAATCCGTAAATGTCTGGTAGTCTACAATCGTCACTTTAGGATCTTTCTTTTTATCAGTCATTGCATATCATCCCAGCCGTCATAGTTATCGTAATCATCTTCTGGATATGTTGCAGGTTCATCGTCCCAACACAAGTCTAGTGGTTCTTCTAGATCCTCATAATATTCATCAACACATTTATCGAGAAATACATCATAGGCTGAATTACTCATTATCCAACGCCTCCCTCACAGCCTCCAACAAATTATCACCGAAAGTATCTCGTACATCAGCTTCGTCTGACAACATCCATGTTTCAATAGAACTTTCCAAATCTTGAATCTCTATGTTCTCGTAATTCATTGCACAACAACCTTTTCAATAAAGTAAGAAATACCCGCTAAGCTACCACTATCAAATAATTCCACTTCAGATGCAGATTGGAATGCTTGAGCTTTCTCTAGAGTGGAGAATGTTCCGATGTTTTCTTTGTGCCCGAAGTCTGTTTTGATAAGTGTGTAGACAATCATTTTATTCTCCTTAAGGGTACTTCACATATTCAACAGTTGGTGTGAATTCTTGTTCGTCAAATAGCTTATGGTATTCATCAATCTGCGCCTTTGCCCAGTCAATGCCTTTAACATCATCAAGTTCAGCATTATTAACGCAGTTAATATCGGCTTGCCAAGCAATTGGTACACGAGAATCAATCATCCAAAAGAAGTAATTATACCCAACGTCTGAAATATTCTCCCAACACTTCAATCCGGTAATAGGATAGCGGTACTCTACTTGAGCTTTATAGTTAGTTTTGTGCAGATGTTTTGTAACTTGAATTCGTGTATTACGTGTATATGGCATTACATTTCTCCTTGTGCGTAGTGCAGATCAAGTTCTAGATAAATATATGGGTCAACGTCAAACACTGGTTCTAGGTGTTCGTCTTCGTCTGGAACTTCGTATAATTGGTCGAATAGGTTCATTTATTGATACGTCATAGTAATCTTGGGAAGTTTACCCTCCAGTCGATCTTGAACTGACAGCTCTTCAATTGATTCAATTTGGAAGCTTACTTCACGTTTGGGCAGAAGCTTAATAGTTTCTTCAAGTAGGAAGTCAATTCCATCTTGAGTATAGGGAACTTTATTCTGTTCTACAACTTTGAATATTGCCTCATTTAATTCTTGCTCAGTGTACATAATATTCTCTCCTATTTGTTTGGGTTAGTGGAGCCATAATAAAGCACTCCACCTCGGTTGTCTACCTTTAGCTTACAATTTCCATACTACTAAGGTTTGCACATATTCATCAGTCTCTCCTACGACTAGAAACTCATTTCCGTTTACATCACCTTTAAACTTCAAAAATGTACCAAAAGCCCATTGAGGGTTTTTATATGCATTGTTTATTTCAACTGTCATTTTAATTATCCTTTGTTTGTTAATGTGCTGCTCTTGTAAGCCAGCACACGTGTGTGTTGTAAAGAACTTTATTCGGGCTTTTCTACGATTTTCTTTTGAGCTTTCTTCTCTTTAGCATCACGAGCAGCCAGAGCCTTGGTTACACCTGCCTGTACAGCGGCTTCGATAATACTTTCCAAAGTAGGCATGTCGTCAAAGGGTTCTTGGTCTTCAACTGGTGGTTTCCCACAATTTTCATCACCACAAGGGCATGGAAGACCTGCACGATACTCTTGTAGACTGTCCAAACGTTCTGCAATATGTTCCGCGTCAAAGTAAAACGGAGTCCCTTTAATTACATCAGAAAGTTCTTCATCTGACAAATAGCCTCGATATACATTTTCATAAAGTCGCTTAAGTTGCTGACGACTGAAGTTTGCATGTTCAAAGATATCTGTATCTTTTGCCATAATTCCATACGAACTTGTGTGAATCATGAGGCTAGAGGTATCATCCAAGATCCACTCCCTGCACGAAAGTGCAATGATTGATCCAGCTGAAGCGACCTCAGGACCAAGGATTGCAACTGTGTGCCCTGCACAACTATTAAGACTCCGAACGAACAACATTGCAGTATAAAGATCACCTCCCGGCGTGCAGAGGTCAAGTACTATGGTATCCTGTTCCCCAACACCGTTAATCAGGGCAAATTCATCACTCCAATTACTTGGTTCTGTAATATCCTCATGAATTTGGATAACATGAGTCATACCGCCGCTGTGGCTGGAAGTGATACGGGACTTCTGTGGCAACAGCATTAGTTCTTCGTGTTTCATAGGAAAGCCTCTTTATTAGTACCGTGATTTTCGCCGTATCCGGCACCTTGTTCATTAAGTAGGGTAATATACTCTTTCCTACGCTCAACTGCCATATTAAAAGCCCCCTCCTCACCATACTTTACAGTAGAAAAATGTTTTGACATCCTTGATCCATCAGGAGCTTGTGCATCGGCAACATAATATTTAACTAATGTCTTCTTGTCTACCCAAGTCCTAACACCAGTAACACCTGTTTTGTTTCTGTCATCCATTCCCTTATTTCTTGCTTGCTCTGCCTTGGTGATCCATGTACAGTTTTCTATACAGTAGTTTCCATGTACATCAACTCGTTCTAGTGTTAAATGATCCTCATAGCTTGGATACATGTCAGATTTAAACTCTTCGAAATCCACCCAAGAATCTTGATATCCAATACCACGCCCTCCATATCTGTGATAAGACTGGTTAGTCGGGCAGTCACATCTTACCTTCATGTCAGCCCATATACCATAAAACCTATCCTTCCACATCCCATGTGTTGTTGTAACTTCTAGCTTATAACATCCACAGCTCATTGTGTTATCACACTTCAGTGCGTGCCCATCTACAACAATCCGATTACCACAATCACACAAGCAGTTCCAAGTTCGTATAGATTGTCCAGCACCCTCCGTTCTACGTGTGCCTGCAAAGCTTTCTACTAGAAGTCTATTGTATTTCTTCCCCGTCAAATCTATTTTAGCAGCCATCTTATCTCCTACTGATAATCAGCGTAAGCACGCAGAATAGTCTTCACAATTTCTGAACGCTGCACATCTTCAATATTAAACTCAAAATGACCTACATCTGGATACTTAGGTGACATATCTTCATTAAAGAATCGCTTAAGGCCATCAGTCAAACCATTACGTAATTTAGCCTCTTTTGCATCGGTGTACAGCTGGCTTGCATCCCCGACCACGCAGACACGACTTCCTTTTGAACCAGTACGCTCAAGAATCAACTTAAGTACATTAGGTTGTAATTGTTGACTTTCTTCAATTAGAATGAGTCCCTCTAGTGTTTGTCCAAGCAGATAATTTGGAGGAAGCAAAAAGATTCGCTTATTCAAATCTGCTGCTACTTTCTCAGCACCAAGGAAGTCTTCAAGAATTTTCCGGTTAGCCACCATATGTGCAGACATTTTTTCGTCCAAACCAAAAGGGAGGAATCCAATCTTGTCCATACTTACTTCAGTAGCACCTTTGATTACATAAATCTTTTTAGTGTTATCCCGAAGATATTCTTGGCAGTAATCCCACAATACACAAGTACTTTTACCTGAACCACTCACGCCAACAATCCAGCTCAATGTGTTATTACGTGCAATCTCAATTGCCTGCTCTTGAGACGGTGTTGGTACGAACTTCTTAATGTATTCAATCTTTGCAGCCGCTTCCCTAATAAATTTCTCCTTCTGCTCTTGTGGCAAACCTCCATTACGAGTTTTCCGCGTGGATTTCCGACTGACAGCAACATCCTGACCGTCAACATTAACTACGAAGCTACGTTCCCGTGCGCCCAAAGTACCACCTCACTATCTAATTAATATTAAATTTCTACACCTTTTCTTTGCTTCACATCCCAACACATTCAGCATCCCACACTATCCAGCCATTTGCAAGCTTTCTAAAGATTTATTTCTTTTGGAATCCGTTTACCACTTGCTTATATTTTGGCTCAACTTCAATAATCTCATAATTCCCATTAGGAACATAGTACCAAGGATGACCTTTCCAGCGCTTAATAAACTTCTCGGCGGCGGCGTAGGTTTCAAAAGTCTTACAATCTTGAGGGGGTTCTGGATATAGGTGAATACTTGTACTTGTTGCTTCAACCCAACCATCAGGCTCTTTAACTACCCAAACTTTCTCACCTTCACGAGTTACTAAACTTTTCTCCTTGGTTCCGGAATTAGCTTGTTTACATTCAGTTTTAA
>Ga0210384_10004324_pt1 | contig 15922 bp, 17 predicted proteins | sample IncBWH2MmetaG_FD_160574 | JGI IMG/M metagenome (GOLD analysis project Ga0210384, IMG submission 160574) | Forest soil microbial communities from Barre Woods Harvard Forest LTER site, Petersham, Massachusetts, United States - Inc-BW-H-2-M | ecosystem: Environmental > Terrestrial > Soil >...
ACCAGGTAATCTTGGGCGAGCTGGAATACTTGAAGTCCACGATGGCGTTTTCATCACCATCGAAATTATTCTCGTCGAACAGAGATCCGGCGCGGTGTAAGAGTCCGGAGAACACGAATTCCACATCGTTGCGGATGCGTTCGCGATAGAACCGTGAGAAAAGCGCCGCCGAAGATGCTCCATCGAAGCATTTGTCATGATAGAAGACCCGAACTTTCAAGCGCGTCTCTCCCCCAACGGTGAATTGATCAGATTACCGGAAATCGGGCACGAACCAAAAGTAATTAGGGATGTAATTCCGTGACTCGCTCGCTGGTGAAGATTAGAGCACAGCAGCGTGCGATGGCATTCCCCGTAGAAGAGAAAGCAGAGGTCACGAGAGACGATGCCGCAGGTACGTCGAATCTAAGCGTTCGCCTGCTTCTCAGCCAGGTCGCCGATGTACGGCAATTTGTACATCAGTCCCTGATTGGCCTTGATGAGGAGAATAATCCAGATCGCGAGCGCTCCCAGCGACACAAGAATATGCAGGGGGAACGTGACAAATATCAACAATGGGACCATCCCGACAATGGATAGGGAGATGTGGATGACGACCAGCGCCACCCAGAAAAAAATGCACTGGAATGAATGGAAGCGTATGAACCGATTCCGATTGTAAGGTTCCATCACCAGAAAAACGATGGCGGGAATAATGGTGATGTATGCCAGCATGCCGGCAACATTGTCTGCCAGTCCACCGGTAGCTGACTGCGCCGTACCCGCTGCTTGCGGTGTACCCGCTGGCACGGTGCCCATGGCTGGTGTCACCGAGCGATTGCAAGTCGGACAGGAGGTCGCGCCTTCAGGTATCTGGGTTCCGCACGCACTGCAAAAAGCCATAATTCCCTCCGTACTGTGCTTAATCTCGCAATCTGGGGAACAACGATCAGCAATCTGTCGATATTTGAATGCGGCGGAAAGTTACCAAAATAACGGCTTCAAGGCAAATGGAATCCGCAGCCTGCAAATCACAGAGGGGATGGGGTGCCTATGCCAGGTTCGCCTGTTTCTCGGCTAGATCACCAATGAAGGGAACCTTGAACCGCTCGCCCTGGAGTGCTTTCACAATGAGTACAATCCACAGGATCAGGCAGCCGATTGAAATAATCATTGCGATCAAAAGCGCCATCAATTGGCCCAGGAATGGGACGAACAATAGAACGGTAAACATAAGCTTGAGTGCGATGCCGACCGCCAGCGAGGCGATAGCCAAAAAGATGCACTGAAAAGCATGGAAGCGGATAAAGCGATTCGCCTTAAACGGTTCAACCAGCAGAAATACGATAGCTGGAATGATCGTGACATACGCTAGCGCGCCAAAGATGTTATCGCGACCGCTAGCCGGGGCCCTCAAAGCGGGCTTCGGTACGTCCATTGCGCGACCGCAACCCGGGCAAAAGGCCGAGTTCTCCGGCATCTGCGAACCACAGCTGGGACATTTGATGGGCATGCTCAAATGACCTGCCGCGAGTGGTTCTTTTTGCGGCAGTCCTCGCACACCCCGTAAATCTGAAAAGTATGGCGCGTAGTGACGTAGCGGTATTTGCGTCCAATCTCCTGTTCCAGGCCGTCCACTTCAGGAGAGAAGAACTCCACGGAGCTGCCGCATTCGGTGCAAACCATGTGGTGGTGGCTGCGCCGATTGTACTGGTGCTCATAACGGGCTATGCCATCATGAAAGGCAACCTCACTGGCCAGGCCACACTCGGCCAGCAGTTTCAAGGTGCGATAGACGGTTGTGAAACCAATCTTGCCGTCTTGTTTTTTCACCAGCCGGTGCAGTTCGTCGGTGGAGAGATGCTCACGTGTTTCCAGGAAGGTGCGCAGAATGGTATCGCGCTGTGCCGTGTGTTTCAGTCCGACCCGTTTGAGATGACGATGCAGAATGCCTTCAGCCTCACGGATCATCTCCCTGGAGATGGTGGGCTGATCGTCAATCCGTTTTTGTAACGTGGTCTGAGTCACGGCAATGGCAGCCATCAGAATAATACTGGCCATTTAAGCTTACCGCCAACCAGGTCGCTCGATTTGTCTTGGGATGCGGTCAACACCTAGAATCGAAAGTTCGCTTATGGCAACGCTCGGCACTCCCGTTTCGTCTCACCGCAAACCTCGCCGTTGGGGACGGATTCTCGGCCTTTCCTTGATTCTGCTTGTGGTCGGGCTCCTTGCCGCAGCCGACTGGGTCAAATCCATGGCGCGTTCTGCCTTACCACAGCTCGACGGGATTGCCCGAGTTTCCGGAATCTCGTCACGCATCACGGTGACGCGTGACGGACACGGTGTGCCTACGATCGAAGCCGCCAACCTTGATGACCTGTTTTTTGCTCAGGGATATGTGACTGCGCAGGACCGCTTGTGGCAGATCGATATGATGCGGCGCTTTGCCGCAGGAGAACTCTCCGAAATCCTGGGAGAGGACCTGCTTAAGCATGATCGAGAGCAGAGAATCTTAGGCATGCGGGCAGCGGCACGGAAAGCAATCGAAATTGACCCAGAACCGGATCGCGCATATTTCGAGGCCTATGCGCGAGGCGTAAACGCCTATATCGAGTCTCACCGCGATCATTTGCCGCTGGAGTTTCTCATTCTGCGCTACTCACCACGCCCCTGGACTCCGGAAGACTCCGCAGTGATCGGGGCACAGATGGTGAAAGACCTCAATCACTATCCCTATAAGGACGCTCTGACGCGGGAGAAGATCCTGGCGAAACTTGGCCCGGACTTGACTGCCGACTTATACGTAAACACTTCCTGGCATGACCGGCCGCCGACGGTATCCCGCCCCAGCCTCGAACAGGATACCGGTGACAAAGAAGATGAACTGGACAGTGGCGGAGGAAGTTCGGTTGCCGGTCGTTACCCAACGCCGTCCAGGGGAGCACCAGTCGACGAAACGGAAACGGACTCACGTCTCGTCTTCGGCTCCAACAATTGGGTGGTCTCAGGTGCGCATACAGTCTCAGGGAAGCCGCTCCTCTCGAACGATATGCACCTGGGGCACCAGATGCCCAACCTCTGGTACGAAGCCCACCTGCATTCGGGCGATTTCGACGTGGCAGGTCTTACGCTCCCGGGAGTTCCCCTCGTAATCGTTGGACATAATCAGCGGATCGCCTGGGGGTTCACCAACATCGGCCCGACGGTGGAAGATGTTTATGTCGAGACGTTCAACTCGAGCGGACAATACGTTACGCCGGACGGGTGGAAAGAGCCGGAACATCGCCGCGAGATCATTCGCGTAAAGGGCAAGCCCGATGTCGCCCTGGATGTAGTGCTCACACGGCATGGACCAGTTATCACCGAACTGGTGCCGGGGGAGAGTCGCAAACTGGCGTTGCGATGGACGCTATACGACGGTACCCGCAATCCTTTCTTTGAGGTGAATTCAGCGAGGAACTGGGAGGAATTCCGCAGCGGGTTCTCCAAACTTGACGCGCCCGGCCAAAACGTCGTTTTCGCCGACGTGGATGGCAACATTGGATACCAGGCCACGGGAAAGATTCCCATCCGGGCCTCGGGCGACGGCAGCCTGCCGGAAAATGGCAGCGATAATGCCCACGAGTGGATCGGTTACATTCCGTTTGATAAGTTGCCCAGTACCTTCAATCCCACCTCTGGAATCATCGCCACCGCCAACGGGCGGATCACACCTGACGGATACGCATATTCGATCAGCACGGGTTGGGAGGCGCCTTGGCGTTCGGCACGCATTTATCGGGTGCTGGAGTCGGGCAAGAAATTTTCCGTGGCCGACATGCTGGCACTGCAAACAGATATTTACTCTGAATTTGAACGCTACTCGGCGGAGCGCTTCGTATATGCCGTGGATCACTCCCGCAATTCGTCGCCACGCGCCAAGCAGGCCGCCGAGATCATGAGGGGATGGGACGGCCGCATGATGGCTGATTCGGCTGCTCCAGTCATCGCAGCTCGGGCGCGGACCGAGCTGGTGCGGCTGGTGCTGGAACCTAAGCTCGGTTCGGCACCTAAGGATCCGGAGCAGATTCGAAGCGCCCTAAGCTGGAAAAGCTACCACTGGGGCATGCAGTCGATCTGGCTGGAAAATATGCTGCAGCGCCAGCCCAAGCGCTGGCCTCCCGATTCATATGCGAACTACGATGAACTCCTTGCCGCGGCGGTTGAGGCGGCGGTAAGTGATGCGGGGGCGCCCAAAGACCCGAGCCTCTGGAAGTGGGGAGCGTACCATCCGTTGGACATCCAGCACCCGATTCTGGGCAAGATTCCAATCTTGCAACGTTGGACCGGCCCCGGGGTGCGTCCGCAATCCGGCAGCGGTTATACGGTGAAGGCGGTCTCCCGGAGCCACGGGCCGTCGGAGCGCATGACTGTGGATCTCGCCGGCCTGGATCAGTCCACTCTGAATTTGGTGACGGGCCAAGCGGGAAATTTCCTTAGTCCCTATTACATGGATCAATGGAAAGCGTGGTATGCGGGCACCACTTTCACACTGCCTTTCTCCGGACCCGCCGTAGAACGAACTCGAGCACATCAACTATTGCTGGAGCCGGAAGGCGGCACGTCGGCCACGCCTTCAGGCGGACCCTAGACCCTCGATAAAAGCTGGCATCTTCCGATTCCCTCATACGCTGGTTGGACCGAAGTCGGAAGTCTGAGCTGGCTTCTCTCAATCCACCAATTTCACGTCCACAGCTTGTCCGCGGATCGTGATCTGCGTGGCTTGCAGCATGTCGGTGGTGGTGTCGTAAATGAGCAAGCCTCCGTTCTGGCATACGTACACAACGTTCCGATTCCGGATTGGCTGGATTCCAGTCACGTCGCCGCTCTGCGATGGAGTCACGACGCTGGAGGTAGCGATATTGAAGATCGACAGACATGCGCTGCTGCAGGTGTGCGCACCAATGAAGAGTTGACCGTTAGCGCCCATTTCCATTCGGTTGTGGTAACCATCGGTTATCCTGACCGGAGGCGCGGCAGTGGCTGCAACAATGTCCACCACCTGCAGCGTGCCACAGTTGCCGCAAGCGGCGCCGGATGGGGTTCCGACTACGTACAGGTTATTGCCCGAGAGCAGGCCTATGGTAGCAGCAGCCACGGGAATCGGGGTTCCGGGAGCAGGAGGATCGGTAGTCATGTCGAGCGGGGTGATGCTCGCAGTGCTCCCGGGCACTCCACTGCACTCGAGACCGCAATTTAGGACATACGCGGTCGAATCATCGCTGCTGAAAACGCCCCACACCGGGTGATCGAACGCATTGGAGCAGACGAACTTCCTGGGCTCCTGACCCGTCCCAATCAGGCTCGGAGTAATGACTGTCACTACCGGAAGGGAGTTAGCCGGGCAATGCGCAGGATCGGTACTGCTCCCGAATGCCAGGAGTCGGCTGCCATTGTGGCTTTGGACGATGTAGCGGGCGTTGGGGATGGGCAAGCTGGCGGTAATCCCGCCGGTCGATAAGTTCAGCACTTCAACCGCGCCTGGGGACTGTCCTGTCACCGGAGCGGTGGGCACGGCAACGTACCCGGTGCCGTTGTCGGTACCCACCAGCATACTTTCCGTCGGCCCGGGGAGCACAACGCGGCCCAAATTGCTGCCAGTGGTGCCCGACGCCACAGCCTCCTGAGCATTATCAATCTCGGCGATGGAGTTGTCCGTGGGACTGAAAACCAAGGTGAAGCGCTTTGATGGAAACAGTGCCATGAGGCCCGGGTCATTGGTCAGCGAAACCGTAGCCGTAGAAAGCTGATCCAGGGTCGCGTCCACGATATTCAGAACCGGCGCGCTACCCAACGCGGTGGGCTGCAATGGATTCGAAACAAAGGCACGAAATCTCAGGCCGCTGGTTCTGGTTTGTTTGGAGGAACTTCCACAGGAAACAATAGCCACACCACTTGCTATGAGCACACCAACAGCTATCAAGGTTCTGTTCAAACCTGGAACTCCGAAGAGCATGAAGGATGGAGATTTAGATGCAAAAGCTGGGATTATAACAGAGCCCCTTGCGACCAATTTCCGGTTCCGTCGCAGTCCGCGAGAGTGATGCAAAATCAGCCCTCATCTTGTATTCTCAAACACTATGGCTGTTGATTTACTGGCTCGCCTCAATAAGTCCCCGGTGCTTTGCGATGGCGCTATGGGCACGCTGCTGTATGCCAAGGGAATTTTCATCAATCGCTGCTACGACGAGCTGAATGTCTCCCAGCCCGAGCTGATTCGGGGTGTCCATCATGAGTATTTGCAGGCGGGTGCGGAGATCATTGAAACCAATACTTTCGGGGGAAGCTCTGTCAGACTCGGCCGCCACAGCCTGGCCGACAAGGTGCATGCCGTCAATTTTGCCGGTGCCCGGCTGGCACGGGAAGCCGCCAAGAGTTTTGACGTTTGGGTGGCCGGGTCGGTCGGTCCCTTGGGGATTCGGATCGAACCCCTGGGCAAGACTTCGTTTGAAGAAGCCCGCGCTGCCTTCCGCGAACAGATCGCCGCCCTGGTTGAAGGTGGGATAGACCTGGTGATGCTGGAGACGTTTGGTTACCTTGAGGAGCTGCACCAGGCGCTCCTGGCTGCTCGGGATGTAGATTCCAAGATTCCAGTGGTGGCGCAGGTCACCATCGATGAGGACGGAAACTGTCTCGACGGTTCGACTCCGGAGACTTTTGCTCCCCGGCTGGCCGAATGGGGAGCGGACGTGATCGGCTGCAATTGCAGCGTTGGTCCTGTGGACATGCTGGACGCGATCGAGCGTGTGCGCGCCGTCAGTTCCCTTCCCTTATCCGCGCAGCCCAACGCCGGTATCCCGCGGTCGGTCGAAGGCCGAAACATCTATCTTTGTTCACCGGAATACATGGCCAGCTATGCCCGCAAGTTCATCGCCGCGGGCGCGCGATTGGTGGGCGGATGTTGCGGGACGACTCCCGAGCATATCCGGGTAATGAAGTCCGCCCTAAGGGTTGGAGAAGCCCGCTCGAAGGTATCCTCAGCAAAAGCAACCGGCCAGGCCACACCCGCCGCCACTCCTGCTCTGCCGCTCGAGAGCCGTTCCGGTTTGGGTGCCAAGCTGGCAGCCGGTGAGTTTGTGACCATGGTCGAGATTGTCCCCCCCAAGGGAACAGACATTCACAAAGAGCTCGAAGGCGCACGTTTCCTCAAGTCAGTGGGCGTAGACGGCATCAACATTCCTGACAGCCCACGGGCCTCGGCCCGCATGAGCAATCAGGCTCTGTCACTCCTGGTCCAGCGGGAGGTTGGCATTGAGGCGATCCTGCACTATACCTGCCGGGACCGTAACGTGCTGTGTATTCAGTCGGATCTGCTGGGAGCGGCGGCGACCGGCATTCGCAACCTGATCTGCATCACCGGCGATCCTCCCAAAATGGGCAACTATCCGGACGCCACGGCAGTGTTTGACGTCGATGCCATCGGGTTGGTGAACATCGTACACAATCTCAACCGGGGGCTCGACATTGGCGGCAATCCGATCGGGGCGGGCACGGCGTTCGTGATCGGCGTAGGCGCCAATCCTGGGCTGAGCGATTTGGATGAGGAGATTCGGCGCTTTGAATACAAGGTGGAAGCGGGAGGGGAGTACGCGGTGACTCAACCCGTCTTTGATCTTTCACTGCTGGAAACCTTCCTGCGGCGCATCGAGCATTGCCGGATTCCCGTGGTTGCTGGAATCTGGCCGCTGGTAAGCGTCCGGAATGCTGAGTTCATGAAGAATGAACTGCGGGTGTCGGTGCCCGATACGATTGTGGAGCGTATGGCCCGGGCCAAGACCCCAGAAGCGGCACGCGAGGAGGGGATCCTCATTGCTCGGGAAATGCTGATGGCGGTGCGCCAAATGGTCCAGGGAGCCCAGATCAGTGCCCCTCAGGGGCGCTACACCTCGGCCGTGGACGTACTGGAAGCGCTGGGAACTTCTCGGCCGGCCACCGTTTAATTCTGGGAAATCTTCTCAGTCCACAAGTTTTCAGTTGACGCACACCTGTCCGAAGTGGACTAAAATAGTCCTAGGAGCTTTCGTTGCCAAAGTTTGAAGAATGCCTCCAGCGTCTGGAGAAGATTGTGCATGAACTGGAGAAGGGTGAAGTGCCCCTGGAAAAATCTCTGACGCTTTTCGAGGAGGGAATGCAGCTTTCCGCTGCCTGCCGCAAAGAGTTGGAAGAAGCGGAAGGCAAAGTGGAAATTCTGCTAAAGCAAAATGGCAAGCTCCAGGCTGAACCGTTCGAGTCTCTGACTGAAAAGGCGCCGAGCCGAAGGTAGGCGCGGGGCCTTCGTCGTCACTCGTAAGTCTCCAATGTCTGCGGCAGCTTCCCCCATGGAAAACTGCGGCAGCTAGTCGTGCCGTTGACGACGGTGAAACTCAGAGGGAAATATGCAGTCTTCCAGTGTTGTTCTCTTACAAAGTGATCCGGCGATCGTGCAATCTCTGTGTGCTGACCTACGCCATTCGTTCCGTTCGGTAAAGGAAACGCGGTCACTCAATGAGTTGCGGACCAGCATCGCGAAACATCATCCTGAGGTTGCGATTCTCGATATGGAAATGGCGTCTATTACCGAGGTCGGGCTTCTGGCGCACGAATTTCCCAGCGTCTCCATTGTCTGTACTCACCGCTTGGCCGACGAAGAGATGTGGGCGGCGGCACTGCGCGCCGGCGCGGCTGACATTTGCCCTTCGCAAGATAAGCGGGGCATTCTCACAGCGGTGATGCGCAGCGCGTCGCGATCGCAATCCTTAGCAGCGTAATTGCGGACTAAAACCAAAAGGACGCCCAAGTGGCGTCCCTTGCTTTTGGTAGGGAAGGTTGGCTCTCGATTCCAGCGACCGCAGTGAGTTCCGGTTTAGGAGATTGTTATACTCAGACCTTCATGCTCACCGACACTTTGGAGAAGGGCCGCATCCTCACGGATGCGGCGCTGGAGCGCCTGTTACCGGCGGCCACGCAGCATCCAGCTTCCATTCACCAAGCCATGCGCCACAGTGTGTTTGCCGGAGGCAAGCGGCTGCGACCCATTCTGTGCATGGAAGCCGGCCGCATGGTCGCTGGCTCCCTTCCCGCTGGCATCGAAGACCTGGGCGCAGCGCTGGAAATGCTGCACACTTATTCCTTGATTCACGACGACCTGCCGGCGCTGGACAACGACGATCTGCGACGCGGACGGCCCACCTGCCACAAAGTCTTCGGCGAAGCAATCGCCATTCTCGCGGGGGACGCGCTGCAGACGCAGGCATACGAAACCCTAGCGCGCTTGCGTTGTCCTGCGGAAGCGCGAGTGCGCATGGTCGGGGAAATCGCACGTGGGACGGGCACGGTGGACGGCATGATCGGAGGCCAGGTCGTGGATTTGGAAGCTGAGCACAGCAAGCCCGATCTCAAAATGCTGGAATACATTCATCGTTCGAAGACTGCCGCGCTGATTACTGCCAGCGTGGTCAGTGGGGGATTGTTTGCCGGGGCAGATGACGGCGCGGTCGCCAGCCTGCGGGCGTTTGGACAATCAATTGGGCTAGCATTTCAGATCGTGGATGATGTGCTGGACGTAACCCAAACCTCCGAACAGTTAGGTAAAACCGCAGGCAAGGACACTGTCGCGGAAAAAGCAACCTACCCGGCACTGTTCGGAATTGATGCGTCGCTGAAAAAGGCAGACGCGCTGGTGGAAGCGGCGCTTTCCTCGCTGAGCAGCTTCGGCTCTCGCGCGGACAACCTCAAGTCCCTGGCCCGCTTTCTGGTCGAACGAAAAAGCTAGTTAATCTAGGCGCGGGCGTCTCGCCCGTGCGGACCCGCCGTTTACTTCTACGCCTCGCCTTCCACGCAACAAAAACCAACCTAGACAGCCATTGACGCGCGCGCTTCAGTTAGCTCGTAAGCCGACTGAAGGTTCATCCAAAACTCAGGCGACGTATTGAATCGGCGGGCAAGTCGTAGAGCTGTATTGGCCGTGATCCCTCGTTTCCCTCTGACCAACTCAATCAGGCGATTCGTCGAAATGTCTAATTCCTTCGCCAAGCTCGCCTGAGTCAGACCCAGCGGCTTGATGTATTCCTCGAGGAGCACTTCTTCTGGATGTGTTGCAATGCGCTCTTTGGGAATTGCCATGCTTTTCCTCACCTCTATCCATTAATGAATATCTTGACAGCGAACATTCGTTGCGTTCCCGCCACCAAACTGGAAAACGACTCGATATTGATCATTCACCCGAATGCTCCAGTAACCCGCGAGATCATCCTTCAGCCTCTCAAGCTGGTTTCCTGGACTCTTTAAGTCGTTTAGAGTTGTAGCCGCGCTGAGGATGTCTAAGCGCTGATTGCCGCGGGAATCTCCTGCGACGGTTTGATGTTGTGGTTCAAGCGGAAGAAGTTTCTCGGGTCGTATTTGTTCTTCAAAGCGACCAGGCGGTCATAGTTCGGTCCGTAGGCTGCGCGTGCGAACACATCGCCCTCGTCGGCGACGTAGTTGCCATACGAGCCTGCGACCAGAAACGGCCGCATAGTTTCCCAACATTCGCGCGTCCACTGGATGTTCCTTTCCGATTCAGACGGGCTCACCCAGTTCGACCAAGCCATGAAGTTATACGAGTACTGCCGATGAGGAAAGGCAGTATCCGTGGGCGCGACGCGGGTGGCCGCTCCGTGCCAGTGTTCGATGAATGGCGCAAACGAGTATGGGGAGGGACTCTTGCCCGCGTACTGTGCGAGGGCGTCTATGGTTTCGTCGCTGAACTCACGGATGAAGTTCGACTTCACATATGTGAGGCGCCCCGGCGGGAAGAAGGGGTCAAACATGCTTTGCAATTGTAGATAAGTGATAGCGCCAAGAGTCGGCGAGGGGAGGACCAAAGGTCCGCAAGGGCTTCAACACCCTCGCCCTCCGAAACCGACCCAGAGTAGCAAGCAGCAATGGCAAATACGGGGACGCCGTCCGGAAGATTGAAAGACCCGCCCTGCGTGACCAGTTCGTCGGGACTACCTGCTGCGAACTCCCGCCAAAAATGCATTACGTCCTTCGCTTTTGCCGCAGGATAGAACACGGCGCCACCCAGCACGGGACCGACTTCGTGGAGACGGTATTCCAGTGAGGTCACGATTCCGAAGTTGCCACTGCCGCCGCGTATGCCCCAAAAGAGGTCTGGATTTTCTGCAGCGTTGGTTGTCAGCAGACGCCCATCGGCAGTGACCACATCCGCACCGATAACGTTGTCGATGGCGAGTCCATACTTGGCGTGCAAGTGACCCCAGCCGCCGCCCAGCGTCAGGCCTGCGATACCAGTCGCTGAGACCACGCCCAGCGTCGTGGCTAGGCCAAAGGCTTGCGTCTCGCGGTCGAATTCTCCCAGCTTTAGACCGGTTTCAGCACGCACCGTTCGCCGGGCAGGATCCACCCGTATGCCCTTCATGGCCGAGAGATCGACCATGAGACCGCCTTCACAAACCGACTTCCCGGCAACGCTGTGACCTCCGCCGCGAACCGCAAGAAGAAGATCGTGCTCGCGTGCAAAACGGACGCACGCGATGACATCAGCCGCTCCGGCACAGCGTGCAATGAGGGCTGGCCGCCGGTCGATCATGGCGTTAGGAACAGCTCGGACAGCGTCATAGCCCTGCTCGCCAGGGCAAAAGGATTGGCCCCTAAGCGATTCCCTGAACTTCTGTACCACGGATTCCGGAATCATGCTGAGCTCCTACCACGCTGCAGGGCTTCCCGGGTGGTTTGTCTACCGCGCCGCTCCAGGCGAGAGTTTTGTGCAGCATAAGATGCGTCGCCAGGATTCGTTTGTCAAGCCCTTGTGGGCCGGACTCCGCCCGGTTGCCATACCTCAGAGCATGGCGGTATTCTCTCCAGTCAATCTACAGACCCACATGTCCACCTCTTCGCTCGACATTCTCGCTATCGCCGCTCACCGTGACGACGTAGAACAGACCTGCGGCGGGACGCTGCTGAAAATGGCGCAGCGCGGCCATCGCACTGGGATTCTTGATCTGACCCAGGGTGAGATGGGGACGCGTGGTACAGCTGATGAGCGAGCGCAGGAGGCGGCGGAGGCGGCGAAGATTCTGTGTGTTTCCTGGCGGCACGCCCTCGACATTCCCGATGGCCGGGTCGAGAATACCTGGGACAACCGGCTCAAGGTCGCCAGCGTGATTCGCGAACAGCGGCCGCGAGTGGTGATACTTCCTTACTGGAAAGGGCGGCATCCGGATCACTACAAGGCGTCAACGCTGGGGTATGAAGCGTGCTTTCTTGCAGGATTAGCGAAGCTGGATGTGAACCAAGCGCTCAGCGTTCAGCACTCCTCTTTCAGCGAGGCCATTAAGAGCGGAACCGGCCCACACCGGCCGTTCAAGATTCTCTACGCCACAATCTACTACGACGTTCGGCCGAGCTTTGTAGTAGACATTACCGATCAATTCGAAACGCGTTTCCAGGCGCTGATGGCTTATAAATCGCAGTTCAGCGATCAGGAGGCGGGCAAGGAAATCTTCCCTGCTCAAGCCGAAATTCGCGCGCGCATTGAGTCAATGGCGCGCTTTTATGGCATGTTGGGAGGCGTCACTTACGCCGAACCATTCCTGCAGAAGGAAGTGGGGCTGGTGGAGGATTTGACGCTGATTCCAGTAAAGTCGGTCTAGGCGGTTGCAGGAGAACTCAGAAATCTTCGAATCAAGATCATGCTTTTCTATATCAAGAAGTTTCTCAGTCTCGAAATCGCAGTGACCTTGCTGCTCGGTGGACTCGGCTACTGGGGCATTCGATGGAAAGGACTTCCGCTAGAACTTGCACCTGGCTCCCGAGCGATCATTCTGGGATTTGCAGGCGCATTCTGGTTGACGCTCTGGACTCTGCTGGTCCAGTACGGCTACGCGGTCTTGAAAGGGAAGGCCTACGCGCAAAGATTAACCGGTTCCCTGGCGAAAGAATACGCTCAGACTGGCGCACTGCAGATCATCCTGGGAGGTTTGACGGCGGCCTGCGGTGAGGAAATATTCTTTCGCGGATTCGTGCAGCAGGCATGGGGCCTGATTCCGGCGTCGTTGCTGTTCATGCTGGCACACTTCGGCAAGCGAGACATCCGAGTCGTCAGTTTGTGGTCCATCTTTCAGGGGTTCTACCTCGGATTGTTTTTCCTTTGGTCCAAGAACCTGCTCGTGCCAATGATTGCTCACGGACTGTTTGATTTCGGCGGAATGATTTATTTTCGCAACTTCATGTCTCGCGCGGAGAAGCCGGCTTGAATATTCTCGTCACCGGAGCCTCGGGTGATTTGGGCTCCCGGACCGCGAGACATCTCCTGCTGAGCTCTCATCAGCTGTTCCTTCTAAAGCACAAAACAGCACTGCCGTCCGACCTTGTTATCCACTCCGATGTCACGGTTCGGGAGGCGAATCTCGCAGAACCGCTGACTCTGAACCATGCCTGTGATGGCATCGATTGCATTGTGCATCTTGCGGGAGTTCTCTTCGCGCCCCGTCCTGAGAAATTTCTGCCAAAGACAAACATCGGTTACGTGAAAAGCATGGTTGAAGCTGCCCGCACCGCCGGGGTCAAGAAATTCATTCTCGTCAGCTTCCCCCACGTGGAGGGAGAAACAACTCCTCAATGTCCGGCAGTCGGGCGGCTTGACGCAAACCCCGGTGTGATTCATTTTCGTACCCGGCTGGAGGCAGAACGATACGTAATGACGGCCAGTGAGACCAGCTCTATGATTCCGGTCGTGTTCCGGGCTGGAATCGTGTACGGGGAAAATATCAAGCTGATGAGGGCTGCGCGATGGATGCTTCAGCATCACCTGATGGCTATTTGGAAAACGCCGACGTGGGTGCATTTGCTCGCTCTGCCAGATTTCTTAGCAGCGTTGCAAGCAGCAATTCAGAATGAGCATGCGCACGGAATTTATCAAGTATGCGATGACGCCCCGTTGCTGTTGCAGGATTTTGTGGACAAGCTGGCGGATCACTGGAAGTGTTATCGCCCTTTGAGATTGCCCGACTGGATGTTTCCTATGGCGGGAGGGCTGTGCGAAACCGCATCGTTGGTCTTGCGAACGGCGGCTCCATTGAACCGAGATATCGTCCGCGCCGGCATGACGTCTTGTGTTGCCGATACTTCGCGCATGAAGCGTGAATTGTTGGCCACGCTGGCGTATCCGAGCATTGACGATGGATTACGCCTGCTTTGAGATTTCCGGATCGGCAGAATCGGCTACGGAAAACGTACCTCCGGCGTCCTTGTAGCCTCACAGACTACTTCTTCACTGCCACTGCTACACCATCGCGAATCGGCAAAATGGTCGTGAACAATTCGGACGAGCCGTAGAGCAGGCGGTTGAATTCCAGAATCGCTTTGGTTGTCTTGTCAGGATTCTTCTGCGCAACTTTGCCGCTCCACAGAACGTTGTCAGTAACAAACAGCCCCCCTTTGCGGAGCTTGGGCAGAGCGAGGCGAAGGACGCGGGGATAATCATCTTTGTCCACGTCGTTGAAGATGATGTCGAACTCCTGCTTCTGCTCCGACAGAAGCTCTAGCGCGTCGCCGGTTTTGATGGTGATCCGATCGCTGACGCCAGCACGCTGAAAATAGCTTCGGGCTTCGTTCGCGTTCTTAGGGTTGCCGTCGGTGTAGATGACGCGGCCGCCTTCCCCTACCGCGCGGGCCCACCAGATGGTGGAGTAGCCGACGGCCGAGCCCATCTCGAAGACGGTTTTGGCACCGATCATTAGGGCCAATTGATGAAGGATGCGGGCGACGGCGGGTCCGACGATGGGAATTTTTCGCTTCGCGGCTTCGGCTTCGATCTCCGCAAGAACTTCGTCACGGGGAGGAAGCATGCAGTAGAGATAATCTTCTACGGCGCTGACGGTGATTCCACCCATGCGCCAGTAGGCGTTGTCGCTCTTCTTAGCCAATTTGTCTCCGATCTTACGAAACCGTGACGCCTGGTTTCATTTCGACTACTTCGATATTCGGCACAAGTTTCTGCAACTGGCTCGGCCTTCCGGTCAGCACGGGAAAGGTGCCAAAGTGCATAGGGATAACGGTTTTCGGCTTGAGCAGATTGCAGGCATAGGCGGCCTCGCGCGGCGACATGGTGAAGTGATCACCGATCGGCAGCATGGCAATTTCGGGAGCGTACAGGTCGCGGATGATCTGCATGTCGCCAAAAACGTTGGTGTCACCGGCGTGATAAATCTTCACACCGTTGGAGAATTCGACGACATATCCGCAGGCCTCGCCCCCGTAAACCATCTCATCCCCATCCTGAATCCCACAGGAGTGATCGGCGTGGACCATGGTAACTTTGACGTCGCCAACGGCCTGAGTGCCACCCTTGTTCATGGCTGCAGTCTGCTTAACGCCCTTTTTCTCCAACCAGCCACATAGCTCAGGAATGCCGACGACCTTCGGATTATGTTTATTTGCGATTTCGACTGCATCACCGATGTGGTCACCATGTCCGTGTGTGCAGAGCATGACATCAACTTGCTTGACGTCCTTGTCTTTCTCCGGACACATTGGATTGCCCATGACCCAAGGATCAATCAGAATGGTTTTGCCGCCCGGGGTCTCGATGCGAAAAGTAGCGTGACCGAGCCAAGTAATTTTGATGCCTTTGAGGTTCATGCTTATCCCGCTTATAGACGGCGAACTAGCATTCTAGTGAGGAGTACAAGCAGACGCAACGGCGTGACTCGATAAACCCTCGCGAGCAAGTTTCTGTGGGTCGAATCACGTCCTCGAGAGTAATATAAGTCGCCATGACGGAACTGAAGGTTATGATTTCGCGGGCGCAGATCGCCGACCGCGTGGCGGCAATGGGCGCTGACATCACTCGCGATTTTTCCGGCCAGGCGGTGATACTTGTCGGCGTGTTGAAAGGCGCGGCGATTTTCCTGAGCGATCT
>Ga0210384_10004325_pt1 | contig 15918 bp, 11 predicted proteins | sample IncBWH2MmetaG_FD_160574 | JGI IMG/M metagenome (GOLD analysis project Ga0210384, IMG submission 160574) | Forest soil microbial communities from Barre Woods Harvard Forest LTER site, Petersham, Massachusetts, United States - Inc-BW-H-2-M | ecosystem: Environmental > Terrestrial > Soil >...
TTCAGGTAATACACCATCGAATAATTGAAGCCGTTGGTGTCCAGTTGCGTCCCCGGCACTTCGTAGAAACGGAAAAAAGTGTAGCCAAAATAGGCTTGCCAGTTGTAGATCACCCGCACGCCCTGCACATATTGCGGCGGGTCTGCTGCAGCCGCCGCCAGAGGCGTATTCGCAGCAAACGTGGCGGGTTCATTCGTTGCAGGCGCGCTCACTGCAGACATGCTCGAAAAAGTGGTTGCGTTGCTGGGAGCGATGGCCAGCGGCAGCGTGGGTGATGGTGCCTCGCTCGATGGTGTCAGCGTGAAATAACTACTCGTCAGCAGCCGCTCAATCCCCGGGTGTTCCTGTGCCCCAGCGCCCGAAACAAAAATAAATGCCATTCCGAAAATGACAAATGATCGCTTCATCGCCTGTATCCCCCAGAGAGTTGGCTGGCTTCCCCGCCCATAATTTGACTGATGAGCACTATTGCTGTCCACTCAATTCATTGGCTTTGGTGAAGAATTAACACACCGAGGTGTTGAGCGGAGAGATTGCGCGTGTCCTAGGAAGTGAGTAGCGGATTCCTAGCCACGGGAGCCGTCCATCAGCGCGGACGCCATCAAAACATCAGCTCATCCATTGCGAGTCTAAGCAAGGCCCATTATAGGAGTGCAAGGACGAACCTCCCATTATTTGGGTTTCTGCTCACCGGCAGTCTCCTGCTGCTGCTCCTCGGCCTTGTGCCAGCTGGAATCCGGATTGTAAGTGGTCATCGCTTTGGCGAGACTCTCAGTCTTCTTTCCGAAATCCTTTTCATAAACTACCCCGTCTCCCCCCACGATGAATGTCATCACCCCAGACGATCTGTATTCCGCCGGATAGGCGACAAAGGCGAAACCCTCCGTCATTTTGCCCCCTACGATGTAAGCTTTCGCACCTCCCGGGCCATTTTTCCCCTGGCGGGTCAAGATGTGGTAGTAGTAACCGCGGTAAGGAGTGGGAGCGCCGTCTCGGCTCTTGGTATAGCCCTCAGCGACAGCGGACGCGACCAGCGGCCCGATTGGGCTCTGAGGTTCGCCATCAGCAGCTTTCCAATAAAGACCGTTACGCTGTCCCTCATCACTGAAAATTTTCTGGGCGTATTCAGTGTGCTGCGAGGAGAAGTATTCCTTTTCGGCCGCCACGAGTTCCTGGCAAACGCGGATCGCCGATAATTCGTTCCGGCCGACGCGTCGGTACAAGATTTCTTTCTTCCCTGCATCTGTGTCGAAATACCATCCATCGCCCTTGCTAACGAGCGGAATGGGAGTGGGCCAATTCTCCGCACCAATGTACAAGACCATGGTTCCATCGGGTTCTTTCACCAGGCGGTGCATTTCCAGATATCTCTTTACGAAATTGGCGCGATTGTGGGCATCTTCTACTTCATCTCCCGAAGAAACGATTTCTTTTCCGTCTGGCCCAAGGATCGCGAGCATTGCCTTTTCGTCGTTATTCCGGGCGGCAGTGAAAAGTGCGCTGGTGGCGTCTGCAGCAGACGAAAATGTCTTCTGGCCGTGATCCTGTGCCGCACAGTAAGTTGCGAAGCTCGCCGGTAAAAGAAATGCGACCGCTGCCAATTTAACAGCACGGGCCCGATCAGATTTACCGCAGATTAGCTCTGTTCGCCGCATGTGTATTCTCTCCAATTCAGAATTTCGTGCGCTTTTCGAAGTTGATTGCCCCGCGGATCACCGGTGGCCACCGCCACCGCGAGATCCTCCGCCACCTCGCGTCCCTCCGCCACCACCCATGCTGACGCTCCCTCGTGACGAATAGCTCCTTGCCTGTCCGCCATGCTCGTACCCACTGAAAGCTCCCGAGCGGGTGCCAGTCTGACCGCGGGGTTCAGCATAACCTCGAGCCGCAGGAGTGCTTCCGTTGAAGGGCCGGGGAGGTTGGCTGGGTCGATTGAATTCTCCGCCGCGCCCGCCGACATTACCATTGCCCGGCCTGTTACCCGCATCAAAGCCTGGGCGGCTGCCACTAAATCCGCCGCGCTGTGCTCCTCCCCGGTAGTAGGTGTTGCGGTTGTAAAACGTGTTGCTCCGTGAGTAGTACCTGTTGTGGTTATAGATGGCGTACCGGTTATGCCAGTCGAATCCCCAACGAGGCCAACCCCAGCCGTAGCCACCGAAGAAGCCGATCCCGAATCCGGCACCAAACGAAAGATACGGGCCGCCGAACCAAATTCCCGGATACGGATACCATCCGGGCCAAGCCACCACCGGATATCCGTAAACCAACCACGGATCATATGCGGGTACGTAAACTATTTCGGGACTGGCTGGCTGAATGACGATCGTCGAGCCTTGCTTCTCCACGGTCTGCTGCGGAGTTGTTTTAAGATTGCCGGCGTCTTGCGCGCGCTGGCGCATCACTTGGATGGCATCCGTGACGTCCTGTTCCTGGTTGTAGTAGGCATCGCCTAGAGATGATGTCCAGGAAAGGTTTTTGTCCATATTTCCGAGAACGGATGGAAAGGCAGTCAGCGCCTTGACGCTCGGGTCCCAGGGCTGCTGGTCCACAGCTTGGGCCAAGTCGTCGCCCTTCATATCTGGATGCGCTTGGACCCACCTGTCGGCTTCCACGACCTGTTCTGGAAATGTGGATGCCGCCAGGATCTGCGCTACCAGCGAATCCGGGTACAGCGCGATCGGAGCAACCAACTGTTGCAACTGCTCAGGAGATTGTGGTGCGTATGTTGGCGCGGCAGCGGATTGCGTTGGGTCCTGTTCATCCTGCGCCGGGGCTTGCGAGCCCTGACGGGCGAATAAGGCTTCAGGCCAAGCTGTGAACAGAAGGGCCAGCAATAAAAGAGAAGCCGAAATCTGTTTGCTCAATCGAACCCCGGAGAATCCTGTGGGACGTTCGCAAATGCTCATGTTCTTCAACCTCCTCTACAAGTTCCCTCGGTGCGTCCCTACAATATATACGATGAGCAAGACGCGAGATAAGTTTCAGTTGGGAATCCCCGGGCAGATGCGGCCGCCGCATGGGTCAACCTGTGGCGCTCCCAACTGCAACTTTAACGCCACAGCGCTTGCGATGCATCAGCAATTTGTTGCGTGACCGGCGAGGCATTGGTGGTTCGAGCTGAACTGGCGCGCTGCGAGCCAACGATAGGCCGGAAGACCTTCGCGGGTACAACGGCAGATTATGCGGCGGTGGCCCGTTAGACACTTCTCCGCGAATCCAGCTTGACCCTCCCTGAAAACGGGATAGAATCAAGCTCCCTTCCAAAAAACCGGCGAGCGGTCGCAGGCTGCCCTCTTTCAGCCTTCAAGGCCGTTTCCGGAATAGAACTCCCCTTCCTAATCTGGTGTGAAATGACAACGAAGTCTGTGTTGAATCGCAAAGTCCAGTTTGCATTCGGCTTTGCCATGCTCGCTCTGGTAATAATCGGTGCGATCTCATATCGCGGCATGGTTGTGTCGGCTGAAAGCAGTCGATGGGTGCGGCACACTCATGAGGTTCTGGAAAGCCTCCAGGATTTGTTCGCAGCATTGCAAAGCCTCGAATCGAGTACTCGCGGATTCATATTGACCGGCAAGGATTCCTATTTGGAGTCCTACCAGGCCAATATAGTGCGTTCCCAGCAGGATGAAACGACCGTACGCAACTTGACCATCGATAACTCCACACAGCAGCGCCAAATTCCAAACCTTGAAAGATTGGCTGCACAAATCATCCAACTGGCTGAAACCGCCATTTCCTTGCGCCGGAAGGAAGGATTGGAAGCGGCAGCGAATATGATGCAGGCCGGAAGCGCCCAACGCGTGATGGATGAATACAGAGATGTAATTCAAGAGATGGAGAATGAAGAACAGCGCTTGTTGGCATTGCGCGACGTGGAGGCCACGCGAGATATGCGACAGACCAAAATCGTGCTGATCATCGGAACCGTCTTGGGTCTGCTGGTCGCCGCTGGTGCGGCCCTGAACATTCAAAGTGATCATTCCGCACTCCAACTTGCGGAAATTGCCCGGGGAGAAGGCGAAGAGAGCTTCCGCATGTTGGCAAATAACATTCCCCAGTTGGCGTGGATGGCCGATGAGAATGGCTACATCTTCTGGTACAACGATCGGTGGTTTGCCTACACCGGCACTACTCTCGCTGATGTGGAGGGCTGGGGTTGGCAAAAAGTGCATCACCCTGACCATGTGCGGCGCGTGGTCGACAAGATCAAGAAATGCTTTCAGACTGGGGAAATTTGGGAGGATACGTTTCCCCTTCGAGGCCGGGATGGCAGCTATCGTCTTTTCCTCTCGCGGGCCGTTCCCCTCCGCGATTCGAAAGGAAAAATCTTGCGCTGGTTTGGGACCAATACCGACTTCAGTGAAACCAACGAATCCGGCGCCAAGTACCGCGGCCTGCTAGAGGCCGCACCGGACGCCATGGTGGTAGTGAATCAAGCCGGTGACATCGTCCTCCTGAACGTTCGAGCCGAGAGGGAGTTCGGATACCGTCGCGATGAACTCGTTGGTCAGCCTGTGAAAAACATTATTCCGGAGGGCTTTGCGGAACGCCTGATAGCGGACGGCACGCGGAGCGCCGCCGATGCACTGGCGCAGCAGATCGGCACCGGCATTGAACTCATTGCGAAGCGAAAGGATGGCAGTAAGTTCCCAATAGAAATCATGCTGAGCCCGCTCGAAAGTGCCGAGGGAATTCTGGTGACGGCAGCGATTCGCGACATCAGCGTCCGCCGGACTGCCGAAACGCATCTGGCGCAGATGGAAGGGCGATATCGCGGACTCCTGGAAGCAGCCCCGGATGCGATGGTGGTGGTTAACCAGACCGGAGAGATCGTTCTACTGAATGTGCAAGCGGAGAAACAGTTCGGATACAACCGCGATGAGCTCGTGGGGCAGAAGGTGAAGAACATTATTCCTGAAGGGTTCGCCGAACGCCTGATTGCAGACGGCACCCGGAGCGCAGCCGACGCGCTAGCACAGCAGATCGGGACGGGCATTGAACTCATTGCGAAGCGGAAGGATGGGTCAAAGTTTCCCATCGAGATCATGTTGAGTCCGCTCGAAAGTGCCGAGGGAATCCTGGTGACGGCAGCGATTCGCGACATCAGCGTCCGCCGGACTGCCGAAACACATCTGGCGCAGATGGAAGGGCGATATCGCGGACTTCTGGAAGCAGCCCCCGATGCGATGGTGGTGGTTAACCAGACCGGAGAGATCGTCCTGCTAAACGTGCAAGCAGAGAAACAATTCGGATACCACCGCGATGAGCTCGTGGGGCAGAAGGTGAAGAGTATCATTCCGGACGGGTTTGCGGAGCGGCTGGTGGCGGACGCGCTTCGATCCACGGAAGCTGCCTTGGCACAGCAGATAGGAACTGGAATCGAGCTAACCGGACTGCGGAAGGATGGAACTGAGTTTCCCATAGAGCTCATGCTGAGCCCGCTCGAAAGTGCCGAGGGAACCCTGGTGACTGCTGCGATCCGCGACATTACCTCGCGCAAAACCGCTGAAGCGCATCTTCTGCTGAAAGTGGACGAATTGAACCGCTCGAACGTGGAGTTGGGACAATTTGCCTACATTGCCTCCCACGATTTGCAGGAGCCCCTCCGCATGGTGGCCAGCTACACACAGCTTCTGGCCAGGCGCTATAAAGGAAAGCTCGATGCGGATGCCGATGAATTTATTTCCTTTGCCGTGGACGGTGCCAGCCGCATGCAGCGCCTGATTCAGGACCTCCTCGCCTTTTCCCGCGTCGGAACAAAAGGGAGCGATCTGCTGAAGATTTCCAGCGAAGAAGCTTTGCAACAGGCGCTCGTAAATTTACGCGGCGCTATCGAAGAATGCGGCGCCCAAATCACACACGATGTCTTGCCCGCTGTCATGGCAGACGAGACACAGTTAATTCAGTTGTTTCAAAACCTCGTCGGCAATGCCATCAAGTACCAGAGTCCTGGAGTGCCACGGGTCCACATTTCCGCCGTCATGAATCGCGAGAGGAAATGGACATTTTCCGTGAAAGACAACGGACTGGGAATTGATCCCCAGTATTTCGAGAGAATTTTTGGAATGTTTCAACGCCTCCATAAACGGGAAGAGTTTGCCGGCACCGGCATCGGTTTAGCCATCTGCAAGAAAATTGTTGAGCGGCACGGAGGCAACATCTCGGTTGAGTCGCAACCAGGCAAAGGCTCCACATTTCAGTTTGCCTTGGCAGGTATTGAGGAGAAATCATGAAAATCATCGGTGAAGGCGGTACGCCCATAGAGGTTCTCTTGGTCGAAGACAGTCCCGGCGATGTACGCCTGACCCAGGAAGCCTTTCGCGATGCAAATATGTCCGTCCACTTGCACGTTGCAACAGACGGCGTGGAGGCCATGGCCTTCCTAAAACACCAGGGGGCGCACACTGCTGCCCCGCGTCCGGATCTTATCTTGCTGGACCTAAACCTTCCAAAAATGGATGGCCGCGAAGTGCTCGCTCACATCAAGGACGACGGCAGCCTGAAAACCATTCCTACAGTTATCCTCACAACTTCCGAAGCCGAAGTTGACATTGTGAAAAGCTATCAACTCCAGGCGAATTGTTACCTTTGCAAGCCCGTACAATTGGACGCGTTTGAGGCTCTTGTAAAGAGCATAAATGATTTTTGGCTCACAAAAGTAAAATTGCCGCAGCAAAAGAAGAATTGATGACCGGAAAATCAAGCGAAATGGTTCTCCTGATTGAAACCAGCCCCGGAGATGCACATTTGCTCTGTGAAGCGCAACCCTGGGGGGATTCCGCACTTATGCTTGTCTTGCTACGTGATGGGAGGAAATCGTGAATGCAATCGGAGAAGGCGGCGCGCCCATAGAGGTTCTCTTGGTCGAAGACAGTCCCGGTGATGTACGCCTGACCCAGGAAGCCTTTCGCGATACCAATTTGGCCATCCATCTGCATGTGGCCTCGGACGGCATCGAGGCAATGGCTTTTCTCCGGCGCCAAGGAGTGCACTCCGATGCCCCTCGCCCCGACCTTATCTTGCTGGATCTTAACCTTCCCAAAATGGATGGGCGCGAAGTGCTCGCTCACATCAAGGACGACAGTAGCCTGAAAACCATCCCAACAGTTATCCTGACAACTTCTGAAGCCGAGGTCGACATTGTGAAAAGCTATCAGCTCCAGGCGAACTGCTACCTTTGCAAGCCCGTACAATTGGACGCGTTTCAAGCTTTGGTGATGCGCATTAACGAGTTCTGGCTGGTAACTGCCAGATTGCCACTGCTTAGGTAAAGCGGATGAGCGAGAAATCAAGAAGGATTCTTCTCTTGGTGGAAGATAATCTTGGAGACGCTCGCTTACTTCGTGAAATGATCAATGAGCAGGATGGACGCAACACCGAATTTCTCCACGTGGAGTCCATGAGTGACGCCGAGAAACACCTTTCGGAGCATCGGGTCGACATCATCCTGCTCGACCTGGGATTGCCCGATGCGCAAGGTCTGGGAGCAGTGCGGCGCGCCCGCGAAATCGCCCCTCGAATTCCCTTGGTCGTTCTGACTGGTTTGGACGACGAATCACTGGCCACTCAAGCGTTGAAGGAAGGCGCGCAAGACTACCTCATTAAAGGTCAAATCGAAACCCGCGGTCTCTCGCGGGCCCTACGCTACGCCATCGAACGCAAAAGTATGGAAGATGCGCTGTACGTGGAAAAGGAACGCGCCCAGGTTACCCTTAACTCCATCGGGGATGCCGTCGTTTGCACCGACATTTCCGGGGCTATCACCTTCCTCAATCTCGTGGCCGAGAAAATGACAGGCTGGTCCTTGCAAGAAGCTGCCTCGCGCCCTATGGCCGAAGTTCTTAGGGTTCTGGACGCGACCACCCGCGTAACCACCCCAAATCCAATGGAAAAAGCGTTTGTAGAAGACCGAACTATGAACTTGCCGTCGAATTGCCTCCTCATCCGCCGCGATGGTTTTGAAATTCCGATTGAAGACTCCGTCGCCCCTATCCACGATCGGCAGGGACAGGCAACGGGTGCGGTAGTTGTTTTCCGCGATGTGAGCGCTGCGCGGGCGATGGCGCTGGAGATGGCCCATTCGGCTCAACACGACTTTCTGACCGGCTTGCCCAATCGCATGCTCCTGAATGACCGCGTTAACCAGGCCATTATCCTGGCGCCACGTCATATGAAGAAGGTCGCGGTGCTGTTTTTGGATTTGGACGGCTTCAAGCACATTAACGATTCTCTCGGACACCCTATCGGCGACAAACTTCTCCAATCCATCGCAAAATGTCTGGTGGCTTGTGTTCGCGGCTCAGATACTGTCAGCCGGCAAGGCGGCGATGAATTCGTCGTACTGCTTTCAGAGATGGAACAATCCGAAGACGCCGCCATCACTGCGCGGAGGATGTTGGAGGCTGTAGCCGAGTGTCACTCCGTGGACGGCCACGATCTTCACGTCACCACTAGCATTGGGGTCAGTGTTTACCCCGACGATGGCATGGACGCGGAAACGCTCATCAAAAACGCCGACACTGCCATGTACCAGGCCAAGGAAAATGGACGTCAAAGCTACCAATTCTTCAAGCCCGCCATGAACGTCCGGGCAGTCGAGCGCCAATCTATCGAGGAGAATCTACGTCGCGCTGTGGAACGGCAGGAATTCACACTGCACTATCAGCCGAAGGTCAGTCTGAAGACGGGAGAAATTACTGGCGCTGAAGCATTGTTGCGTTGGACGCATCCGACCCGAGGCGTGATTTCTCCTGCCCAATTTATTCCCGTCGCGGAGGATAGTGGTCTGATTGTACCGATCGGCAATTGGGTGCTTCGGGAAGCATGCAAGCAAATGCGCGCCTGGCTAGACGCAGGCCTGCCTCAGATCTCCATGGCGGTTAATATTTCCGCTATGGAGTTCCGGAACGAGCATTTCCTGGAGGGTGTATTCACTGCCCTCAATGACACTGGATTGGAACCACGATCACTCGAGCTCGAGTTGACTGAAAGCGTCTTGATGAAGCGCGCGGAGTCCACGGCATCCATTCTTAACTCTCTGCGAGCCAGCGGGGTGCATTTGGCTGTGGATGATTTCGGAACTGGCTATTCCAGCCTGAGCTATCTGAGAAAATTTCCAATCGACGCGCTGAAAATCGATCAGTCGTTCATCCGTCAGATCACTACCACTCCCCCCGAGACCAGCATCGTCTCCGCGATTATCAGCATGGGCAGGAGTCTGAAGCTCCGAATCGTAGCCGAAGGCGTGGAAACCGCGGAAGAGTTGGCATTTTTGCAGGCGCAAGCATGTGACGAGGCACAGGGATATTTCTTCTGTCGCCCGGCCCCTCCCGAGCAGTTTGCCAATTTGCTCAAGACCGGCATCCCCGAGTTGGGCGTGACTAGCTGCACCTAAGTAATCCACCATCACGTAATCACTTCAACGTCCCTTCGTGTTAGCGATATCCCTGAAGGTAATCAGCCGAAAGTGCCTGCGCATTGCCTGACGCTCGCGCCTTTCCTGATGAATCCTGCGAGCCTCTCCCCGGATGTTGTGGGGCGGAGCCATGTACCGGACGGTACATGGCGGAGAGGGTGGGATTCGAACCCACGGTAGAGTTTCCCCTACACACGCTTTCCAAGCGTGCTCCTTAAACCGCTCGGACACCTCTCCGCGCCGGTGTGCGCTTAGCAGCGTAACAAAAGCAAGGCAGAGCGGCAAACGCCGATCTGAAGCCCCGCAAGCCGCGAAACAGATTTCGAAAATGTCTGCTACAATTTCCAGCATCATTCCGGGGTAGTGCAATTGGTAGCACGCCAGCCTTTGGAGCTGGTTATCCTGGTTCGAGTCCAGGCCCCGGAGCCAATCCTTCCTGTGACGAGGGCAGTAAGCCCTCGCCGTAACTTCGTGCCTGGGGGCACACAGACTCCATATCGTTTATCGAGAAAAACGCAGAATGCGGGCCAACACAGAAAAAAGATCGCCGGGCTTTATGGTCCGGCGATCTGCTCATCCCGGAAGGCTCAGATTTATACGCTGAGGATTACGGAGTCAGACTCCAAGTGTAAACACCCTGTGCCGGACAATTGAAGACCCATTGTCCCCATGTCAGCCTGGAACCGTCGGTGAAGTTCGCGACACCGAAGAACGTTGTCGTGCCATTCCCCGTGAGGATGTAGCCGTCACCCCAAGGGCTTAGCAGCCCGTCATACCGACCATCCACGTAAACGTGAATTTTCCAACCGGTGCGGTTGTCCACGTGGACCTGACAAGGCCAGGGGCCTGGGCCGCGCGACGTGCCGCCCTTGGCTTCAGGCGCGGGAATGGACTGTTTGGGATCATTGTCGGCTGACTTGTCTTTGATGTTCTTATCCGCATCAGGGCCAGCCTTCTGACCCTTCGTGACGGTAGTTTTGGATTTCTCGTCTGAACTGGATTGAGCGGAAGCCGGAATAGCGAGGACGAGAGCAAACAGTCCTGCGAACAGCCACAAGACTAGATTCGGGAAATACTTTTTCATGGGTGGGCCCCTCCAATGCGGGGAGACTAGCAGAGTTTGCTGCTAAGTCAAGGACACGGATGGTATTTTGCAGGCGACTCTGGTAATAGAAGTGGGACTCTATGTTTTCAGCTCTGACTATGCACGGATCAATTCGCCGAGCCATTGCACTCGCATCTGTTGTAACAATCGCGGTGCTCGGCGCTATCATCTACTGGCATCATGCCGCCAAGAAGCCCAATCCTCGCGAAGAGCTCCGCAAGGCCTTTTTCGATTTGAAGTTAAACGAAACACTCCATGGCCCGGACGCACCACAAACCACGGCGGCCCTCAACAAGCTGGCACTCCTGGACGAAGCGCAGGACCGCTATGAGCTTGCGCAGCAACTTCTCGAACGGGCATTGATCGCTGACAAGAATCGCGCTGATCCTGCGGGCCCGTCTGCGCAAGTGCGTGATCTAAGAAATCTAGCCAGGCTAAGCGTTGACCGCGGGCAGTTTCGAGAGGCCGAACCGCTGTTGCGGGACGCACTTGAAATTCAGCGCGCCGTTAAAGGGCCAGATGACCAGACCCTGGGGCCTCTAACAATGGATTTGGCGATGGTCTACGCGCGTCAAGACGAAGACGCCAAAGCGGAGGAGCTTTACAAACAGGGGATCCGCATCGTGGAAAACGGCACTGGCGGATCCACTGACGCTGCATTGATCCAGCCCCTCAGCAGCCTTGGCCACTTGTATCTGAAGCAGGCCAACTACGAAAAAGCGAGAGCCTCTTTCGGACAAGCGCTGTCCATCGCCCGCGTGAGTTCGGGTGGGCGCGACGATGCTGCTTCTGTCAGACCACTTCTTGGTCTGGGCTTGTGCGCGCATCTAGAAAGTAAATACTCGGAGGCCGAGAAATACTATGTCCGCGCATTGAATATCTCCCAGGCGCGTATGGGCAAGGAAGATTTCGTTTATCTGCGGTGCAATCTTCGCCTGGCCACGCTTTACTATTCCCGGGGCGACTGGAAAAACGCAGAAAAATATTTCGAATCCAGCCGCGCAATCCTGCAGGAGAAATTGACTTCACATTTTCCTTATATGAATGAGCGCGACAAGTTGTTGGTGCTCGCAAAAGTGCGGGAGGTTTTTTCTGCCTACGAAAGTTTTTGCCTCACTTACGCAGCCAGGCACCCGGAGTTGGCTGGCAGGATGTACGACATGCTCCTGACGCAAAAAGGACTGGTTGTAGCGAGCAACGCGGTTCTGCATCGCGAAGTAGTGGCTAGCGGCGAACCGCAGGCCCTGCAAATGTGGGAGCGGCTAGCCCGGAAGAAAGAGCAGGTAGCGCAACTGGAAACTGCCTCGCCTGCAGAAAGGGAGCGCGCCGAGCGTGATGCAGATCAGTTGGAAGAAGAGCTTGCCGCGTACGTCTCGTGGACGCGGGAAAACAAGATAAAGAAGCGGTACCGCGCCTTTGTCCTCGCTCGAGAGCGGTTGCGATTGCATACCTCTCCTCGATGGCAGGATGTCCGCGCGAGTTTGCAACCAAAGGAAGCTGCCATCGAGTACCTGCACTTCTCTTTTCACGACGGCAAGCAACTCACCGGCAAACATTACTACGTGGCACTGGTGATTAGTCGCACTTCTACGACTGGCCCCAGATTGTTTCGGCTGTGCGATGAAACAGAACTGAAGGGCCCGATGAGCGACTACGCCGTGCGAACCGGCCAAAGCACGGGCCCTCGGGGCAAACCCAATTTCTACCACGTATTTTGGAAGCCGCTCGAGCCCGAACTGCGAAAAGCAAAAGCCAAGAAAATATATTTATCTCCCGATGGAATTCTAAATGTCGTCTCCTTTGGCGTCATCTCGGACGAGACGGGTCCGCCACTGCTCGAAACCTACGACTTGCGCACCGTATCCAGTACCCGCGATCTACTGGCGCCTGAAAAAAATCCAACCGGCAAATTGGCCGTGCTGGTCGGGAATCCAAAGTTCGATATGGAATCTTCTGATCAATTGTCCATGGTCCACGCGATCTATCACGATCTTGGAGAGGTGGAACCTGCCTCACCGGGCGGCGCCGCTCGCCCGCGATGGATGACTGGCGCGCCGCTGCCGGAACTCGCAGGCACAAAGATAGAGTTGGACGCCGCCGGCAACGTGCTCGGCTCAGCGGGATGGACCGTGAAAATATATCCGGAGGAAAAGGCGCTTGTAGAGGTGGTGAAGAAGTTGCACGGGCCGCGTCTGTTGATGGTGGCAACTCACGGGGATTATCGCGAGGATTCGGATCAGGAATTAATGCAGAGCGAATTGGTCACGCAACTCTCGCTCGACCAGTCGGCCGGCTTTGAAGATCCGATGCTGGGGTCAGTGCTGTATTTTGCGGGCGCGAACCGCGTGAAAAAAGGGCTGCCCAAACCGGAGGGCATGGAGGACGGAGTATTGACGGCCTACGAAGCCACCGAGCTTGATTTGCAAGGCACGGAACTAGTCGTGCTCAGCGCCTGCCAGAGCGGCTTGGGAAAAACGATGGACGGAGAGGGTGTCTTCGGTCTGCGGCGCGCTTTGCAGGAAGCCGGGTCGGAAGCGGTGATGATGAGCATGTGGCAATTACCGGACAAGAAAACGGCTAAGTTGATGAAGATATTTTTCTCCAAGTGGGTGCAGGAATCCGACAAGTATAAAGCGCTACGCGAAGCGCAACTTACGATTCGCAAGGAAGTGATGGAAGAAAACCTGGGTCACGACATGGTTCACTTGTGGGGCGGATTGGTGTTGGTGGGTCGTGGGAAGAGCTGACTCCACCTGTTGGCGCCGACAATCTTAGATTCGAAGCGCGAATGGATGCAAGAATGGACAATGGTTTTCGTTGGCTGACCGTTAGCCCGAAAGGACAACCAGATCTACAAATTATTCTCATGAAAGTGGATGGGCCAAACATGCAACCGGAAGCGGCCAAGACGTTGAAGGAATTGCTCAAGGCGGGGAAACTCGACGGCGGCGTCCTACAGACCAGCGATTGCCGCAAGACTTACGCAGAATTGAAGGCCAAGGGCGTCGAGTTCTCTTCCCCGCCCAAGGAGCAATTCTACGGGATCGAAGCGATCATGAAGAACAATTCCGGCAACTGGTTCAGCATGACAGAGCCAAAGGACGCCTGACGAGTAATGGCAATGAATGCGTCATTTTCCCTGCTGCAAGGGAGGACTGCTTGGCGACGAAACGCAAGACAGGAAGAAAGCGCGCGATAGCAAAACCCCCTGCCAAACCTCTCGCGAGCCGTCAGCTCGCAAGGGTTTTCACAGCATGCCTTCAGCGAGGAAATCCGGCGCTGAAATCGCTGGCGGAGACGTTGAGGCGCCTGGTAAAAAAGGCGGTGCCTGAATCGAGCGAGACCGTTAATCCCTGGGGAATTCCAACGTTTGATTCTCACGGCCCATTTTGCCTTCTAATGGTCGGAAAAAATCATGTGACCTTCGGATTCTCACGCGGGACTTCACTCACAGATTCCACCGGGCTGCTCGAAGGAACAGGTAAAAATCTGCGGCATGTGAAACTGAAAACGTCGGAGCAAGTGCGGGACCCCAACCTGCGAAAGCTCATTGTGGAAGCCGCTGCGCTCAATCGCAGGACTCCCCTCACGCCCTCCATGAGGATAAAGAGGCCCGTTTAGGCTACTCCCTTGACCTGCGAGCGCTTGTGAATCTTTTGCTGAACGAATAATCTATCCGGCGCCATGGACCCTCAGTTCTTCAGCCTCGGTGTCATCTGGTACATTGTGTTCTTGTTTTCGACTACCTGCCATGAAGGCGCGCACGCGCTGGTGGCGAAGCTGGGCGGCGATCCTACCGCATTCCATGGTGGCCAAGTCTCGCTCAATCCCCTGCCGCATATCCAGCGCTCGCCCTTTGGGTTGGTAGTAGTTCCGTTGCTGACGTACTTACTTCCTCCGCACTGGATGATTGGCTGGGCGAGCGCGCCCTACGATCCCGCCTGGCAAGAGCGTTACCCCCGGCGCGCAGCCTGGATGGCCATGGCCGGTCCAGCGGCGAATTTTGCACTCATGATTCTCGCGGGCCTGGCGATTCACCTTTGCACGCTCAACGGAATTCTGCGTATGCCAGAATCAGTAGGATTCACCCACATCACAGAAGCGGCCGTGCCGGGCATGGCAGGTCTTGCAGCAAGTTTTCTAAGCATTCTTTTCGTCCTGAATCTTTTACTCGGCGCCTTTAACCTGTTGCCGGTCCCGCCTCTTGACGGCCACACCGGAATCATGCTGTTGATGAGTGAAAGCACAGCCCGACGGTTTCTCCAATGGACTCGCGCGCAGGGGCTCGGAATGGCGGGACTCTTGCTGGCGTGGGTCCTGTTCGACAAGGTTTTCGATTTCATTTTCCGATGGGCTCTGGTGGCCCTATATCCCGGCTCGCACTGGAGCTGAATTTCCTTTTCCACCAATAAACTTGATCACGTCCGATCTCCTTGGCCGGTCTTTCTGCTAAGTTGCATGTTACACCCTGGTTCAAACGCGCACACTTGTCTGAAACCGCGCACATGAGCTCACCTGATAATTTCCCAGATGGGTCCAAGTCCTTCACTTTGGAGGGGTCTACGTCGCCAGACTTTGGCCACACCGGTGCATTATCGCTTGCAGAGGTAGGAATATGGATTTCCAGACAGATCCGACAATTTTTTCGCGGGTTGAGGTTTCCGGGTGGGATGCAAAAGAAGATTTCTTCGTTGAGAAAACCAATTTTGATTTGCACAGTGGGAGCAGAAACGAAATCACGCTGATGAGCTCACTTAAGAAGGGTTGCGTGGTCTTCGTCCGGGTGCTTGAACCTCTCGCAGCGGGTGGCACTTTCCCTATCGCCTATCAGACTACACACATCAATGGCCGAGACAAAGACGGACGAGCGCGGATTACCCTCGAACGGTTGCGCCCGCGTGTTTTAAGGGATTACTCCGATTTGGCTCTCCGTCCCGCCGGGACAAGAGTGGCTTGACTCCGGACCGCTGGTGCAGAAATACGGCCCGTGATGGCCAGGTCAACATTCCATTCTTCAGTGGAACAAACCTTGCGAATGGTTTAGGCCGAGTTCTTTTTTGGGAGCGCGATGCCGATTTGGAATCTGTCACCGGCAAAATCAGCCGATTCGGTTACATAATTGATTTCAGCAGAGTTCGCAATGCCCTCGCCTCATGCACCGCATTTCCGCATCAACGAAGAATCCATGGACATTAGCTCATCTTCCCAATTAAACACCGAACGATGGGCAAATTGAACGATTCTCGCTGCATATGATGCGTTCTGGCACTGACATTGCCTAGTGTCATCCATCATGGCTACTCTCACAGAATCGCCGGCCGTCGTATTGGCCCGCAGAAACCTCCCTATCTGTATTTTGGACGATGAACCCGATCTGGTTGAGATCACCTCTGAACGA
>Ga0210384_10004327_pt1 | contig 15911 bp, 9 predicted proteins | sample IncBWH2MmetaG_FD_160574 | JGI IMG/M metagenome (GOLD analysis project Ga0210384, IMG submission 160574) | Forest soil microbial communities from Barre Woods Harvard Forest LTER site, Petersham, Massachusetts, United States - Inc-BW-H-2-M | ecosystem: Environmental > Terrestrial > Soil >...
ACTGCTCCCTCCTGGACAAATTTTCTCGCTATTGCCTTACCAATGCCGCCTGCACTTCCGGTTACTAAAGCAATCCTTCCTGATAATGGTTTTGGTTTCGGCATCCGCTGAAGTTTGGCTTCTTCAAGTAACCAGTATTCTATATCAAATGCTTCCTGCCTGGATAGCGAAGTATATTCAGAAATTGCTTCCGCACCCTTCATCACATTGATAGCATTAATATAGAATTCAGCGGCAACACGGGCTGTTTGTTTATCTTTTGCAAAAGTAAACATGCCTATACCAGGGTATAATATCACGACAGGATTTGTATCGCGAATAGCCGGACTGTTTACTTTTTTATATTTACTATAGTAATCCGTATACATTTTACGATATGCATCAAATGCCGGTGCCAGTTTAACTTTTATGGCATCCGGATCAGTCAGGTCTTCATCACTTGCAAGATCTAAAACCAGCGGACTGATTTTTGTGCGCAGAAAATGATCAGGGCAACTGGTTCCCATCGGAGCTAATCTTTGCAAATCATTTGAATTAATATATTCGAGTACGCGTTCATCATCTGTAAAGTGACCGATCATTTTAAAAGTTGAAGAACAAAAACCCCGAAGCAAAGGTGCCAACTTAACAGCCTGGCATTGACGGCCATCCTTACTCAGGCTTTGTATTTTTGATCCTCCAAATACAGGCCTCTTTTTCCCGTAATTATTTTCAAGATAATCAGCGCAAATTTCAATGACTTCAAGGGTATTGATATAACACTCATATGAAGTATCTCCCCATGTGAATAATCCGTGCGATCCCAGCATGATTCCCCTGATTCCGGGATTGCTAATCAGGCATTCTTCCAATCTTAATCCTAAATCAAATCCCGGTCGTTGCCAGTCAACCCAACCAATAGAACCGTTAAAAAGTTTTTGGGTTATCTCTTTACCATCTTTAGCTGCTGCAATGGCGATAGCCGCATCCGGATGTAAATGATCGATATGTTTAAATGGCAGAAAAGCATGAAGAGGCGTGTCAATGGATGGAGCTTTGGAATTTAAATCAAAAATACTGTGATTAAAAAGCTCAACCATTTCATCCTCAAATGCAAGTCCTTTGTATACTTTTTTAAGACCTCTTAATCGATCAACATATAGAGCAGCTAATCCATTTTTTTTCAGTGTGCCGATATCTCCGCCTGAGCCTTTAATCCACATTACATCCACTTGCTTTCCGGTCAATGGATCTAATTCAATTGTCTTACAAGATGTATTACCACCTCCATAATTTGTTAAACGCAAATCAGCTCCAAGTAAATTAGACCGGTATATTAATAATGCTACTTCATCTCCTGCAAGTTCAGCCGCCTTAGCCTCATTCCATAAGTAGCTCACATGCCTGAACTGAGTTGTGTTGATTGACATTTTATTTAGTATTAATTATGCCTGTTTAATAGAGTTTCCGTATCCTACAACGAGAATGGAAATTACAATGATTAATATCCCTGCAATGAGAGTCAGGATTGTTTTCCTGTTTAACCCTTTCCACTCCTTTAATATTAAACCCCAAATATTGGCTGTCAGAATAATGAATGCCATATGAAGGATCCAGGAGCTGGCACCATTCCCCAATTTACTTTCACCCATCCCATAAAAGAAAAATTGAAGAAACCAGGTTGTTCCGGCAAGTGCACAAAACAAATAATTTTTAAGAAGAGGCTTTTTATGATCCGTATAATCACCATAAGTCCTGTTTCGAAAATTAAGTATTGCACACCATATAAGATTGGTTGTTAATCCACCCCATAATATAATAATATAGATGACATTATTCTGAAACAGAAAGTTCCCCTGGGCAGGGTGGGATGATTTCCAGATGATATTGGCGGTTTCTGCCATTGGTTTTCCTGCTTCGATACCAAAATTAAAACAGGCGCTAAGAACTCCTGAAACTATAGCAACAATGATTCCTAAAGTAAATTTATAATCTTTATTATATTCTACTATTTCGCGGCTTTTCGACAACTGCCGCTCTTTCATTGTTCCGGACTTTCCACAAACAATAATACCTGCGACACAAATAATGATACCGGATAATACCATTTGTCCCCAATGAGAATGCAAAAGCATGCTAAAGCTATCCTTCCCTTCCCTGGGAAAAAAATTGTAATAGACAGAAGGAATAATAGAACCAAAAACAGCGCAAAGTCCTAATATGATAGTACTGCCCAGCGAAACTCCCAGATACCGTACCCCCAATCCATACGTTAATCCTCCGATTCCCCAAAGCAGGCCAAATAAATATGTATAACCCAGTGTTGCAGAAGAAGTGTTTTTAATTATTTCTGCAAATCCTGGTATAGTTAGCCAAGCCGCAATGGGTGGTACAATCAGCCATGAAAAAAGACCTCCAATAATCCAGAAAGTCTCCCATGACCAACCTTTTACCTTCTTATAAGGAATATAAAAACTGCCTGATGCGAAACCTCCAAGAAAGTGGAATATTACACCTAAAATGACCTGCATATGGCATCAATTACTGGTGTAATATAGAAAGGGAGATTTAAATAACTGTCCTTAGCTGTCTTTTGAAAATTATTACTACTGACGCTTGATTTTAATCTGTTTGTATACTAATTCACCTGTTATAGTTACTCCTAATAAACTTGCAGTATATGTGGTTGGCGCATCAGCAGTAAAAAAAACAACGCCCGCTTTCCCACTATTGTCAGTCACCAAATCCGCATTCCAATAAATAGTGGTTCGCAGATCAGGGAAAGATGAGCTTTTGTTTTTTTCTTTTTTATCATAATCAGGAGAAGGAAATTCAGTCTTTTTAAAATACCCTTTGGGAAATATTATTGCCGCACCTTTGTCATCAACTGTTGTGACTTCTCTTGTTTTGTTAATCGTATTTATGAGAACAACTCCGGTCGACCCTTCGATACCATAATAAGCTGCTTCCGGTCCAATAAGTACTTCGACAAACTCAACCTGCAGCGGATTGGTCGACGTCAGTACATCATTACCCGCTGCTCCTGTGAAAGGAACTCCATCTAAAATCACCATATAACTGTTACTCATAGTGAGATCACCACTGGCATTCATTGATGCAGAAGTCATTCCCGTGTTCAGTCCCGGTACATTTTTAATAGCATTGACAAGCGCATTTGGATCGCCATTGCTCAACTTGTCACCAGTGATGATGTAAGAATTTGGGCTGATCCGTTTACTTTGGTCATAACTTGCACCGTTCGATTTTACTCCTTTGACTGTTACCGGCTTTAACGAGTTGTTTCCATTTGCAAATGAAGTGGAATCCAGTTGACGTGACTTAAAATGCCGAATTACATTCAATTCCGACAAGTCAAACCTTTTTTTCAGCATTTGGGGAGTAGTGAATTTCGGAAAAGCAGAATTATCAATTATTACCTTCCCCTCAATTCCATTCCCCTTCAGGTCTGTCACTTTCAGGTTATACTGCTCACCATCATTAAAATCCCCAATATAAAACTGGAAATGACCATTCTCATCCGTGGTATCGTTTTGAAAAATCGCATTCTTTTTTGAATGCAGATATACCAAACATCCTTTAAGGGGCTGATTTTTTTTGTTTTCGATCTTCCCACTTATATTTAATATATTGCTGTCAGGATCTGCAGAGGGAGCAGTAGAAAGTACAACATCGCTGTTGAATTTCCAATCTGAATAAAGCTTTTTCTGCATCAACATGATCAGGTCAATTTCCTGCAAAGAATATTTATTCTCCCAACCGGGAACCGCAGATGATCCGGCTTCTGGTAGCTCTATATTATCCGGGTTAAAGCTGGCAAAGATATACTTCTCAGGTAGTGGAGAGGAGAAACGATCATCAGTTACAGAGAGTGACAATAAAGCTGCTAAAGGGCGGCCTTCGGAGGCCGACGAATTCAGGTTCAGCTTTACTTTTTCCCTTGGACCATATACAGGTTTATCTGATTCTGCAACAATATGTGTGAATCCTGTATCGATATAAATTGATCTCTGACTGACAATTTGTTTTTCGTCATTAAACAGAAACAGGGTTGCTTTGCCTTTGGGAAAATTAGATTTTGGAATAATTACATCATACATATTGGTTCCGCTTGCCGCAAAACAAAGGCTATCGCGACTGACTCCTAACAGATAGGTTGTTTTGTTTTTATTGTAAAGAGAATCACCCAGCGATACCCGAATCTTAAGCGTTTGGTTGTTTTGATCTGTCAGAGAAAGCTGACTGGCAAACTGATCAATACGAGGCAATGGATACGTAAGCTCCCGATTGTTTTTCCACTTTATATGCGCGAAATATTTTCTAGGATTCCATGCATCAAAAGTAAATTTACCTAATCCCGGAAGGCTGGTTTTAAAGTTTGTTGCGATACTGTCACGTGTATCTGTCACCCATCCTGAAACTTCGACAGGTTCACCCTTTGCATTTATAGCGCGGAATGCAACGGTTGCAGTTGTGCCTGCGATGATAGAACCGCCTTCGGGGAAAAAAAAGAGCCTTGGTGCACTGGTATCTTCTGCTTCAGCGCCTGTTTTATTATTAACTTCTGTCAGGGACTTAGGGTCAGGATTCCCCGCATTGAGAATATATAATGGTTTAACAAAGATCCTGTTGCTGTCATGAAGCAGGATATCCCTGGTATAAGCTCTTATCCAATAATATCCTTCTTTTAAATATGGGGGCAGTAAAATATTACCACTCGTTCTATTCTCCTGCATATTCATTAACAACTGGCTTACTACACTGTCCTTGTCATTTACCAGGTCTAGAAATAAATTTTTACTCAGGTGAATGGGTCTTAGTGAAACTGCATCAAGGCTGTAAACTTTAAACCAGATTGTTTCACCGGCTGAATAAAACCATTTATCCGTTCCTACAAAAATCTTCTCTTTGGGATTTTTACGCTGGTATCTGATGAAATTTCCTGCTAATTTGTCGAGTGTGGTAGATGCGTTTTGCTGGCCAAAACCTATACTATAGTTTATAATCAGGGTCAGTAATACAATAACACATTTTCCGTTAAACATAGCAATCGATTTAATTCTGATCTGCGTATCCTGGATAAAAATAATGTGCTAAGTTAAAGCATTTCCACCGTCGTGACAGATCTATGCTATGAACCGTCAATACTAATCCCAGTAGACTCCCTGATTACAAGTTCCGCGTTCATATTTACCTGTGAGATAGCATTTGTATCATTAATTTCTTTCAGCAGGATTTTTATCGCGATTTCCCCCATTTCCTTCAATGGCTGTTTTATATATGTAACCGGAGCATAAAAAAGGTCAAGCATATCTGTTTGATCAAAGCTTATTATAGCCAGGTCACGGGGTACTTTAATAGGGAGTGAATTAATATATTTTAAACTGATTGTGGCAATATTATTTGAACCGAATAATACGGCATTAATCAATGGATCGGAAGAGATAATTTCATTAATTGCGTTCTCGATTTCACTACGATTATTACTGATATCAATTTCTTTTAACCATCCTCTTTCAAATGAAATCCTGTTTTCTTTCAACGCTGACAAATATCCCCTTTTGCGTTCCTTTAGATGAAACAGGTCTGATTTATAGGTAATCATCCCGATCCTATTCCTGCCTGTTTTTATTAAATGGTTCACAGCTTCATGCGAAGCTTTGTAATTATCCAAAGCCACATAGCTGGTTTTAATATCTTTAAAGTACCTGTCTAGCAGAACAAAAGGAAATCCTAATTTTTGAAGATATTCAATTTGGTTTTCTGAGTTGGAGGGAGGAGATAAGATCAGTCCGTCAACCTGACGATTGATAAAAGTATCTACCAGCTTAACGAATTTCGATGCATTTTCATCCGAGCTTCCGAAGATAACCGTATAGTTATGCTTATCAGCTTCATCTTCAATGATACGGGCAAGGTTTGCAGAAAATGGATTGGATATATCAGCTACGACGATACCGATAGTGAAAGTTTTGTTTGTCTTTAAACTTTTGGCGACCTGGTTAGTCCGGTAGTTTAAATTAGCAGCTATATCCCTGATTTTTTGAGCAGTCTCTTTATTTATCCTGTTTACCTTTTGTTTATTTAATACATAAGAAACAAGGGTTATTGATACTCCCGCCTTTAGGGCAATATCCTTCAATAAGACTTTTTTAGACATTTTAGTTTTTATGGCGTTTTGTCCTGCAATAAAATGTGTACAAATGTTATAAATAGTTGTAATGCAATTGCTTATATTGGATTTTCCCCATTCTAAACGGCAAGATAAGATTCTTTAATCAATTATGTTGAAACGTTTAAACAATATCTGGTATCTTTGTTGCGTTAAACGTGAAGTTGAAGAAAATTAAAAATTATGAATTCGTTTAAAAATATAGGTTTGATCGTATGCGGCAATTCTGAAAAGATTTTCAGGCTTGCGCCTGCCAGTCGAACAAAGGGTTATACGTTGAAGAAAGTGTTGGTAGGAGAAAACGTTTTTGAAAATGATGTCCGTGTTAATTATCCGGATGCTGAAATAGTCAGAGATAAGTCTTCAATAATTCAAGATGCGACGCTTGATCTGGTTATTTTTGTTTCCCCCGCCAAAAAATATTTGAATCTGGTTGGTGAAGTTTTGAGGTCTGGAAAACCAGTAAGGGTTGTTTCAGAAGTGTAGATAAAACTTGTTTTGTTCATGTAAGTCGAATAGTGATCTTAGGTTTTATTTTTCATCACATCTTTTACATGGTCAGAAAGCCTCAACGTAAGCGCTACAAGGGTCAGTGTCGGATTCGGAGCTCCTGCCGTATTGAAACAGGCTGCACCTGCAATGAATAAATTGGAAATGCCATGCACTTTGCAATTTATATCAACCACTCCTTGCCTGGGATCAATACTCATACGGGTAGTCCCCATATGATGCCAGCCTCCACCTGTAAAAGAAGGCCATGAATTATCATTCTTGTCAATAAGATAATCCATCAATTTTACGCGGCCAACTTCGGCCCTGCCAACTTCCTGTCCCAGTATCTCATAAATTTTTCGGATACTTCTTTTTTCCAAGGGTGTGAGTTCCCAATGTAGTTTGGCACGGGGGACACCTAATCCGTCTTTTTCTGTGTCCAGGGTCACCCTTGAATCAGGGTTGGGGGCTTGTTCTATTCGGGTGAAGCACTGATAACTCCGGATGTCTGAACCAGAACCTTGCAATTCTTTAGCGGCTCTACTGTATGCTCCGAAAAAACGATCTCCGCTTTTTCTCGGATCGTCCTGGTTCCATCTTTCAATAGCCGGTTTAATTTTTTTGGCAATATCCAATGGCGTAAGGGAAATAGTGCCATTTAATATATTAAACTCTTCCTGTTTTTTGGAATGGATGGCTAATTCGGCTCTGGCTTTCGTAACTCCAAATTCATACTTATATAATTTCAAGGGGGCAGGTTTGAAAAGCCAAAGTTCTGCAGACTTGATTTCAAGGTGTTCCATAAAATACCGGCCAACCAGGTCGTTGTCATTCCCCAGACCTTTCGGTTTCTGTTGATTGGAAGCCAGTAATAATCTTGCATTCTGAATGGAACAACAGGCAAGAATGAAATATTTAGCCCTGACCTTATGCTCTTTACCTACAAAATTCTTAACTATTACTTCTCTGATTGCAGAACCATTTTCATTGGCAAGAATATTTACAACATTAGCATATGTATACAAATGAATATTGCCTGATTTTACAATATCCGTTTTATATTTTTCCCCAAATCTTGTAGGTGGACTGAATTGCCACATTTTATTCCAAACGACCGAATCGCTTTCAAAGAGTGGGTTCATCGCAGGATCTCCTTTTTGCCAATAGGCCATATTATAGTTATATGGGCCGAGCTCTAGTTTTTTATGAGCTCTTTCATAATATGGATCCAGATCTGATTTCGTGATGGCCCATCCACTATGTTCTACCCAGCTTCTTTTAGCAAAATCGATTGGATCCATTGGTGAACACCAGCCTGCCCAATGTCCGGTTGTACCTCCGAAATAATGTAAACGGGCAGACATAAGCGGGTAATATGGCTGACCCGTGGTTTTGCCTTTATAAAGATCCTGGACTTCCGGATCGTATTCAAATCCCCCGCCTTCAAGTAGAATTACTTTGTAAGGTGTTTTGTTCCAATCAAGAGCCATACTTATACCTGCGGCACCTGCACCTACAATACATATATCTCCTTCGATCAGCGAATTATTATCCAAAAATCTTCCATCTACATGCATACACTATGATTATTGATTAATAGCATAGAGGAGGGCGCACTGTCGGGCTTCTGTTACAGTAAGAACCCATCCCTTTACTATTACCGTATTGCCTGCTTTAAAATCTTGTTTAATTTTTTGATTAATCAGATTCTGAATAATAAAATCATCTGAAGAAGAAGAAATAGTTTTCCCCACAGAATCAGCTGACAATAAATCTGCAAGTTTATCAGCTCCACTTTCTGAAGGAGTTTGTAAGCGATAAGCCATTCCTATTTCCCTGATCGTATTCAGATCGCAGATACTTGACAATTGACCGGGTTTATCCAAAATATTATAGAAAGCAGAATGCTGGTTTTTGCAACTAATTCCTGTCAGCGCAATAACTGTGGTGCCTACTGCAGAAACCTGAATGAATTTTCGTCTTTGCATGATCTCAAAAAAGTAATATTAAAGTTAAGGAAAAAGACATCCTAACTCGCCCGCTTCCCACGCATCAACATTTCCACCGCATGGTCAAAAGATCCGGCGCGGATAACTTCACCTGCATTCACAAAAAAGATTTCATCTGCATTTTGTATAGTATTCAAACGATGAGCAATTATAACGCGCGTAGTAGATGCGGGTAGTTTATTCAAAATGTCCTGCAGGATTTTTTCAGTTATCGTATCTATATTGGCGGTCGCTTCATCCAAAATAAGAAGTTCAGGATTTCTCAAAACAACACGCATAAATGCAATCAACTGCTTTTGCCCGAGACTTATACTTTCACCACCGGAACTCAATACTGTATCAAGTCCATTTTCAAAACTGGAAAGCAGTCTTTGCAGATTAGCAGTTTTGATCACTTCCTCAAGCTGTGTATTTGAATATCCGAAGTACTGATTATTGCCATATATAATATTATCCCGCACGGTTCCTGTAAAAAGAAATGGTTCCTGCAAAATAAAGCCGATTCTCTGTGTCCGTTCTCCCGGTTCAAAAGTCCTGATATCCCTGCCATTGAGTTTGACTTCGCCCTCGACAGGATCATAGAGACGTGCGAGCAAAGATGCGGTCGTAGTTTTACCGCCGCCTGTCGGTCCGACCAATGCATACGTTTTACCTCTTTGCAAACTGAAATTTACATTGTGCAGGATTTCCCTGTCTCCGTCATAACCAAAATGCACATTTCGGAATTCAACTAAAACATCATTCAAAGGAGAACCATTCGAAGATTTCACAGGATGCATTACATGAGTGTCGGTAGAACCATTCAACGTTAATACTGGCAGGTTGGATTCCATATTTAAAATATGAGATATACGATCCGCGCCAGCCATTGCCACCTGGAAGTTTGTCCATAGTGCGGCAATCTGGCGAAGAGGATTATAAAAGTTTGTTGCATATGCAAGATAACTGACAAGCAATCCAATGCTGAATCGACCTGTAGAAATCAGGTAGATGCCCACCGTCAATACGATCAGTTGGGCGGTACTTGCAAAAAAACCATATACAGGTATAAAAATATTATTCGCAACACCGGCAGATTTCGCAGCGATATAATTCAGTTCATTGACTTCTTCAAATCGTTTCCTGAAATAATCCCTTCGATTAAAGGCAATAATGACTTTAAAATTATTCAGGCTTTCCTGGATCTCCGCACTGAGTCCGCCCGTACGTTTTAAACTGGTTGCATTTTTTTTCTTTACCCATTGCGAAGTCAACTTAGTGAAAATGAAGATCAGTATTCCGGGAACCAATGTAACAATCCCAAGCCGGAAATTGATTGTAAGTAAAAAAATACCAGCGCCGGTCATTGTAGCCAAAGTACCGATAAACTGCATGAGTGATTGGGAAAAAAATGTATTTATTTTATCTGTATCGTTATTTATCCGGGAGATCAGATCGCCCGCTTTATTCTGGTTAAAAAATGCAAGCGGTAATTCCTGGAGCTTATTGAAAACCGTATTACGTAGTTTGAACAGCATCCGCTGACTGATACCACCCATCATTCTTGTCTGCGTGTAACTCGCGGCGAATGCAACCATTGCAATGCAAACCAGCAACCCTGCATTTATCAATACACCATGATAATCTTTATGCATAACATATTTATCAATTGTATGTCCAATTATATATGGATTCAGCAGAGTCAATCCGGAATTAATCAGGATGGCCAGACAGGCGAGGAATAAATTTTTTCGCTCTTCCTTTATCAGTTGCAAAAGCTTTTGAAGAATGCGCAGGTTTGACGCTTTCTCCTGTTTTACAGAAATATCATTGAGGTTGTAATTCATGTGTGCTTTGTTGTGATTGATAAATCTGTACATACTCGGTACTCGTATTCATAAGAACCCCGTGTGTGCCTGATGCTACGATCTCACCCTCCATCAAAACGATTACCTGATCGAATTGTCCCGCTGAAGCGATTCTCTGCGTTACAGAAATCAATGTGATTCCGGGATAGTTTCGTCGTACATTTTGCAATATTTTTATTTCGGTCTGTGTATCTACACGGGCGGTGAAATCATCCAGCAGCAGGATCCTTGGATTTATTGCCAAAGCCCTTGCCAGCATGATGCGCTGTTTTTGTCCGCCCGAAAGACTTGTTCCTCTCTCCGATACGATGGTATTCAATTTCTCAGGAAGTGAATCAATATAATCTTTCAACTCAGCGGTTTCTATTGCTTTCGCCAGGGATTCGTCTGTTACTTTATCGCTAAACGCTATATTTTCCCGAATACTCATATTGAAAATAATGCTGTCCTGAAATACGAATCCCACATGACTGTAAAAATTCTCTTTGTTATAATCTTCAATATTTCTATTATCAAAGAGCACCGTTCCTTCATTTGCCTTTATCAATCCGGTTAACAAGTAAAGCAATTGTGATTTGCCTGCAGCCGTCGGACCAATAATAGCGAGCGTTGAACCGGCATCAACAGAAAATCCAATATGTTTCAGAACAGGCTTTTGACCATACACAACAGAAACATCATGCAAGGCAATATTACCCTTCAGTGTTTCTTTGATTGTTCCATTGTCAGTAGTATCTGGTAAATCCAACACTACTTTTAAACGCTGGTAACTAGCTGATGACTGAGCGATCACATTGCTCATGAATCCGATCAGGATAATTGGAAAAATCAGGAGAGAGAGATAACTGTTAAATGCTGCAAAATCACCTACAGTCATGGTATTGATGATAACAAAATGACCACCCAGTGCAAGAATGGTAATTCCTGCAAAATTTGCCGTTAGAACTATAATGGGTATTAGCCATGCAAAAAGACGTAGTATACTTAATCCCAGATTCTTTGCCTGATCATTTGCAGAAAGGAATTTTTCATATTCCGGCTGTTGCGAATTGATCACACGGATAAGTGCTGAACCGAGTATACTTTCATTAATTACTTTATTTAACCTGTCAATAATCTCACGTCCTTTCAAAAAAATGGGGCGCACTCTTTTTGTAACCATATAAAAAGCGCCGCCGATAATAGGAATAATGGTGATCACTGCAAATGCCAGTTTCCAGTTAATGGAGAAAAGCATGAAACAGGCGCCAATGATAATAATGAGTGAAGAAGCGATCGTAACGATGGCCTGTGAAATAAACAATTTGACAGAATCAACATCGGCTGTAAGGTTGGTCAGCAATTTTGAAGGATTGGCTATATCTATATATGAATAACTCTGTATGGATATTTTGGAAGAAAGTTTTGAACGAAGATCTCTTGCCACCCTTTCGGCGGTATTGGTTTGAATGATACTTTGTAAATAAGTAAAAATAAAAATGATGAAGGCAGCGATTAAGAATTCGATCAATATCTTTTTTAACAAATAGTGAGAAGGATAAGCATCAATTCCACTGGCAATGATCCTTGGCAGGATAAGGTTGATGCCATTACTTATCAACGCTAAAAAAATCAACAGAAAGATCATTCCCCTGTAAGGTTTCAACAGGCTGGTAATGCCAGGACCTTTTTGATTTGGTTTGCCAGGCTTTATTTCTTTTTTGCCCATGAAATCAATAATTGGTTTCGGTAATTCTTCTTCCTGAAGCCGTAGACGAACTTACCGGTGAAATATTTTAAAATAGCTTTTGCTGAAAAAGTATTGCAATTGCGAAATTGACGTCAAATCCCTTAAATAACGAATGTTTCTCCGAATTTTTGCCGAAAACTATGGATAGGTCAAATGATTTAGATATTACTTTTAGACTCTGATATTGACTTTGTGCGTTCAAACACTTAATATATTAATGTTATGAGCGAAATAAAAAAAGCCGAAATCATTCATCCGGTTTTGGAAATTATTAAGAACCTATGGAACCCATAATCCCTTATAAACAAACTACATATAGCAAGCTTTTGAACCAGGTTACATAAATCCTTCTGGTGGTTACTAATAACAACTACGTCTAAACAGCCGGATATATTCGGGTTACTCAGTATTAAATAACCTCTAATCCGACTGTTATGAAAATTTCCATTCCTGGCTTATCCCTGAAAACAATCATCAATTGCATTGTTGTCTCATTCCTTTTCATGTCTTTGTCCTGCGCTTTATACTTATATATTAATGCGAATCCAAAAAAGTTATTCAGTGAAAATTATCACAGGTATGAACGCTTAGTATTGAGGGACGCTTCCACTCGTTCAGTCCTGGGAGAGGTTTATTCTGAAGGAAATATGGATTCCGTGATCTGGGATTTTAAAAATCTGAATTCGCCGGTACCGGAAGAATACATACTGGCAGGAATTGCCTATCTGGAAAAAAATCAGCCCGATAAAGCAATAGAAACCTTTAAAACGCTTATTGAGAAAAATCAACATTCAAATACTGATTATTTTGAAGATGCGGCCGAATATTACCTGGCTATGAGTTATCTCGATAATATGGAACCCCAAAAGGCCATGCCTCTTTTAGAAAAAATCAAAACCGACCCCGAAAACAGGTATTACAGTGATGTAGATGAATTATTACTTCTTAAAGTAAGAACCTCGATTGCAAAGAAATAAAGTCCGGAGTACTATCAATGCCCTATCTGTAGGCAACCAAGTCCATACGAAGTCCATCATTCAATGGACTTCGTATGGACTTGGTTGCCTACAGGTATCATTGAAAACGTTTGGAATATACTTGGAACCCAACTTGAAACCACAGATAAAGCGCAGTTTTGAACAATCTTCGATATTTTTCTCGATAAATCCCGGTTTTCAGACTTCTATTCAGCATCTATTAATGCAGTATTAAAAATGCAATTGACCATACAGTCACCGCAATTGCCGCAACAATAGATATAATAACAAAGGGATGAGAAGCCAGATTCTTCCTTATTCGCTTACTTACCTTATTCCTGGACCTCCTGTCATATTTAGAAGCGGTTGCCACGACTGTTATTTTCCATATCAATTTAAGATCAGCATTTTAAATAATTCCACAATATTTTTCAGCTTGTGCCTGTAAGATATGTTAACTAATAAGTTAGTTATAATTATATTTGCCTGACTGTAAAAAACCATGCTAAAAAATTATTTCAGGATCGCGGTTAGAACTATTCTTAAGAACAAAGTCTTCAGCAGCATCAATATCCTGGGTCTGGCCGTCGGTATGGCTGTCGCCCTCCTCATCGGTTTGTGGATCTGGGATGAGATTTCCTTCAACCATTACCATAAAAACCATGCGAGACTTGGAGAGATTGTTTCCATTGAAACATTCAATGGTGAAACTACATCTGAAGAATATTCTTCTGTCCCCATCGCTGCTGCTTTGCGGAATAACTATCGGGATGAAATTAAACATTCATCTCTGACCCGGGAATTAAATGCTGGTCTGATGGTGGGTGATAAAAAAATCAGCTCCTATGGATTTTGGGCTGAGTCTGCTTTCCCATCTATGCTATCACTGAAAATGATCAGGGGGAGTTACAATTATTTCAGCGATCCTTCATCCATACTGATCAGTGAATCTCTTGGCAAAAGTCTATTCGGAAATGAGGATCCTGTTAATAAAATCATTTCTGTCAACAAGGAATTTCAATTAAAGGTTATTGGGGTATATGAAAACCTTCCTTTTAATACGGATTTTAGATATGTTCAATTCCTTACTTCCTGGGAGAATAAAAATAATATAGGAAATACCCACAACGATGACTGGCTCGACCATCACTTCCAGGTATTTGTCCAGCTGCAGGATAATGCTTCCTTTACCGTCATTTCATCCAAAATAAAGAATCTGACCAAGCCCCATATCGTGGGAGGATGGGAAGAACTCATGATTCACCCGATGGACAAATGGCATTTGTATACCAATTTTAAGGGTGAAGGAAGAAACGAAGTGGGTCGGATCCAATTTGTCTGGTTATTTGGAATCGTCGGTGTTTTTGTTCTGATATTAGCTTGCATCAATTTCATGAACCTCAGCACTGCCAGAAGTGAAAAGAGAGCCAAAGAAGTCGGAATTAGAAAAACGCTGGGTTCTTCCAGATGGTATTTAATTCTACAATTCATTGGAGAATCGCTGATGATGACTTTCATTGCATTGATCATTGCCCTGATCATTGCGCTGATTTCCCTTCCCTCATTTAATCTTGTAGCGGGGAAACTTATATTTATCCCTTTCCTGCAATATCCTTTTTGGATCTGTATATTGGGATTTGCTATTTTGACCGGATTATTGTCAGGAAGCTATCCTGCATTTTTTCTTTCAGGATATAAGCCGGTAAAAGTTCTTAAAGGAAATTTTAAGATAGGGAAACTGGCTTCCCTCCCGCGAAAAGTAATGGTCGTACTACAATTCTCTGTATGCATTGCACTCATTATTGGAACCATCATTGTTTATCAACAGATCCAGTTTGCGAAAAACAGACCACTCGGATATTCCACGCAACGGCTTATCATGACAGAAATGAAATCTGAATCTTTAAAGAAACACTTTGATGCACTGAGAAACGATTTGTTGCAGACAGGTGTTGTTGAGAATGCAGCCGAATCTTCCAGCCCTTCAACAGAAGTCAGGAATGCCATGATGGGTTACAACTGGAAAGGGAAGGATCCGAATAAGCTGGCCATTATAGGAACTGTATTCGTAAGTTATGATTATGGTAAAACGATGGACTGGAAGCTACTGGAAGGCCGTGATTTTTCAAGAGATTTCCCAACGGATAGCGGTGCTTTTATTTTGAATGAAGCTGCAGTTAATTTCACCGGATTAAAAAATCCAGTAGGAGAGGTGATTCATTGGCGCAACAAAGATAATCCCATAATCGGTGTTGTAAAAGATATGATCATGCAATCTCCTTATAAATCTTCTGATCCGACTTTTTTTACACTCTTTGATCGCAGGAATGTTTTTGTTTTGATCAGGCTAAGTAAAAATATCCCTGCACCACTAGCGATTTCCAGTATAGAAAAAGTTTTCAGCAGGTATGATCCGGACACACCATTCGATTACGCTTTTACTGCAGATGATTACAATCTTAAATTTTCTGATGAAGAGCATATCGGAAATATTTCTACCGTCTTTTGTGTGCTGGCGATTATTATATCCTGTCTGGGATTATTCGGGCTGGCTTCTTATATCGCTGAACAACGCACAAAAGAAATTGCCGTAAGAAAGGTGCTGGGTGCTTCTGTAATCAATCTCTGGAAATTGCTTTCATCTGAGTTTGTCATGCTGGTTATGATATCCTGCCTTATTGCTACACC
>Ga0210384_10004328_pt1 | contig 15908 bp, 14 predicted proteins | sample IncBWH2MmetaG_FD_160574 | JGI IMG/M metagenome (GOLD analysis project Ga0210384, IMG submission 160574) | Forest soil microbial communities from Barre Woods Harvard Forest LTER site, Petersham, Massachusetts, United States - Inc-BW-H-2-M | ecosystem: Environmental > Terrestrial > Soil >...
TGTGCAGTTCAAGTTCTCGCATGACTTGATTGCGGAGGACCTCCAACGCCTTAGTCTGCGCGGCGCTCAACTCCTTCGGGATGTGGTCAATTACGCAAAGCGTTCCTAAGACGAAGCCGTCCTCAGTGACCAGGGGAGCCCCTGCATAGAAGCGGATCTTCGGCGGAATGTGGGATTTTCTGCCGGATTCGACTCATGCCACATTTCAATAAGGCCCCGTTCATCGGGAATTAACCAACTGGAAAGCTCATTGGTTGGTGCTCCACTGCAACGTCACGATGTCGATATAAATTATTTATCAGAACCGAGAGTGCGAACTTGTTCCCCTGGGGTTCATTGGGGGTTTCCAAAGATCAATATATGCTGCAATGGCAGTGTCTCCAACGTCTGCTCGTGTGCGAGCCCGACAGCTTTCATCTCTCTTTTAACCTGTTCCACCGCCATCTTGTGCACCTCTTTAATGGGTACATCGGGATCTTCTTTGCGGTATTCGACGAAGACGACGCGACCGCCCGGCTTCAGGGCTTCGCGGATTTTGGTCATGACTTCAAAGGGGTAGGCTAGCTCATGGTAGACATCCACCATCAGCACGAGATCAACGCTTTTCCGAGGTAGATTTGGATCGGTTTCGTTGCCTTTCACCGCTTCCACATTCGAAACTTTCAGCGCCTGCGCACGCTGGCGGATGGTCTGAAGCATTTCGTCCTGGATTTCAACGGCCAGCACCCTACCGGCCCCACCAACTCTTGGAGCAATACGGAATGTAAAATAGCCAGATCCAGCACCTAAGTCCGCGACGGTCTCACCGCCCCGGAGTTTCAGAGCATCCAGTACCATGGAAGGTTTCTCTTGGTCTTCGCGCTCGGGGCGGTCTAACCAGGGGATGTCTCCCGGTCCCATCACCTGAGCGATTTCTCGACCCATGTAGAATTTCCCAGTACCATTTTGGTCATGAATGGCTCGCGTCTCATAAAGAGGCCGGTGCGGCTCAACGGCAGCACCTATCTGCGGATCGACCGAGGGCAGAGTCGTTTGAATCGTAGATGAAGGAGTTTGGTGCTGGCCTTGAACGGTATGGTCACCACCAGCGATCAATGCCAATGTGAGAGCGACAAGGACCCGATAGTGTTTGAGATCGAGAATCATGAATGCCTCCCGGCTACGGCGCAGGCTATCGCAGCGCCATATAAATTTCCACTCGTTGCTTTAGTTGCCGGCGTGCTTGGTCAGTCGCACACAAGTCTTCACGAGTCGTTGCTGCCAAGCCAGTACCGATGAAGTCCTCTTCTCGGATTGTAGCCGAGAGGGCATGTCAGATCATTTCAGTCCCGGAAGGCGCAACAGAATGAATGTTCTGTTGCATTGTTCTGGATCGGGACGTTGAGAACGCAGCCGGTTGGCACGAGCAGGAGAGACTTATTGCATTGGCGTAATGTTGCGTTTCCTCGCTCGGCCTACCGTTAGGCACGCTCCACCCCCCTAAGACACCGTTTCAAAAATCCCTCCGAAAATACTCGCCGCAAGTGATTGATTCTGCGCGCCTGCGAATTGCGTTTCCCACCTTTCAGAGATCACACGATTAATGAAGAGCTCGAACCATTACCTATTGTTTACTGAAAAGCATGGGTTTGCTGATGGCCAAAGAGTTATACTCTGCCGATTCAAAGTTAGCAGGTGCCCATGCCAATTCTCCCTGGCAGACGCTTAGGGCCTTATGAAATCCTCTCCGCTATCGGTGCGGGCGGAATGGGCGAGGTTTACAAAGCCCGCGATACTCGTCTTGATCGAATTGTCGCCATCAAAGTTTTGCCAACGCATCTTGCAGATCGTTCCGAGTTGCGCGAGCGATTTGAACGCGAAGCTCGCACCATTGCCAGCCTGAACCATCCACACATCTGCACACTTCACGACATCGGGCAGCAGGACGGGATCGATTACTTGGTGATGGAATATGTCGAGGGTGAAACACTGGCGCAGCGTCTACTGAAGGGTTCCCTGCCGATCGAGCAGGTATTGCAGTACGCCATCGAGATTGCCGACGCGCTCGACAAAGCGCATCGCAAAGGCATCACCCACCGCGATCTCAAGCCGGGCAATATCATGCTGACCAAGGCGGGGACGAAGCTGCTGGATTTCGGTTTAGCGAAGTTGAAGCAGGAGGCAGCTCCGGCCAACGTGCCGCTTTCGGAACTTCCCACGGCGAATGACCCGTTGACGGCGCAAGGGGCGATCGTAGGCACGCTGCAATACATGGCCCCTGAGCAATTGGAAGGCAAGGAGGTGGATGCGCGCACAGACATCTTTGCGTTCGGTGCAGTGGCGTACGAGATGGCCACGCGCAAGCGGGCCTTTGAGGGCAAGACCCAGGCGAGCGTGATCTCGGCCATTATGTCGTCCGACCCTGTCCCAATGTCGTCTCTTCAGCCGATGACACCTCCGGCGCTGGACCGTTTGGTGAAGACATGCCTTGCAAAGGAACCCGACGAACGATGCCAGAACGCGAAAGATCTGACATATGAACTGAAGTGGATCGTTGAAGGCGGCTCCGAGGTCACGTTAAATTCCACTGCCAAACCGAAAAGCGATCACGTGCTTGGCCGACGGGAATTGATCATCGGCCTGGGCACCTTGCTATCGGGTGGGGCGATCGCTGCCGTAGCCGTCTGGAGTCTGAAGCCCAAACCTCTGCAACCTGTGACTCGAACGGTCATAAATCTCCCTCCCGGCCAACAATTGGCAGGTCTGGATAGCGGCCCTGCTGTGGCACTTTCTCCTGATGGCACCCGTCTCGTGTATGTCGCTCGTCAAGGAGGCATTCAACAGATTTATCTGCGGGCGATGAATAGCCTGGAGGCTAGGCCCATCCCCGGCACAGAAGGAGGCATCAACCCCTTCTTCTCTCCCGATAGCCAGTGGCTGGGTTTTTTTGCGGGTGGAAAGCTAAGAAAGATTTCCCTGAGTGGGGGAGCGGAGGTGACTCTTAGCGATTCTGCCGGCGGAGGCTCTCCCGGGGCCAGTTGGGGCAGTCAGGGCATGATCGCCTTCACACGCGCTGGAATCGCTTCTATCCAGCAAGTGTCTGAAGAAGGAGGAGCCTCGCAACCGCTGATCCCTCGCGAAAAAAAGGAAATCTCTCACCGCTGGCCCGAGTTCTTGCCCGGGGGAAAGGCAGTTCTTTTTTCTGCTGGACCTTCGGTCAGTTCGCACGTTGCCGTCGAGTCGATCGAAACGGGCGAATCACGAGACTTGTTCCCAGGGGGATCACAACCACGTTATGCACAATCTGGACACCTGGTTTATGTACAAGCGGGACACTTGATGGCCGCGCCGTTCGATCTCGGACGGCTAACACCCAGGGGCGCGGCAGTCACCGTCATCGAGGGCATCTGGCAATCCATAAACGGGGGCGCCCAGTACAGTTTCTCGACCGCAGGTTCGCTGATTTATGTTCCGGGGAGCGCTCATGGAGGCGCACGCAGACTAGTGTGGGTGAGTCGAAACGGGACAGAGCAACCGCTGGCAGCCCCAGCAAACGACTACGAGTCGCCGCGGGTTTCCCCGGACGGTCGGCAAGTTGCAGTTTCCAGTGACGGACAAATCTGGCTATACGATTTCTCCCGACAGACTTTGAGCCGATTCACATTTGAGGGAAATATGAACAATCGTCCGGTTTGGACACCGGATGGCAAGCGGATCGCGTTTTATTCTGATAAGGAAGGTCCGTGGAACATCTTCTGGCAACTAGCCGATGGAAGTGGAGGTCTGGAACGGTTGATCACCAGCGAAAACCTCACAGTTCCGGTATCTTTTTCGCCTGATGGGCAAACACTGGCTTTTCATGACGTCAATCCCACGACTGGAAATGACGTCTGGGTGCTGCGGATGGGCGACCGCAAGGCGCAGCCTTTCTTGCGGACACGCTTCAATGAAGCAAACCCAAGATTTTCCCCCGATGGGCGCTGGCTGGCCTACGTCTCGGATGAATCGGGCCGATATGAGATTTACGTTCAGCCCTATCCGGGCCCGGGCGGAAAATGGCAGCTTTCGACTGAAGGCGGAACGGAACCCGCATGGAATCCGAACGGACGCGAGCTTTTTTACCGCAGCGGCAGCAAGATATTGGCCGTGGACGTAGGGACCGAGCCTGGCTTTTCCGCACACACCCCACGGGTGCTCTTTCAGGGAGACTACGTTCAGGCTACGGCTCTGCTCCCCAACAATTACGATGTATCTCCCGATGGCGAGCGCTTCCTGATGCTCAAGCCCATCGACCCAGCGGAGGTGGCGGCGACGCAAATCAGCGTCGTGCTGAACTGGTTTGAAGAGTTGAAGCAAAAAGTTCCGACGGGGAAGAAGTGATGGCGCTCGGGTCCGGCACACGTCTCGGCTCGTATGAAGTCGTCGCGCAGATCGGCGCGGGCGGGATGGGTGAAGTCCATCGCTCCCGCGATACTCGTGGCGGGAGAATGATGGCGCTTGCCGCCGAGGCAAAAATTGGACCTGGCGTTACTCCGTAAGCGGCGTGTCCCCCTTGTGATAATCTACCGCTCTCATGCAACTGACTCTGCAACAGCAGAAGCTGGGCGATGTCGTGGTAGTTCGATGTGCGGGCCGCATCGTCGTAGGCGAAGAAATTCGCGCGCTACAAATGCAGGTCGATCCCTTGTCGCTCCAGTGCGGAAAAGTTGTTCTTCAGCTCGCGAACGTCAGTTTCATTGACAGCGCGGGGGTCGGAGCGCTGGTGCGCCTGCTGGGTCTGATGCGAAGCCACGGCTGCGAATTAAGCCTCTGCCAGTTGTCGCCCTTCGTGGAGCGCGTGCTTCAAATCACGCATTTGCTGGACGTGCTTCCCAATTATGCTTCGGAGCAGGAAGCGATCTGTGGCTCCCAAGAGACCTCGCAATCCGCGAGCCATGCTTCCGCTCCCGCCAAGACCAGGATCGTCTGCGCCGACGGTTCCCGCGAGGTGCTGGCGTATTTAAGCACGCTGCTCGAACGCGCCGGCTATGAAGTCCTGACGGCGCGACATCCTTCCGATGCGCTCACGCTCGTGAAAGTCACGACCGCCAAGATCCTGATTTGCGGTCCGGGGATACAAACGAACCAGCTCAAGATCGAGAAATCGCGCAGCGGTGATCCCGTCGTGCGGCTCCTGCACCTTCCATCCGATTTCTCAACCGCGGACGCCGGCGAGGCTGGCGCGAAACTGATCGACCAGGTCCGCTCGCTGATGGCAGCGGGACGATAGCCGGGCACCAAGTGGCGCAGGCGGGGGCGAGGGCTTCGGATTCCAGCTAGCAACGCCAGTGACTATGACGTCTCATCGGACGGCCAGCGATTCCTGATGGTCAAGCCCAGAGAGCGTGAGCAGGCTGCGAAGACTTTGGAAATCGAAGCGCGGCAGGTCGACGAACTGGAGGAAATGTGAATCGCCCACATTGCAAGCGGAGCACGGGCACGGAGAGAGCCTGGTTCTATACCCGAGAAGAGGCCGAAGCATTCGCCAGTGACCCGGCTCGACGGCAGGACATACTTCGTCAACTCAGAGATGTGATTGGCAAGATAGACGGGTTGATTTCGACTGAACATCTACGTCCGCCTTGGAAGTGAGCCTCTCATTGCGTCGAGGTTTCGATGTGCAATATTGAGCAGACTTGCGGCAGGCTTTGAGCCAAACTGGCCAAGTGAAAAAGGAAGAACTCACCCGCAAACTAATTTCCTCCGTACCCTGTCCTACCTGCGGTGTAGCTGGCGGGAAGCCTTGTATTCTGTATTCAGGTGGGCCGCGTTTTGAATCTCACGTAGCACGGAAACTTTCCGCTCTTGAACCTCTTGAACGAAAGTAAGCCCTGTCCCTCGCCAAAATTCTGTCCGCCTTTGATTTCAAGAGGATACGCCGTTGCCATTCACAGACAAAGCGCGATAGCACTCTCACATGATAGACATGGTTGCACTCTTGATTGGTGCGATCGTCCGATTCTTCCAGGGCCGTCGCCAACTGCTTTTCGAAAACCTCGCCCTTCGCCAACAACTCGCGGCATTGAAGCGAAGGCGTCCCAGGCCAATGCTTGTAGTGTTCGACAAGCTATTCTGGGTGTTGGCACAAAGGTTCTGGTCCGAGTGGAAACAGGCACTTATCGTGGTCACCCCAGAAACGGTGGTCCGATGGCATCGGGCCGGCTTCAGATTGTATTGGAAGCTGATTTCCAAGGCACGAAGACCAATTGGGCGAAGGGAAATTCAAAAGCAAGTGCGGGAATTAATCTTTCGGATGGCCGCGGAAAATCCGACGTGGGGCGCGCCGCGCATTCACGGGGAGCTTCTCATGTTGGGATTCGATGTTTCCGAGCGAAGCATCTCCCGCTGGATGAAACGAGCGCCGAGAGATCCGGAGCCAGCCAACCGGTGGCTCGCATTTTTGTGGAATCATCGAGAAGCCATAGCGGCGATGGACTTCTTTACCGTTCCAACCCTCAGCTTCGGCATGCTCTACTGCTTCTTCGTGATCAGCCACGATCGTCGTCAGATTCTCCACTTCAACGTCACCAAACACCCGACGAGCTTCTGGATTGTCCAGCAGTTGCGGGAAGCGTTTCCGTTTGAATCAACTCCCCGGTTCCTGATCTTCGACCGGGATGGAAAGTATGGAGTTGAGGTTCCTGCAGCAGTGCGATCCCTGAAGATCAGGCCTGTGCGGACCTCGTTCGAAAGCCCTTGGCAAAACGGTGTAGCGGAGCGATGGGTCGAGAGTTGCCGCCGCGATCTGTTGGACCACATCATTGCAGTGAATGAGCGCCACCTAAAGCGGCTACTCTCGGAATACTTATGCTACTACCATAAAGATCGAACCCATCTTGGCCTTGGAAAGCAAACTCCGGCTGGGAGAGTTCAATCCCGAAATCGGGGCGTTGTGGTTTCGCAGACGCGACTGGGTGGGTTGCACCACCGCTACGACCGAGCCGCCTGACATTACTAATGATAAGGACCACGAGTTCAATAGCAAGTAGAGGTGGGCTTTCCTTTGACTGCGGCGACGTATGCAATCTGCGGAAGCACTGCTCACCCCGTACACGCTAGAGTCCCAACGCGCTTGGTCCACAGGGGAATTCCGGCGAATTGTTTTAATTTTGACGCAGATGACATTTTGGCGAAGCACAGCTTGTGGCACGAGTTTACCGCTAGCCTCTGCTCAGCGGTTGGTTATGCGGCCTGTGATTCTGGTGAAGTCATAGCGAATAGGCAGCCAAATTATTTGCGGTCTTGAGCCCACCTTGCCACTGTTCGCATGGCATTCCGAATCTCCTGCAACAGGTTTGAGTCAAATTGCGCCGACTGAAGATGTTTTATCGTGATCGGATCAACGATCACGCGGCGGGCAAAACGACCTTCCGATATGTCGATTACCTAGGAATGTGCTGCGGTTTCGGATGGAAAAACACTGTAATCCAGGTTGGAAAATTCCGGTGATTGCAACTTTAGCTTTGAAACCAGATTCTCAAGCTGGGTAAGAATCAGATGCTGTGTAGGCGTTCGTCGGTGCATGGGTATTCCGAATCTCCCGCATCTTTCGCATTCGAAAGTGTATCACTTGTAGCACGAGGTTACCGCTACGGGTGCGGACATAACGATGGTGCGGAGGCAGTACCAATTCGCGTCAAGCAAAAATCGCCGGGCTGCAACATGCTAAAATACGCCCGTCATGGCGAAAATTCCTGGCGGGCTAATCGTGGATATGTTTCCCGATGGCACGGTGCGTCTGGTGTTCCTTGCAGACATCGGAGGCGGAAACGAATCTCCAGTTAATGCAAAGGACCTTGACGCAGCCGAAGTCCTGTTCATGACATCTGGGCTGACGCCGGAACGCGCGGCTGCGCTGAGAAATGAAGTGGAACGCAATAAAGTCGCCAACATGGATATGGTCGTTGATGAAGAGATTGCGGCGAAGTTTCGGTACACAAAACCGAACTAGAAGGACAGGGGCACGACAGCACGATGACCCGACCTCAAAGGAAGGCTGATCCCCACCCCACACAGGAAACGGCCCTCGAATAATCTTATCGGGAACTGCTGCCTTGAAAGGATTTTTGCACTGGATGCACGGAACCATCTGGTCACTGAACTTTGGCGGGACTTCGGGTCGGGTATTAATGTGGACCTTCTGCTTAGTTTTACACCGTGAGCATTCTACCGTCATCACAATATAGTGGTCGTTGGCCATCACCGGCTCTCCGAGCCTTTCTACTCTTAAAAGACAAATGCGGCCAGCCTCCTGAAGTTGACCGCATTCGTCCGCGTGTGCAAGACTAGACGTGGGGCGTCTGAGCCTATCTTCAGTTAATGCAATTGTCGGGGAATAGGAAATTCTCGACTGTCTGGAAGTGGACATGTGTCTGGATGAGTACCCTACCCGCGAAGCGCCATTCGCCAACCTACGCCGAAAACGCCTCGCGAATAATCCTATCGGAGACGGTACTGAAGCGTAAAAATGGGACGATTCATCCCCAATTGGCTTGACTGGGTCACCGGGCGAAAACGAACTATGCTTGATTGGCTGCCCCCATCCGACTAAGTCACTTGCGATCAGTACCTTCACATGCCATCGGAATATACGGCTCTATTCGGGCATTCGGCCCTGCCAATGCACCCTCAATACTGTAATTCCAAGTCTGCCGTCCCGCCACCCAGCCGCGACAACGGGCTATCTAATATGATCAGAGAAATGGCACTAGCTACCAGGCAGAATCTAACAGCGGAGACCGTCCTATGGCGCGGAGTGATTGCGAGGACTATTCGGGATTGGCTCTCGAAGCCGTTGCGCCCTAAGCGCGAAGCCGAGCGGTATCTATTCAGAAACAGCGCTGATTTGTCCTTGGTCTGTCAATCAGCCGGAATAGACGTTGGCCGACTGCGCACCCGCCTAAACATGGTTCGGGGTCGGACGCTTTCCGACTTTTTGCCGGTTGCTAAATAACCGTGGACCAAAAATAAAAACAAACATCGGACCGGGGCCGCCCGACTGGTAAATGAACTGGAGGACTCGTGTTACAAAAACAGTCCGAGCAATACGAACGAAACAATTCGGGAAAAGAAATCGTCAAACGCGAGCTAATTGAGATTCGCCATGAGTGGATCTGCAGCCAGTGTGGATGTCAGTTCTACATTCCGGGCTGCATCCTTGATGGACTGACGCTAAACGAAATTATGCTGCATCTGAAAAAGATGCGGGAGCAGGCGTTCGCCAAGCACGCGTGCCTTTTACATTAGCTAGACGCCGCACCATAAATGGGCACCCGTGGTGAAATCGTCCGGTGAACAATCCTCGCCGATGACTCACGGAGTCACCAGTAAACTCACGGGCATCTTGCGACTTTCGATTTGGACTCCGACAATCACGGGCGATAATGATTGTCGCGCTGGAAATTGGTACTTACTCGTTTAGGACAATATTCAGGAGGGAAGGGTTGATGTGGAGACCGCCATCGTATCCAATGAAGCCTAGTTTTCTGAACTTAGTCATGAAAAAGTTGACCCGAGAACGTGTTGCGCCAATCATTTCCGCCAGCGTCTCTTGCGAAACATTGGGAAGCATTGTTTCAGTCTTATCCTGCATGCCATAGTGAGTGAGCAGCAGAAGAGCGCGAGCCAACCGTTTTTCACTGGAGTTAAAGAGCTGATCGACCAAATCTTGCTCGATTCGGATGTTCCGCGAGAGCATATGAGCCATGAAGCGGTCAGAGAAGGCATGTTCAGTATGGAGCACACGCATCACTTCTTTTTTTTCAATAACAAGTAAGCTAGTGGGAGTGATTGCAGTCGCCGTCCCCATGCGAGCAAGCTGCCCTGCCAGACACCCCTCACCAAAAAAATCACTGGGTCCCAGCATCGCCACGACTGCCTCCTTGCCAACCGCATTGACAACGGACAACTTTATCCCGCCTTTTTGGATGTAGAGGACATCGGTAGCGGGATCACCCTGAGAGTAGGCTTTCTCGGATTTTCGATATTCGACAACTTTTCTCGCAACACCGACTCTTGCGAGATACATCTGGGTATTAAAAATATGCTTTTTGTATGGTTTTGTCTTGCCGGACCTCGCGATTGCTTCCATGACGCCCCCGCTTAGGACATGTCGGGTTACAACCCATTCGGTCATATAGTGTGACAGGTCGCGCGAATCAACTGTCCAATTCCGGACAGTATTAACGCATACGGCACATACCGGGGCAGGGACATTCTTCACATTGCGCGGCAAAGCACGGTCATCTGTTCAAACGAAAGTCAGCATGCACCTCGACGGACAAAGGCCTGGGCTTTCATTGGAGCTTGAGGTATGCTCGTCCGTCCCCAGTTCAACCTAAGTTGACTATTCGAGCAGATCAAATTCTGCGGAGGGTCGCTGCATGAATATCGGGGACCGTTTGCGGACATTGCGTGAGGAGAAAGAGTTTACACAAGGCGAGATCGAGAAACGAACGGGAGTGCTTCGCACCTACGTTTCTCGTGTGGAAAATGGACACGCGGTCCCTTCCGTCGAGACGCTTGAGAAGTTTGCTCGCGCCCTCGAAGTCCCGATGTACCAACTCTTTTATGATGGGGAAGAACCACCCACGCTGCCAAATATTCAGAAGCGCAAGACTGCTGACGATACTGCATGGGGCAGCACCGGAAAAGATGCACGCTGGCTTAACAAATTTCGTCGCCTTCTTAGTCGAACGGAAGAGCGTGACCGGAAAGTCTTGATGTATATGGCTCAGCAGTTGGCGAGGTGGAAGGCCGTTTGACACGAATTGTATTGAGGGTACAGCCTTCACGATGATCCGTCCGCCGTGTCATTTGATTCCACACACGGCGCGGGCATTTGCGACGAGCGGCCGCAAATCACCGAGTTTGGAAAAGACCGCCGATACTCCACACGAAAGAGCCGTCTTTTCGAGCTTCACACTATAGTCTGTCGTGAGCATAAAGATCGGCAATCCTAGTATGTTTGCTTTTAGCTTTTCAGCCAACTCTAATCCGCTCATGTCTGGCAATAATAAGTCCAGGACTACTATGTTTGGTGAAAGCGACTTGGCCTTATCTAAGGCTTCGACACCATTTTGGGCCTCCACACAAGCGTCGAAGCCGCTGCGATGATCGAAAAGTGTACGAAGTTGTTTCCGGAAACCGCTATCGTCATCGACGATAAGTACTGTAAGCATGGTTCACTCCCTTCTAGAACAATCCGTCAGTGGAAAATCACCGCGCGCAATTCTTTCTCGGTGCTTGAATGCCAGCGTCAACCAGATGCGCTGGCTTGCTTTTGACCTCGGTTAGCTCGGACAGCGGATGATCATAGCGAGACTCATATGCTTCCAGGTAGCTCGGGCCGCGAGCCTTCACCAGAGCTTCGTGAATCGGCAGCGTCAAGAACCGCATCTTGCACGCACCTCTCATCGCTTACTGAGAAACTTCGAGTATGTTAAGAATCGCGAGCCTAGTTTTTCTATCGACGTCGCCTCTCCAGAGAAAAGATTTCCGTCGGCAGCCTAGTCCACAGGCACCTCCGGCTGTAGCGGTCTGCTGCAATGCGAACAACAAGGAACTTTGGTCTGCCAAATAACCTCTAGAATTTGTTCACAGAATGGGCAGCGGCCTGACCATTCGTGGTTGCACTCAGGACATGTGCTCAGAAACAATTCCTCGCGGGGTAAGAGTTTGTTACCTTCTCGAAGAGAAACCAGAAATCGACATTTGCGGTTTATGCAGATCAAAAATTCTTCCAAGCGAAACACTCACTTGCGAGAGGACTGCTTTAGAACGGCGAGTAAAGTTCGGGGCGGCGCGACATTTAGTAGCTGGGCTCGAACCTCCGGCTTTTCTTCACACATCTAGTTCAATCCAATCACATGCGTTCAGCCGGAATGGTTGAGAAATCAAAGTGCGCCGGTAGTCATCGAGATCATCCACGCGTGAAGCTCCCTACGCCGACACTACTTTATGGAACAAAGAGGTGTTTGGGTGCAATTCCTAGGACTACGTACGCCCAAATACGTATGGGCCTGTCGAATCGACTTTGTCTAACGTTTCCATTCTTTCTCGCTTTCTTTTCCCGGGTATAGCCCTTGCACTATTTTCGTTAGGGCAGTTATGCCGTTTCAATGCCGTTGAATGCCTAGCGCGATTCACCACGAAACCACCTCAGTAGATGATTTTTTGCCAAAGACTCAGATTATGTACGTAAATCTGAGTATAATAACGGTCGCTTACCCTATTATCCTAGTGGTTGAAGGAATCGTTCTCCTATGTCCCAACTGCGGTGACCGTCCGATGTGCACCAGCGGGGGGAGGGCATCATGAGCCGACTCGGGGCACCTCTTTTAGTTTTTCGCGAACTTCGCTTGGTCGAGTACTCGATTAAAGAGAGGCTCTAATGGCCGGGCAGCATTCCAATCGTTCCCGGTTTGCCGGACTGGTGCGATCGATTGGACTTCACGAACATCTTTGCTTCGTTTACGAAACACAAAAGCAGCAGTTCTCTGCTGCTCTCCCTTTCATGCGGGCAGGCTTGGAACGCGGCGAGAAGTGCCTATATATCGCTAAAGAGCGGAAAGATAGTAAAGCGTTCGTGGCCGCCATGCGTGCCTAGCGTCTAAATGCCGATGAAAGCATTAAAAAAGGCTCGCTAGCGTTTGTCCATAGCGCTACTGACCCACAACTCAAGAGGATCGTCAACCCAAGTGGCATGATTCGCTTCTTGTTTAGAGCTGTGAGTGAGGCCAGGACCAGTGGATTTCCGGCGCTCCGGATTATTGGAGAGATGAATTGGGCACAGGACGTCCCCAATACCGCCAAGTTTCTGATTGAGTTTGAGGCTGAGGTTAACAATTTGTTCCGCGAAAACAACTGCCTCGCCATCTGTCAATACAATCTAAAGTTTTTTCCGCCCGAAGTAATCTTGGGTGTTCTTAGTACCCATCCGACCGTTATTTACGGCAATGTTGTCTCGAAGAATCCATACTTCGTGCCTCCAGAAGAGTTGCTCGAACAGCGCCAAGGCAAACAAGAGGTGCAACGCCTGCTTAAGAATATCCGCGCCTACGAATCGATGGAACGCGAGCGCGGACGGGCGGAAGAGGCGGTCAAGCAGGCCGAAAATCGCCTTCGGTTGGTCATTGAAACAATTCCCGCACTAGTGTGGAGTGCCCTTCCTGACGGCTCCCGTGACTTCTTGAATCAGCGCTGGCTGGAATACTCCGGGCTATCGCGGGACGAGGCGCTCGGCTGGGGCTGGACGGTTTCAATTCATCCCGAAGACCGTGCAACATTCTTGGACAAATGGCGCGCGACCTTGGCCGCCGGGAAGCCTATTGAGACGGAGGCGCGTCTCCGCCGGGCGGACGGGGAATATCGCTGGTTTCTGGTTCGCGCAGTGCCGCTTCGGGACGAGCAGGGAAACATCGTCAAATGGTATGGAACGAGCAGCGACATTGAAGATAGGATGCTAGCGGAAATGCAGTCGCGGGCACTGATCGATGCGATCCCCCAGCAGATCTGGAGCGGCCCGCCTGATGGCACACTTGACTATTGCAACGACCGTTGGCGCTCATACACGGGACTAGAACTGGAAGACCTGCGAGGCGATGGCTGGCAGAGTATGCTTCATCCCGACGATCGAGATCGGGTGCTTAAGGCTTGGCGCGAGTCGGTGGTAAATGGAACGCCTTACGAACAAGAAGAACGCCACCGGGGAGCCGACGGGACGTATCGTTGGTTCTTGGCACGTGGCGTCCCGCTGTGCGACGCGGACGGTTGCATCGCAAGGTGGTACGGGACGAACACCGATATTGAAGATCGAAAGCAGGCCGAAGAGAAGCTGCGACGACTCTCCGGACAACTTTTGCGGTCTCAGGACGAAGAGCGACGGAGGATCGCGCGGGATTTGCATGATTCTACTGGCCAAGACCTCGTCGCTTTGGCAACAATGCTAGGTCAACTCCGTGGTTCCATTCCTTCGGTCAAGAGAAAATCACGTAAGCTTCATTCCGAGTGCAAGGCATTGGCAGACAGGTGCATCCGTGATGTCCGCACGCTTTCTTACTTGTTGCATCCGCCGTTGTTGGACGAGGCCGGTCTGGGTGACGCGATTCGTGACTATGCGGATGGCTTCACCAAGCGGAGTGGAATCCACGTCGAATTAGAGCTGTCACCTTGTGTAGGTCGGATGGCAGGAGATATAGAGTTGGTATTATTTCGAGTGGTGCAAGAGGCCCTCACTAACATCCAACGCCATTCGGGAAGTCAGCTAGCCAAGATACGAATTCATTGCAACATGGATCTCAAGCTGGAAATTAGCGACCTTGGCTGCGGAATCTATGCGAGTGTCCGGAAAGGGGAAGAAGAGCCCCGGTTCAAAGTTGGTGTCGGCATCCTCGGCATGCAAGAGCGAGTGAAGTTGATCGGCGGACTGCTTGTTATTGATTCCACCAGTCACGGCACAACAGTGCGCGTGACGGTACCCGTTGGGGGCAAACGAACTTGAAGAAGCTTCGCATTCTATTAGCTGATGACCACGCGCTGGTGCGGCGTGGTGCACGGGCGGTCCTCAACTCCCGACAAGGCTGGAGAGTCGTCGGCGAGGCAGCGAATGGCCGTGAGGCGATAGTAAAGGCATTAAAACTGAAACCGGATGTGGCCATACTCGATATCAGCATGCCCGAATTGGATGGAGTCGTGGTGGCGCGTCAAATCCGAGAGGCGATTCCGGATACCAAAGTTCTTGTGCTTACGATGCATGAGTCAGACCAGATGGTACGCCGGGCACTGGACGCGGGAGCTCACGGGTACCTTTTGAAATCCGATCTCACGAACTGCCTCACGAAAGCCGTGAAAGCCATTGCTGACGGTAAGCGTTTCCTAGCGCCCAAAGTATCCGAAATCGTGCTCGAAGGTTTTCTCAAGACAAGAAACAAGCATCAGCAAGGGGAGCGGACAAGTGCCCGAACAACTCCTCGCGAGATCGAAATCGTCCGCCTCCTAGCCGAGGGGAAGTCGAATAAGGAGATCGCTGCGCTACTGGGAATCACCGTCAGAACTGTTGAGACACACCGAGCTAAGATCATGCTCAAGCTTGGGCTGCATTCCCTCACCGAAATCATTCACTATGCAATCCGCCACGGGATCTTCTCAGCGCCAAGCCCCTCAGAATAACTGTGGCGGCTCAGGTCACCCGAATTGTCAATCCTTCGCAGGGTTGAGGGCAAGAAGCGGCGGAGGTTATGCCAAAGACAGGCCAAATTGGCCCGATGTGATTGGCGCTGAAAACTCGGTATTTCGGAAAGTAGCGCCTCCCGACAAGCTGCCGATCGCTGTTGATAAATCCCCTTACGATTAGCAATCGGCCCTGGCAGTGACGGGCTAACTCCTGGTAAGTCCCCGTGATCGGAATGTGGCTTTTTGCAGACCGAACCAGACTGTCGAATAAACGATTTGGAAAGCGATTTGGTCGCTGAGGCGGAGTTCACGATCAGGCCCCCGTGAGTCTGATTCCGTCTGTCTGAGCCCACTCTGTCTTCACCGTTTTTTCTAAGGGGCAATGAGGGCTCCCCCGCGCCCTAGCCGCACTGCGCAACTCTAAATATTTCCAGAAATTGAAAACAAGGTTTGCCCAGCATTTCGGATTCCCACATTTCGATAATCCCGTTTATCAGGCACAATCGTGGTTTTCGACTGAGAATCATTGATGGGATGCTAAAATTACTGCGTGCCTTTATTGCGCAGTCCTCAGCAGCTGGTAATCGCACAAATGAGGATGAATGAAAACTATGGTGTTAGGCGTCGCATTCACACATTACAACAGGCTTAGTGTGCTCCTGTATTCGTGCGGAACTGCACGCGAGCGATCTTCCCCGCCCCTGTGTAAGGCACCCAGA